>Ga0102590_1002111_pt1 | contig 25167 bp, 22 predicted proteins | sample AraplaMF_Col_mMF_FD_76859 | JGI IMG/M metagenome (GOLD analysis project Ga0102590, IMG submission 76859) | Arabidopsis root microbial communities from the University of North Carolina, USA - plate scrape MF_Col_mMF | ecosystem: Host-associated > Plants > Roots > Endosphere | place: USA... | reverse complement strand
GCGATGCCCGCCGCCGAGTCGGGCATCTTCATCAGCGATCGCAATGCCAGCCTGGCCTCCACGGCCTGACGGGACGCCCTAAAAAACCTGACGCATGATCACGAAGAGCACGAAGGCGATCGCGATCGAGGCCGGCAGCGTCAGCACCCAGGCCATCAGCATGTTGCGCACGGTCGACCATTGCAGGCCGGAGCCATTCGCCGCCATGGTGCCGGCAACGCCGGATGACAGCACATGCGTCGTCGAGACCGGCAAGCCGAGATGATCGGCCGAGGCGATGGTGACCATCGCCACGACTTCGGCTGCCGCACCCTGACCATAGGTCAGATGCGTCTTGCCGATCTTCTCGCCGACGGTGACGACGATGCGCTTCCAGCCCACCATCGTGCCGAGGCCGAGCGCGATCGCGACCGCCACTTTCACCCAGAGCGGGATGAACTTCGTCGCGTTGTCGACCGCCTTGTGGTAGTTCGTCACTGCGCCGAGGTCGCGGGCATCCATCGGCAGCAGCTTCTGCTTGTCGATCAGCTTCAGCGCCTCGCCGATCAGATAGATGTCGTTGCGGACGTTGCCGACGAGATTGGTCGGCACCGCTTCGAGCGTCGGGTAGCCGGCGACTTCGGCACTCGTCTGGTGGATATATTGCTGCAGGGCCGGCGTCGTCGCATCCGTCCATGTCTTGTTCTTGACGGCGTTGCTGACTTCGGCCTTGTAGTCTGCGACAGCAACACCCGGCTTCACATACTTGCCGAGCGCGGTTTCCACCTGAGCCGATGCCGTCTTGTAGGCTTCGAGATAGTTGACATCGGGGGTGCGGTTCAGCGCGAAAGCCGTCGGCACCAGGCCGATCAAAATCAGCATGATGAGGCCCATGCCCTTCTGGCCGTCGTTGGAGCCGTGGGCGAAGCTGACGCCGGTGCAGGTGAAGATCAGGATCGCACGGATCCAGAGCGGCGGCGGCTGGTTGCCCTTCGGTTCTGCATAGAGCGCCTTGTTGCGCACCAGAAGCTTCATGACCAGCAGGAGAACAGCGGAAAGACCGAAGCCGATCAGCGGCGAGATCAAAAGCGACAGGCCGATATTGGTCGCCTGCGACCAGTCGACGCCGCTGGTCGCAGTGCCTGCCGGCGCCAGGAACTGGTTGGCAAGGCCGACGCCGATGATCGAGCCGACCAGCGTATGCGAACTCGACGACGGCAGGCCGAGATACCAGGTGCCCAGGTTCCAGACGATCGCGGCAATCAGCAGCGCGAAAACCATGGCAAGGCCGGAGCCGGAGCCGACCTGCAGGATCAATTCCACCGGCAGCAGGGCCAGAATGCCGAAGGCGACGGCGCCGCTCGAGGTCAGCACGCCGAGGAAGTTGAAAAAGCCGGACCAGATGACGGCGAATTCCGCCGGCATGGAACGGGTGTAGATCACGGTGGCGACGGCATTGGCCGTATCATGGAAACCGTTGACGAATTCAAAGCCGAGCGCGATGAGCAGCGCAAGGCCTAGGAGAATCCAGGGAACGGCAACTGCGGTCGTCAGGTCGCGGCCGAGTGCATAGGCAACATATCCAAGGCCGCAGACCAGAACGAGCGCAAACAGCGGCAAGAACCACTTGCCGGCCGAATTCGAACTGTGGAGCGGGTGGGACGTGTCGCTATGAACCTGGCTGGGGGCAATATCGGCCATGGCATAGTTCCTTATTCCGTTTGCAAATTTGCCTTTTGTTAATAATTCCGCCGCGTGAAGCTCTCATGACGCCCCGACTGAACCGCCCGTAAGCCACTGATGCCGGGCGATATTGACGGTGATGCGCCTGGTACCGTCGCTTCCATAAAAGATGCCGCGTTGCGATCCCAAGCGGCGGACGATGGTTGTCTATGCAGCAACAAAGCGCGCCCCGGGCGAATAAATCCTTCCCGCCTGGACATCCGACGCTAAGTTCGGTCATCTCACACCCGCGCGGAGTCTTAGAAGACATGTCATCGACCGACCTGCTGCTGACCTTCAACACCGGCTCCTCGACCGTTAAGATCGGCATCTTCGCGATAGACGGCGGCAAGGCACGGCGCATCGGCAAGGGCGTGATCGATTTCCGCGCCGAACCGCTGTCGCTCGGCCTGACGAAAGGGCCGCAGACCTTCGAGATTCCGATGAAGGCCGAGGTGACAGAAGATCTGCACGGCGTCATCGATGAGACTTTCGCGCTTCTCGCCGATCATTTCGACATGACCGCCGCGCACGCTGCCGGCCACCGCGTCGTCCATGGCGGCGACCGCTTCACCAGGGCGATCGCCCTCGACGCCACCACAATCGATGCCATCGATGCGCTGACCCCGCTTGCGCCATTGCACCAACCGCAGGCGCTGCGTTTCATCCGCGCGCTCAAGCATCTGAAACCGCATCTTGCCCAGACCGCCTCCTTCGACACCGCCTTCCACGCCACGCAGGACGATCTCGTTCGCCGCTTCGCCATTCCCCGCGCGCTGCATGACGAGGGCATCAAGCGTTACGGCTTCCACGGCCTTTCCTATAAATTCATCGCCGGAGAGCTTCGCCGCAAGGCGCCGCGCGCGGCAAAGGTGGTCGTCGCCCATCTCGGCAGCGGCGCCAGCCTCTGTGCATTGGATGGCGGCATCAGCCGCGATTGCAGCATGGGCTTTTCGACGCTCGATGGCATCCCGATGGCGACGCGCCCGGGCTGGCTCGATCCCGGCGTCATCTTGCATCTGGCCGGTCAGAGGAAACAGTCCTTCGAGGAGATCGAAGACCTGCTCTATCACCGATCCGGCCTGCTTGGCGTCTCCGGCATCAGCGCCGATACACGCGAGCTGTTGAAGGACGGCCGGCCGCAGGCGCGCCAGGCGATCGACCTCTTCACGCTGCGCATTGCCGGCGAAATCGGCCGCATGGCGGCAACGCTGAAGGGGCTTGACGCCATCGTCTTCACCGCCGGCATCGGCGAACATCAACCGGAGATCCGCGCCGGCGTGGCCAAGCGGCTGTCTTGGCTTGGCCTTGCAATCGACGAAAAGGCCAATGCCGCCAATGATTTTACGATCAGCACCAGGGAAAGCCGCATCGCCACCCATGTCATCGCCACCGATGAGGAACAGGTCATCGCTGACGAGGCGCTGTCTCTTCTTCGCGGCGGGTGATCCAGATCAACAGCTTGCCGGCATCCGCCGGTCGAATTGACGTTGAAGACGTTTTCGAACGGGAGAAACCCATGGAAAAGCATGTCTCGACCGCCGCTCTTACCGATGCCGAACTCACTCTGATCGACCGCTATTGGCGCGCCGCCAATTATCTCTCCATCGGCCAGATCTATCTGCTGGCCAATCCGCTGTTGCGCGAGCCGCTGAAACCAGAGCACATCAAGCCCCGCCTGCTCGGCCATTGGGGCACCACACCCGGCCTCAACTTCACCTATGCGCATCTGAACCGCCTGATCCGCGCCCGCGACCTCGATATCATCTACATGTGCGGCCCCGGCCATGGCGGGCCGGGCATGGTCGCCAACACCTATCTCGAAGGCATCTACAGCGAGATTGTGCGGAACTGGACATGGCCGACGGCGTGAAGCCAAAACCAAACAGAGTCGCGCGGACCTGGTCGGAGAAGATTATCCGGCGGGAGCAATCGTCAAGCGACGGTCTAAAGTTGGTGAAAACGATCAGGGCGCTGTTCCAGAATGGCCATATCGTAGGCTATGTGTCTTGGGAAAGCTCTAAGCCACTGACCGAGGAAACGACATGAAGGGTTTCGCTGCCACGCTCACCGCCGCCCGGCTGGAAAAGGCGCTCGCTTTCTACATGACGCCCGAAGCCCGGCCGGATGGCTCAGCCGATACCGTCAAGCCAGCTGGGGAACGCGAGGCATACGAGACCCGCACCGACGAACGCCCCCGCAACACGGAAGACGGCGTCGAAGCCTGGTAAGGCGATCCCCACCGGGCGACCCTCCGCGAACGCGTCGCACCCGGAATGCCGAAACCCTATGCACGTTCGAGCCGGACTTTTTCCTTCATGCGCCAGACCCGCGGCGTTTCTCCCGTATACTTAAAAAAGAAGCGCGAGAAATAGGCGGGATCGGCAAAGCCGAGCCGAAACCCGATCTCCTGAACGCTGCCCAGCGTAAAAACGAGCTGGCGTTTCGCCTCTTCGACGAGCTTACCGGCGATCAGTTCGTGGGGAGTGTTGCCGGTCATCGACCGGACGATGCGGGTGAGATGCGTCGGCGAAACCCCAAGCTCTCTGGCATAGAAAGACGCTGGCTTGTGCGATCGAAAATGCTGCTGAATGAGCTCGCTCAGTATTTCCATCCGCCGCTCGTTCTCGTTGAGCGGAAGTTCATGCGTATTCCCCTCATGGGAAATCCTTGCCGTCAGCCGTAGCGCCAGGGCGACATAGGCGGCCAACGCCTCATTGCGGCCGCTGCGGCGGTTTTCGAATTCGTCGCCCAGCCGCTTCAACGTCTGCATGACATAGACGGCCTCGGCATGATCGGGATCGAGCGGCGTAAGATGCGGCGCCGCCAGCCATTCGCCGAGCTGGCTTCGGTCGCCGGGCGGATGGCTGAGATGGGATCTCAACAGGGTGATCACCAGGCCGTCGATATCGCGTGAAAAACGAAAGCCGTGATTAAGCCCGGGCGGCACGGTGATGATGGCGGGCGGACGGATAGCGTGGCTTATTTCGCCGAAGATCGCATCACCCGAACCGCTTTCGATGTACAATATCTGAAAGAAACTCTCGTGGCGGTGCGGACGGATCTCCCAGTGATGCAAACTGCTGCGGGAGCGAATTGTTTCGCAATGCACCCAAAAATCCGGTTCTCGCCCGGTCTTTTCGCCGTAGAGTTCGTAGGTAGGGATATGTCTGCTCATGGGGCTCCTCCCGCACCAATGTTCGATTAGTGCAATTTTTAGGTTGGGATGTCCATTGCTGCGGCAAGCGCGGCACGGCAGAATCTGGCAAAACGCAAAAATGCAGGGAGGCAGCATTTGCGAACTCAGGTCGCCATCATCGGTTCGGGGCCATCCGGCCTGCTGCTCGGCCAGCTTCTGACCGAAGCCGGCATCGACAATGTCATCCTCGATCGTGTGAACAAGGATTACATCCTCGGCCGGGTTCGTGCCGGCGTTCTGGAGGAAGGCACCGTCGGGCTGCTGGATCAGGCCAAATCAGGCGCGAGGCTGCATGCCGAGGGGCTGCCGCATGACGGTTTCTCGCTGGCCTTCGACGGACGCGACCATCGCATCGACCTTCACGAATTGACCGGCGGCAGGCGCGTCACCGTCTACGGACAGACCGAAGTGACGCGCGATCTCATGGAGCGGCGCGAAGTAAGCGGCTCCTTATCGATCTACGATGCAGTCGATGTCGCGCCGCATGACTTCGACGGCCCTTCTCCCTTCGTCACCTATGTGAAAGACGGTGTTGCCAAGCGCATCGATTGTGACTTCATCGCCGGCTGCGACGGGTTTCACGGCGCCAGCCGCAAGGCCGTCCCGGAACGCGCGATCAGGAGTTTCGAGAAGGTCTATCCCTTCGGCTGGCTGGGGGTCCTGGCCGACGTGGCGCCCGTCAGCCATGAACTGATCTACGCCAACCATCCAAGGGGCTTTGCGCTCTGTTCGATGCGCTCGGCCACCCGCAGCCGCTACTACATCCAATGTACGCTCGACGAGAAGATCGAGGACTGGAGCGACGATCGCTTCTGGGACGAGTTGAGACGGCGGCTGCCGACGCATCATGCCGAGGCATTGGCGACCGCGCCGTCCTTCGAGAAATCGATTGCGCCGCTGCGCTCCTTCGTTGCCGAACCGATGCGTTTCGGCCGGCTTTTCCTGGTCGGCGACGCTGCCCATATCGTCCCGCCGACCGGGGCCAAGGGATTGAACCTTGCCGCCAGCGACGTCCATTACCTTTTCTCCGGGCTGATCGAGCATTACCGCGAAGGCTCGAATAGTGGCATTGACGCTTACTCGCAGAAGGCGCTCGCCCGTGTGTGGAAAGCCGTGCGGTTTTCCTGGTGGATGACGACGATGATGCATCGTTTTCCCGATACCGGTGATTTCGACCAGAAAATCCAGGAGGCGGAGCTCGACTATCTCACCCATTCCCGCGCCGCCTCGACGGCGCTCGCGGAGAATTATGTGGGATTACCATTCTGAGACGAGGATAATTCCGCATCTTCGATGCACAATCATAATCGCTAGGTCATGGATTACGGCATTTATTTCATTTTACATCACCATTTCGCATGACAAGCTAACGCTCAATTTTGGGCGGCTAGCGAATACGGCGCGGGAGTGCGCCAAAAAGGGAGAGAGAGAATGAAGAAGCTATTTCTGGCCGCCGTTGCGGCCGTCGTGCTCAGCGGCACGGCCTATGCAGACACCATCAAAGTCGGCGTCATCGGCCCGTTCTCCGGTCCGTTCGCGCTGCAGGGCAAGAACTTCAAGGCCGGCATCGACGCCTATATGGCGGTCAACGGCAACAAGGTCGGCAGCGACACGGTCGAGATCGTCTATCGCGACGTGCCGCAGGCCGATCCCGCCCAATCCAAGGCGCTGGCGCAGGAACTGATCGTCAAGGAGAAGGTCCAGTATCTGGCCGGCTTCTATTTCACCCCCGATGCGATGGCGGTGACGCCAATCCTGAAGCAGGGCAACGTGCCGATGGTCATCATGAACGCCGCCACCTCGGCGATCGTCACCAAGAGCCCGCTTGTCGTCCGCACCTCGTTTACCACCTGGCAGACCTCGACGCCGATCGCCAAGGTCGCCTTCGATGCCGGCGTCAAGAAGGTGATTTCGGTCGTCAGCGATTACGGCCCCGGCATCGACGCCGAGAATGCCTTCAAGGCCGGCTTCGAAAAGGCCGGAGGTCAGGTGGTCGAGGCAATCCGCATGCCGCTTGCGACCAACGATTTCAGCCCGATCATGCAGCGCATCAAGGATTCCGGCGCTGAGGGCGTCTTCGCCTTCCTGCCGTCAGGTCCGACGACGCTCGGCTTCGTCAAGGCTTACAACGACAATGGCCTGAAGACGGCCGGCATCAAGTTCTTCGCGCCGGGCGATCTGACCCAGGAATCCGATCTGCCGGCGCTCGGCGATGCGGCACTCGGCATCCAGACGACCTTCCACTATGCCGTGTCGCACGATTCTCCGGAGAACAAGGCTTTCGTCGAGGCGGCGACCAAAGCGATCGGCAACAAGGCCGAACTCTCCTTCCCCGCGGTCAGCTCCTATGACGGCATGTATGTGATCTACAAGATGATCGAGGCGACGGGCGGCAAGCAGGATGCTGAAAAGGCCGTCGATGCGGTCAAGGGCCTTGCCTGGACCAGCCCGCGCGGGCCGGTTTCGATCGATCCCGAAAGCCGCCACATCACACAGAACATCTATCTGCGCGAAGTCACCAAGGCGGATGACGGGACCTACATCAACAAGGAAGTCCAGACCTTCGAGAAGCAGGGCGATCCGGGCCTGGCGGCCGTCAAGTAACATCGAGCATCACGGCATGCGACGGGCTTGGGCAGTGCTTCGGGCAGACTTCCGATCTCTCCGGAGCTGCCCGAAGGCGTCGAGCCCGTCGCATCGAAGCAAGGTATCCCCATGCAGACAGTCTTCAGCATAGCCGTCGATGCCTTTGCCTATGGCATGGTGCTCTTCGTCATATCGATCGGCCTTTCGGTGACCATGGGGCTGATGCGTGTCGTTAACCTCGCTCACGGCGCTTTCGCGATGATCGGCGGCTATATCGCCTCCTATGTCGCCCGCGACCTCGGCCTTGGTTATGCCACGGCAGTCATCGCCGCCGTTGTCATCACCATCATCGTCGCCATTCCAATCGAGCGTTTTCTCTTCCGCCGGATCTACGGTGCGCCGGAACTGACCCAGGTGCTGATGACGATCGGCATCACCTTCTGCGTCATCGGCATCGCCAATTATATGATGGGGCCGACGCTGAAGACCATCCCGCTTGCCGGTGCGCTGCAGGGATCGGCCGATCTCGGCTTCCGCACCATTCCCGTTCACCGGCTTTTCGTCATCCTCTGCGGCCTGGCTGTGGCGCTCGCCCTCTGGTTCGCGATCGACAGGACCAGCTTCGGCGTCAAGCTGCGCGCCTCCGTCGATGATGCGGCGATGGCTGCGGCACTCGGCGTGCGCACCGAGATCATCTATGCGGTGAGCTTTTCCGTTGCCGTCGGGCTTGCCGCCTTCGGTGGCGTGGTCGGCGCCGAACTCCTGCCCGTCGAACCCTATTATGCGCTGCGCTACATGGTCACCTTCCTGGTCGTCGTCTCCGTCGGCGGCGCGGGTTCCATTCCGGGCGCGCTGATTGCCTGTCTGCTGCTGGGCGCGATCGATACGACCGGGCGCTATCTGATGCCGGAATTCGGCGAATTCTTCTTCTATCTCGCCGTGATCGCAATCATCTGCGTCTTCCCACGCGGCCTTGCCGGAAGGGCAAAATAAGATGGCGCTTGTCATGAACGACGAAAACCAACGTCTCCAGCATCGGCGCGGATTCATCAGCCGCGATCTCGCCGGAATTGCGGTCATCATAGCCATTGCCGCGATCGGCTACTTCGCCTTCCCCGATAATCTCGCGCTTTTGACTCGGATGATCACGATCGCGCTGCTCGTCCTGTCGCTCGATCTGGTGACCGGTTATTGCGGCGTCGCAACGCTCGGCCATGCCGCACTTTTCGGCTCCGGTGCCTATGCCGCCGGGATCCTGTCGGCGCATTACGGCATCAATGACCCGCTGCTGATGATGCTGGCCGGCATCACAGGCGGCGCGCTTGCCGGGCTGCTCTGCGGCGCCATCATCCTGCGTGCGCATGGATTGCCGCAGCTGGTGCTGTCGATTGCGCTGATCAACCTCTTCCATGAATTCGCCAACAAGGCCTCGTCTTGGACAGGCGGCAGCGATGGACTTTCCGGCATCGCGCCGGACCCGGTCTTCGGCCTCTTCGAATTCGATCTCTACGGTCACACCGCCTTCTTCTTCGGAATGGCGCTGCTGCTGATCGTCTTTGTGCTGCTACGATTCCTGGTCCGCTCGCCCTTCGGCATGCTCTGCCACGCCATCAAGCAGGATCCGCTGCGCATCCGCGCCATGGGCGCTTCGCCGAAGGCCGCCCTGATCAGGATGTACGCGATCTCCGGCGCCGTTGCCGGTGTCGGCGGCGCCTTGAATGCGATTTCGACACAGGTCGTCGGCCTCGACAGCCTGTCTTTCACGCAGTCGGCCGAAGCGCTTGTTATGCTGGTGCTCGGCGGAACCGGTTCTCTCTTCGGGGCGCTCTCCGGCACTGTCATCTTCATGCTCTTCGAGGACTATGTCTCGGCCGCCAATCCCTTCCATTGGCTGACCATGGTCGGCGCGCTGCTGATCGTCGTCGTGCTCTTTGCGCCGAAAGGTCTCTATGGCACATCAGCAGCCTTCGTTAGCCGCTGCAGGGAGCAACGCTCATGAGCCCGGTCTTCGAAGTCGCCAATCTCAGGAAAGCCTTCGGCGGCCTTGCCGTCACCAATGATGTCTCGCTCACGATGTTGCCTGGCGATCGTATCGCGCTGATCGGCCCGAACGGCGCCGGCAAGACCACCTTCGTCAACCTCGTGACCGGTAATCTCTCTCCCGATTCCGGCGAGGTTCGCCTCGGCGGCGAGGTGGTGACGAAGGTCAACGCGATCGGCAGGGTCAGACGCGGCCTTGTGCGCTCCTTTCAGGTGACGCGGCTCTTCCAGGACATGACGCCGGCCGAACATGTGGGACTTGCCGTCCTTCAACGCGACGGGAAGACCGGGCGCATGTTCGGCAATTTCCTGCGTATGCCCGACGTCATGGCAGAGGTCGACGATCTCCTTGGAAAACTCGGACTGGCTTTGCTGATGCATCGCAAGGTCAGCGAGATCGCCTATGGCCAGCAGCGGCTTCTCGAGATCGCCGTAGCGCTTGCGCTGAAGCCGAAGGTGCTGTTGCTCGACGAGCCGGCAGCCGGCGTGCCGCAAAGCGATACCGGCCGCATCGAGCAGGCGCTGGCCGATCTGCCTGCCGATCTCGCCGTGCTGATGATCGAACACGACATGGACCTCGTCTTCCGTTTTGCCAAACGCGTCATCGTGCTTGCATCAGGCGCGATCATCTTCGACGGCCTGCCTCAAGACGTCACCAAGGATGCGCGCGTGCGCGAGGCCTATCTCGGGAGCTATGCCAATGCCAGCCATATCGCTTGAGGTCGAAAATCTGTCGGCCGGATATGGGCCGACAAGAGTGCTCGAAGGCATTTCCTTCTCCGTGCCGGCAGGCGCCCGGCTTGCCGTGCTCGGCCGCAACGGCATGGGCAAGACCACGCTGCTCGCAACGCTCGCCGGGCAGACCAGGCGATACGAGGGCAGCATCCGCCTCGGCGGTTCGGATGTCAGCGCAACAGCGAGCGCCACGCGCGCGCATAAAGGCCTCGGATATGTGCCGCAGGCACGCTGCATCTTCCCGACGCTGACAGTCGAAGAAAACCTTTTCGTTGGCTTGAAGGCGCGACCGAAGACGGCACTGGAGGAAGCCTATGTGATGTTCCCGCGCCTGAAGGAGCGCCGCCGCAATCTCGGCAGCCAGCTCTCCGGCGGCGAGCAGCAGATGCTCTCCACGGCCCGCACCATTCTCGGCCGCCCCTCCGTCCTGTTGCTCGACGAACCGCTGGAAGGCCTCGCCCCCGTTATCTGCGAGGAATTGATGGCTGCCTTCGCCGACCTCGCCAAGACAGGAGACATGACCATCCTGCTGGTCGAACAGCGCATCCAGAGCGCGCTCGATTTCGCCGATCAGGTCGTCATTCTCGAACGCGGCAGACTGGCCTGGACGGGAACGCCGCAGAGCCTCACCAGCGATCACGAGGCTGTCGAGAGCCTGCTCGGGGTCGGCGGCCTGCATTGATGGGATGATCGGCAGAAGCTCGTGCTCTGCTAATTGCTCCCCTTTCGCTTTCAAGATTGCTCTTGGCGCGCCGAGCAATTCATGCAGTATATCGTCATGACGACGTCATGATTGACCTGTCATTATTATCCTGCCTGAAAGTTTTCCGCTGGCCGAATTGATGGATCGCCTGAAAAGGCGAGAAACACCATGATCGATGAAGCGGCAGCAACGTAAGATCAGACGTAAATCCTGGTTCATAATCAGGATCGACGTTTTTGCCGCTCCCTTTACTTGTACGGTTGAGCTGCAATCGACCGGAATGTGTGCCGTTGACGGGCGGAATTGCTCTGACGCTCCCTCAATTTTGGTTGCCAGATACCCGATAGGGTTGCATAGTCGAGCAGAAAATCACACGGGAGGTAGAAATGGCAAACCACAAGCCGGTCGCAGGTGATGTATACCAGCCTATTTTCAACATCGACAACCCGATCGACGGCAACATCCTGGACAATACCAGTTCGGTGGATGCCGACGGAGATCAGGTGCGTCTCAACTTCGTCAATGGACAACGCATTCCGCAACCGGCCGATCCGAACGGGCCCGCCACGACCACCACAGTCGAGGGAAAATACGGCACGCTGACCGTCTATTCCAACGGCAACTACACGTATGAACTCGATCACTCCAACCCGGTGGTATCAGCGCTCGGCCCGGGAGACCAACTCGTCGACCAGTTCAATTTCAAGATCTCGGATGGCAAAGGCGCCACCGATTTCGGCTTGCTCAACATCGCGGTCGACTTGCCGGAACATGGCGACGTGTTCGTCAATTTCGAGGATGTCGGCAAATATGACTTCCCGACGGGCTACAAGGGCTTTGATTGGGGTGCTTGGCACGATGGTGACGACGCAACGGTACAGAAGGAAGCCGACGGCAACCATTATCTGTCAGGCGGAGTGTTCTGGACACCCATCCAAGCCGCCGATGGCGGTCACTTTCAGATCGAGCAATTCAGTGTCGCAAACGGCACATCGGACTATGACAACGTTCTGACGATCGAAGGTAAGCTGAACGGCGATACCGTATTCTTGGTCACGGTCAACGTCACCGCCGACAGCATTCATGACCCGCAAGTGATCGATCTCAGCGCCTACGGCGACATCGACTATCTCGTGCTCGACACGGAGCCCGTCATCACAGAGACGAGCGGCCCGGATTATTATGGCGCGCGATACGACAACTTTCATTTCATCGTTTGACGGAGGGGGAAAGGGGCGTCGTATCGCCGAAATCTTTGCATCTTCGCCAAGCGCTCTCTGCTGTGGCTATCTGATACCAATATCTTGCGATAGCTGACCGGGTTGCGTCTTGCTAGCATGGGATCGTGCGAGGAGGCACGGTTATGCTGGGATGGAGGAAATGATGCAACCAGTCGGGATGAGGTTAGCGGCGGTCATGTTCTCGCTTGCCGTATGGGCTATTATTATCGCTGTCGCATCCCACCTTTGGGCGACGAAGATGCCTGTATTGCTTTTGACGCTCTACAGATAGGCCTGTCCTCGGCGTTGGCGGAAATGCTGCAGGAGGTCGAACTGCTTTTGTCCCCTCGCCGCGACGTTTGACGCTGCGATCAATGTGCTACCACGGCCTTCGGAACCGGCTCAAAATCGAGCCGAAAAAATCGCTAATTCTGCAATAAGGAGATGGTAGCGGAGGAGGGATTTGAACCCCCGACACAAGGATTATGATTCCTCTGCTCTGACCTACTGAGCTACTCCGCCACTGGTCAACGATACCCGCTCGCGAAGCGATGCCGGTTCGTGGGATGAGCGGCTTATAAGGTGCGCTTCGGCTTTGTGTCAAGCGCATGATCGAGAAAAACGGTGGGCTTTGCCGGCCGTCGTTACCTATCGGTTTCAGGCGGCGACCGGGCTGGCCAACAGAGCCTTCAGGCAAGCTTCCGCCGAAGGTTCACGCTCCGAGCGTTCGATAAAACCGCCGCCGAAGACGCGGGCGTTGTCGCCGGGGGCGGAATAAAGCGCGCAGGCCTGGCCGGGCGCGATGCCCGCCTCGCCGACCGTCAGATCGACATAGGTGCCTGTTGCATCGACATGCAGCACGGCGGGTGCCGGCGCCCGTGTCGAGCGGACCTTGGCGTAGCAGGCAAAGCCCTTGCCGGAGGCGGCTTCCGCAAGCGTCTCGTCGCCCAGCCAGTTGACGTCGCGCAGGTAGACGCGGTGCGTTTCCAGCGCCTCCTTCGGTCCGACGATGACGCGGCGCGAGCGGGCGTCGAGAAAGACGACGTAGAGCGGCTCGCCGGTGGCAATGCCGATGCCGCGGCGCTGGCCGATCGTGAAGTGCAGGATGCCCTCATGGGTGCCGAGCACGCGGCCGTCGAGATGGACGATCTCGCCGGCGAGCGCCGCATTCGGCTTCAGCTTGGTGATGACGTCGGAATATTTGCCCTGCGGCACGAAGCAGATGTCCTGGCTGTCGGCCTTCTTGGCAACGACGAGGCCCATCTCTTCGGCAAGCCTGCGGGTCTCGGCCTTCGGCAGGCCGCCCAGGGGAAAGCGGAGATAATCGATCTGTTCCTGCGTCGTGGCGAAGAGGAAATAGCTCTGGTCGCGGTCGGCATCGGCCGGGCGGAAAAGCGCGCGGCGGCCGGGATTTTCGGGCGAAGGGTTCGGTCCCGAGCGGATATAGTGGCCGGTCGCCAGTGCATCGGCACCGAGCTCCTTGGCGGTCGCCAGAAGATCGGCGAATTTGACGGTCTGGTTGCAGGAAACGCAAGGGATCGGCGTTTCGCCCGCCACATAGCTTTCGGCGAAGGGGTTGATCACGGTCTCGCGAAATCGCTTTTCATAATCGAGCACGTAATGCGGGATGCCGAGTGTTTCGCAAACGCGGCGCGCATCGTCGATATCCTGGCCGGCGCAGCAGGAGCCGGCGCGGTGAACAGCGGCGCCATGATCGTAAAGCTGCAGCGTAATGCCGAGCACGTCGTAACCCTGCTGTTTGAGAAGGCCAGCGACAACGGATGAATCGACGCCGCCCGACATGGCGACGACGACACGGGTCTCTTCCGGCTTCTTGTCAAAATCCAGTGTGTTCAACGATGGTGCCAATTCTGCGCGGTCACGATCCGCCCTTGCGCTGCAATTGCGGCGGATTGCTGATCTCCGGCGGGATCGGCCGCCGTCTCTCGATGAGGCACCGATATAGAAAGGATTGTCCTTGGGCGCAAGGGGCAGCCTTCGGGTACCGATATTTCGCATTCCCGCGTGAAGAGAAGGCGCAGCCAAAGCCGCGCCTTGGAAGCGGGGGGTGCGGCTCAGGTGCCGATCAGCTTGTTGCAGGCGAATGCAATGCCCGGATTGGCGATGATGGCGGTTACGAGCGCCAGTCCGATCATCGAGAATGAAAAGCGTTTCATAAACATCCTCCTTTCCAGCCCACGACAATTATGCGGCTTCGCCCACCTTTCTCAAAATGACGAATGCTTGATGGGATCCGGCGGCACGCATTTCCTCGGACGCCACTCCCAGCTGTCGCTTTAACGACTCTATCTGCGTGACGAAGCCGCCTTCAGAGCGCGGCCGTGGATCAGCGCCTCTGCCTCGTGCTGCGGCATCGGCCGGCCGAGCAGATAGCCCTGCACCTCACTGAAACCTTCGGCGCGCAGCTTCTGCAACTGCTCTTCCGTCTCGATCCCTTCGGCCAGCGTCGTCGCGTTGAAGCCGGAACCGATGCCGACGACGGCGCGCACGATGGCGAGATTGCCGGCATCCGTCTCAATGCCCGAAACGAAGCTACGGTCGAGCTTGATCTTGTCGAAGGGGAAGGACCTGAGATAGCTCAGCGACGAATAACCGGTGCCGAAATCGTCGATGGCGATGCGAACACCGAGCTCCTTCAATGCGCGCAGCCGCGGCAGGCTTTGGTCGGCATCAGTCAGGAATACGGACTCGGTGATTTCGATTTCAAGCCGGTCGGCGTTGAGGCCCGTCTCGTCGAGCGCCGCGACCACGGTCGAAAGCAGGCTCACATGCCGAAACTGGCTGACGGAGAGATTAACGGCGATCCTCAGATGCGCGGGCCAGCCGGCGGCCGCGCGGCAGGCTTCCCGGATCACCCAGTCGCCGATCGGCACGATGAGGCCGGTCTCCTCGGCGAGCGGAATGAATTCCATCGGCGCCACCAGCCCGCGCTTGGGATGGCGCCAGCGGATCAGCGCCTCGAAGCCGCCGATGCCGTCATTATCGAGCTGCACGATCGGCTGGTAGTGCAGTTCGAACTGGCGCTTCTCCAGCGCCTCCCACAGTTCGGCGGTCATCACGTGCCGGCGCTCGGCGGCAAGCCGCATCTCCGCCTCGTAGAAGCGATAGGTCGACCGCCCGCTCTCCTTGGCGGCATAGAGCGCCAGATCCGCATGCCGCATCAGCACGTCCGCGTCGCCGGCATGATCCGGCGCCAAGGCGATGCCGATGCTGCAGGTGACATGCTCCCGGGCGCCGTCGAGATCGAAGGCACGGCTCAGCGCCTTGAGCAGCCGTTGCGCAAAACGCCCGGCCCGCTCCGGCTCGTCGAGCTCCAGTACGACGGCGAATTCGTCGCCGCCGAGGCGGGCGACGAGATCGCCCTCCTCCGCCAGCTGCAGCAGCCGCTCCGATACTTGGCAAAGCAGCGCGTCGCCGGCGGCATGTCCCTTGCTGTCGTTGATATGCTTGAAGTGATCGACGTCGATATAAAGCAATGCGATCGGGCTGTCGGCGGTCGCCTCGACCGCCCGCCGGTTGATATGTTTGGAAAATGCCGCCCGGTTCGGCAGGCCGGTGAGCGGATCATGCATGGCGAGATGGGCAAGCTTTGCCTCGACGGAGCGCTCCTCCGTCACGTCCTGCGAGATGCCGAGCAGATAACGCGGCGCTTGGCCCTCCGGCGTCGGCAGGGCGCGTTTGACGGTGCGCAGGAGGCGCGGCACACCATCGGCGCGCAGCATGCTCTCCTCGAAGCTGATCGCCGTATTGGCTTCGAAGGCCCGGCGATCCTGCTCGCGGAAGGCGTCTGTCTGACTGGGGGGAAACAGCGCCCGGTCGGTTCGGCCGACCACGTGCTCCGCCCGCATGCCCACAATGTCGCCGCAGGCCTCGTTGAAGAGAACGTAAAGCCCGTCCGCTTCCATGTCCTTGACGAAGACGCCGACCGGGAGGTTGTCGACAATGCTGTCGAGAAGCGAGCGCGTATCGCTGATCTGGCGTCTGGCGGCGTTGACCTCGGTGCGGTCCTGCACGATCGCCAGGATTGCCGCTCGGCCCTCGAAACGCACTTCTCGGCCATAGGTCAGCACTTCGAAGGTCTCACCACTCGCCTTGAGGTGAACCCAACGCTCCGCCTTTTCCATGTCGGTACGGCCGCTGACGGCGTCGACCATCCGTTCCCGCTCATGCTCAGGGCGGATATCCAGAACCGTCATGCGCCGGTATTCGTCCGCGCCGTAGCCGTAAAGTGCTGCCGCCGCCTCGTTGACGATAAGAAAGCGCAGCGATGCCGGATCATAGACCCACATCGGCGACGGATGCGTTGCGAACAATGACCGGAAGTCGTCGTTTAATGCTTCGGTCTGCTCGGGCTTCTGCAAGGGGGCCATGGAAATTCGCGTGCGGTTGATGCCGATGCCAGGGATATACCGAGAAAAGTTAAATAAAATCAGAATCATACTTAGGGTTAAACTTTAGGCTTCCGCCTTCAGAATGTGCAAAGCGGCGGCCTGCTGTCACGATCTCGGCTCTCGATAAAATAATTTTGGCGTCCTGGAACAATTCCGTCGATCGTGCGTTGCGGGTGATCGATGTCGCATTCGAATTGCTGAGGAGGGTTTCATGGGCAGGTTCGGCACGACGACGGATTACAGCAGAATCAGACATTGGATCGAGGCGCGCGGCGGCCATCCCGCCCGAATCAAGAACGCACCGGACAGCGAAACCGTCCGCGTCGATTTTTCCTCGGAACCGGAAGAGATTTCCTGGGACGAATTCTTTCAGGGCCTCGACGGCAGCAGGCTCGCCTTCCTTCACCGCACGAAGGCTGAAGACGATGTCGCCCGTTTCGGCAAAATCCTCCGCCGGAAACGCCGGCACCACTAATGCATGTCGCCCAAAAGTGTGCATCGGTTTTGGGACCACGACATGCATCAAAAAAAGATTTAAAGCGCGACGCGCTTTAAGTTTCATCGGTTCCTGACACGAAAAAACCCGGCGCCGTTTCCAGCGCCGGGTTTTTCATTTCCTCGGGAGGAAAAACTCAGTCGATATTGAAGGTCAGCGGCTTTGCCTGGCGAACCGCCTGGTGGGCGGTCAACTCAGCAAGCACGGCGTCATCAACCTTACCGTCGACATAGAGCAGTGCTATGGCGTCGCCGCCCTGCTTGTCACGGCCGAGCTGGAAGTTGGCGATGTTGACGCCGGCAGCACCAAGCGTCGTGCCGATGAAGCCGATCATGCCGGGAACGTCGGTATTGGTGATGTAAATCATGTGCGAGCCGACATCGGCATCGAGGTTGATACCCTTGATCTGGATGAAGCGCGGCTTGCCGTCCGAAAACACCGTGCCTGCGACCGAGCGCGTCATGCTTTCGGTGGTCACCGTCAGCTTGATGTAGCCGTCGAAGACGCCGGTTTTGTCGCGCTTGACCTCAGAAAGCACGATGCCCTTTTCCTTGATCATGATCGGCGCCGAAACCATGTTGACGTCGGCGACCTGCGGACGGATGAGGCCGGCGAGAACAGCACTCGTCAGCGCCCGCGTGTTCATGTTGGCGGTGATGCCGTCATAGAGGATTTCAATTTCCTTGATCGGCTCTTCGGTGACCTGGCCGACGAAGGCGCCGAGAACATCGGCAAGGCGGATGAAGGGCTTCAGGATCGGCGCTTCCTCCGCCGTGATCGACGGCATGTTGATGGCGTTGGAGACTGCACCATTGACGAGGTAATCCGCCATCTGTTCAGCCACCTGCAAAGCGACGTTCTCCTGCGCCTCGGTCGTCGAGGCGCCGAGATGCGGCGTGCAGACGACGTTCGGCAGGCCGAAGAGCGGGCTTTCCTTGGCGGGCTCGACCTCGAACACGTCGAAGGCGGCACCCGCGACATGGCCCGACTTGATCGCCGCGGCAAGCGCTGCCTCATCGACCAGGCCACCGCGGGCGCAGTTGATGATGCGCACGCCGGGCTTGGTCTTTGCCAGCGCTTCCTTGTTGAGGATGCCGCGCGTCTTGTCGGTCATCGGCACATGCAGCGTGATGAAATCGGCCCTGGCGAAAAGCTCTTCAAGTTCGACTTTGGTGACGCCCATCTCCTCGGCGCGCTCCTTGGACAGGAACGGATCGTAAGCGACGACGTGCATCTTGAGGCCGATGGCGCGGGCACAGACGATCGAGCCGATATTGCCGGCGCCGATGACGCCGAGCGTCTTGCCGGTGATCTCGACGCCCATGAACTTCGACTTCTCCCACTTGCCGGCCTGCGTCGAGGTATCGGCTGCCGGAAGCTGGCGGGCGACGGCGAACATCAGCGCGATCGCGTGTTCGGCTGTCGTGATCGAGTTGCCGAAGGGCGTGTTCATGACGATGATCCCGCGGCGCGAGGCGGCCGGGATATCGACATTGTCGACGCCGATGCCGGCACGGCCGACGACCTTGAGGTTCGTCGCCCCCTCGATGATCTTTTCCGTCACCTTGGTGGCAGAGCGGATGGCCAAGCCATCATACTTGCCGATGACTTCGAGCAGACGGTCTTTGTCCTTGCCGAGCTGCGGTTCGAAATCGACTTCGACGCCGCGGTCGCGGAAGATCTGGACGGCGGTTTCCGACAATTCGTCGGATACGAGAACGCGAGGTGCCATGAGGGCCTCCTTCAAAAGTGTTCAGCGATGAATGAATCAGGAATGCTGGGCTCCGCCCTATGGCGGAGCCGGATGCGATCACCTCAGGCGGCAGCCTGATTAAGCTGCGCCTTCTGCGTCTCGAAGGCCCAGGAAAGCCAGGGCATCAGCTTCTGCATGTCGGATGCCTCGATCGTGGCGCCGGCCCAGATGCGCAGGCCGGACGGCGCGTCGCGGTAATGGCCGACGTCATAGGCGACACCTTCCCTTTCCAGGAGGCCGACCAGACCCTTGGCGAAATTCGCCTGGCCGTCGTCATCGAGGGCTGCGATGTCCTTGTCGACGATCTTCAGGCAAACGGAGGTGTTGGAGGCCGTTTCCGCCTTGACGGCGAGATTGGCGATCCAGTCGTTTGCCGCAACGAAATCGTGGATGACCTTGGCATTGGCATCGGCACGCGCGATCAGCCCCTTGAGGCCGCCGAGTTGCTTGGCCCAGACAAGCGCATCGATATAGTCCTCGACGCAGAGCATCGACGGCGTGTTGATCGTCTCGCCCTGGAAGATGCCTTCCGTCAGCTTGCCGCCCGAGGTCATGCGGAAGATTTTCGGCAGCGGCCAGGCCGGCGTGTAGGTGACCAGACGCTCGACGGCGCGCGGCGAAAGAATGATGACGCCGTGGGCACCCTCGCCGCCCAGAACCTTCTGCCAGGAGAAGGTGACGACATCGAGCTTGGCGAAATCGAGTTCCTGTGCGAAAGCCGCCGAAGTGGCGTCGCAGATCGTCAGGCCCTTGCGGTCGGCCGGGATGAAATCGGCATTCGGAACGCGCACGCCCGAGGTTGTGCCGTTCCAGGTGAAGACGACGTCGCGGTCGAAATCGACGGCGGAGAGATCGGGAAGCTCGCCGTAACCGGCTTCGAGCTTGCGCACATCCTTGAGCTTCAGCTGCTTGACGACATCGGTGACCCAGCCGGCGCCGAAGCTTTCCCAGGCGAGCATGTCGACGCCACGTTCGCCGAGCAGCGACCAGAGCGCCATTTCGACGGCCCCGGTGTCGGACGCCGGAACGATGCCGATGCGGTAATCCGCCGGCACTTCAAGAATTTCACGGGTAAGGTCGATGGCCTGCTTGAGCTTGGCCTTGCCGACCTTCGCGCGGTGCGAACGGCCAAGGGCCGCGTCGGAAAGGGCTTCGAGCGACCAACCGGGGCGCTTCGAGCAAGGGCCAGAAGAGAAATGGGTATTGTGCGGACGGATGTCCGGCTTTGCGGTCTTCGCCATGATGCTATCCTCTCAGATAGAAAGCCCTTCGTTGGGGAAGGGTGTCCCGCCGCCGTGTGTATGGATCCGACACGTCATAGTCAAGATCGAAGTGTCGCGGGCGGAACATATTTTGACGCAGGGCGGTAGGGCGGCCACAATGCAAAAAGCCGCCCGGTTGGGGGCGGCTTCTGGTGTCAGGCGATCAAATTTACTTGTAGACAGGCTGCTGCAGCGGGATTTCCGGCGGTGGTTCATAGCTCGCCTGGGCGCAGCCGCCGAAGAGATAACGGGCGCCGACGCGAGCTTCGTGGGCGCTGAGACCCTTGTCGCGGCCCGGGCCGCCATTTTCGGCATAGCCGAACATGTTGCCGCCATCGATATGCAGGTAACGGTAGCCGACATCGGCCTTGATGTTGCAGGTCACGTCGATCGAAGCGCCGGCCATGAGGGCGTAGGTGAAGCGCCAGTTGCCCTTGCCGCCGTGGGTGACCTGGTCGTCGCAGAAGCTGCCGTCATCGGCGCAGGCGACGTTGCGCAGGTTCTTCCATTTCACATAGGAACCACCGATACCGGCGCCGACATAAGGCGTGACGTAGCCGTAGGTGCCGAGATCGACATAGGCGTTGGCGAGCAGCGTATAGGCTGTCAGCGAGGAGCGGTCGCTCGAGGTGCAGTCCACCAGAGGAAAGCCGCACTGCCCGACTGTCGAGCCCTTGAAATCCGCCTGGGTGAGATAGTCGAAGGTCAGATCGGTGCGCAGATAGCTGTTGATCTGATAACCGACACCGCCGCCGATGGTCCATGCATCATCCAGATCGGCGTCGTCGAAATCGACTTCCGTTGCGTTGCTGCCCTGGAAATAGCGGGCGCCGCGCAGATCGGTGAAGGCATAGCCGACATCGCCGCGCAGGTACCAGCCGGTCGCTTCGGTGACCGTCACCTCAGGCGGCTGCTCCGGGATAGGCTCGGCAGGGGCGAGGTCCGCGGAATAGGCGTTTGTCGCGATCAACAATGCGGCGAAGATGCCGGACAAGCTTCTTTTCATGGATCCCACTCCAAAATCCGTTGCGTCGGCAGGCTCAGTCGCTGCCAATCTGGTACGCTTCGTATGGATAATGAATGGGAAACGTTAAAAGCTGCTTAACTATAAATAGGAAGAAACGTTAAGAGAAAGATTGGCAGCAAGTTCCTCGACATGGTGAAGGTCGGCCGAAGGCTGGCAGCCGCACTTGCCGAAGACAGCCAGCTGCAACGCCATGAAGTCCGCTGCTGTCAAATGGTTAAGTCGGTTACCTTCGCCGTCAAATGGATCGGCTGCTCCACTCGGCGAATCCTGCTGTTACTTCCATTGCGTCGCGTTTTCGGCGGCGCAGCCGTACGGTGGCAAGGAGGTGCCAAAGGTCGTTTTCAGCTGGGCACAGCCCCAGGCATTGATCGGGCCTGGCATGGCATTGTTGAGCGTGATGCCGATTTCATCGTAAGGGCTGTCGGTGTTGCTGATGTAGCGAAAACCAGTAAAGACGACGAATGCGAGAGCGATCGTCAGCAGCAGGCGCACCAATTTTTTTCATGATATTTCCTTTGAATGCAAACGCCGCCGTGTAGCATCCGCGTGTGGCGGTTGACAGCGCTGTCGCCAAAGATATCGGCAGATTTCCGCGGACGCCGCCTCAGTGCTCACCGCGCCCGACATGGTGCAGTTGCCGACGCTTGCTCCCTACCGGAAGCCAAGCTGGCAATTCATTGACATGTTGTCTTCGGAAGGGCGGAAACGGTTTCGGCGGGAAGTCCATCCGGAGTGGATCTTCGAACCGAAGGCGCCAACAGCGAAAAAGCCGGCACCTACGTACCGGCTTTTGAAATTTCGTCCCTAAAAAATCAGGCGGCGGTCCGGACGTTCGAGATCGTGCCGATCAGCTCGTTGACGATGCGCTCGATCTGGGCGCGGTCGTCGCCCTCGGCCATGACGCGGATCAGCGGCTCGGTGCCCGAAGGGCGGATGACGAGGCGGCCGTTCCTGGCCAGTTCGGCTTCGGCATCGGCGATTGCCTTCTGCACCTGGATATCCTCCAGCGGCTTGCCGCCACTGATGCGGACATTGCGCAGGAGCTGCGGCACCGGCTCGAAGCGACGGCAGACCTCGCTGACGGTCCGGCCGGTGCGCTTGACCGCGGCCAGGATCTGCAGCGCCGCGACGAGACCGTCGCCGGTCGTGCCGTAATCCGAAAGCACGATATGGCCGGACTGCTCGCCGCCGACATTGTAATTGTGCTGGCGCATATGCTCGACCACGTAGCGGTCACCGACCCGCGTGCGGGCAAGCGCCATGCCACGCTCGTCGAGGAAGCGCTCGAGGCCGAGATTGGACATGACGGTGGCGACGATACCGTTGCCGCGCAGTTGCTGGCTCTCGGCCCAGCTCTCGGCGATAACGGCCATCAGCTGGTCGCCGTCGACGATCGAGCCGTTTTCATCGACGATGATGACGCGGTCGGCATCGCCATCGAGCGCTATGCCGATATCGGCGCGCACCTCGTCGACCTTCTTCTGCAGCGCGACGGGGCTGGTGGAGCCGCAATTGAGATTGATGTTGGTGCCGTTCGGCTCGTTGCCGATTGTGACGACCTCGGCGCCGAGCTCCCAGAGCACGGCGGGTGCCACCTTGTAGGCAGCACCATTGGCGCAATCGATCGCGATCCTCAGACCCTGCAGCGTCACGTCGCGCGGCAGCGTGCGCTTGGCATGTTCGATATAGCGGTCATGCACCCCGTCGACGCGCTTGGCGCGGCCGATATCATCGGATTTGGCAAGCTGCGCATTCAGATCCTTTTCGAGAAGATCCTCGATCTCGGCCTCGATGTCGTCGGACAGCTTGTAACCGTCAGGGCCGAAGAGCTTGATGCCGTTATCCTCGTAAGGATTGTGCGACGCCGAGATCATCACGCCGAGATCGGCGCGCAGCGAGCGCGTCAGCATGGCAACAGCTGGTGTCGGGATCGGGCCCAGAATGAAGGCGTCGAGGCCGGCAGCCGTGAAGCCCGCGACCATGGCGTTCTCAAGCATATAGCCGGAAAGGCGCGTATCCTTGCCGATAACGACGCGATGGCGATGGTTGCCACGGCGGAAGATCGTGCCGGCGGCAATGCCGACCCGCATGGCGAGATCCGGCGTCATCGGGAAGACGTTGGATTGGCCACGAATGCCGTCCGTACCGAAATAGCGTCTTTTCATCTGCACTCCTGCGCTTTCCGCGCGCCATTCAAGGCAGCGCACCGTTCCAAGCGAATCCGGCTTCAGTGGAACGTCGTCAATCCACGAGCGTGATTCATGCTTGCCTCAATTCAGCGGAATGCCACAAAATGCGGCGATCAGCACGTAAATTAGCAAGAAAAATGATTATATCCCGTTACCAATAGAAAAGGCCGGATCCCCCACTTCGGAAATCCGGCCTTGTTCGGATTGGTGCCGCTGTTCAATGCGGCTGCGGTTCGAGGCCGCCTTCGGGCTCGTCACCCTTGGTGGCTGGCCGTGCGCCGGCCTTCGGAACGGCCGAGCCGCGGCTCGGCGGCGAATCATCACCGAGATCGCGAGAAGGCTTTTCACCGCGGATCAGCGCCTTGATCTCTTCGCCGGTCAGCGTCTCGTATTCGAGCAGACCTTCGGCAAGAGCGACGAATTCGTCGTGCTTTTCCGTCAGGATCGTGCGGGCCTGGGTATAGGCTTCGTCGATCAGGCGGCGCACTTCGTTGTCGATCTTCTGCGCGGTTGCTTCCGAAACATTCTTCGACTGCGAAACCGAATGGCCGAGGAAGACCTCCTGCTGGTTCTCGCCATAGGCGACCTGACCGAGCTGGTCGGAGAAGCCCCACTGCGTGACCATGGCGCGGGCAAGCTTGGTGGCCTGCTCGATGTCGGAAGAGGCACCCGAAGTGATGTTCTCCTTGCCGAAGGTGAGCTCCTCGGCGACGCGGCCGCCCATCATGATGCAGAGGCGCGAAACCATCCACTTGTAGCTCATCGAGTAGCGGTCGCCCTCGGGAAGCTGCATGACCATGCCGAGCGCACGGCCGCGCGGAATGATCGTCGCCTTGTGCAGTGGATCGGCGACGGCGACATTGAGCGCGGTGATGGCGTGACCGGCCTCATGGTAAGCGGTGAGCTTCTTTTCCGCCTCGGTCATCGCCGAAGAACGGCGCTCGGCGCCCATCATGATCTTGTCTTTGGCGTCTTCGAATTCCTGCATGGTGACGACGCGCTTATTACGGCGGGCGGCCATCAGGGCGGCTTCGTTGACAAGGTTCATCAGGTCGGCGCCGGAGAAACCGGGTGTGCCGCGGGCGAGAATCTTGAGATCGACATTCGGCGCCAGCGGAACGTTGCGCGCATGCACCTTGAGGATACGCTCGCGGCCGACGATGTCGGGGTTCGGCACGACGACCTGACGGTCGAAACGGCCGGGACGCAGCAGCGCAGGATCGAGCACGTCGGGGCGGTTGGTGGCGGCGATCAGGATCACGCCTTCATTCGCCTCGAAGCCGTCCATTTCGACCAGCAGCTGGTTCAGCGTCTGCTCGCGTTCGTCATTGCCTCCGCCGAGACCGGCGCCGCGATGGCGGCCGACGGCATCGATTTCGTCGATAAAGATGATGCAGGGCGCATTCTTCTTCGCCTGCTCGAACATATCGCGCACGCGGCTTGCGCCGACGCCGACGAACATTTCGACGAAGTCGGAGCCCGAAATGGTGAAGAAGGGCACATTGGCTTCGCCGGCGACCGAGCGGGCGAGCAGCGTCTTGCCGGTGCCCGGAGGGCCGACGAGCAGCACGCCGCGCGGGATCTTGCCGCCAAGACGCTGGAACTTCTGCGGATCACGCAGGAATTCGACGATTTCCTCGAGATCCTGCTTGGCCTCGTCGACACCGGCGACGTCTTCGAAAGTCACGCGGCCATGCGCTTCAGTCAAAAGCTTGGCCTTGGACTTGCCGAAGCCCATCGCGCCGCGTGAGCCGCCTTGCATCTGCCGCATGAAGAACAGCCAGACGCCGAGAATCAGAAGCATCGGCAAAAGCGTGCCGAGATAGCTGAGGAAACCCGAAGAG
>Ga0102590_1002107_pt1 | contig 25219 bp, 22 predicted proteins | sample AraplaMF_Col_mMF_FD_76859 | JGI IMG/M metagenome (GOLD analysis project Ga0102590, IMG submission 76859) | Arabidopsis root microbial communities from the University of North Carolina, USA - plate scrape MF_Col_mMF | ecosystem: Host-associated > Plants > Roots > Endosphere | place: USA... | reverse complement strand
AGGCGCGGATGCCAAAGGACGACAGCGATTCTGTGATGCAGGCTCCGTGGCCGAAGCCGGTTCTGCTCGCTCTTGAAGAGCCCGGAAAATACGTGACCATCGCAACCACGCAGGCAGCCTCCTGGGCGATGATCGAGGACTGGCCGACCGAAGACGGTGCGGCACTCGACAAGGCACTCCTGGTCTGCGCCAACGTCATCAAGGGCAAGCGCACCAACGAGGATGCGCGACGTGCCTTCATCGAAGCGGCCGTCGAAGCAGGCATCGACATCAAGAGCTGACTAAGTCGTCGCACCGGCGCAGCCTTCCCAGCCTGAGGATTCGTTCGCCATGCCCTGTGGCGAGCGCGCGTGATCTGTTTTTTCACCTCGACCCGTCTTACTGATTGGCGCGTGACAGTGTCAGCAATCGCGTGAAGATCGTCGCCTCAGCTTGGGAACATGATGACTTACTCTACCACTCTCAATCCGCTTCGCCACTACAGCACGCGACGAGTTGGCCCCTATTTCAGGCGTGAGTTCGAACGGGTCGGCGCCCGACCGCCAAGGGTTCGCATTAGCTATGCCGATGCTGGCAATCCCCCCCGAGATGTTCGGATCGAGCGGCATGGGCAACAGTTCACGCTTGTTCTCGAAAGCGCCGCGACACGGTGGTTTTCCGGACACATGCGGTATAAGGTTTGCAGCTTTGCCTATTGGCTTAGCCTGTGCCCGCCAGAGGTGAGGCAGATCACCGTCAATGCCACTGATGGCCAGGCGGTCTCCAACGCACGGTTTGCTGCGTCGGTGCGATTTCCTCATCATGTGGGCTTGCCAGATCCGCATTTCTTTCAGCATGACGGCTTTGCTGCCGAAATGGAACGCGGGAGGACCGCGCCGCGCTGGGAGGACCGCTCGAACGACATCGTCTGGCGTGGGGGCATGAATGGATGTGGCTGGGCGAGCTTTGCGCGGGAAGACATCGACAATCCCGCCGTCCTGCAGAGGATTCGCATGGTCATGCAGCTTAGGGACGTGGCGGGATTAGACGTCCGATTCGTCGATCTCCATCCGAGTGCGGACGAGTATGAGACACTGGCGCACAGGCAAAAGTTCCTGGGTCAGCCAATTCCGGCACAGAGCTGGCTTGGGCGCAAGTTCGCGATCGATATCGACGGGTTCACCAACACATGGTCGAACCTCCTGGTTCGCATGCTCTATGGATGCTGCGTTCTCAAGGTCGAGTCACAATTCGGCTTTCGCCAGTGGTACTATGACGAACTCAGGCCATTCGAACACTATGTGCCGGTGGCTGCCGACATGTCGGACTTCCGCGAGAAGGTCGACTGGGTGCGCAGCAACCAAATGGAGGCCAAGGCCATCGCGGAGCGCGGTCAGGCGCTGGCGCGTACGCTCACTTTCGCAACCCAGGCTCGGCGCGCTGCCGACCTTATCGAAGAACACTGGGACCGGAGATAATCCGCCTAAACGACCGCCAGTACCGGCGTCGCACGAACGGATTTGAAGTGGGCAATCGTGCGCATCAGGCCTTCGCGGAGCGGGACACTTGGCGTCCAGTTCAAAAGCCGCCTCGCCTTGTCGACATCCGGCAACCGCTGACGCGGATCGTCAACGGGAAGCGGACGATGGACGATCCTCGAATTGGAGTCGGTCAATTCGAGGACAAGGTCCGCCAACTGGCGGATCGTGAACTCTTCGGGATTTCCAAGATTGATGGGGCCGGTAATATCCGGAAGACTGCTCATCATGGCCATCAGACCCACCACCAGATCATCCACGTAGCAAAACGACCGCGTCTGTGTTCCGTCGCCATAGATGGTGATGTCGTCGCCCGACAATGCCTGAATGATGAAATTTGCGACAACTCTCCCATCGGCGGGATGCATGTGGGGACCATAGGTATTGAAAATGCGTACGACCTTGATCGGCAGGCCGAACTGGCGGCAATAGTCGAAAAATAATGTCTCGGCGCTCCGCTTTCCCTCGTCGTAGCAGGCTCGCGGGCCGATCGGATTGACGTTGCCCCAATAGGTTTCCGATTGCGGATGGACATGCGGATCGCCGTAAACCTCCGATGTCGACGCCTGCAGCACTGGGATATTCCTGAGTCGAGCCAGCTCGAGCACATTGAGCGCTCCGACGACGCTCGTCTTCAGCGTCACGATCGGGTCGGCCTGATAATGGACCGGTGAGGCTGGGCACGCCAGGTTGTAGATTTGGTCAACCTCGAGGCTCACGGCCTCGTTCACGTCGTGGGTCAGCAGTCTGAAGGCGGGGTTATTGAGCAATTCCGCGATATTGTGCATGGAACCGGTCGCGAAATTGTCCATGCAGACAACCTGATGCCCTCTCTGGAGCAACTTTTCGCAAAGATGTGTGCCCACGAAGCCGGCGCCGCCGGTAACAAGGATGCGTTGACTCATAATGGCTTGCGCTTGTTTGTGACGTTGCACGCCTATCGCGAATTGGATCTGCCTTCAAGGGAGGAGACAAGGCCGCACGCTAGAGAAGCGAGTAGGTCGCAGAGGCGAGCGCAGCGAGGCCGAAGAGTATCAGCAGGTAGCTTGTTCCCCGCACGACCTTTGCTGTGAAATCCCTTGGCAATTTGTCCCTGGCAAAGCTAACCGTACCGCTCAAAAAGAACCACCAGGCCAGCGACCCGCTGAAAACACCACCGACGATGACAGCCGAGCTGAATCGTCGTGTCTCCTCTGTCAACCCGAAACCGGCAAACAGCGCGCCGAAGGAGAGAATGGTGGCGGGATTAGAGACCGTCAGCAAGAACGTTGCAAGCGTTGTGCCCATCAGACCCGCCGCCCTCACATTTGCCGCCCGGACCGGATCGCGCGTGAGCCCACGATAGCCCAGCGCGAGGAGCAATATGCCTCCACCAATCGCCAGAGGCAGCGTTGCTGCCGACATGGTCTGCTCGAAGACCGCGATGCCGGTTACAGCTACCAGCGCATAACTGGCATCACCGAGCGCAGTTCCGAGGCCACAGGAAAAACCGGCGGTAAAGCCGCGCTCCAGGGTACGTTTGATACAGAGCATTCCAATCGGACCCAGTGGCGCGGTGATGATGACACCCAGCAGAGCGCCCTTCGCAAACAGCAGTAGCATTGTTCAGTCGGTTCCTTTCCGTAGGAGACAATCCTGCGGACTTTTCGAAAGAGAGCCCTTAGAGCGCCATCGCGATGACGTAGAATAAAAAAGGCCACCGAAACCGGCAGCCTCATCGATAATTCGACGATTGTGACAATCAGTGCGCGGGAACGACAGCGTTGCCCTGAGCGGCGAGCGCCGCGAGATCCGCCGGCTTCAGCTCGACGGATTCGCCACAGCCGCAGGCAGACGTCTGGTTCGGATTGGTAAAGGTAAAACCGGACCGCAACGTCGTGCTCTCGAAGCCCATTTCCGTGCCGAGGAGGTAGAGCACGGCTGATGGTTCGACCCAGACCTTGGCGCCATCGCGCTCGATCAGGTCGTCCTTAGCATTCGGATCGGTCACGAGGTCGATGGTATACTCCATCCCCGCGCAGCCACCCTTCTTGATCCCGACTCGAATGCCCTTGGCCTCCGGCCCAGAGTTTTCGATGATAGCCTTCACGCGGTTCGCGGCGGCTTCCGTCATGCTCATGATTGCAAAGCCCATCGGCCTCTTCTCCTTCCGCGCACGGATTAAAGGTCCGGCGTTTCACGATTCAAATGTAGTGCCAGCAGCTTAACCGATCAATACCAACCGGACCGCATGATCTGATACCGAAAAGTCTGCGACTTTTCGGTATCATGCTCAGTACCAACCGACGGCGACCTGCGCCTCTTCCGACATGCGGTCCGGCGTCCACGGTGGATCGAAGGTCATTTCCACCTCGACGCCGGACACGCCCTCGACCGCGCCGACGGCATTCTCGACCCAGCCCGGCATCTCGCCGGCGACCGGGCAGCCCGGCGCCGTCAGCGTCATCATGATCTTCACCATGCGGTCGTCTTCAATATCGATCTTGTAGACCAGCCCGAGCTCGAAGATGTCGGCCGGAATTTCAGGATCATAGACTGTCTTGAGCGCCGAGATCACATCGTCGCTGAGACGCGCCAGTTCATCGGCCGGAATGCTGGAATGCACGATGCCTTCGCGCACGTCGATCTTCTGTTCGCTTTCGTCCAGGCTCATATGGACACTCCTTAGGCAAAGAACTTGCGCGCATATTCCAGCGCATCGGCCAAGGCATCGACCTCGGCCCGTGTATTATACATCCCGAAGGACGCGCGGCACGTGGAGGTGACACCGAAGCGTTTCAAGAGGGGCATGGCGCAATGGGTGCCTGCGCGAACCGCAACGCCCTGACGGTCGATCACCATCGACACGTCATGCGCGTGCAGACCGGCCAACTCGAAGGAGAAGATACCGCCCTTGCCCGGCGCCGTGCCGAACACTCGCAACGAATTGACCGCTTGCAATCGCTCTGCGGCATAGGCAGCGAGATCTGCCTCATGGCGCGCGATCGCCTCGCGGCCGACCTTCTCCATGTAATCGAGCGCATAGCCGAGCCCGATCGCTTGGACGATCGGTGGCGTCCCGGCTTCAAAGCGATGCGGCGGATCGTTGTAGGTCACGGCATCCTCCGTCACCTCGAAGATCATCTCACCGCCGCCTTGGAAGGGCCGCATCTCGCGCAGCCGATCCTTCTTGCCATAGAGCACGCCGATGCCCGACGGCCCATAGAGCTTGTGACCGGTCATCACATACCAGTCGCAATCGATGTCCTGCACGTCGACGGGCATATGCACGGCGCCCTGCGAGCCGTCAACCAGCACAGGGATACCGCGCTCATGCGCGATACGGCAGATTTCCTTGACCGGAACCACTGTGCCGAGCGCATTCGACATATGCGTGATCGCGACGAGCTTCGTCCGTTCCGTCAAGCTCTTTTCGAAATCCTCGATGTGGAAAGCACCCTCGTCGTCGACGGGTACCCAGACCAGCTTGGCGCCCTGCCGCTCGCGGATGAAATGCCACGGCACGATGTTGGAGTGATGCTCCATGATCGAGATGACGATCTCGTCGCCCTCGCCGAGCTTTGGCATGCCCCAGCCATAGGCGACGGTGTTGATCGCTTCGGTCGAAGACTTCGTGAAGATGATGTCGTTGACATCAGGCGCATTCAGGAAGCGCCTGACCTTCTCGCGCGCGCCCTCATAGGCATCGGTTGCTGCATTCGAGAGGAAATGCAGACCACGGTGAACGTTCGCATACTCGTTCGAATAGGCGTACGAAATCGCATCAATCACCGCCTGCGGCTTCTGAGCGGAGGCGCCGTTGTCGAGATAGACCAGCGGCTTGCCATAGACTTCCCGCGCAAGGATCGGGAAATCCTTGCGAATGGCTTCGACGTCGTATGCTGTGGCCGGAACTATCTTGTCCATGACGCTATCCGATCAGGCGTGCTTCTCGAGCCAGGCCGAGATGACGCCTTCCAGCGATTCGACCAGGGCTTCGTCTTCCAGTTCTTCGACGATCTCGGCAACGAAGGCGTTGACGAGCATGGCGCGTGCCTTTGCCCGGGGAATGCCGCGCGCCATCATGTAGTACAGATGATTGTCGTCGATGTCCGCAACGGTGGCGCCGTGACCGCACTGAACGTCGTCAGCGAAGATCTCAAGTTCCGGCTTTACCGAAAATTCGGCGTCGTCAGACATCAGCAGAGTGTTGCACGCCATCTTCGCGTCGGTCTTCTGCGCGTCAGGCGCAACGCGGATCATGCCCTGGAAGACCCCCTTCGCGCGGTCGAAGACGACGTTGCGGATCACTTCGGTGGAACCAGTATGCGGGACGTTATGGCCGAGCACCATCGTCACGTCGGTATGCGTCTCAGCACCAAGCAGATTGATGCCACGCAGCGTCAGATCGGCGCCCTCGCCCGTCACCTTGATGTGCAGTTCCTGGCGAACCAGCTTGCCGCCAGCATTGATGACGAAAAGCTTCAGCTTGGCATCGGCGCCAAGATCAACGCGGATCTGGCCGAGGTGCGTATCGTCTGCACCCTGCTGCTGGATGATGATCCAGGTAAGCTCCGTGCCCTCTCCGACCGTGATGTCGCTGACATGCGACACAAAAGCCGCATCCGACGTCACTCCGAGGTGACGTTCGATGACAGTTGCCTTGACGTTGGCGCCGAAGTTGACGGGCAGGCGAGTATGCGTCTGGCCGCCAGCGTGAACGAACTGGATCTCAAGCGGCGCCTCAAGATCGGTTTCGGCTGCTACGTCAATGACATAGCCATCGCGAACGAAGCTGCCATTGATGCGGCCGATTGCGTCGTCGTTGCCGAGTGCGCCGAGGCTGGTGGCAGCTGTGCCGTTCGAGAGCAGAGCCGCGTAGTCGGAGATATCGAGGCCATCGACCGAAGCCCTGAGATCGGGAACGCCCTGAATAACCGACAGAACCGAGGACTCTTCGACCAGCGGGTCGCGTGCTTCGGAGCCGGCGTCGCCAGCCTGGTCCGGAATGGCGCGCAGCAGGGTCTTGAGATCGGTATAGTGCCAGGCCTCGATGCGGCGCGTCGGCAAACCCGCCTTCTTCAGGTCGTCAAGCAGCCTGTCCCGGATGGCGATGACCGAACCGTCGCCCGGCAGTTCGCCGATCTGGTTGTTGAAAGCCTCGATGAGCGCCGCTTCCGCGGCGGTCTGGCGGCTCGTCGTCTGCATGTTCATGAGACTCGTCCTTTCCGCCTCGATCAGGCTACCGCCCCGATGATGTCGGCGTAGCCATTGGCTTCCAACTCATGCGCCAGCGTCTTGTCACCCGACTTGATCACCTGGCCCTTGTAGAGAACGTGAACGGTATCCGGAACGATGTAGTCGAGCAGGCGCTGGTAGTGCGTGATGACGACGACAGCGCGATCCGGCGAACGCAGCGCGTTGACGCCATCGGCAACGATCTTCAGCGCGTCAATGTCGAGACCGGAGTCGGTTTCGTCGAGGACGCAAAGCTGCGGCTGCAGCAGCGCCATCTGCAGGATTTCGGCGCGCTTCTTCTCACCGCCGGAGAAGCCGACATTCAGCGGGCGCTTCAGCATTTCGGTGTTGATCTGGAGCTTGCCGGCTGCGTCCTTGACGAGGCGCATGAAGTCAGGTGTCTTCAGCTCTTCTTCGCCGCGCGCCTTACGCTGTTCGTTCATCGCAACCTTCAGGAACTGCATCGTGGCAACGCCCGGAATTTCGACCGGATACTGGAAAGCCAGGAAGATGCCCTTGGCAGCGCGCTCGGCGGCGTCGAGTTCCAGGATGCTCTCGCCGTTGTAAAGGATGTCACCTTCGGTGACTTCATAGTCTTCGCGGCCCGACAGGACGTAGGAGAGCGTCGACTTGCCGGAGCCGTTCGGGCCCATGATGGCGGCGACTTCGCCAGCCTTCACGGTGAGGTTCAGGCCGCGGATGATCTCGGTGCCGTCTTCGGCGATGCGGGCGTGCAGGTTCTTAATTTCAAGCATGGTTTTGTCCCATAAAAAGCAATCGGAGAAAGGCGCGATCCACGCGCCCTCGCGCATTCATGTCATGTTGCGTCAGCCGACGCTGCCTTCGAGCGAGATGCTGATAAGCTTCTGCGCCTCGACGGCGAATTCCATCGGCAGCTCCTGCAGGACTTCCTTGACGAAGCCGTTGACGATCAGGGCGATCGCCGCTTCCTCCGGAATGCCGCGCTGCAGGCAGTAGAAGAGCTGGTCTTCCGAGATCTTCGAGGTGGTTGCCTCGTGTTCGAACTGCGCCGTGGAGTTTTTTGCCTCGATATACGGAACTGTATGGGCGCCGCACTTGTCGCCGATCAGCAGCGAATCGCACTGCGTGAAGTTGCGCGCGTTGCTCGCCTTCCTGTGCGCAGATACCTGGCCGCGATAGGTGTTCTGCGAAACGCCGGCCGCAATACCCTTGGAGATGATGCGGCTCGAGGTGTTCTTGCCGAGATGGATCATCTTGGTACCGCTATCGACCTGCTGATGACCGTTCGAGACGGCGATCGAATAGAACTCGCCGCGGCTATCGTCGCCGCGCAGGATGCAGGACGGATACTTCCAGGTGATCGCGGAGCCGGTTTCGACCTGCGTCCAGGAGATCTTCGAGCGGTCGCCACGGCAATCGCCGCGCTTGGTGACGAAGTTGTAGATACCACCCTTGCCCTGGGCATCGCCCGGATACCAGTTCTGAACCGTCGAGTACTTGATCTCCGCATCATCGAGCGCAACGAGCTCAACGACGGCGGCATGCAACTGATTTTCGTCGCGCTGCGGCGCGGTGCAACCTTCGAGGTAAGACACGTATGCACCTTCCTCAGCGATGATCAGCGTGCGCTCGAACTGGCCGGTGTTTTTTTCGTTGATGCGGAAGTAGGTGGACAGCTCCATCGGGCAACGAACGCCCTTCGGGACGAACACAAACGAGCCATCGGTGAAGACGGCGGAGTTGAGGGTCGCATAATAGTTGTCGGACGTGGGAACGACGGAACCGAGGTACTTCCGCACCAGTTCCGGGTGCTCGCGGATGGCTTCCGAGATCGACATGAAGATCACGCCGGCTTTCTTCAGCTCTTCCTTGAAGGTCGTAACGACGGAGACGGAGTCAAAAACGGCATCGACCGCGATCTTCGGCTTCTCGACACCCGCCAGGATTTCCTGCTCCTTTAGCGGAATGCCAAGCTTTTCGTAGACCTTGAGGATCTCCGGATCGACCTCATCAAGCGACTTCGGACCAGGCGTGCTTTTCGGCGCGGCGTAGTAGTAGATGTCGTTGAAATCGATCTTCGGATAATCGACGCGCGCCCAGGTCGGTTCTTCGAGTGTCAGCCAGCGCTTGTAGGCCTCAAGCCGCCATTCGAGCATCCATTCCGGCTCCTGCTTCTTGGCGGAGATGAAACGGATGATGTCTTCGGACAGGCCCTTGGGCGCCTTGTCCATTTCGATGATGGTCTCGAAACCGTATTTGTACTGATCAACGTCAATCTGGCGGACGCGATCAACCGTTTCCTGGACGGCGGGCATGTCATTCTCCAATCTCGCCGGAGAAAAGGTCCGGCAGCTTGTCGTTCGGGCAGTATCGTTTGCCCCGTATGTAGGTGGCCAAAAGGGACTTTTCAGCCCGAATGGCAAGCGGAAAATTGCGTTTCCGCAAATTTATGAAGCGGTCACGCCGCCTCCCCGGCCGGCTTGCGCCGAGCGGATATTTTCGCAAAGACGGAAATCGCCTTGTCGATCTCTTCTTCGGTCGTGGCAAAGCCCAACGAAATGCGCAAAGCACCGAGCTTGGGATCACGCCCCATGGCAACGAGAACATGGCTCTCGCCGACCTTGCCGGACGAGCACGCAGACCCTGCAGAGAGCGCGACACCTTCGAGATCGAAGGCGATCTGGCCAGTTTCGGCCTTCAGCCCCGGAAGCGTGAAGAAAGTCGTGTTCGAAACGCGTTGGCCCTCGGAGCCGTAGATGACGACGTCGGGCGCCGCGCCGCGCATTCCGGTTTCCAGTCGATCGCGCAGCGCCGAAATGGCCTCGGTGCGCGTCTCAAGTTCCGCGACAGCAGCCTCGGCCGCAGCACCGAAACCGATCACCGCAAGCGAATTCTCTGTCCCAGAACGGTGACCTTTCTCCTGCCCACCGCCATGGATCAGCGGCCGTGGCATCAACACTTCGCCGCGCGTGACAAGCGCACCCGCACCTTTCGGACCGCCGATCTTGTGCGCTGACACGATCATGAAATCGGCGCCGAGTGCGTTGATATCCAATTTCAAGCGCCCTGCCGCCTGCACGGCATCGACAACGAGCAGACCGCCATAGGCCTGTACGATCTTCGCGACTTCGGCCATTGGCTGAACAATGCCGGTCTCGTTGTTAACAAGCATGACCGCGATCATCGGCAATCCGGTCGACTTGTCGTGAGCCGCAAGCAGGGTGCCAAGCGCATCAAGATCGACAACGCCAGCCTCGGTAACCGGAATCTCTGTCGTCTGTTCCTTCGGGAACCGGCCTCCTTCGCGCACCGCGGGATGCTCGACCGCCGAATAGTAAAGCCGGCTGACTGTAAGCGGCGTCCGACCCATCTTGAAATCTGGCGTCAGCACCGTGTTGGCTGCTTCCGTGGCGCCACTGGTAAAGATCACATGCGCGGGATCAGCACCCGCAAGCGCCGCCACCTGCCGACGTGCCTGCTCGATTGCAGCTCGCACAGCGCGGCCTTCGCCATGCACCGAGTTCGGGTTGCCGAACAGGTCCATCGCGCGCAGAATCGCGTGGCGCGCATGCGGATGCAGCGGCGAAGTCGCGTTCCAATCGAGATAAAGGCGTGGCGGCGCCATGATCTTTCGTCCTGCGCTAAATCCTTGCTAGGCGGCTCGGCTCATTTTCCTTGAAATTTCGGCCGCGCTTGCCTTATGACACATCCACAATGCGTGGAGCGCCATGCAAGTTTCGAATTGTTCTAAACTGCGTTTTAGAAAAGCTGACAACATTCGTCAAGTCTGCGCAGCGCGAACGCGAAGAAATAAAACGCCGGAGTACCGATGCCCGAAGTCATTTTCAACGGCCCCGCAGGCCGCCTTGAAGGCCGCTACCAGCCCTCCAAGGAAAAGAGCGCGCCGATTGCCCTCATTCTGCACCCGCACCCCCAGTTCGGCGGCACGATGAACAACCAGATCGTCTACCAGCTCTTCTACATGTTCCAGAAGCGCGGGTTCACGACATTGCGCTTCAACTTCCGAGGGATCGGCCGGAGCCAGGGTGAGTTCGATCATGGCGCGGGCGAGCTTTCGGACGCCGCATCGGCGCTCGACTGGGTCCAGAGCCTGCATCCTGATTCGAAGACTTGCTGGGTTGCCGGCTATTCCTTCGGCTCGTGGATCGGCATGCAGCTCCTGATGCGCCGCCCGGAGATCGAAGGTTTCATGTCGATCGCGCCACAGCCGAACACCTATGACTTCTCCTTCCTCGCGCCCTGCCCGTCTTCCGGCCTGATCATCAACGGCGAAGCCGACAAGGTCGCGCCCGAGAAGGACGTCAACGGCCTCGTCGAGAAGCTGAAGACGCAGAAGGGTATCCTGATCACGCACCGCACGGTGCCGGGCGCCAACCACTTCTTTAACGGCCAGGTCGAGACCTTGATGAGCGAATGCGAGGATTACCTCGATCGCCGCCTGAATGGCGAACTGGTGCCGGAGCCGGCCGCCAAGCGCATCCGCTAGGCCGACCGCATCCCGGCGGTCAGTTCGAACGTCGGGTAGGACAATCCGTCAATGGTGATCGGCATGCGGCTTCGCATGCCGATTTTCGTTAGGACATGCTGTGATGCGGTATTGTCCGGATGCGTGAAAGCGATGAACTGCGGCGCGAAGTTCCGTCCGAAAAACCAGTCCGCCAGCCCGTTCACAATCTCCGTAGCATAGCCCTGGCCCCATTCGCGGTGCCGAAGTGAGTAACCGAGCTCGAAATCCTGCCGGTCACCGCCGAACAGTGAGAAACCCGCGCGGCCGATGAAGCGACCATCCTCACGACTGAGGATTTTGTATTTCGTTGTTCCGTCCCGCGCCTGCTCGCCAAACCAGTTGCGCAGCCGCTCCTCAGCCTTCTCTCGCGACCATGGCGCCGCACCAGAGAGATATCGCGTCGTCTCGATCGTCGAGTGAAGCTCCTGGATCAAGCCAGCGTCGTCGGGTTCCCACATAACTGCGACCAGGCGCCGCGTCTCCAGAATCACCTGTCGCATCACGGCTTCACCACGACACCGCCGCTGACCGGAGCGCGCACACCGGTCGTGCCGGGAAACGTCAATGGCAAGCCGTCCAACGACCTCACCGCGAGGTAGGCCCAGGCTTCAGCCTCCATTGAATCGCCATTGAATCCCGCCAGTTCTGCGGTTATCACCTCGGCGCCCTGGCGATGGGCGATATCTTTCAAATCCTGCATCAGCACGCGATTGAGCCGACCACCACCGCAGACGACATAAAGGGTCGGCGTCACCGGCAAGTGACCGGCGGACTTGATGATCGAGGCGGCCGCGACATGGGCGAGCGTGCGAGCGCCATCGGCAAGCTCTGCGTCTGCACCCGATGGCGGCGGAAAGTCGTTGCGGTCGAGCGATCGCCGCTTCTCCCCGGTAAAGAACGGGCTGTTCAAGTAGCGATCTGCCAGTTCCGCGATGATCCGCCCCTCCGAGGCGATCATGCCCCCCTGATCGAACGGTACACCCGCATGGGTCTCGACCCACTGGTCGATCAGTGTATTGCCTGGCCCGCTATCATAGCCGACGAGCACGCCGTCTGCGCCGATATAGGTCAGGTTGGAGATCCCACCGATATTGACGAAACAGACTGGCAAGGTCGCATCAGGCACGTTGGCGGCGAGCGCTGCATGATAGATAGGTACCAGCGGTGCGCCCTGGCCGCCGTGAACCATGTCGTTGGCGCGGAGGTCGTACGCGACCGGTATCCCTGTCTCCTGAGCCAGGAGCGCCCCATCGCCGATCTGGACGGTCAGTGCCTCATCCGGCCGGTGCAGCACTGTCTGCCCATGAAAGCCGATGACGTCGATCGTGGCCGCGTCGATCGCGTTCGCGGCGAGAAATTCCCTAACGGCAACTGCATGACGTAACGTCAGTTCGCGCTCGATCGACGCCAGATCGTCCGGCCGTTGCGCACGTTGCGTAATGGCCTTTGCCTGTTCCAGCGCGAGCTTCAATCGATCGCGGAAGGTTGGCTCATAGGGAACTCCGAGAGAGGGCCCGCGCTCGACGACGGCGCGGCCATCGGTACGCAGCAGCGCCACATCGATGCCATCCATCGATGTTCCGCTCATCAAGCCGATCGCGGTCCTGATCTTCTCCATGACGCCTCGCTGGAAGATTTCTGCAAAATGGTGACTGTTCGGCAAAACAGTGCTAAACGCGCCGCGTCACTTCAACAATAGACAATCCGAAAATCCGCACCTGAGAGCAAAAGGTCATGTCCGAGTTCAAATCCGATTTCCTCCGCACGCTGAAAGAGCGCGGCTTCATTCATCAGATCTCTGATGAATCCGGCCTCGACGAACTCTTCGCCAAGGAAACGGTAACGGCCTATATCGGCTTCGACCCGACTGCGCCGAGCCTGCATGCGGGTTCGCTGATCCAGATCATGATGCTGCATTGGATGCAGGCGACCGGCCATCGCGCCATATCGCTGATGGGTGGCGGCACCGGCATGGTCGGTGACCCTTCGTTCAAGGACGAAGCACGCCAGTTGATGACGATTGACACCATCGAGAGCAACATTGCTTCGATCAAGCGGGTCTTCTCCAATTACCTGACCTACGGCGAAGGCCCTAAGGATGCGTTGATGATCAACAACGCCGAGTGGCTCCGTTCGATCAACTACCTGGAGTTTTTGCGGGACGTCGGCCGGCATTTCTCAGTCAACCGGATGTTGTCCTTCGACAGCGTCAAAACGCGGCTTGACCGCGAGCAGTCGCTGTCGTTCCTCGAATTCAACTACATGATCCTGCAGGCCTACGACTTCGTCGAGCTTGCCAAGCGCTATGATTGCCGTCTGCAAATGGGTGGTTCGGACCAGTGGGGCAATATCGTCAACGGCATCGACCTCGGTCACCGCATGGGGACGAAACAGCTCTACGCGCTGACCTCGCCGCTGCTGACGACCGCTTCTGGTGCCAAGATGGGCAAGTCTGCGACCGGCGCTGTCTGGCTCAACTCGGATATGCTGTCTGCCTACGACTTCTGGCAGTACTGGCGCAATACGGAAGACGCCGACGTCTCGCGCTTCTTGAAGCTCTACACAACGCTGCCGATGAACGAAGTTGCACGCCTCTCGGCGCTTGCCGGTTCCGAGATCAATGAAGTCAAGAAGATACTGGCGACGGAGGTCACGGCGATCCTGCATGGCCGCGCGGCCGCCGAACAGGCAGCCGAAACCGCCCGCAAGACCTTTGAGGAAGGCGGTCTTGCCGAGAACCTTCCGTCGGTCGACGTCCCGGCTGCCGAGCTTGACGGCGGCATTGGCCTTCTGTCGCTGATCGTCCGCGCCGGCCTGGCAGCCTCAAACGGCGAGGCACGCCGGCACGTTCAGGGCGGTGCCGTACGCATCAACGACCAGGCCGTCAGCGACGAGCGCAAGATCATTGGCAGCGGCGAGATCACTGCCGATGGCGTCATCAAGCTCTCGCTCGGCAAGAAGAAGCACATCCTGATCCGTCGCGCTGCCTAAGCGCGGTCGAGATCTCAAGCGGAAAGCCGGCCTCGCGCCGGCTTTCTTGTGCCTATTGAAACTCGAAAATGTTCCGGAAGACACCGGGCGCGATGATCGACAACGGATTGATGATCATGTCGGGCGATTCCAATTTTCCTGTCAGCTTGAACGTGATGCCGATCAGGCCGCGGTCCGTGCCATTGCCGAGGATGATGCCGATCAGAGGCAATTCGGCAAAGAGCCGATTCAGGCCGTAGGCAGGCATGAAGGTGCCCGTCATGTCCATATTGCCGCGTTGGTCGCGCAGCATGCCTTGGAACACCGCGCCGACCTGATCGCCACGCACGACGCCGTTCTCGATGCTGATCACGCCGTTCCTCGAAACGATCCGCGCAAAGCCGCGCTGGAAGCGTTGTGCCGAGGTGTCGATGTTCCGCTTGACCGCAGAATTCAGGCTTCGTTGCTCCTGACCGACCGGCGTCGAAACGATCGAGTGCAGACGCTGCTCGTTGACGAGAGAGAAGCGCCTGATGTCGATCGAGCCATCCCAATTGTCACCCGCCCCGAGGCGAATCTGTAGGTTGAGCAGGCCGCTCATCATGTGCCGATAGAGATCGGCAAAGCGCGAGACGGAGCCCGCGTCGCCGCTGGTGACATTAATGACGCCATTGCTCTTCGTCTGGGCTACGAACGCCTCGCCGCTGTCGGTGACGCCGGTAAAATTCAGCGACTGCAGCCTGCCGTCCGCAGACACGTAAAGCATGTCGACATTTCGCATCTTCTCGTCATTGAAACCGACGATGCGACCGAGCTTGGCTCGGACGGATACGCTGCCATTGCGATCGGGATTGTCGCCTCCGCCGCCAGACTTCAGTCTGGCGATGATCGGGCGAGCATCGGCGCTATTGCCTGACACAGAGAGATCAAGCCCTCCTTTGCCGCGCTTCACCGACACGGCAAAGTCGTCCAGCGAAGACAGTTTGACACTGTCGAAATCCGCCTTCACAAGGCTGCCCTTGCCGATGACAAGCGAGCCGTTTGCTCCGAATCCATCCCCCTTGAGGACGAAATTCTTCAACTCCGTGTTGTCGGCTGGGCCTGAGGATTCGAACGTGGCGGTCGCGCCGATGCCGCTACCTTTTGACCAGCCGATCCATGGGAGAGACAGCCGGGCCCTTCCAAGGTCGACGGTGACCGCCTGCCGGTCCTTATCGATACGGTTGAGCTCGACGTCTATGCTCCCATCGATGATATCGTTGAGACCGGGCAACACCTTTTCCCGCTGGTCGTTGTTGAGGGTAGCGGTGATGGTCTGCTGCGGTTGAACGTCGGAAGATTTATCCGTTGGCTCGACAAGCTCGATACCGGCAGGAATGCCGTCGATCAGGCCCTTTCCGTCGAGGGTTACCTGCTTAGGATCCGCGTTCAGCACCCCGTCGAGATCAGTGATCTTACGGCCGGACATCGGCTTGGCGACATCGAGATCCTGTAGCTGTAGCACCGCTTTCCATTCGGCCGGCGGGGGATTCTGCGACGAGATCAGCCCGAGCCGGGCCTGCACTTTTGCCGACACCTTGCCTTTGAAATCTTCGGGCACAAAGCCCGCGCGCTGTAATACTTGGATGGGCTTATAGGTCAGCAATTCGCCGACCGCGTCCGCCGCGCCGGAGATGGGAAGATCGAGTTCGGCCATGAGCGGCTTCTCGTAAGTCGACGGCAGGACAAAGGTCCCCTCGCCGACGGTCACCGATCGTCCCGAGGGAAAGAACGCCGTTCCTCCCTTGATCGAAATTGTCGCGCGCGGACCACTCAGATCAAAGTGGGCATCCGTATCGCGGATCGGCGGGATATCGCCGGCCACGTTCATCCGTGTATCGGCGATGTCGAACGCAATGCGGATCTGGTTCGCATCGAGTTTCAGACCCTTGCCAACGGCTTCGTCCAGGCGTCCAAACGGAATGAAGACAGAGATCGATGCGTCGGTAACTGTCCCCCCGAAGAGGTTGTGTTGAACCCACTCGCGGCCCTTCGACGCCATCCAGAACGGCCACAGCTGCTTGACTGCCGTCGTTTGCAGCTGCTCCGACTGACCGGCAAAGCTGATCTCGGGTGAAACATCGCCGAAGCGGACATGCAGTGAGCCGAAGAGGCCGCCAGCCGGGCTCGAAACCCGCATATTCTCGAATTGCAACTCACGACCGGCAACGAGGTATCGGCCGGTTGCCTGGATATCGAAGGCGAGCGGTTGCTCGCCTGACGCAACTGGCGCTGCCGTACCGCCGCTGACAAGCAGGTCGATTCCGAAGCCCTTTCCGGCTGAGGCATCGATCTTGTCCAGATCGATAAGCGCACCGGTAACCGGTACGGAGGTTGCGCCGAACTGAACGCGGGATTTCGCGATCTCGAGCGTTTGCTTGGAAAAATCATAAGCAAGGTTGATGCGACCGCCGCTCAACTCCTGCTCGTCGCCATCCATATAAAAGTGCCCCGGCTTCAGCTCGATTGAGGCACCGAGCGCAGGTGACGCTTGGTCGCCCGTACGAACCGCAGAGATCGCCAAGTCACCAAAGCCGTCGATGCCTTGCCGGATTTGACCCTGGACGTTCCGCTTGAGTGTGAACGGCCCCAGGTCGACGCCGACCACCTGCCCTGTCAACTTCGAAGTGCGTCCTTCGGCACTTTCCGTGACGACGCCGAATGTTGCCGGCTTACCATTAATCGCGACCTCGCCATCCAGCGCCAGCGCGCCCTGGCGTGTCCTCGAGAAGGCCAGACTGTCAACGACGATGGAAAGCGGACCGTTTGCCGTATCGGCCAGCTTGATGTCGATGCCCGAGAGCTTCACCGACCGCGTTCCCCCACGCTCCACGAAGCTGTCGATCATGTCGAGCTGGGCAAATGCAGCGCCCATCGCAGCCGGGATTTCGTCGATCCTGACATCATCAAGCTTGAGCGGTTTCCCTGACGGCAGCAGGGCTGTATCGAGCGCGATATCTTCCGCCTCGATCTGCGCAATCGCTATGCGACCGCGAAAGAGTTGCAGCGGGTCGAGCGCTATGCGCATAGCATGCGTCGTCGAAAGGTGCTGGCCGCTCTCTTCATCGATCATGTTGACGTCGCGCGCCTCGAGGGCAAGACGCATATTCGATGTGAAGCGGATGACCGTAGAACCGACCTCGGCCCGATAGCGCGGCCCGATGGCTGAGTTGAGCGCAGCCTGCGCCTGCCGCGACAGCGACGCGTCAAACATGCCGCTTTCCACTGTGAAGACAATTGCTGCGAGCACGAACAGAATGACGGCAACGCAGCCGCCCGTAGCACCGGCAGTTCTGCGCATCCGCGAATGCGTTGGCGGGCAGCTGACGATGATGGGATCTTCGGCCTGCGCCGAGGGAAGCTCATGCAGTGCGACGATATCTTTCTTGCGGAATGTAATTTTCTCGCCGCGGATCGCCGACATGCGCCTCGCCTAACGCCTCAATTTGTGGTCTGGACCAGACTGGCTGGACGATTATTCGTTCAGTATATATCTGGCAAATCACCTGTTATCCATAAACTCGGCAAAAGAAAGGTCTCTCCATGGCGGATATCAGCATCGGCACCGCGGCGCCCGACTTCGATCTTCCGCGTGACGGTGGAGGCCGCGTCTCGCTTGGTGATTTCCGCGGCAAACCATTGGTAATTTTCTTCTATCCCAAGGATGACACATCGGGTTGCACGGCGGAATCACTTGCTTTCACGGCGCTGGCCGATGAGTTCGAGAAGGCTGGTGCCGCCGTCATCGGTATGTCTCCTGATTCCGTGAAATGCCATGATCGCTTCATCAAGAAGCACAACCTTTCGGTCGTCTTGGCGTCAGATGAAGAGAAGACGACGCTCGCGGCCTACGGCGTGTGGAAGCAGAAGAGCATGTATGGCCGCAATTTCATGGGCGTGGAGCGCACGACTTTTCTCGTGCGCGAGGACGGGACAATAGGAACGATCTGGCAGAAGGTGAAGGTGCCCGGCCACGCTGAAATCGTGCTAGCCGCACTGCAGAACTTGTCTCGATGACGCCTCGGTCCAACATCACATCCTTGCGTGGTGGAGCGATCGCTGCGATCCGCGCGACAGATCTCGATGAGAAGACCACGCTTGCCCAGGAAACCGCCACACGTTGGTTCGGTCGTACGCTATCACTGCGTTCGCCGCTCGACGCGCCGCTGCCCGAGAGGCCAGGCCGTCCGGACAAGCCAGACCTGATACCACCGACGCAGGTCGAAAAACGCTCCCTGCACACCGTCAAGGGACGCATCGCACTGCTGCATGCGATCGCGCACATCGAGCTGAACGCAGTCGACCTGGCGCTTGATATCGTTGCGCGATTCGCCACCGAACCTGTCCCTAATTCCTTCTTCGATGGATGGATGCAGGTTGCCTTCGAGGAAGCGAAGCATTTCCGTATGGTGCGCGCCCGCCTGAATGACCTCGACGCGGACTATGGTGACCTGCCCGCCCACGACGGCTTGTGGCAGGCGGCACACTCGACTAGGAATGACCTGACGGCCCGCCTTGCCGTCGTCCCACTCATCCTCGAGGCGCGTGGGCTCGACGTCACGCCATCGCTACAGGCCAAGATGCGCGAAACCGGCGATCTGGAGAGCGCGGCCGTGCTCGATGTCATTTACAACGACGAGAAAGGTCACGTTGCGATCGGCGCCAAATGGTTCCGCTTCCTCTGCGCGCGCGAAAGGCGTGATCCCGCACGGGCATTCCACGAACTGGTGCGTGCCAATTTTCGTGGTCCGTTGAAGCCTCCCTTCAACGACATCGCACGGGCCGAAGCGGGCCTGACGCCGTCCTTCTACCGGTCGCTGACATCGACCAGTAACGCCTGATCTCATAGCGGCAGGCATGCTGGCCTAATTAAATATTAACCATAATCGTGCGTAATTAAGGCAATTGAGGCATTGGCCGTCAATTGGGAGAGTCTCCGTGACGCATGCACAGCACAGCCGCGTATTCGGTCAGAAAAAACAAGAGCATATACTGATCCTGGCGAGCGGCGATCGGGTTCGCCACCTGACGATCCGGCCATGGATGGCGGCAGTCGCCTTCTGTTTCGTCGGAGTCTTTGCAATCGGCTATCTCCTGGCGACTTCCTATCTCGTGCTGCGCGACGATCTGATCGGCGCCACGATGGCCAGGCAGGCACGCATGCAGCATGACTATGAAGACCGAATCGCCGCTCTGCGTGCCCAGGTGGACCGCGTCACCTCGCGTCAATTGCTCGATCAGCAAGTTGTCGAAGACAAGGTCGACAAACTCATGGAGCAGCAACTGGCGCTCACCTCGCGCCATGGCAAGCTGGGCTCCCTGCTCGACCGCGCCGAAAATTCCGGTCTCGGCGGCAAAGCGACCACACCGCTCCAATCCTATGCACCCGAAGCAAATGACAAGCATGCCTCGCTTTCCGGCGCAGTTCAGGCCATCGAGAACCAGCTTGCCGGCGCCGACGGGCCGGCTGAAGCGACGCCTGATAACGCTACGTTGGCCGACGTGCCGGCAAAGGAGACTGTTGGCGATCGCGCGGACCGTGTTTTCTCCAAGGTGACGCTGTCTCTCAAGGACGTCGAGCAGACGCAACGCAGCCGCATCGCACAACTGACGAGCGATGCCGGTGGCGCGGCCAATGCCATATCGAAGGTCCTGACGCGGTTCCGAATTCCTGTACCGGTCGAGCTCATGAAGCAGGAGGACAGCGCAGTCGGCGGCCCTTACATCGAGCCCGAAAGCGCGGATGATTTCGATACCTCGATCTCGCAGCTCGACGATGCCTTGACCCGACTGGAGACCGTACGGAGCACAGCGGAATCGCTGCCGTTCCAGAACCCGGCTGTCGGCAAGGAGATCACCAGCTCGTTCGGGAACAGGCGCGATCCATTCCTCGGGCGCCTGGCGCTGCACTCTGGTATCGACTTTCGCTTTGCGCCCGGCGAGAAGGTTCGCCCGACAGCACCCGGCAAGGTGATCGCGGCCGGCTGGACCGGCGGCTACGGCAACATGGTCGAAGTGGATCATGGCAACGGCATTTCCACGCGCTACGGCCATATGTCGGAAATTCTGGTGAAAGTTGGCGACAAGGTTGACCGCAATGATGTGGTTGGTCTTGCGGGCAGCACCGGCCGGTCCACCGGTACGCATCTCCACTACGAGGTCCGCCAAGATGGTCGTGCCGTCGACCCCATTTACTTCATGAATGCGGGCTTGAAGCTTGCGAGTTACATACAGTAAATACGCGCGCTAACCACGTCTTTACCTCTGCACTGGCTGCAAGGCCTGTATTCCTTGACTTAAGGACAGTTTCGGCTTATGTCGCGCTGCATTGCGGCACGCAATCACGCCGACTCAATCAGAGTACGGCCGAACCGGAACGGAAACAGTTTTCCCTTTGACGACATTTGCTGATCTTGGCTTGAGCCAAAAAGTGCTTTCCGCTGTGACAGACGCGGGCTACACGACGCCAACTCCAATCCAGGCTGGCGCGATTCCTTTTGCGCTTGAACGTCGCGACATTTGCGGGATTGCGCAGACGGGAACCGGCAAGACCGCGTCCTTCGTTCTGCCGATGCTTTCGCTGCTGGAGAAGGGGCGCGCCCGCGCCCGTATGCCACGCACCCTCATCCTTGAACCGACCCGCGAGTTGGCTGCGCAGGTCGCGGAGAACTTTGAAAAGTACGGCAAGAATCACCGGTTGAATGTCGCACTGCTGATTGGCGGCGTTTCCTTTGAAGATCAGGATCGCAAGCTTGAGCGCGGCGCCGACGTATTGATCTGCACACCTGGCCGCCTACTCGACCACTTCGAGCGCGGCAAGCTCCTGATGAGCGCTGTCGAAATCTTCGTCATCGACGAAGCCGACCGCATGCTCGACATGGGTTTCATCCCGGATATCGAACGGATCGCAAAGCTTATTCCGTTTACCCGTCAGACGCTCTTTTTCTCGGCGACTATGCCGCCTGAGATCCAGAAGCTCGCCGATCGCTTCCTGCAGAATCCGGAACGTGTCGAAGTCGCTAAGCCGGCATCGACGGCGAAGACCGTAACGCAGCGCTTCGTTGCCTCGCATGGCAAGGACTACGAGAAGCGTGCCGTTCTGCGTGACCTTATCAAGGCGCAGACCGATTTGAAGAACGCGATCATCTTCTGCAACCGCAAGAAGGACGTATCCGATCTCTTCCGTTCTCTGGACCGCCATGGCTTTTCCGCCGGCGCTCTGCACGGTGACATGGATCAGCGTTCGCGCATGACCATGCTGCAGAACTTCAAGGACGGCAACCTCCAGCTTCTCGTGGCTTCCGATGTCGCCGCTCGCGGTCTTGACATTCCCGACGTCAGCCACGTTTTCAACTTCGATGTTCCAATCCATTCCGAGGATTATGTTCATCGCATCGGCCGTACCGGCCGCGCAGGCCGTTCCGGCGCTGCATTCACCATCGTCACCCGCCACGACCAGAAGCACGCCGACGCAATCGAAAAGCTGATCGGCGAGAAGGTCGAGTGGTTGAACGGCGACCTTTCCGCCTTGCCCCCTGCCGAACCTAGCCGTGACGACGATCGCTCGCGTCGCAAGGGTCGAGACAAGGACCGCGGCCGCGGCAAGGGCCGTGGAGGTCATAAATCTGATATCGCCGTCGCAGATAATGACGTCGAGACGATGGAAACAGCAGCACCAGCAAAGGTCGAGAGCGTGAAGCAAGAGCGCAAAGCAGAACAACAGAAGCCGCAGCACAACACGCGCGCCGCTCGTCCCTATCCGGCAAATGATGACAATCGCGATCGCCGCCGCTACCGGGACCACGACGACGGCCCGACGCCGGTCGGCTTCGGCGATGAAATTCCCGCCTTCATGTTGATCACAGCCAACGCCAAGATCTAACGAGCCATGGGCGCGCCGGGTATCGATTTTCCGGGCGTTGGTGTTGGCCTGGTGATTTTGCGTGACCGCAAGATACTGCTTTATAAGCGTATCCGCGCGCCCGAGGCCGGCCACTGGAGCATCGTGGGCGGCAAGGTCGATCACATGGAGCCGGCCGAGCAGGCGGCGCGTCGTGAAGCGGAAGAAGAGACCGGCCTATCGATTGGCCGCGTCAATCTCCTCGGTCCCGCGGAAGTCATTAGCAAGGCGGATGAACAGCACTGGGTCTCCCTGCTCTATATTGCGTCAGAATTCGACGGCGAACCGAAGCTGACTGAGCCAGAAAAGCTCTCTGACTTCGGTTGGTTCAGCCGTTCCGACCTCCCGCAGCCTCTCTCCGCATTCGCGGCGGCCGCAATGGCCAGGCTGAAAGCCGACGAACTTCTCTAGGCTTCATTCCGCCCGGAGCGCTGCCTCATAGGCAAGCCGTACCCACCGCGCCATAACGTCGGGGTCATCATAGGCATCGTCCGGGATCGACCAATATGGCATCTTCACCGGGTTTCCCTTCTTGCCTTCATACGCCCATTGCGTCGCCCCCGCCGCGGCAAATTCGGGCGCGCTCTGCTCATCGGCTTTCAGCAACATCTCACCGCGTACCTCGACCGCAACGATCCGCCCCATATGGTAGATTCCCTTGCCGCCGAACATCCGTTTGATAGTGACGGGCCCAAGCCCCTGAAACATTTCTTCGATCGCTGCCGCATCCATCCCTCAACCCTTCAAAATACCACCCGCCGCAACGACGGCCTCCGGCGTGTCCACATCCAGATGTGCCGCATCGCCGATGTCGATGTCTACCACAGGCACGCCTGAGGTTTCGATGATATGCCGCGCCCCAACGTCACCTTCCAGCCTCACGACCTCATCGAATAGCGACTTCGGGATGATTACGGGATTGCCCCGCTTGCCGCGGGACACGGCACGGATGATCGACTGGCCGCTCGATTGCCCGAACGCTGCGATCAGTGCATCGAGATCGCCACTGGAAACGCCCGGCATATCGGCCAACATCACCAGGATTCCATCCGCCTCCTGCGCCTGCTCAACGGAAAATCCTGTGGCGAGCGACGAGGCCATGCCAGAGGCATAGTCCGGATTGTGAATTGTCGTCGCTTTCAGCCCGGACAGTGCTGCTTCGATGTCGTTCTTGCGATGCCCGGTCACGACGATGACCGACGACGACCGACTGCCGATCGCGGTCATCACCGATCGCCGAATAAGCGGCACACCGTCAAACTCTGCGAGCAGCTTGTGTGGACCGCCCTCGCCCATCCGGCTGGCCTTGCCTGCGGCGAGAAGGACGGTCGCAACATTGCCGGCGGGGACAAAGCGCGCCTCCGCTTCACGAATGCTTGGCCGCGTCTGAATTTCCATCAGAAGACCTCCCACGCCCATCCCGCTGATGTCGATTGCGCTTGGCTGTTCACCGGCTAGGACCCGATCGAGTACCCAGTCGAAGCCATTCTCTTTCGGGCTGCGCGCGCATCCCGGCGCCCCAATCACGGGAATGTCGCCGATGTGTCCGAGAACGAGGAGGTTACCCGGATCCACAGGCATGCCGACCTGCACCACTTCGCCGCCTGCCTGTCGGATCGCCTCGGGGATCACATCCTCGTCGTCGATGACGGCGGACGCGCCGAAAAGGATGAGCAGTTTTGGCGCCTCGTCGGGCGCGCTCGCAACCTCTCGCAGTGCCTTTGCAACCGGCTCCGCCCGATGAGCAACCCGGGTTTCCCTCACGAGATGACTGCCTGATGCAATCAGCCGGCGGGAAAGCACGCGGGCGGTCTTATCCATCACCGCTGGCTTCAGCGATGGCAGCTCAGTTGCGATCAGAGAGACCGATCGGCTGGCAAAGGGCTTCACCTCGAACGCGGATGTGGCCCGCAGGACCTCGCACGCAATGTCGAGTTTTGCGCCAGAAACGGCGAGCGGAATGATCTTGAATGTTGCAACCATATCGCCCTTCCGAACGGGCACATGGTCGTTCAAGCAGGCAAGCGTTATGGCGGGGTCGATCCTGTTCAGCCGGTCAACGGTGCCGCGACTTGCGACAAACAGACCGTCAACGGTCGAATACACGTTCACCCGCCCGGTGGAGGCCTCCGAGAAGCGCAGGTGGTCGGGCGCGACGGCCTGCGCAAGTCGTTTCGCCGCCTCGTCCTCGCCGATGTCGCCCGACTCCATGCGCGCCGCGATCACATGCTCTATGCCTTCGCCGCGCAGCCTCACGATATCACTGGCGTCGATCCTGTGACCTTTTGGCAAGCTGCCGCCTGCAAGTTTGACCGCATGCGCGAGAATCACGCCGTCGGCGACATCGAGGGAAAACGAACCGAATTTCATTTCTTGTCACCAATCGGCGATATGGCCCGTGTCCGCAGCGTCTGGACGATCTCGGCGAGAATGGCGACCGCGATTTCGGCGGGGCTCGCCGCGCCGATATGCAGCCCGATCGGCGCGCTGATCCTGCCAAGTGCCGCCTCGTCCACGCGATCGGCGCGCAGCCGTTCCAGTCGCGCCGCATGCGTCTTGCGGCTCCCGAGGGCACCGACGTAGAAACAGCCAATCCGCAATGCCTCGGCAATCGGGAAATCGTCGATCTTCGGATCATGCGTCACTGCGACGAGCGCGGTATAGGCGTCCAGCGGACGATCCTTGAGGACATCAACCGGCCAATCCGCAGTCAGGTCGATGCCGAGGAACCGTTCTGGCGTGGCGAAAGCCGTTCGCGGATCGATGATCAGCACATCGAAGCCGGCGAGAGATGCCATCTGCGCGAGGACCTGACTGATGTGAACGGCACCGATGATCACGATATGGGCCGGCGGCAAATGCACGTTCAGAAAATAGCGATGTCCGTCGACGTCGATTGCCGTCGATTTGCCGGAGCGCAAGGCAGCCTCGACGGCATCCTGTAGCGAAGGCTCTACAGAATCTCCCTCGATGACGACGCTGTCGCTACCGCTCCCGAGATCGGTCAGCAGTATGGCAGCCCGGCGAGCCCGGCGAGCGTCATTGAGCCGCGCAAGATTTGCGGCA
>Ga0102590_1002105_pt1 | contig 25253 bp, 38 predicted proteins | sample AraplaMF_Col_mMF_FD_76859 | JGI IMG/M metagenome (GOLD analysis project Ga0102590, IMG submission 76859) | Arabidopsis root microbial communities from the University of North Carolina, USA - plate scrape MF_Col_mMF | ecosystem: Host-associated > Plants > Roots > Endosphere | place: USA... | reverse complement strand
AGCTCGGTTCGCGCGTGCCGCACATCGCCGCGATCAACGCGCCCTACATCGTCCGCTCGACGCCGGCGGTCGCGAAGTTCGTGCGGCATCCGGCAGCGGTGAAATTGTTCGACGTGCTGCCGCAGGAGACCGGCACAATCGGCCTCGGCTGGGGCATCACCGGCATGCGCGCGGTGTTCTCATCCAAGGACCTGAATTCGCTCGCCGACATCAAGGGCATGAAGCTGCGCATCAACCCGACGCCGGTTTATCGCGACTTCTATTCCTCGCTGGGCGCTGCGCCGACGCCGATCCCGACGCCGCAGGTGTTCGACGCGATGGCCAACGGCCAGGTCGACGGCCTCGAGGCCGACCTCGAATTCTCCTGGAACCAACGCTTCGACAAGGTCTCGAAGGTGATCCTGCAGATGAATGCGGTCTTCATGCCGATGGCGGCGGTGGTCTCGGGCCGGGTCTGGCAGTCGTTGCCCGCCGCCGACCGCGAGCTGATCGCCAAGACGATCAAGACGACGCTGGACGCGCAGATCGACGAACTTGCCGGCAACGAACCGGCGCTGATCGAGAACTTCAAGAACGCGCCGATCCCGATCCGCCAGGTCCCGGCCGGCGACACCGAGGCCGTCATCGCCGAGTTCGACAAGATCTGGCTGCCCAAGGCACCCGTCCTTGCCGAGCTGCGCAAGGTCGGCGCGACGCTCTGATCCCACCCGCCATCCTATTCACCACAGCCGGCGGACCCAGCCCCCCGCCGGCAAGCTTACTTGGAGTCACATCATGAGCCGCCGCGTTTCCTGGGAAGGCGTCTTCCCGGCCGTCACCACGCAATTCCACGACGATCTCTCGCTCGACATCGACGCGACCGCCAAGGTGATGGACGGACTGATCCGCGACGGCGTCTCCGGCCTGATCGTCTGCGGCTCGGTCGGCGAGAACACCTCGCTGGAGCGCAAGGAGAAGGTCGCGATCATGGAGACGGCGAAGTCCGTCGCGGCCGGCCGCGTGCCCGTGCTGTGCGGCATCGCCGAATTCACCACGGCCTTCGCGGTCGACACCGCCAAGGAAGCCGCGCGCGTCGGCATCGACGGCGTGATGGTGATGCCGGCGCTGGTCTATTCGTCCAAGCCGCACGAGACCGCCGCGCATTTCCGCGCCGTCGCCAGCGCGACCGACCTGCCCGTGATGCTCTACAACAATCCACCGATCTACAAGAACGACGTCACCCCCGACATCCTGGTCACGCTCGCCGACGTCGAGACCGTGGTCTGCTTCAAGGATTCCTCGGGCGACACGCGGCGATTCATCGACACAAGAAACATGGTCGGCGACCGCTTCGTGCTGTTCGCCGGCCTCGACGACGTCATCGTCGAGAGCGTAGCGATGGGCGCCGTAGGCTGGGTCTCCGGCATGTCGAACGCCTTCCCGCGCGAAGGCGAGACACTGTTTCGTCTCGCCAAGGCCGGACGCCTTGCCGAGGCGATGCCGCTCTACGAATGGTTCATGCCGCTGCTGCATCTGGACGCACGCCCGGACCTCGTCCAGTGCATCAAGCTGTGCGAACACATCATGGGCCGCGGCACCGCACTGACCCGCCCGCCCCGCCTCGCGCTGCTGCCGCAGGAAAAGGCGGAGGTAGAGGCAATGATGGCCAAGGCCCTCAAGAACCGGCCGCGCCTGCCGGATGTCGGGCTGAAGGCGGCGTAAGAGGCTTTTACGCCGTCGCCCGCTTGCGCTTTGCATTCAGCGCGGACGCCACACGGCTGACAGGCGGCTTGCCCAGCACGCCGCTCATCGCGTTGGTCGCGGCCAGCAGTTTGTCCATGTCCACGCCGGTCCTGACGCCCATGCCTTCGAGCATGTAGACGACATCCTCGGTCGCGACATTGCCGGTCGCGCCCGGCGCGTAGGGGCAGCCGCCGAGGCCGCCGGCGGCGGCGTCGATGACACGGACGCCCTCCTCCAGGCCGGCATAGAGATTGGCGAGTGCCTGGCCGTAGGTGTCGTGAAAATGCACCGCGAGCTTGGCGGCGGGAATGTTGGCGCTCACGGCGCGCAGCATGTCTTTCGCCTTGGTCGGCGTACCGACGCCGATGGTATCGCCGAGCGAGATCTCGTAGCAGCCGAGCTCCCACAGCGTGCTGGCGAGATCGGCAACCGCCTTCGGCTTGATCTCACCGTCGAACGGACAGCCCAGCACGCAGGAGATATAGCCGCGGACCCTGACGCCATCGGCCTTGGCGCGCGCCAGCACCGGCTTGAACCGTTCGATGGACTCCGCGACCGTGCAGTTGATGTTGGCGCGCGAAAAGCCCTCGGAGGCAGCCGCGAACACGGAGACGACCCTCGCGCCCGCGGCGCGCGCGGCATCATAGCCCTTCTCGTTCGGCACCAGCACGTGGAATTCGGCGCCCTTGATGTGGCTCACGCCGCGCAGCACGGCGTCGGAGCTTGCCATTTGCGGGATCGCCTTGGGCGAGACGAAGGCGCCAACCTCGACCGTATTCAGCCCGGCCGCCACCAGCGCCTCTATGAAGGCGATGCGGGCCTCGACGCTGACAGGCGTCTTCTCGTTCTGCAGGCCGTCGCGCGGCCCCATTTCGATGATGCGGACGGGATCGCTCATGATCTCACTCACCCGCCGGCTCGACCACGGCGAGCTCGACGCCTTCCTGGACGATGTCGCCGACCTTGCACTTGATGGACTTCAGGACGCCGGCATAGGGCGCGCGCAGCGTCTGCTCCATCTTCATCACCTCCAGCGTCAGGATCGGCGCGCCCTTTTCGAGCGTTGCGCCCTCCTCGGCGAGCACGGCGACGACCGTGCCCGGCAGCGGCGCCGCGATCTTGTCCGCGCCTGTCTGCTCCTCGGTCTCACCGCCGAACGGATCGACCCAATGCAGGTCGAAACGGCCGTTGCGCGTGCGCAGATACAATTCGTGGCCGTCGATCACGGCGGCGACCTGCGATTTGACGCCATCGAGCGTCAGGTCGAAGCCGCCGTCCTTCGGCGCAATCGCGAACGCCAGCTCGCGGTCGCCGATCACCAGCGTCGACGGGCCGCTGCCGTAATTCAGCGTGACCTTCTGCTCCGTCCCAGGTCCGATGCCATGGCCCGCCCGGAAGACGAAATTGCGCTGCCGGCGGCCGACAGGCATCCAGCCAAAGGTCTGCCAAGGCGAACTCAAAGACGACGCCGCGTTTGCCTGCGCGGCCTGCTGCTCGTCGTTGATAACAGCGGCGACAGCGGCGCACAGCTCAAGCTCGCCCGGCGCGGGCGCGGCCGACGTCAGCACCGCCAGTTCGCGCTCGATGAAACCGGTGTCGATCGCGTTCGACCGCACCTTCGGATGCGTCATCAGCGCAGACAGGAACGGGATGTTGGTGACGATGCCGCGGACGTCCGACTCTTCCAGCCCGCGGTTGAGCCGCTCGATCGCGACATCCCGCGTCGGCGCCCAGGCGATCATCTTGGCCAGCATGGCGTCGTAATACGGCGAGACGCTATCGCCCTCGCGATAGCCGGCATCAATGCGCAGGCCCCCGCCTTCCGCCGGCAGACGCCAGGTCGAGATCCTGCCGACCGACGGCATGAAGTTCTTGGTCGGGTTTTCGGCATAGACGCGCGCCTCGACGGCATGGCCGTTGAGCCGGATCTCGTCCTGCTTCAGCGGCAACGCCTCGCCGAAGGCGACGCGCAGCTGCCATTCGACCAGGTCAATCCCGGTGATCAGTTCGGTCACGGGATGCTCGACCTGCAGACGCGTGTTCATTTCGATGAAGAACACGTCCTTGCCGTCGGAGACGAACTCGATCGTGCCGGCACCGACATAGTTCACCGCGCCCGCCGCCTTTCGCGCGGCGGCGCAGACCGTCTCGCGCTGGGCAGGATTGAGCGTCGGCGACGGCGCCTCCTCGATCACCTTCTGGTGCCGGCGCTGCAAAGTGCATTCGCGTTCGAACAGCGACAGCAGATTGCCGTGGCTGTCGCCGATGATCTGCACCTCGATGTGGCGGGGATTGTCGACATATTTCTCGATCAGCATGCGGTCGTCGCCGAACGCGGCCTTGGCCTCGCGCTTGGCGCTGACGATCGCGGGGCCAAGCTCGTCGGCCGAGCGCACGATGCGCATGCCGCGGCCGCCGCCGCCGGCGGAAGCCTTCACCAGGATGGGGAAGCCGGCCTTCTCGGCCGCCTTCGCCAGCGTCGCATCGTCCTGGGCATCGCCGTGATAGCCGGGCACCAGCGGCACGCCGGCCTTTTCCATCAGCGCCTTGGAGCCGGATTTCGAGCCCATCGCCGTCATCATCCCGGCAGTCGGGCCGACGAAGACGAGGCCAGCGTCGTAACATGCCTGCGCGAACTCGGCATTCTCGGACAGGAAGCCGTAGCCGGGATGCACGGCCTCGGCCCCGGTCTTGCGCGCCGCCTCGATCAGCCGTTCGACGCTGAGATAGCTGTCGCGGGCCCGTGCCGGCCCGAGCAGTACGGCTTCGTCCGCGAGCGCGACATGCATCGCGTCGCGATCGGCCTCGGAATAGACCGCGACCGTGCGCAAGCCCATGGCACGCGCGGTGCGGATGACGCGGCAGGCGATCTCGCCGCGGTTGGCGATCAGGAGCGTGCGAAAACGCCGGTAGAGCTTTGAGCGGTCCATCGCATCACATCCTGAACAGGCCGAATTTCGTCGGCTCGATCGGCGCATTCGACGCCGCCGAGAGGCCGAGGCCGAGCACGAGCCGTGTGTCGGCCGGGTCGATCACGCCGTCGTCCCACAGACGCGCGGTGGCGTAGTATGGATGCCCCTGGCTGTCATACTGCGCGCGAATGGGTTCGCGGAATTTATCTTCGTCTTCCTTTGACCAGCTATCGCCCTTGGCCTCGATATTGTCGCGGCGGACCTGGCTCAGCACCATCGAGGCCTGCTCGCCGCCCATCACCGAGATGCGCGCATTCGGCCACATCCACAGGAAACGCGGCGAATAGGCGCGGCCGCACATGCCGTAATTGCCGGCGCCGTAGGAGCCGCCGATCACGACGGTGAACTTCGGCACCGACGCAGTCGCAACCGCGGTGACCAGCTTGGCGCCGTCGCGCGCGATGCCGCCGGCCTCATACTTCTTGCCAACCATGAAGCCGGTGATGTTCTGCAGGAACACCAGCGGAATGCCGCGCTGGCAGCACAGCTCGATGAAATGGGCGCCCTTGAGCGAACTCTCGCTGAACAGGATGCCGTTGTTGGCGATGATGCCGACCGGAAATCCCCAGATATGGGCGAAGCCGCACACCAGCGTCGTGCCATAGAGCTTCTTGAACTCGTCGAACTCGGAGCCGTCGACGACGCGCGCGATGATGTCGCGTACATCGAACGGCTTCCTGCCATCGACGGGCACCACGCCGTAGATCTCCTCTGCCGCGAACAGCGGATCGCGCGGCGGATGCATGTTCAGATTCGGCCGCGTGGACGGCTTCAGCGTGCCGACGATGCGCCGGGCAATGCCGATCGCATGGGCATCGTTCTGGGCGTAATGATCGGTCACGCCCGACTGCCGCGAATGCACGTCGGCGCCGCCGAGCTCTTCGGCACTGACGACCTCGCCGGTCGCGGCCTTCACCAGCGGCGGGCCGCCGAGGAAGATGGTGCCCTGATTGCGCACGATGATGCTCTCGTCCGACATCGCCGGCACATAGGCGCCGCCTGCCGTGCAGGAGCCCATCACGATCGCGATCTGCGGAATGCCTTGCGACGACATCTGCGCCTGGTTGTAGAAGATGCGGCCGAAATGCCGTTCGTCCGGAAATATCTCGTCCTGCAGCGGCAGGAAGGCTCCGCCGGAATCCACCATGTAGACGCAGGGAAGATTGTTCTGCCGCGCCACGTCCTGCGCGCGCAGATGCTTCTTCACCGTCATCGGATAGTAGGTGCCACCCTTGATGGTAGCATCATTGGCGACAACAACGCATTCGCGGCCTGCGATGCGCCCCACCCCCGTGACGACGCTGGCCGAATGCACATCACCGCCATAGAGGCCGTAGGCCGCGAGCGGCGACAGCTCCAGGAACGAGGTGCCGGGATCGACCAGGAGGTCGACGCGCTCGCGCGCCAGCATCTTGCCGCGCGCGGTGTGGCGGTTGCGCGAGACCTCGCCGCCGCCGCCGGCGACCTGGCTGAGCTTTTCACGGAGATCGGCGACGAGGCCGCGCATGGATTCGGCGTTGCGCGCGAAATCCGACGAGGAAGGATCGATACTGGAATGAAGCGGCATGAGGTCCCGCGTTTCTGGTGACGTGATGAGAGGCCGCGACAGCGCGCGGAAGTTCTGTACGAGTGGAAGCCTAGGCCGTTTCCGCCATCAACTCGCGGCCGATCAGCATGCGGCGCACCTCCGAGGTGCCGGCGCCGATCTCGTACAGTTTGGCGTCGCGCCAGAGACGTCCCACCGGGAATTCGCTGGTGTAGCCGACGCCGCCAAGCGCCTGGATCGCCTCGCCCGCCATCCACGTCGCCTTCTCGGCGGAATAGAGGATCGCAGCGGCGGCATCCTTGCGCAGTGTGCGCGCATGGTCGGCGCGGTCGCAGGCGCGGCCGACCGCATAGACATAGGCGCGCGTGGCCTGCCAGGTCGCGTACATGTCGGCGAGCTTGCCCTGCATCAGTTGGAAGTCGCCGATCGGCTGGCCGAACTGCTTGCGCTCGTGCATGTAGGGCACCACCGCATCCATGCAGGCCGCCATGATCCCGAGCGGGCCGCCTGAGAGCACCGTGCGCTCATAGTCGAGGCCGGACATCAGCACCCTGACACCCTCGCCCACCTTGCCGAGTACGTTCTCCGCAGGCACCTCGCACTCGTCGAAGAACAGCGGATAAGTGTTGGAGCCGCGCATGCCGAGCTTGTCGAGATGCTGGCCGTGGGTGAAGCCCTTGAAACCCTTCTCGACCAGGAAGGCGGTCATGCCGCGCGGGCCGGCCTCCGGATCGGTCTTGGCGTAGACCACCAGCACGTCGGCGTCGCCGCCGTTGGTGATCCACATCTTCGAGCCGTTGAGCACATAGCGGTCGCCGCGCTTGTCGGCGCGCAGCTTCATCGAGACCACGTCCGATCCCGCGCCGGGCTCGGACATCGCGAGCGCCCCGACATAGTCGCCGGAGATCAGCTTTGGCAGATAGCGCTGCCGCTGCGCCTCGTTGCCGTTGCGGCGGATCTGGTTGATGCAGAGATTGGAGTGGGCGCCGTAGGACAGGCCGACGGCCGCGGAGCCGCGCGAGACCTCCTCCATGGCAACGATGTGGGCAAGATAGCCCATGTTCGAGCCGCCATATTGCTCCGGCGCGGTCATGCCGTGCAGGCCGAGGTCGCCAAGGCGCTTCCAGAGGTCGGCCGGGAACAGATTGGCCTTCTCGATCTCAGCGGCGCGCGGCGTGATCTCCGCCTCCACGAAGGCGCGCACGGTGTCGCGCAGCATGCTGATGTCTTCGCCCAGATCGAAGTCGATGCTCGGGATGTTCAAGGCGATTCCTCCGTCTTTTATCGCCCGAACCTACCTCCGTCCGGGCGCCCTGGCGGTCGAAAAGGTTGCATTTTCCGCCAACTTTGGCGAGGATTTTTCATGCCTTTTCAAGCCGCCACCGCGACACCGCGCCGTGCCGTGACCCCCGCCGCCTTCGTCCGCGGCGTGGTCGCCGCCTATGCCCGCTACGGGCGGGACGCGGCCGAGGCCCTGGGCAAGGGCCAGGTCACCGAAGACCTCGTTCATTCCGGGGACGGACGTATCACGGCGGCCCAGTTCGAGGCACTGGCCGGTCACGCCATGCGGGAGCTCGACGACGAGGCGCTCGGCTGGTTCTCGCGCCGGCTGCCTTGGGGAACCTATGGCATGCTGTGCCGCGCCTCGATCACGGCGCCCAATCTCGAAGTCGCTCTCAAGCGCTGGTGCCGGCATCACCGCCTGCTGACCGAGGACGTGCTGTTCGAGCTCGCGGTTGGCGACGAGACCGCGACCATCTCCATCCGCGAGCAGCGCGACCTTGGCCCGCTCCGCGAATTCTGCCTCGTCACCCTGCTCCGCTATGTGCTCGGCTTCTCCTGCTGGGCGATCGATTCCGCCATCGCGCTGCGCGCGGCGGAATTTCCCTTTGCCGAGCCCGGCCATGTCTCGGTCTATCCGACCATCTTCTGCAAGAACCTGAGCTTCGATGCGGGCAGCGCCCGCATCGTCTTCGACAAGCACTATCTTTCGCTGCCGTTCACGCGCAGCGCGGCCGATCTCGACAGCATGCTCAAGGGCGCGTTGCGGCTGACCGTGCTGCCTTACAGGCGCGACCGGCTGCTGGTCGAGCGCGTTCGCCGCGTCCTTCGCAACGCGCGCGGCCGCAGTCTCGGCGCCGAGGATGTCGCAAGCGAGCTGGCGCTCTCCACCCGCACCATGCATCGGCGCCTGCGCGAGGAAGCAACCTCGCTGCGCGATCTCAAGGAAGAGGCAAAGTTCGAACTGGCAAAACAGGAGCTGATGCGTGGCCGTGCGCCGATCAAGCGCATCGCGGAGATCGCCGGCTTCCGCAACGAGAAGAGCTTTTCGCGCGCCTTCCGCAGCTGGACCGGCGCGAGCCCACGCGAGTTTCGCGGGCGCTATCGTTGAGTCCTGCAAGCGCGTACGGCCTCCGCGATCGAACGCAGAGGCCGCATTGTTACGCTAGTACCTATTGGACTTAGTTCGAGTTGGTCTGGCCACCCGAACGAAGCTTAGTACGCGACTGCGTCTGCTTCGGCTGGAAAGCGAGCGCATCGTTGGTCTTCGCGCCGCCGGCCTGCGAGCACGAGCCGCCGATACCACCGGCCGCCTGCCGACAGGCTTCCATCGTCGGAAAGCCGCAACCGTGCGCGGCTTGGGCGCCGTTGGTGATGCAGTAGTCGTCGGCCCTGGCAGCCGGCGCGGTCATCACGAGAAACGCAGAGGCGAACAGCGTCGCAGCGGAGGCGACGAACGTCTTCGAGGTCGAGGTCATGTTGTCTTTTCCTGCTTGAGGGTCCCACAAAAGAATCCCCGGCATGCGACACATGCTGAGGTTCACACCTCGCATCTAGGCGGCGCACGGGCTCCGACAATCACGGATCGGCGCATTGCAGGACTTCCCAAATCACATGTCACAGTTAGGTGAGTTACTAAGTCATAAATTCATAATAATCGAAACTGTATTCCCTTAGCGGTCAGCCTTCCGAGTCGGAATTATTGTGCGCAGCCTAGGTTGCCGGCGCCGCCAGTTCCTGCAACGGCAGCGGCACATCCTTGGCGACGCCCAGCACCGGAAAGCTGCGGACGTTTTTCACGTTCGGCATCGCGGCGAAATGCAGCAATTGCTGGCGCATGCTCTCGACGCTCGGCGCGACGCATCTCAGGAGATAGTCGGTGTCGCCTGAAATCCGCCAGCATTGCTGGATGCGTGGGATCGCCGCGATCGAGCTCTCGAACGTCTCCAGCACCGGCTGGGCTTGACTGCCGAGCTGGATCGAGACGAACGACACCACTTCGAAGCCAAGCCGCCGCTCGTCGATGACGGCGCGCACCGCCTTGATCACGCCGCGGCTGAACAGCGATTTCAGCCGCCGCAGGCAGTTGGGCGCGGACACGCCGACGCGTAGCGCCAGCTCATTGTTGCGAACCCGACCGTCCTGCTGCAGCTCGGAGAGTATCTTCAGATCGACGCCGTCGAGCTGGTCACGCCCGGCCATCCCCCACCTCGTCATGGTCGTGTCATGCGAGGCAGCGAAGCACGCGCTGGTATTGGTGCCAAGGGCTCGCGAGCTCGGCGATTAGCCGCTCCCGTCGTCATGGCCAGGCTTGTCCCGGCCATCCCCGTACTTTCATCGCCCCAAAACGTGGATGCCCGGGACGAGCCCGGGCATGACGCCTCAATAGAGTCTGGCTGGGCTCAATGCGTCCAGGGCTCGCCGCGCCGGAACGAGAAATTGTCCGCATAGGCGACCGGGCGACGGATCGAATCCTGGGGCTCGATGACCTGGTAGGCGATGCCTTTGCGCTCGCAATAGGCGATGGCTTCTTCCTTGGAGTGGAAGCGCAGGGTGATCTGCTGCTTCATGTCGCCGGACGAGGTCCAGCCCATCAGCGGCTCGACCGCGCGCGGCTGCTCCGGCTCGTAGTCCAGCTGCCATTCCTTGGTCTTGGACCGGCCGGATTGCATCGCGTTCTTGGCGGGCTTGAAAATGCGTGCGGTCATTGGCAGTCCGGGCCCTCTTCGTCTTTTCGTTCGAATTCGATGCGTCACGGTGGCAGTTGGTGGAAACCGTGGGCATAGATAGTATAGAGACACCTTTCGGGAACTGATCAGTGATTCCGGCCCCCGGGTCGCCTCACCGACGGTATAGTCATTATGCTGCACCGTGACAATTGCGTACCCGCCTTCCACGCGCCGGGATCCCCACCCGGCAGCACCGCCTCGCCGACCTCAGCGTAACCGCCCCTCCGAAAGCCCCCTCGCATGGCCTTCCTGAACATCAGCGCTACCCTTCCCGAGAAAGGCCGCGACCTCAGGCTCGACCTGTTTCGCGGCGTCGCGAACTGGGCGATCTTCCTCGACCATATCCCTGACAACGTCGTGAACTGGATCACGACCCGCAATTACGGCTTTTCCGACGCCGCCGACCTGTTCGTCTTCATCTCCGGCTACACCGCCTCCTTCGTCTATGCCCGGATGATGCTGGAGCGCGGCTTCATCGTCGGCGCCACCCGGCTCACCAAGCGGGTCTGGCAGCTCTACGTCGCCCATATCATCCTGTTCGTGATCTACATCGCCTCGATCAGCTATCTGGCGCTGCGATTCGGCGATTCCGAGATGATCAACGAGTTCAACGTCGCCGGTCTCGTCGACAACGCCACCGAGACGCTGCGCCAGGGCCTGTTCCTGCGCTTCAAGCCGCTCAATCTCGACGTGCTGCCGCTCTACATCGTGCTGATGGGACTGTTTCCTCCGGTGCTGTGGTTCATGCTGCGCAAGCCGGACCTGACGATGGCGCTGTCGATAGTGCTGTGGCTCACCGCGCGCCACTACGGCCTGAACCTGACCGCCTATCCGGCCGGCCAGTGGTATTTCAACCCGTATGCCTGGCAGGTGCTGTTCGTGTTCGGCGCCTGGTGCGCGATGGGCGGGGCGCGGCGCTCGATGACGGTGATCAATTCGCCGATCACGCTCTGGCTCTGCATCGGCTATCTCCTGTTCGCGCTGGTCATGACCATGGCCGGCCGCTTCCCCAGCTTCGGCGGCATGTTTCCGGAATGGCTGTTCTCGGCGTTCAACCCGAACGACAAGACCAACCTTGCGCCCTATCGCTTCATCCACTTCGTCGTGATCGTGATCATGGTGATCCGCTTCGTCCCGAAGGAATGGCCGGGCCTTGAGTGGAAGGTGTTCGACCCGCTGATCGTCTGCGGCCAGCAGTCGCTCGCCGTGTTCTGCGTCGGCGTGTTCCTGTCCTTCGTCGGCCATTTCGAGCTGTCGATGAGCTCGGGCTCGCTGCTGGCACAGATCTTCGTCAGCGTCGCCGGCATCGCGATTATGACTACGGTCGCCTACTATATCTCTTGGTCGAAGAAGCAGGACAAGCCGCTGAAGCCGCCGCCGGCCAAGCCGGTGGCCGCGCCGACCGCCAAGGCTGCCTGAGCCCGCGACGCGCCTGCCCTCCAGGCGCGTCGTCGGGGTGGCCGTTCCGTTTTCGGCTGGTCCGGGATCGGATTGACCTGCGTCAACCAGAGGGACGGCCGGCCGGAATAGTGTCGGCACGACATGCGCCGCCACATCAATGTCGGCGTCCTCCCCGTAACAAGGCCAAACACATGCCCTCTCATTTTCACGCCGTGGTCTGGATCGACCATTCCCAAGCCAAGATCTTTCATCTCGGCTTGAACGGCTCGGACGAAGTCACGCTGCATCCGCAACTGGCAACGCGTCATCTTCATCACAAGGCCAACGAGATCGGCAGCGGTCATGCCGCGCCCGACAAGACGTTCTACACCGATGTGACCAAAGCCCTCGCCGATGCCGGCGAAGTCCTGATCATCGGACCGGCAAGCGCGAAGACGGAACTCGCCAGCCACATTCGCGCGCACGCGCCCGACATAGCCAAGCGGATCGTCGCGGTGGAAGCGGCCGATCATCCCTCGGACAACGAAATCGTCGCCTATGCGAAACGGCATTTCAAATTGCCGCTGCCGCGCGTGCAGGCTCCGGGATAGCCTGCGAGCAGCACCGGATTGAGACGAGGCGGTCTTCTAGGCCGCCTCTTCGCTGTCGAACTCCGTGAACTTCTTGTAGATCCAGTCGCGGCCGTCATGGCGGCGCCAGACCTTGCCATAGACGAACTGCCCGTTGATCGAGCGGCGCGGCACGACCACGGTCCAGAGATGCCAGATCTCGGTCCAGCTCGACTGCCGACTGACGGTTCGGACGTTGCGATCGAAAGACATGACGCAGAACTCACAGGATACGAGCGCCGCGACGAACCGTGCTGCTGTGTGAGCACGGATTTCAGGCAACCATCGCGAGCCGGGACCGATCTGATAGCAGCCGCCAAAGCGGCCGCAACAACCGCTCGGCCTTAACCTAACCGGTCAACCTTACTTCCCGTGTACAGCCGGCCAGACCGGTTGAAAGCCCGCGTCGATCTTTCTAGAATGCATGCGTGATTTGATAATGAGCGCGCCGTTTGGGCGTGCAGCGATTTTGAACCGACGCCGGATTTTGAACTGACATTTTTGAAAAGAATTGACGGGACCGGGGCGACCAAAATGAATTTGCAGTGTGCATGGCTACGCTTGGCGGTGCGATCGACGCCGCCTGCTCCACCTATCAGGATGTCCGTCCAGCAGCCCCCCAGGGCGGCCAACGACAACCAGATGGTCTGGCCGTTCCTGCCGTTTCCGTTCGGCTGGTACGCGACGAACTGATCCTCAAAAAGCGCAACGCCGCGCAAGCGGAATATCATCGCTTGGCGGCGTCCGTTAGGTATTGGGCGCTGAAATCCCCAATACTGATTGGTCTACGGCGACAGCCAAAGGTTCGATCGGCTTTGGCAATTTTGCGCCAGTCCGCCGGCCATAATCCCTTGAAATATCGCGCAGAAGTGGCGTTTCCATCAGAACAAGCGCTCAGGCTTCAGGCGGGGAACACACACCTGCCGGGACGCCTCAGTCCGTCCAGCGATCGAGATCGGCTCAGACGCCGGCGCCGGACGTGCTCTGGGCATCGCCGCCGAGCGCGCCTTGCGCGTTGTAGGTCTGTCCCGTCTGATTGCCTTGACTGGCTTGCGCGCTCGCAGAGGTCTCGACCTCGGTCGTGCCGTCGGAATAGGTGATCGTCGTGGTGGTGAGGCCGTCGATGGTGATGGAGACCTCGCTGACGATGGTCTTGGTCGAGCCGCCACCGCCGCCCGAGCCCGAACTGCCGTCCGCCGATTGCGAGGATGAGGCCGCTGACGTCTCCGAGTTGGCTGACGTCGACGACGTCGACGATGCCACCGAAGATGACGTTGTTGCCGTCGGCTGGGACGTCGAAGCCGTCACGGCCGCACTGGATGATGCAATCGCACTGATCGACATGAAAGCCTCGCTCGCAGGGAAACCACGGGCATCGCGCCGATCGCGCGCCCGGCTCTCCCTTCAACGCGGCGGGTGACCGAAACAGGCGCCGCATCTGCGAAAAGCATCGATGCAGCGCGCATTCCGGCTCCCGGGACGGCAACCAATCACCCGGCCGCGAGTTGCCGCTTCTTCCCACCTGTCCGGGGAAGCCGCGCGCGACCGCCACCGGCGGCCGCCCGCGATGGATGGACAGTCATCTCGTCTCACGTCCGTGTGAGCAGGAGCGCGGACGGTGAATTTTCACGAGCGAGCGGAGACCAATGAAGAGCAGGCCGCAAGGCAAGGGGATGCTGTGGGTCAGATTGATACGACTGAGAAACTCCGGGACACACCGGAGAGTGGAAACTCGCTGTTCGCGCTCTGCGGGCTCGGCGTGGCCGGAATTGCGATGCTGGGCTGGATCGGCGCCCTCGCCTGGATTGCCTGGCGCCTTGCGGGATGGTTGTTGTTCTGAGGTCGAGCCTCAAAGCCTCGGGCGCAACGTTGGGGGTATCGAGCCGGGACTGGTCGGGGCAGCTGGATTCGAACCAACGACCTGCAGTACCCAAAACTGCCGCGCTACCAGGCTGCGCTATACCCCGAATGTCCGGCGAGCCCCGTCGATACACGCTTCCAAAGCGGCCAGCAAGGCTGGCCCATGGATCTATTTGGGGTCTTATTGGGCGCTTACTTGCTGCCGAACAGGGGGTGGCCGACGCGGTCGCCGGGACGGATGCCGTATTTCTGCGCCGTTCCCGCCACCACTTCCAGAACGGCCCGGGCCGGGCCCTGGGACGAGATGATCCTGGTCGACATCGGCTCGGTGTTCTCGGCGATACGCAGGATGCGGCCGTCGGCGCGGATGAAGATCATGTCGAGCGAGACGAAGGTGTTCTTCATCCACATCGACACTTCCTGCTCGGGATTGAAGTCGAACAGCATGCCTTTGCCGTCGGCCAGTTCCTTGCGGTACATCAGGCCGGTCTGCTTCTCCTGCTCGGTCGTGGCCATTTCCACCGAGAAAACCTGCACGCCGTTCCTGGTGACGATCTCGAGAGGCTGGAAGCTGGCGGCACCGACGGGTGGGCTCGCGACGGCAAAGGCGACGACGAGGATGGCGGCAAGCCAGCCCTTTGCTACGGACCAGACGGCATCTCGGTCAGGATTGATGGCAAAACGCATCGGAAGTGCACTCGGGGCGTTGGACTGCGACAGTCCTTACGCGGCGGTCGCCGGAAAGGAAAGAGGCGCGCCTGCTCGCCGGCGCGCCTGTGCTCACGATTGCGGGAATTGGCGAATGGGCGCGGCGGCGGCCTGCTAGTGGGACGAAAGTCCCGGCGATCCGGTCTCGGGATGGATCTCGGCCGCCATCATCCCCTTGGAGCCGGGCCCGAAGCGGACCAGCACATATTGACCGGGCCGCAATTCCGTCATGCCGAAGCGGCGCAGCGTCTCCATGTGCACGAAGATGTCGGGCGTTCCCTCGCCGCAGGTCAGGAAGCCGAAGCCACGCAGCCGGTTGAACCATTTGACCTGGGCCCGCTCGAGCCCGCTGGTCGCGGTCACCGTGACATGGGTGCGCGGCGGCAGCATCTGCGCCGGATGGATCGCGGTCGACTCGTCCATCGAGACCACGCGGAACGCCTGGTAGCCCTTGGCGCGCTGGATGCACTCGACGACGATGCGGGCGCCCTCATACGCGGTCTGGAAACCGTCACGCCTAAGCACGGTGACGTGCAGGAGCACGTCGGGCCAGCCATTGTCGGGAACGATGAAGCCGTAGCCCTTGGAGGCGTCGAACCATTTGATGACGCCATGGACCTCGACGAGATTGGCGCTGGCCTCGCCAAGTCCACTGAAGGGACTGAGCACACCATCGCGACCGGCGCCGCCGTGTTCGCCGGGCGTCAACCGCCCCGGCGATGCGCCCTGCCCGGGAACCCCGAGCTTCTTGGACTCAAATCCGTCCGACGACCCCATAACCCCGGACCCCACACATCCCATGCAACCCGCCAGATCGGCGGCGTCGAATCACGCGTCTTTAGAGAATGTTCTCAATTCGACGCGACGCGAATCTTCCGACTCAAAAGATAACACTCCCGGTTGCGACGCATAGACAAAAAAGAGATTCGCCGGAACCTATGAACAACTTGCACGGCCGCGAATCAAACTCACGCCTCAATTGCCGACAAAGGGCCCGAGGGTTTCGCCGATGTCGTGGCGGATGACGAGATCGGCGATGTCGTCCTGATCGGTCGGTTCGCGATTGACGATCACCAAACGTGCACCGTTGTTCTTCGCCATCATCGGAAACCCCGCCGCCGGCCATACGACGAGCGAGGAACCGATCGCGATGAAGAGATCGCAGGCCTGCGACAGCGTTTTCGCGCGCTGCATTTCATCCTCCGGCATCATCTGGCCGAACGAGATCGTTGCCGTCTTCACCGGCTCGTCGCACGTCGTGCAGTTCGGCGCGGCGCCGTCCTGGTCGAACCGCTGCTTCACCCAGTCGAGCGGATAGGACTGCCCACATCCGATGCATTTCGCATAAGTTGTATTTCCATGAAGTTCAATCACATGCTCGGCGGCGAAGCCGGAGGCCTGGTGCAGATTGTCGATGTTCTGGGTGATGACAGCCGGAATCTTGCCGGCGCGGTACAGCGAGGCCAGCGCCCGATGGCCGCGGCCGGGCCTCGCCGCCGCGAAGACCTCCTCCATCGCAAAGCGGCGGCGCCAGGATTCGTCGCGCGCCTCCTGGCTGGCGACGAACTCGCCGAACTCGATCGGACGGTAGCGCGTCCAAATTCCGCCCGGCGAGCGGAAGTCGGGGATGCCGCATTCCGTCGAGATGCCGGCGCCGGTGAACGGCACGATGGTCTTGGCTTCGGCGATCATGTCACCGAGCCGTTCGACGCCGCTGCGAAGATCCGATGCAATCATCGCGGTCTCCCGATTTGGTTCGCGCTAGCGGCAAGATGCGCAAGCGACAAGATTGTTGACGCTCTTATCCACCGCGAAAAGAAACGCGAGGCAAGACGGGAGAATGTGAATCACATCATGGGCGGCAATTTCTTCCGATCTTCGCTTATCACAATCCTGCAATGCCTCCTCCCCATTGACGCCCCAATCAGAAGCGCCAATGCATGTGTTGAATGCGACTCAAAGTGATTTGCGGCGGCAGAGCTTGAGTTCGGTAGTGCACATACTCAGGTGTAGAGGGGAGTCACATGACAGAGGATGAACAACGCAAGATCCGCGAACGCGAAGAGATCGCCGCCCGTGTCGCCGCCTTCCGTGCCACCCAGGAAAAATTCAAGCGCGAGCGCGAAGAGTATTTCGTCTCGACGCTCGACAACGCGCGCAAGGTGGAACGGCCCTCGCTGTGGCCGTAAGACGGTTCTGATCGCAACTCATGAAAAAAGCCCGGAGCAACGCTCCGGGCTTTTCAATTCTTCGCGGTTACCAGTGCCGATAATAGTGGCGATGCCGGTAGTACGGTCCGTCGCCATAATAGGCGTATGGACCCGGGCTGTAATAGGCGGGGCCGCCATAGTAGCCGTAGCCCGGACCATAATAGCCGCCATACGGACGCGACGCCGCGACCGCGCCGGCGGTAATCGCGCCGGCGGCAAGGCCGAACGCGAGGCCCGGGCCGATGCCGCGACCGCGTGCCTCGGCGGGCGCAGGCGCCGCGACCGCGGTGACGCCAACGGCGGCGACGGTGGCCAGAACTGCCAATGTTTTCTTCATGATTGTCCTCCTTCGCATCTCGCCGGGACAACGCGGAGAGCCTGCGATGGTTGCGCACAGCTCGTGGAACCGCCCCGGCGAAAAAACTGCGATGGAAGCGGAACGAAATCACGCCGCCTGGATTGCATTCATAAGTGCGGAAGCCGCAGCCATCCGGCCAGGCGACAGCACGAAGACCCCGTCAGCATCCTCCGCGGTGCTGGCGGGGTTTTTGGTTTCACGGGAGCAAACGGCAGCAAACGACAAAGGCTGCCAACGGCGCGGGCGCCGAGGAGGACACATTGCCGATATCCGCACTGCTCGCCCGAATACGCAGGCTGGTTCCCGAAAACAGGGATCCGCACTACGACGAGATCGTCCGCAGTTTCGGTGTCGGCGCGCTGCGCCCGCCGCCGACCCCGATGAGCGACGGCGAGCTCGCGCGGGCCATTGCCGAATTCCTCAAGGATACGCCCTCCACGGAATCCGTTGCGACCCTCGGCCGGCGCCTCGATCCCTCGAACCCACTTTGATCGGGATCGTCCGTCACCGGGAACATGCGCTGCGCGCGCACGTTGACCGGGCCTTCACGAGAGGAGGTCCCTCATGCCGGTGTGGCTCGAAGTTTTACTCAATTTGTCCGGCTATGCCGGCTTCGTCGCGCTCGCAACCCGCGGCGCCGCGCCCGATGATGTCTCCGCTGACGAGCGCATCTGTGGCGGCGGGCGCTAGTTCGCGTGCGGCGCCTGGCCTGCCGTGCGCACCAGCCTGTCGGCCTTGACCGCGACCCGCGTGTCCTCGAGCTGCGGCCGCAGCGAGACGCTGATCACCACGAAGGCGAGACAGAACAGCGTGCCGACGATGGCGACACGCCGGTAGGTGTGCCGGTCGCCTTGATGGAAGGACGGTTCTAAAAAAGGTGTCATGGCAAAATCGCTTCTTGGCAAAGTCGTTTTCTTGCTTGTCTTTGCCAGACACCTACTCCAACCCGCGTGGAGCGCAACGCGATTGGGCTTTTAACCTAACCGAATAGGGTTATCGGCATCCGCGCAAGCTTTCGTTAGGAGTCGGCGCGCCGCGAGCGACCGGCTTTGTTCCAGCTTCGACTCCATTTCGTTCTAGAAGAACGAATCGGAATCGAAGAAATCGATGCGGAGCAGCTCTTAACAAGTCGTGAGGATCGCGCGCGGCGACGAGTCATCACGAAAGATCGTGAACCCACGCGCGATCATATTTTGCGATCACATTTCGCGTTCACATTTTGCGTTCACTTGGCGTCATCGCCCTTTGGCGGCGGTACCTGCGGCACCGACGGCTTGCCTTTGCGCCGCCGCGGATGCCTGTCGTACCAGAACACTTTGGCGATCTCGGCGAGAAACCAGCACGCATCCATGTCGCTCTCCCTCGCCCCACTGCATAACGGTGGCGCGAGGACGGGACTGTGCGAGGAATCACGCAAGCATCGCTGGAGCCGCAACGTCCCGTATCAACACAGAAGCCACGGCTTGTTCTTCATCCGACTCCACTTCGTTCTCAAAGAACGAATCGGAGTCGAAAAATCGGCGCGAAGCAATTCCTAACGATCGATGAAGCTGCGCAATGCATCGCGCTCGCCGATGGCCGCTCGCCATCGGCGTTCGCCGAGGCTCCTCACGCCGCTCGCTTCGCCTTGCCCTTCTCCGAGAAGCATTCGAGAATCTGGATGCGGAGCTCCTCCGCGGCCGGGCCCTCGACCTTCCTGAGCTGATTCCAGAGCCTGATCACTTCACGCTGTTTCTCGACGGTCATGAGTCACCTCCCAGAGATTCCAAAGATGATGGTTTACTAGAACAAAATAAGAACAAAAAGTCCAGTCCCCTGCGCGCGATTTCCCGGGTGATTGCATATGAGAAGAGAGACGTGGCGGGGAGCTTGCCTGCGGCATCCTTCGCGGCGCCCGCCTGCATTGGCCCTCACGACGAGGTCGCGCTTGGCCGCGCGATTCTGGATGCTCTATGCGATCGCCTTGATGCGCCTCGCATGGAACGCCTTGCTCCCCCTGCCCGTTACCGCTGCCGAGGGTGGTGCAGATGCCAAGAAAATTCTACGCGGTCGAGGTTGTCAGGCAGATCGAGGAGACGGTCGAGATCATCGTCGAGGCGGTGGACGAGGAGTCGGCGCAGGGCGCGGCGCTCGAGCATCTGAAGGCCCGCGGCGGCGAATATGAATGGCTCAATGCGAAGACGGAATTCATCGTCTGGCGCAAGCGCGCGGTCGAGACGCCGGCCATCGTTGACGTGACCGCGTGATGCGATCCGGCGTGCCACGCGCGGAAGGAACTCCCCGCAGCGGCATTGTCAGTTAGATTTCAGTGGTGCTGACGGTTGTGCGACGCGACCTTCAGCTTTGAAGAACCCCGCAGCCCCCGCGCGGGGTTTTTCTCTTTTTGGTAGCCGGCGGATGAACCTTTGTCGCGCTCGCGCGTCTTATCTCTGAAGCTTCCCCCAGGCTTCACCCCCATCAGAAAGCCCCGCTTCCCCCCAGGCGGGGTTTTCGCTTTTTGCGGGCACCGCGCCGCGCGTCTGCGTGCCCCTTGGCATGCAGACCGCGCGCGATCGATCCGGATCAGACCGAGTCTGATATCAGACGGAATCCTTGGCAACCTTCAGCGGCGAGGCCTTGACCGACTTGCTCGCCGGCTTGGCCGCGAACTGCATCGGCTCCTTGGTAAAGGGATTGACGCCCATGCGGGCTTCGGTCGCCGGCTTGTTCACGACCGACATCTTCACGAAACCGGGGATGACGAACTCGCCGGACTCGTTGAGCTCCTTGTATCCGACCGTCGCCATGTACTCGATGACCGACTTCACGTCGTTCTTCGACAACTGCGTGCCCTCGGCAATTGCATCGATCAATTGAGTCTTGGTCATCTTCGCCATGTCTGAAGTCCTCTGGATGGGGTGCGCGCGCTGTGAATGACGGTCGGGCACGCGACAAAGCCGCGCAGCGCGCTTTGTGGTCGTGCCAACGGTCGGGAAGTCACCGGGCTTAGAACCCATCAAGGCCCAAAACGCAAGCCGCAGTTTGACGGGAGTTCCGGCTGTTTCCCCGCTGATAGCTGCGTCTGCCGGGGCATCCCGCGCATCGATTCGGCAATGAGTGGAGAGGGTTCTGCCGGTTCGCGGCCAGACAGGATGATGCCCGCATCGCCAAAGCGGGTTCTCTTTCGCAAGCATTTGCTGCATAGTGAGGCATGGCAAAAACAAAAGTGACGTTTAGAGCGGTCCGGATCGCCGATGGCGACTGGAAAATCCTGGCGGACTATCCCGGCAGCGAGCAGCGTGAAATCACGGGATTCACCAGCAAGGCTGATGCCGACGACTGGATGAACGGGGATCGCAAGATCGCGTGGCTCCGCTCGCAGGGTTACGCCAAGTAATCCGCAAGCGACCTGCAGAATCATCGGCAGGGTCGGCGGTCGAGAGATTCATCGAGCAAAGCAATTGCGGCCAAAGAAAAAGCCCGGAGCGATCCGGGCTTTTTGAGATCAATAGGCGCGGTAATAGCGCGGTCGATAATAGCCCGGCTCATAACCATATCCCGGGCCGTAGGCATAACCCGGAGCATAGACGTGCCGGGGCCTGTAGTAACCTCGGCCATAGCCATATCCGTAACCCGGACCGTACGCGCCGTAAGCCCCGGCTGCGATTGCGCCGGCAGCGATGCCGAGGCCGATTCCGGCTCCGCCGAATCCGCGGCCGCCCCTCGCCTCTGCCGGCGCGGCAATGGCGGTCGCTCCGAGCGCTGCGATCGTCGCGGCGATAAGTGCTGCCTTGTTCATACTGGTTCCTTTCGTGATACCAGCATGGCAACGGGCGCCAGTTGGATAGGTTGCTGGCGAAGTCGCCGTTCGACATTAATAAATGCCCATCAGCGCGGCTAACCGCTCAAGTCTTCGGCGTAGGAGATGGCTCGATGACGTCGGCAATGCCGGGCTCGACGATTGCAATCTCAGTCCCCTGGCACGCGCACCGCATCCCTGCCCCGCACTGACAACCGAACTCACGCGACCATTCCTTGTCGGGATGGTTCTCGCAAACCCAACCGAGACCGCGACAGATCCTGCAGTCAGGATTTCGCACGCCGTACCCTTGTCGCCCGGTCGCCACGGAGAAACTTCAAACCCTCGATCGTCAGGTTGGAATTGTCTTCGGACTTGTCCGCAAGAAAAACCGCAAGGCGCTGGCGGGCGGCGTCGTTCTGCTCGGACGTCAGGTTCACCATCATCCCGTACGCCTGCATGATCTTTTCAATCGTTTCCATGCATTACCAACGTCGCGGTGGAACCAGAGTTCCTGTGGGGCGGCAGTTCAGACGGCTAAGTTGAGCGTCACCCGGTGCGGAGCCCGGCTCCCTGCCCCGGTTGCTGGAAGTTCACGCAGCCTTGCGGCCCTGCTCGACGGCCGCAATAGCCCTGTTCGACAGCATCAGCGTGCGGTTCTCTCCCTTGAGGATCTGCGTCTTGATGCTTCCCAGGAGGATTTCGGCCGTCTGCTGCGGATCGGTAATCCCGCCCGATCGCTCCAGGAAGTCCCAGGCGATCTGAAGCGAGCTCTCGATGATAAGCGGGAGTGGTTCGGTCATACGGGACGAACGCCGCGCCGGCCCGGCTGTTCCTCCGCTCCTGCTGCGGCCCTTACGACGGCGCGGTCAATTGTCCGCGGAGCCAGCCATTGGTCACGACGGATCTCATGGGATCAGTTAGTTCGACGGTCTGATGCATCTGGTCGCACGCCGGGCACGCGAATGTCCGGATGTCGAAGCCCGAGGGGACCGGGGTGATACGTGCCAACATGGTGGTTGTCTGGCACTTTGGGCACGATGGTCTGCAAAACATCATCATGGTGCTTCGCCCTGACGCAGGCGGAGAGCCTGCTCTCCATCACCGATCGACGCCCGCTGCTGTGCGGTGATGCAGCGATCTTCGATCGGAGTCGCATCGCAAGCTGTCTCTTAAAGCTCACAATCCGCGGGGATTGTCGCGTTGGTCATCAAATCCGATGCGCAATTGATCCAATTGAGTGCTTGCGCCAAGCCACGCCGAGCCATCGTCAGCGCTTCGTCCGCCTCAGATAGTTCGCGACGTCCTCGGACATGACGCCCTTTTGGGCAACCGCGTGCACCAACTCGTCCCGGGTGCAACCGATCTTCTCGCACCAGTACCTGACTTGGTGGTCCTGGCCGAGATCGATACGGGTTTGGTCTCGTCTACCGCGATCGTCGGGCATTGCCGCCCCTCCAATTATCGTCAACAACTAACGGTTGCGGGCCTGTTTGGTTCAGTCTTCACGCAAATCGGCATCCCGGTCTCATCTACCTGCCCACATCTCATCGTGAAACCTGTGGCCGGGCACGCATTGTTCAGACTTCAGTAACCCAACGGCTCCAAGCTCTCTGTCAGTATCGTTGCGTTGGAGTACCCCACAGTGCTGGATTTTCATGAGCTGCGCGAACTCGCGGCAGACGTTCGCGTGTTTGTCGATGTCGCCGAGGACAAGGCTGGAGCGCTCAGGTCAGTCATCACGGCTTATGATGTCGTGCTGGCGATCTTCCCCTCCGGGGAAGGCATGGGCCTCCACGTCATCAAGGGCGGCGAGATCCTGGACGGGATCGCGAAATCACGGACACATGCGACCTACAGCCACACGGCCATCGCGGTTCCCGACCTGCAACACGCGCAAGCGCTCAAGATTTTGACGGCTCCGGTCGAGCAGCGCATCGCAGCCTAGCGACAGACGACGAGGAACGCCCGGCCCTCACACGCATTGTTTCATCTCCAGATAAGGAGATTGCAATGAGCGTTGAAGGTAAAGCCAAGGAAGCCGCCGGTTTCGTCAAGGAAGAGCTGTACGAGCACGGCAAGTCCCCCGAGAGCCAGAAGAAGGCGCAGGAGGGTCGTGACCTTCGCAACGAAGGCCGCGTCGAAGACGGCAAGGCGCCGAAGACGACGAAGCCCGGCACCGGTCACTAGACACTGGACCGACATTTCGAAAACCGTCCCTGGCCATGTCAGGGGCGGTTTTTCATGTTGATGGGGTGATCGGCGGCGTCACCAGCGGCACACTCGATCGCCCTTTTACGCGCCGCTTTCCCGCGAGCGTGCCCTTGATCCAGAACAGCAGCTCAACGGCGATCTCGACAATCGCTGTGGCATAGAAATCCATCACGACTTTTTCAGCATCGTCGCGCTGACGTGCCCGCCGACGGCCAGGACAACGAAGAACAGAACGCCAAGGAACTCGCCGCGCAAGGCCTGAATGCTGGCGAGAATGAGCAATATGATGGTGGCGTATCGCATGACACACTCCTTTCGTTGGAGGGTGCCGGCATCGGAGCGCCCGCGCCGTGACCGGCGTCACGGTCGACGGAGACCGCGCTCAATCGCCGCGTCGATCCCGCAGCGGTGACGCCCACGCCCGACTGGCAGGATGCTCCGCCTGTTGTATGGTCGGACGTTTTGCGCGAGGGATTGATGAAGATTGCTATTGTTGCCGCCGGCCTGATCATTTTAGCCACTGCCGCGGTCGTGGCGATCCAGCCCGGCTTCCTGAAGCCCGCGTCGCTCGCGCTCGTGAAAAAGTCCGACATCCTTGGCTTTTCGCCCGGGATGACGTTCGAGGAGACGACCAAGCTCGTCACCCAGCGCCGCTACCGCTGCCGCCAGCTTCGCGACTCCCATACCCTCGACTGCGCCGTCGACGCCGCCAGGGTCACGATCGACAGCGACGAGGTCGACGAAAGGCACCCGATCCGGCGCGTCACCGCGGAGCTGAACAATCCGGGCCCGCAAGAGACCGCCGTCAAATCGATCTCCGACCAGTTCAACGCGCAGCCGACCCGGGACGCCCGCGAGGGATGGATCTGGATCGTCGGCCGCGGACTGAAGCTGAGCTACGACGGGACTGCCTTGAGGCTCGTGGACGAGGCTGAGGAGGCAAGGCGAAGCAAGGAAGGCTTGAAGCGGTAGAGCGGCAAACCCACCATCTCACCTTCCAAGCCAAGCGCGAGGTTATGCCGTGTGCCCGGGATCGACATTCCCAGGTGTCTTCTTTTCCCGCTGCGGCGTCATCTTGGTGGGGCTTTCCTTTCCAGGCACGCCACGCGGCCCCAGCTGTTCGCGCTGGATATCGTCTTCAGACAGTTCGGGCTCGCGACCATTGATCGGCTCTGTCGGCATATCATTCTCCTGAAAAGCGCGCGGCCCCAAAGATTGAAGAACCGCGCGCAGTTGGACGGCGGGAGGCCGTCCGGGTTCAAGTTGCGATGGTGGTGGCCGTTCCTATGGAACCCTGACGCCCGACATTTGTTAGCGCGCAAAAGGAGCCTTCATGGACAAGGTCACGCGTTGCCTGCGGTGCGGCAAGAGAACGATCCCGGTGCCCGGCCTTTACGGCAAGACCGAGCTTCAATGCATTGTTTGTGAGGGACTTGATCCTCTGAAAAAGACCAAGCCCATCTCCGAAACAACTCATTGAACCAGCATCTCTCACGCCTCCCTTCCTAGTCGACCAAACGATGCCGTTAAGGCGTGCCTTCAACCCTTCAGCGCTGTGTTCACAGTTGAGGGATCGCCCGTCCTACCCCTTCCGGCAGTCACAATTGACGCATGAGGGTAGCCCGTGCCGCATAAACCTGCCCTCGCTCAAGGCGTTCTCTCGGAAGAGGAGCCCACATGCCCTACGCTCTATTTGAAGACGACCAGAAGCTCAGCAAGGAATTCCCCACCGAGGAAGACGTCTGGACTCACGCCGATGAAGCCGGCCTTGTTGACGTTGTCGATGGGAAGACAGTCCTGGAAGACGGCTACACCATTCAGCCCTGCCAGCCTGACAATGAGACCGGAATCCCTGTCCCGCCACCC
>Ga0102590_1001081_pt3 | contig 25254 bp, 19 predicted proteins | sample AraplaMF_Col_mMF_FD_76859 | JGI IMG/M metagenome (GOLD analysis project Ga0102590, IMG submission 76859) | Arabidopsis root microbial communities from the University of North Carolina, USA - plate scrape MF_Col_mMF | ecosystem: Host-associated > Plants > Roots > Endosphere | place: USA... | reverse complement strand
ATCGGGACCCCGCAGAAGAAGATGATGGTGGAGACGACGAGGATCGCGGCAGCGGCGTTGGTGACGCCGTAGTTGAGGGTGATGGTGCCGCCGATCGCCTCGAGCACCAGGAAGGATATTGCGCCCATCGCAGTGTTGGCGACGCGGGCGGCGGACCAGCGCCGCGCGCTCTTGGCGGTGAAGCGCAGCGCGTAGTCTTCCAGCGTCTGGTTGGCGACCCATTGATTGTACTGGCGCCTGACGCGGTCTATTCGCTGCCGCCCTGCCACTTAACCCCACTCCCAAAACTCTTCCGATCCCTCGCAAATCCCGTACCAAAAGCCTACGTCGGTATTTTGCGGTGCAGTATACGCGATCTTGCGTATGCTTGCGCTGCACAAATTCGAGCCATCCTCACGACACCAATCGCGTGTCCTCGAACAAGAAGTGGGGTGCTCATGTCAGACGAAGCAAACAAGGGTCTGTTGTCGCCGCTACGGCGCAAACTATTGATGGGAATGGCCGCCGTGCCGGCCATCACGATGTTGCCGCGGACGTCTTTCGCTCAGGCTCCGGCGACCTCGGCGGTCAACACCACGGGCCTCGCGGTCACCGACACCGAGGTGACGGTCGGCATCCTACATTCGGCGACCGGCACCATGGCCATCTCCGAGACCGGCTCGATCGAGGCCGAGAAGCTCGCTATCGAGCAGATCAACGCCATGGGCGGTGTGCTCGGGCGTAAGATCAAGTTCATCCAGGAGGACGGCGCCAGCGACTGGCCGACCTTCGCCGAAAAAGCAAAGAAGCTGCTGGTCAATGACAAGGTCGCGGCGATCATGGGCTGTTGGACCTCGGCGTCCCGCAAGGCCGTGCTGCCGGTCATGGAGCAGTACAACGGCATGCTCTACTACCCGACCTTCTACGAAGGCCTCGAGCAGTCCAAGAACGTGATCTACACCGGCCAGGAGGCGACCCAGCAAATTCTCGCTGGCCTGAACTGGATCGCCAAGGAGAAGGGCGCCAAGTCGTTCTTCTTCATCGGTTCGGACTACATCTGGCCGCGCACCTCGAACAAGATCGCGCGCAAGCACGTCGAGAACGTGCTGAAGGGCAAGGTCGTCGGCGAGGAGTATTATCCGCTCGGCAACACCCAGTTCAACTCGGTCATCAACAAGATCAAGCTGACCAAACCCGACGTCATCTTCACCGACGTCGTCGGCGGATCGAACGTCGCCTTCTACAAGCAGCTCAAGGCCGCCGGCATTGACCTCTCCAAGCAGGCGCTGCTGACGATCTCGGTGACCGAAGACGAGATCGACGGCATCGGCGGCGAGAATATCGCGGGTGCCTATGCCTGCATGAAGTATTTCCAGTCGCTCGACAATCCGAACAACAAGGCCTTCGTGCCCGCATTCAAGAAGATGTGGGGCGAAAAGACCGTGATCGGAGACGTCACCCAGGCTGCCTATCTCGGCCCGTGGCTGTGGAAGTTGACGGTCGAAAAGGCCGGCTCCTTCGACATCGACAAGATCGCGGCAGCATCGCCGGGCGTCGAGTTCAAGGGGGCTCCGGAAGGCTACGTGCGCATCCACGAAAATCATCACCTCTGGTCGAAGACCCGGGTGGGACGCGCCAAGCTCGATGGTCAGTTCGAACTGATCTACGAGACCGCCGATCTCGTCGAGCCGGATCCGTTCCCCAAGGGCTACCAGTAAGACCGGCTATCAGTAAGAGACGCGGCGTCGATCGCCGTTCCCTCAAAGACAAAGCCTCTCCCTGGCGTGGACCGCAAATCCACGCCCAACACCCCCGCGTCGCGAATCTGTTCGCGACGCGGGACCTTATCCCCGACGGAGGACATCGATGTTCGGCGACTACTCGCTTGGTGACCTTGGCTCCATCTTCGTCATGCAGGGTTTTGCAGGACTGATCCTGTTCTCGGTCTACGTGCTGATGGCGCTGGGTCTTGCCATCATCTTCGGCCAAATGGGCGTCATCAATATGGCCCATGGCGAGTTCATGATCCTCGGGGCCTACGTCACCTGGATGACCTCGAATTTCTTCCAGACCTATTTGCCGAGCCTGTTCAGCGGTTACTTCTTCCTCGCGATGATCCTGGCCTTTGTCGCATCAGGTGCGCTGGGAATGCTGGTGGAGTGGGTGCTGATACGGCATCTCTACAAGCGTCCGCTCGATACGCTGCTGGCGACCTGGGGTCTCAGCCTGATTCTGCAGCAGGCCTATCGGTCCGTGTTCGGCGCGCGCGAGGTCGGCGTCGAGCTGCCGCAGTGGATGCTCGGGTCGCTGCACGTGACCGACAGCATCGAAGTGCCGATCAACGGCGTCTTCGTGATGTGCCTGACCGTGCTGATCACCATCGGTGTCGCCTACGTGATGTACAAGTCGCGATGGGGCCGCCAGGTGCGTGCGGTCGTCCAGAACCGCATCATGGCCGGCGCCGTCGGCATCAACACCGAAAAGGTTGATCGCTACACCTTCGGTCTCGGCTGCGGCATCGCCGGCGTCGCCGGGAGCGCCTTCACCATGATCGGCTCCACCGGGCCGACGTCTGGTCAGCTCTACATCGTCGATACGTTCCTGGTCGTCGTGTTTGGCGGCGCCGCGAGCCTGATCGGCACCATCGCCTCGGCTTTCTCGATCTCGCAGACGCAATCCACCCTCGAGTTCTTCATGTCGGGCTCGATGGCCAAGGTGCTGACGCTGCTCGCCGTCGTCGGAATCCTGATGCTGCGGCCGCAAGGGCTGTTCGCCCTCAAGGTCCGCAAGTGAGAAACGGAAGGCTGATGCAATGACCGACAATCGCTTCTTCAATCGATCGGAGCTGATCGGAATTCTGTTGCTCGCGGTCTTCCTGGTGGTGGTCCTCCCGCTCACGCTCGATGTCTTCAGGCTCAATCTGGTCGCGAAATACCTGACCTACGCCTTCGTCGCGCTGGGGCTGGTGATCTGCTGGGGCTATGGCGGCATTCTCAGTCTCGGTCAGGGCGTGTTCTTCGGGCTCGGCGGCTACTGCATGGCGATGTTCCTCAAGCTCGAGGCCTCGAGCGTGGAGAACACCAAGATCCAGTCGACCCCCGGCATTCCCGACTTCATGGACTGGAATCAGATCACCGCGCTGCCGCTGTTCTGGAAGCCCTTTCACAGCCTTACCTTCACCATCGCCGCCATCATTCTGGTGCCCGGCCTCTTCGCCCTGATCATCGGCACCGCGATGTTCAAGCGCCGGGTCGGCGGCACTTACTTCGCGATCATCACCCAGGCGGTCGCGGCCATCCTCACCATCCTGATCGTCGGGCAGCAGGGCTACACCGGCGGCATCAACGGCATGACCGATCTGCGGACACTGAAGGGCTGGGATATCAGGCCCGATCACGCCAAGGTCGTGCTGTACTTCTTCGAGGTCGGGTGCCTGTTTGCCTGCATCATGATCGCGCAGTTCGTCCGGCACTCCAAGCTCGGACGCATCCTGGTCGCGATGCGCGAGAAGGAGGACCGGGTCCGGTTCTCCGGTTACAGCGTCGCGAACTTCAAGATCTTCGCCTTCTGCATCGCCGCCGTGTTCGCTGCGATCGGCGGCGCCATGTTCGCGCTCAATGTCGGCTTCATGTCGCCGTCCTTCGTCGGCATCGTGCCGTCGATCGAGATGGTGATCTACACCGCGGTCGGTGGCCGGCTGTCGATCCTCGGCGCGGTCTACGGCACCCTGCTGGTCAACTTCGCCAAGACCAGCCTGTCGGAAACCTTTCCCGAATTGTGGCTGTTCGGCCTCGGCGGCCTGTTCATCGCCGTGGTCCTCGCCTTCCCGAACGGACTTGCCGGGATCTGGGGCGACTATGTGCAGCCGCGCATCGATCGCCTGATCTCGTCGCGCAAACCGAAACCCGAAGGCTGGACCGACAGCTCGGTCGCCGACGGCGCCCCGGCGGAGTGAGGAGATCATCATGCTCGTAGGTCATCAGCCCAAGGAATTTCTGCTCGCCGTCGAAGCGCTCACCGTCTCGTTCGACGGGTTCAAGGCGGTCAACGATCTCTCCTTCTACGTCGACGAGAACGAAATCCGCGTCATCATCGGCCCGAACGGTGCCGGCAAGACCACGGTGCTCGATTTGATCTGCGGCAAGACCAAGGCCACCTCAGGCTCGATCCAGTTCCGCGGCAAGGAGCTGACGCGGATGAAGGAGAACGAGATCGTCAAGACCGGCGTCGGGCGCAAATTCCAGAACCCGTCGATCTACGACGATCTCACCGTGTTCGAGAATCTCGAAATCTCCTATCCGCGCGGCCGTTCCGTGTTCGGTGCGCTAACCTTCACCCGCGACGCCGCTGTGCGCGACCGGGTGCACGAGGTCGCCGAGATGATTTTCCTGAAGGACCGGCTGAACGTGAATGCCGATCTGCTCAGCCACGGCCAGAAGCAGTGGCTCGAGATCGGCATGCTGCTGATCCAGGATCCGGACCTGCTGATGCTCGACGAGCCCGTCGCCGGCATGAGCGTGTCCGAGCGCGCCAAAACTGCCGAGCTGCTCAACCGCATCATCAAGAACCGGTCGGTTCTGGTGATCGAGCACGACATGAAGTTCGTCGAGGACATCGCACACAAGGTCACTGTGCTTCACCAGGGCCAGATCCTCTCCGAGGGCACCATGGAGAAGGTGAAGAACGACCCCAAGGTCATTGAAGTCTATCTCGGCCACTAAGGAGCGCGACGATGCTGGCAATCTCCGATCTTCACGTCGCCTACGGCCAGAGCGAGGTGCTGCACGGGCTCAACGTCAAGGTCGCGCCCAACGAGATCGTGGCGATCATGGGCCGCAACGGCATGGGCAAGACCACGCTGATGAAATCGCTGATGGGCATCCTGCCGATGAAGAGCGGTTCTGTCAGCATGGACGGTGCCGAACTCGGCGGCCTGCCGAGCTACGAGCGGGTTGCCAAGGGCCTCGCCTATGTGCCGCAGGGCCGCATGATCTTCTCCACCATGACGGTGAAGGAGAACATCGAGACCGGTCTCGTGGTCTCCGGCGGGACCGAAGTCCCCGCCGATATCTACGAATTGTTCCCGGTGCTGCTGGAGATGAAGGGGCGCCGTGGCGGCAATCTCTCCGGCGGCCAGCAGCAGCAGCTTGCGATCGCCCGCGCGCTCGCGACCAAGCCGAAGGTGCTGCTGCTGGACGAGCCGACCGAGGGGATCCAGCCATCGATCATCAAGGAGATGGCGCGCACCTTGAAGCGGATCCGCGACGAGAAGGGGCTGTCGATCGTCGTGTCCGAGCAGGTCCTGAGCTTCGCGCTCGATATCGCCGACCGCGTTCTGGTGATCGAGAACGGCGAGATCGTGCGCGACGATCCGCGCGACGCCGTCGATGCCGCGCAAGTCTCGAAATATCTGTCCGTCTAACCAACCGTGTAAAAGGGGAGCATCTCGATGCCAGAGACACTGATCAAGGTCGATCTCACCAAGTCGGCTTACGAAAATGACATGGTGCACAACCGCTGGCACCCCGACATCCCGATCGTGGCGTGGGTCAATCCCGGTGACGATTTCATCATCGAGACCTATGATTGGACCGGTGGCTTCATCAAGAACAACGATTCCGCCGATGACGTCCGCGACATTGACCTGTCGATCGTTCATTTCCTCTCCGGCCCGATCGGCGTCAAGGGCGCCGAGCCTGGCGATCTTCTTGTGGTTGACCTGCTCGACGTTGGTCCGCTCAAGGAGAGCATGTGGGGCTTCAACGGCTTCTTCTCCAAGCAGAATGGCGGCGGCTTCCTCACCGACCATTTCCCGCTGGCGCAGAAGTCGATCTGGGACATCAAGGGCCTCTACACTTCGTCGCGCCACATCCCCGGCGTCAACTTCGCCGGCCTGATCCATCCCGGCCTGATCGGCTGCCTGCCCGATCCGAAGATGCTGGACACCTGGAACAAGCGCGAGGCCGAGCTGATCTCGACCAACCCGACCCGCGTGCCTGGCCTTGCCAATCCGCCGTTCGCGGCAACCGCCCATGGCGGTCGCGCCAAGGGCGACGTCAAGGCCAAGATCGGCGCGGAAGGCGCGCGCACCGTGCCGCCGCGCGAGCATGGCGGCAATTGCGACATCAAGGATCTCTCCCGCGGCTCGAAGATCTATTTCCCGGTCTACGTGCCCGGCGCGGGTCTCTCGATGGGCGATCTGCACTTCAGCCAGGGCGACGGCGAAATCACCTTCTGCGGCGCCATCGAAATGGCCGGCTGGCTGCACCTGAAGGTCGAGGTGATCAAGGACGGCATGGCGAAGTACGGCGTCAAGAATCCGATCTTCAAGCCGTCGCCGATCACGCCGAACTACAAGGACTATCTGATCTTCGAGGGCATCTCGGTCGACGAGCAAGGCAAGCAGCACTATCTCGACGTGACCATCGCCTATCGCCAGGCCTGCCTGAACGCGATCGAATATCTGAAGAAGTTCGGCTACTCCGGCGCCCAGGCCTATTCAATCCTTGGCACCGCACCGGTTCAGGGCCACATCTCCGGCGTGGTCGACGTGCCGAACGCCTGCGCCACGCTGTGGCTGCCGACCGAGATCTTCGACTTCGACGTGATGCCGTCGGCGGCAGGACCCATCAAGCACATCAAGGGCGATATCCAGATGCCGATTTCGCCGGACAAATGACGCCGCGCTCCCTCTCCCCGTACTCACGGGGAGAGGGTCGGGGTGAGGGGCTGTCTCCGCACATGCGGTCGCCAAATGCGTAGGGATCAACGATGCCGGTCTATGAATATCTCTGTGACGATTGCGGGCCATTCAAGGACCTGCGCCCGATGGCGGAATGCGACGATCCGCAAAGCTGTCCGCACTGCCAGACGATGGCGCCGCGCGTGATCCTGACCGCACCGAATTTCTTCTGCATGCCCGCGGAGAAGCGCAAGGCGCACGCCGTCAACGAGCGCAGCTCGCACGCACCGCGGACGCTCGCGCAGTACAAGGCCTCGCACGGCCCCGGATGCGGCTGCTGCTCCACGGGCAGGAGTTCGTCCAAGGACGCGTCGGACAAGAAAAAGCCCGCGCGTCTGGTGACCAAGACCAAGAGTGGAGCCAAGGGCTTTCCCACCGCGCGGCCCTGGATGATCAGCCACTAACGCGGTCGCTCGATCGGCGGCAACCTCAAACGAATAGAAGACAGGAGCGCTCAAGATGCTTCACGGTGACATTTCCAGCAGCAACGACACCGTCGGCGTCGCGGTGGTCAACTACAAGATGCCCCGCCTTCACACCAAGGCCGAGGTGCTCGACAACGCCCGCAAGATCGCCGACATGATCGTCGGCATGAAGCTCGGCCTGCCCGGCATGGACCTCGTTATCTTCCCGGAATATTCGACGCAGGGCATCATGTACGACTCCAAGGAGATGTACGAGACCGCCTCGGCGGTGCCGGGTGAAGAGACCGCGATTTTTGCGGAAGCCTGTCGCAAGGCGAAGGTGTGGGGCGTGTTCTCGCTGACGGGCGAGCGGCACGAGGAGCATCCGAACAAGGCGCCCTACAACACCCTGATCCTGATGAACGACAAGGGCGAGATCGTCCAGAAATATCGCAAGATCATGCCATGGGTGCCGATCGAAGGCTGGTATCCCGGCAACTGCACCTACGTCTCCGACGGACCGAAGGGGATGAAGGTCAGCCTGATCATCTGCGACGACGGCAACTTCCCGGAGATCTGGCGCGACTGCGCCATGAAGGGCGCCGAGCTGATCGTGCGCTGCCAGGGCTATATGTACCCGGCCAAGGAGCAGCAGATCCTGATTTCCAAGGCGATGGCGTGGGCCAACAACGTCTATGTCGCGGTCGCCAATGCTGCCGGCTTCGACGGCGTCTATTCCTATTTCGGTCACTCCGCGATCATCGGCTTCGATGGCCGTACACTCGGTGAGTGCGGCGAGGAAGATTACGGCATCCAGTACGCCCAGCTCTCGAAGCACCTGATCCGCGATGCGCGCCGCAATGGCCAGTCGCAGAACCATCTCTACAAGCTGGTCCACCGCGGCTACACCGGCATGATCAATTCCGGCGAAAGCCCACGCGGCGTCGCGGCCTGCCCGTATGATTTCTACAAGAACTGGATCGCCGATCCGGAAGGCACCCGCGACATGGTCGAGGCGATGACCCGCTCGACGCCGGGCACCGACGAGTGCCCGATCGACGGCATCCCGAACGAGGCGGCGGCCAGCAATTACTAACCCACTGCTGCCAGCGGTCTTTGCAGGCCCCGAACGGCCTCCCCCTGGTGTGAACGCACGTCCATATGACGGGACAGTCTGACGCATGTTCGCATGCGCGGAATGAGAGTTGGCGCGGCAAAACCGTGGCGCGGTTGCAACATCGCTCACTGAATCAACTCAAGTTGCGCCCCCGGTCAGCGCAATGGCCGATTCCGTAGTTTCACGGGGGGAACTGGTCGCCTAGTTTGCCGCCGGTGCTGCTGAGAGCGCCGGAAACGAAGGGCGTTGGGGTGGAATTGCGATCACCATGGAGCGGGCGGAGCGGCTCGCGCTGGAGTGTCGCCGCAGTTCGCGCGGCATTCTTGGCGGGTCTCGCCTTGAGCGCGACGGCCATGGTGAGCCCTATCCGAGCCCAGCAGGTCTTCAACGGCTCGCAGACCACGCCGAACGGTGCCGTCAACGGCGGAGGCGGCGTCTGGGACAACGCCACGACCAACTGGACGGATTTCTTCGGCTCAATCAGCGCAGCCTATGATCCTGCGTCGGCCGGCACGCAGTTCGGCAGCAGCGGTCCCTCGACGCCTGCGACGGCCGGAACGGTGACGGTTGCGCCGGGTGGCGTGGAGCTCACCAGCCTCGTGGGTTTCGATCTTACAGCTGATGGTTCGGTCTACACGATCCAGGGTGGCGACCTCAAGCTGGCTCCGGGGGGCACCACGTTCGTCACCAATGATGTGACCGGCACCAGCGACCCATCGGCCATCATCGCCTCGCGTATCGTCGGCAGCGGCGGGATCAACGTCCAGGGGCTCGGCACCTTGGCGCTGCTCGGCGCAAACACCTATACCGGCGGCACCTTCATCTGCACCTGCGGATCGCTGCAGCTTGGTGACGCGACCCATACCGCCAGCATCGTCAGTGCCGTCACCAACGAGGGCCTCTTCACCATCGTCAACGCCGACAATTCGGGCATCACGACGTTGCTGAACGATTCTGCCGGCACGACGATGTTCCTCAACGCGACCTCGGCCAGCTCGATCGCGATCACAAACAACGGCCAGCTGTACTTCGGAAGTCCACTGGGGGGCGGGACCGACACCGCCACGGCCGGCAAGGCGACGATCCTCAACGATGGCGGCTTTACCGGCTTCTTCGGTCAAACCAACGCGGGCACGGCCAGCATCACCAACCAGAACCACGGCGCCACTGCCTTCTTTGAGCGATCGTCGGCTGCGTCAGCCACGATCTTGAACAAGGATTTCGGCGCGACCGTGTTTGGTACGCCGTTCGGATCCGACACGGCGACCGCCGGTAGCGCAACGATCACCAACGAGGCCGATGGTCTCACCAGTTTCAACGCGTTCTCGACGGCCGCCAATGCGACGATCATCACGAAAGACGGCGGCAGAACCGAGTTCTTCGACAATTCGACCGGTGGCAATGCGCGCTTCATCACCACGGGCACCGGTATCGTCGATTTCGGGAGCAGCGTCGGCCCGAACAGCGATGGCCGCATCAGCGCGGGCTCGATCGAAGGCAGCGGCACCTACTACATTGGCGGCGGCAACACGCTCGTCGTCGGCGGCAACAATCTGTCGACGGAGGTCAGCGGCGTCATCGGCGATTACGATCCCTGCGGTTGCGGTCCCGCCGGGCCCGGCTCGCTCGAAAAGGTCGGTAGTGGAACGCTGATCCTGTCCGGGACGAACACCTATACCGGCACCACGACGGTGAATGGCGGCATCCTGCGGGTTGACGGCGACATCTCGCAATCGAGCCTGACCACCGTGAATGCGGGCGGTGCGTTGTTCGGCGCAGGGATCGTTGGCAACACGTTTATCGCCAACGGCGGAATCTATGCGCCCGGTGACGGCGGTCCGGGCTCGAACATGCAGGTTCAGGGCGATCTCACCCTGCAGCCCGGCTCGGTCTACGTCGTGCAGGCCGGCAGCGGATTCAGCACGAGCCATGCGCTCGTGACCAGCAACGTCACGCTGGATGGCACCGTCGGTGTCGCGCTGTCTCCCGGCAGCAAGATCATGCAGCACTACTCGATCATGCAGTTTTTCGGCAGCGCCACCGGCAACTTTGCCGGCGTTGCCGCGCCGGGTGGCCTCATCGGTACGACGACAGTCGGGTCGAACGAGGTGTTCCTCGATTTCACGTTGAACTATGGCGCGAAATACGCACTCAACATCAACCAGCAGAACGTCGCCACGACGCTGCAGAATTTCTTCAACGCCAATGGCTTCCTGCAGGCCGGATTCGCAGGCCTCGGGCCCAACGGCCTGACGCAAGCCTCCGGCGAGTCCGGCACCGGTTCGCAGCAGACCACCTTCAACGCAATGACCCTGTTCATGAGCCTGTTGACCGACGTGTTCGGCTCCGGGCGCAGCGGCACGCCGGGCGCGACGCCCTACGCCGACGATGCGAGCGCGAGTGCCTATGCTGCGACCGGCAAGGGCGCGCGCGGCAGGGATGCGCGCGATGCCCTTGCCTCGGTCTATCGCAAGGCACCGGCTGCGACGTTCGAGCAGCGCTGGGACGTCTGGGCGGCCGGCTATGGTGGCTCGCAGACCACCGATGGCAATGCAGTGCTCGGTTCGAATAACACCAGCAGCAATGTCTATGGCACGGCCGTCGGCCTCGACTACCGCTTCTCGCCGTCGACGATTGCCGGCTTCGCGCTGTCCGGCGGCGGCACCGGCTTCAACGTCAATGGCCTCGGTTGGGGCCGCTCCGACCTGTTCCAGGCCGGCGCCTTCGTGCGCCATACGGCGGGGCCGGCCTATATTACGGCCGCACTCGCCTATGGCTGGCAGGACGTCACGACCAACCGCATCGTCACCGCTGCGGGCACCGATCAGCTGCGGGCACAGTTCAACGCCAACACCTTCTCGGGCCGTGTCGAAGGCGGTTACCGCTATGCCACGCAGTGGATCGGCCTGACGCCCTATGCCGCGGCACAGGCCACCCTGTTCAGCCTGCCGAGCTATTCGGAATTCGCGGTGGTCGGCAGCAACACCTTCGCGCTCAACTACGCTGCCAAGGACGTCACCAGTACCCGCACCGAGCTCGGCCTGCGCGCCGACAGGTCCTTTGCCGCGGCCGGCGGCCTGATGACCCTGCGAGGGCGCCTTGCCTGGGCGCATGACTACAATCCCGACCGTACCGTCGGTGCAGTGTTCCAGACCCTGCCCGGCACGGCGTTCGTCGTGAACGGTGCCGCGCAGGCGCGCGACTCCGCGCTGACCACGGCGTCGGTGCAGATGAGCTGGATGAACGGATGGTCTGCGTCAGCGACCTTCGAGGGCGAGTTCTCGAACGTCACCCGCTCCTACGCCGGCAAGGGCGTCGTCCGCTATGCGTGGTAGGCCTACTGCTTCTTCTGCGGAGGCTTGCGCGGCGGGCGCGGGGCGGCGGCGGGCGAAGGCGTCCCGCTCATCTTGTTTGCGGCCTCGCTGACGTCGAGCAGTGATCGGCGGGTGTCCTCGAGGAAGCTCGCCGATTTCTTCTTCATGGTGTCGGCAAGCTCGCGCAGCCCTTTGATCTTCTCGAACAGCTCGTCGGCCTTGCCGTCGGCGAAGCCGGGCATCACGCTCTCGATCTTGGTGACCGCCTTGTCGAATCCCGCGAAGGCGTTGTCGACCTTGGCCATGACGGAATCGATCTCGCCGCCTTTGCTCCTGAGATCGGCGGTGTAGCCCTCGAACGTGCGCAGGCCGTCCTTGATCGCAGGCGCGTTGCTGACGATGGTGCGGTCGACACTATGCAGAGTGTCGACGATGGTTTCGACGTCGCTGAGATCGGCGGTGAGCACGGGAATGCCGTCCGCATCCAGCGGCACCGGCGGCGCGGAAGGCGCTCCGCCGATCAGGGAGACCGCGGCGATGCCGGTGAGACCCTGGAACTCTATTCCCGCCACGGTATCCTTGCGGATCGGCGCGGAGTTGTCGAGCATCACCAGCGCCACGACCTTGCGGGGATTGTCCAGCTTGATCGACAGGATCTGGCCCGCGAGCACGCCGTCGAAATTGACCGGACCGCCACGGCGCAGGCCGCTCGCGGAACCGCCTTCGAACACCACGCGCAACTGGCTGCGGCTCTGGGCGGTACGCCATTTCTGCACGCCGAGCAGGCCGCCGAACGCCACGGCGATCACCGTCAGCGTCGCCGTTCCGATCACAAGGTTGCTCGCGCGTGCCATAAGGGGGAGTCTACGGCCAAAGCAGGGAAGTTGGAAGGAGCCCGCAATGTTAAGTAGGGCGGGTTAGCGAAGCGTAACCCGCCACTTCGTTCCGTCGTGCAATTGGTGGACTACGCTGCGTAAATCCACCCTACGATACATCAGTGCCCAACCGCGCGTTTTGCCGCAGCGTTGTTCAGCACGATCAGAGCATCGACGGCCACGCCCGTCTTGGCGTTGATCAGGAACGGGTTGATGTCGATCGAGGCGATCCGGTCGCCGGCATCGGCGATCAGGTTGGACAGGCCGACCAGCGCCTTGACCGCCGAAGCCTCGTGCAAGGCCGGCTTGCCCCGATAGCCGCGCATCTTGATGCCGGCCTTGGTGCGGCCGATCAGGAGTCGTGCCTCGGCCTCGTCCAGCGGCGCGCCGGCGAGCGCGACGTCCTTCATCAGCTCGATGTCGATGCCGCCGGTGCCGAACAGCACCACCGGTCCCATCTCGGCGTCGAGCGAGGCGCCGACCACCAGTTCGAGATCGGCCTTGACCTGCTGCGCGATCAGGATGCCGTCGAGCTTCGGCTTGCCCTTCAATCGGCTCACCCGCGCGGTGATGTCGGAAAATGCCTTCTTCACCTCGGCCGCGCTGTTGAGGTTCAGCACCACGCCGCCGATATCGGACTTGTGCAGGATCTCGGCGCTGACGACCTTTGCCACGACCGGAAAGCCGATCTGCTTGGCGATCTTGACCGCCTCGGCCGCCGTCTGCGCGATCGCCTCCTTCGAGATCGGAATGCCATAGGCCTTCAGCAGCTTCTTCGAGGCGACCTCGTCGAGCGCGGCTCCGCTCGCCGACTTCAGCGCCTTATCCAGCACGGCCCGCGCGGCAGGCCTGGAGCTCGAGACGATGTCGGGCACCTCCTTGCGCAGCTTCGCATAGTCGAGCAGCGACTTGATCGCCTTCACGGCGCGGTCCATGCCCTGCATGACGGCGAGATGAGGCAGGGATTTGCGCAGGCCCTTGGTGAATTCAGTGAAGCCGATCGACATCGCGCTGACGTAGATCACGGGTTTCGAGGCCCGGCTGGCCATCCCGTCGACAATGCGCAGATTGCGCTCACGCAGCTCGTGCGGCGTCTTTGGCAGCTCCGCGTCGATGATGACGATGTCGATCTCGGGATCATCGATCATCAGCTCGATCGATTTCATGTAGACGGAGGGATCCACCACTGCGGCGAAACCGGCATCGAGCGGATTGCCGACGATGGAGCCCGGCCCGAGCATCTTTGCCAGTTCCGAGCTGACATGGGAACTCAGCGGCGCAAAGTTCAGGCCTTCTGCATAGAAGGCGTCGATCAGCATGCCGCGCTTGCCGCCGGACAGCGTGACCGCGGCAAGCCGGTCGCCTTTGGGCACCGCTGCGTGGACGAAGCATTCGGTGGTCTCGATCAGCTCGTCGAGGCCGCCGACCCGGATCACGCCCTCGCGCGTTGCGACGGCATCGAACGTCTCGATCGAGCCTGCCAGTGCGCCGGTATGCGCCATCGCCGCGGCACGGCCGCCTTCCGACGATCCGAGCTTGAGCGCGATCACGGGTTTGCTCGCGGCGCGGGCCGCCTTGCAGGCGTCGCGAAACGCCTTGGTGTTGCGTACGCCTTCGAGATAGACCACGATCACCCTGATGCTCGGGTCTTCGGCGAAATAGCGCATCAGGTCCGGCGTCTCGAGCCCTGCTTCGTTGCCGGTCGTCACCATGTAGCCGACGCCTACGCCGCGATCCTCCAGCGCCTGGCGGATCGCCATGACGATCGCGCCGGACTGCCCGGCGATCGCCACCGCGCCCTGCGCCATGGTGACGACGCGGTCGTCGATATTTGTGAAGAGCTTTTCGCCCGCGCTCAAATTGCCGAGGCAGTTCGGGCCGGTAACCGCGAGGCCCGTCTCGCGCACCGCGGCTTGCAGCTCGGCGGCAAGCTTTTGGCTCTCCTCATCCTGCAGTTCGCTGAAGCCCGAGGTGACGATGGTCGCCGAGCGCGCGCCGGCCGCCGCCGCATCTCGGATCACCTGCACCGCAAAACGCGCCGGCACCAGCACCAGCACGTGGTCGGGCTTTTCCGGGAGGCTGGCAAAGTCCTTGAAACAGGGCACCCCCCAGATGGTCTCTCGCTTGGCGTTGACCGGATAGAGCCCGCCCTCGTAGCCGTACTTGACCAGATTGTTCCAGATGCGCTCGGCGTAGTTGCCGGGCTTGTCGGTCGCCCCCACCAGCACGATGTTGTGCGGGTGCAGCATGGCGTGGATGCCTTTGACGACGTCGCTGGCGTCAGGCGAGGGAGACCATGGACGAGGAGAGACGGACGCAGGCGTTTGGGCTTCCATGGCGCTTCCTCACCTATTGTTCTTGTTGCAGCGCGCTGCCATGCGCCGGCATCTGGCGGGATTGATCGTGACGAGCTCCATGCCGTGTGGCGGAATGGTCGAGCTTCGCCATAAAGGCTAGCATCACCAGACTTTTGGCGAAAGTGCGAACGGCGACACGAAGTGCTACGACGTCGTGACGTTCATCTCTCTCAATGGTGATCATGCCGCTGCTCTCCGTCGTGGTGCCGACTCTCGATCGTCCCGACACGCTTCGTCACGCGCTGGCGACCATGGCGTGCCAGCCCGCCGACGTGGATTGTGAATTCATCGTCCAGAACAACGGTGGAAATCCCGAGATTGCCGAGATGGTCGAGGGCCTGAAGGACGCGCGCTTCAAGCACTTCGCGAGCGACACCGTCCTCACGATGACAGATAATTGGGAGAGCGCGCTCGGCCATGCCGCGAGCGAGTACGTTACCTTCATCGGCGACGATGACGGGTTGATGCCTTACGCCTGCGCCACAGCGACGGACATTCTCGCGGGCGGTGCGATCGACCTGTTGAGCTGGCGTGCTTACAGCTATTACTGGCCGAACTATTACCATCCGGCATTCCGCAACCGGCTGCTGGCGGAGATCGACTTCACCTCGTCCGTAAAACGTGTCTCCTCACGCCGCGAACTGGCGCGCGTGTTCGCCTTTCAGGCGCACTATGCGTATCTGCCGATGATGCGTTCGCCGGCTTGCGCAGGTTGAGGCTCGATCCGGCTGCGATCGGCGCCGACGGGACGCTGACCATCAGCCTGGCACTCTCCGATCCCCGCTCGCCGGCGGATCTGGCGTTGAGCTCCGACGTGCGTCCGCTCGGCATCGGCCTCGAACGGATCTGGCTCGACGGCGGCGCCGCTGCCTCACGACGTCGCTGATCTGCGCCTGATCAATAGCGCAGCAGGCTCAGCTTGTGGGCGTAATGATACGCCAATTGCTTCGTGAGATAGGGGGCGATGGCGCGCCGGATCTGCATCTGCGACGGATCGAAGCCGAGAACACGTCGCCGCAGGACGCCCATCTCCCTGACGCCGACTGCGTAGGTTGACGCCGTCTTCTGTGCATCGTGGATGCGGAAGCAGGCGAGAAATCGCGGCAGGCGAACGAATTTGAACCCCGCGGCTTGCGCCTTCAGGATGAAGTCCCAATCCATCGCGTAGTGGAAGCTCTCGTCGATCGGCCCGATCCTGTCCCACACGCGCTTGCGCCAGAACATCGTATCCTGCGGAATGTAGTCGGCATATTGCAGCGCGTCGCCGTCGTGCGGCGGCAGCACGGCACGCCCGACCTCTAGCCCATCGCGATCGATGAAGATGCGATGGCCGTAGACGACGTCGACGTCGGGGTGCGAGGTGAAGTAGTTGGCAACATAGGCGAGCGTTCCGGGCAGCAGCACGTCGTCGCTGTTCAGGTAAGCCATGATCTCACAGTCGACGCCGGCAAAGCCCAGATTGATGGCGCTCGACTGTCCCGCGTCGGGCTCGCTCTTCCAGCTGAAACCTCCGCCGAGGCTCTTCAGGAGATCGAGCGTACCGTCGATCGAGGCGCCGTCCTGAACGTGATAGTGCAGGTTCGCATAGCCTTGGCTCGTCACGCTCGCGATCGTGGCGCCGAGATATTGCGCATGATTGTAGCTCGGTGTGACCATCGCGATTCGCGGCGCATCGGCGGGAATCGCAGGCGCAGGCCTGAAGGCGTTCAGGTTGAGCAGACGCGGCTGATACTGCTCGAAAGTCCATAGCGGCGGGCGTCGCCACAGGCTGCGAAGGGATGAGCGTCTTTGCCCGGCGGAGACGAGGTCCAGATTTCTTTCCAGCAGCGCGACGCGATTTTCGAGCTGTTCCAGGCGCTGCCTGTACTTATCGTCCATTACTGGTGGTCCTGAAAATTGCAGCGTCAAAACATCAATCGTCCATCCATATAGGTCTCCCGGCGATGCCGCCAGTTCAGCGGTGTCGCCAGGCGGTTCGCTGGCCGTTCGGCGCGGCTTCTGCCGATCCCGGAAGGGACGACTGTGAATTGCTATTCACCGGTTCCGATCAAGGTCGTGTGCAGAATGTAGCGCTCGGGGCCGGCCGTGATGGCGTCGAACGGCCAGCAGGTCGCGAGCACGAGTTCGACATCCTGTGTTGAGGGATCGATGACAGAATCATCGAAGCGAACCACTGCGGAGGAGTCCGCCCGGTAACGAAAGTGCTTGCCGTCACTGCGTGTGACATCGATCACGTCACCAATGGCAACATTCCGCAAGAAGCGGAAATGAGTATCGCGATGCGCAGCGTATACGGCAACGCCGCGCTCTCCGGCATCAACCGTTCGGTCGAGATGACCGGGTCCGAAGGCGAGCGCCTGACCGCTGGTGCCCTCCAGCACGATGGCGCTGGCGCCGATTCGCTTCACCTCGATCCGCGCGACCGGCCATGTGTCGGCCCACGACCATGGCTTGACCGTCTCGCCGGTCGCTATGCTTCTGTCGAACGCGCGCTCGAGTAGCACCTGAGCGAGCCATGCCTTGGCATGAATGTAGGCGCCGTCGCCGAATAGGATGAGGCCGACGAGCGCCAGAGCCAGAGGAGGGATGAGGCGGGGCATGGTTTCCACATTCGTCATTGCTCGCAATGACATCAAGAAAAGGGCGCGCGCGGCCGTGGTACGGGACGGGCAGCCGCGCGCGCCAAGCAGAGGAGTTCGGGGGGCTCCTCTCTCAAGCAGTGTCAGTGAGCAAGGGCTGACGCCGGTTGAACACGAACAGGATCAGGGCAAGCACGATCAGGATCAGGCCTGCGATCATCTTCAGCTCGGCCGAGGTTGCGGTCTTGGGCAGGCGGATCGCATCCGGTGCGGCGGGTGCCGGCCGTCGCGCCGCCGGCTGGTTGCCTGCGTCGGCATGGCGCTCGCGCAACTGTGTCGGCGTCAAATGCGGCCGTTCGCCAAAGACCTTCTCGAAGTCCCAGCCGGCCGGCAGGTTGATCGGCAATTCGCTGAGCTTGAGCGACGCGCCTTCGGGGCGGCTCGGCGTCTTGTCGACCGCGACGAGGCTGGTGAGCCGCGTGACGATCTGATGGTCGAGCGCGAGCGCCAGGATCGCCTTGTCGGAGTCTTCCGGAGTCATTTCGCGCAGGGAGCGGGCCACTTCGGCATCGCCGATCTTGCGCTTGGCCCAGAGCTTCGACAGGCCCTTGCCCTCGGCCGCGTTTTGCAGCGGCAGCGTCACCGACCACGGACGGTCGCCGACACGGCCCTTGATCTCGAGCGAGCCGGCGAGCTTGTCGAGCTTGGCCGCAAGTACTAGCGGCTCGTCGCGATAGACGTCGGGAATGATCCCCGGCGTCACGTCGGCCTTGGCTTCGGAGAACTTCGCGCTGAGGCCGGTCACTGCCGGGTTCTCCAGCTTGCCGAACAGGCCGCGCATGCGTTCCTCGACCTGCTCGACGGAACCGATATGAGTGAAGGCGCCACGGCCGAGCTCGGCAGCGCGCGTCATCAGATAGGTGTTGGGCGCGGACCCGATGCCGACCATGAACACCCGCGAGCGGCCGCGCATCGCCGTGATCGTCTCGAACAATTGCTGCTCGTTGCCGATCGCGCCGTCGGTCAGGAACACGACCTGGCGAACGGTGTTGGTGTCGCCGAGCTTGTCGGTCAGTGCGGCGCGCATCGCCGGCACCATCTCGGTGCCGCCGCGCGCCTGCAGGGCGCTGACGAACGCGGTGGCTTCACCGACATGCGCTGCGTCGGCCGGCACGGAGGTCGGGAACAGCATGTCCATCGTGTCGTCGAAGCGGATGACGTTGAAGCGGTCATTGGGCTGGAGCCGGGAGAGAGCGTAAGTCAGGCTGGCCTTGGCCTGCACGATCGACGTGCCTCCCATCGAACCGGAATTGTCGATCACGAACACGACCTCGCGCGGCAGCGGCTTCTGCGTCGCCTGGTCGGCGCTGGGCGGGGTAACGAAGGCGAGCAGGTAGTCGGCATCGCCGACACGCTCGCGGAACAGGCCGACTGACGGCGCCTTCGCGGCGGCCGGCTTCCAGGTCAGTTCGAAATCGCGGTCGGCGGGCACGGCGCCATCGGCGAGCGTGACGATTCGCGTCGTGTCATCCGGGCTCTCGACCTTGACGTTGTGGTGGTGGCTCTTGACCTCGCCCAGGGCAAAGCCGGCCTTCAGATGGACCGTGATGCTGGTCGGATTGACTGGCGCATTCTTCGCGGGATCGAGCACCGACGGCGAGATGCGGTCGCGGTCCGGCACGGGATCCAAATTGGTTGCGCCCCAGCCGGAGCCATCCTGGCGGAAGTCGACGCTCTGCACGATCGGCGCCGGATCGTAGCGCGGCCCGACCACCAGCGGCAGGCGCAGCGAATATTCGTTGCCGCTCTGCTGCACGGGCTCCTGGTATTCGATCTGCACCAGTACGGTCTCGCCCGGGCCGATATTGGCGACCGAATTGGTGAAGATGTTCGGCCGTTCTTGCTCGGTCAGCGCCGCCTTCTGCCCGGCACGGCGCGCCTGCTCGTAGATCACGCGGGCCTGCTGCCGCTCCTTGATGTCGCCGACGATGACGCGGTCGCCGACCACCATCTTGAGCGCATCGACGGCGCCGCCCGTGGGAAGCGGATAGACGTAGGTCGCCTCGACCCAGTCCTTGGTCGGGTTGCGGAAGATCTGGGTGACCCGGGCACGCAGGGTCGGGCCTGATACCGTGATGTCGACGTCGACGCCCAGGCGGATCGCTTCGATGGTGCCGCCGTCTTCCTTCAGAAGCAGGGATCCGGATCTGGCGTCGCCGGGCTGGAGCAGGCTGGCCTGCTCCGTCGTTGCCGACCAACCCGGCTCGAAGCTCACCAGTAGCGCGACGAAGGCGACCAGCATCACGGCGATGCCTTGCACGAGAAGAAACAATCCGAGCTTGATCAGCCGGCCCAGCATGGGATGTTCGTCGCGGTCGGCTGCGTAGGTGTTCATTTGACCTGCTCCCAAAGGATGTGTGGTGGGGTTCAGCTTCCGCCGGAAGGGGAGACTTCGCGAGCAGAACGATCGGCAATGTTCCGCCGCGGGCGGCCCGGGTGGGCCCGCGCCGAGGCGGCCATGTGCGGTTTTGTGCCGGTCTGTCCGCCCTGCTAGAATGGTGCTTCCAAGGCAGGGCCAAGATGCAGACGCAGGATAAATTCACCGACAAGCAGCTGTCGGACGAGCAGAGCCGCGAAATCGCGGAGACCATTCGCGAGGAGCTCGCCCGGCGCCGGATCTCCCGGCAGGCGCTGGCCGAGCAGGCCAAGCTCAGTCTGTCGACGCTGGAGAAGGTGCTTGGCGGCCGCCGGCCTTTCACGCTGGCGACGACCGTGCGGCTGGAGCAGGCACTCGGCGTGTCCTTGCGAAAAAGCGCCGTCGTGGTGACGCCTCTGGCCGCAAACGATGTCGCGCCCGACAGCCTCGGTTCCTATGCGCATCGCGCCGTGACCTGGCTCGAGGACGTCTACATCACGTTGCGGCCGTCGTTCGGCGACAAGGACGCGATCTTCGCCTACCGCACTGAAATCGTCTGGGAACCGAAGGTCTCTGCACTGGTGTTCCGCGAGGGCGAGCGGACCGATGCGGCCTATGAGCACACCGGCGAGGTCGCTGTGCCGCATCAGTCCGGCTTCATCTATCTTGTCATCATCAAGCACGGCCAGCATCGCGTGATCACGGTGTCGCGGCCGACGGTGGCCGGCGAAATGTACGGCATCATCTCGACTCTCCGTGCCGGTCCTGGTTCGCAACTGACGCCGATCGCAGCGCCGATCGCCTACGTGCCTGCAAGAAACATTTCCGATCCGTCCGTGGGGCGGATCACATCCGATCACGCCAACTACAAATTATATCGGGATCACCTTCGCCGCACCGTCGACGAATCTTTTGCTCTGTTTCTGCCCGCCTAGACCTGCGCCCGAGGTCGGCGACCTGCGCGATCATGTTGAGGAGTGAGATCCGGCATGAGTCCAGAGCGGCCCATGTTCTCCGTCATCATCCCGCTCGAATATCATCGCGGGCAGTGGGAGCAGTCCTGGCTCGGCTGGGCGTCGCAGACTGCTGAGAAATCTCTCTACGAAATCATCCTGGTCGTGCCGCCCGACTTCACGGCGCACGACGAGCTGAGGGCGCTCGCCGGTGACAGGGCGCGCCTAGAATTCACGGCATCGGAGCACGACATCGGGCTCTGCGCATTCGGCGCAACCAAGGCTCGCGGCAGTTATCTGTTCTTCACGGAATCGCATTGTCGGCCGGAGCCGGATGTGATCGAGCTCTGCATCCGCGCGATCGACAATCATTCCGATTGGGCCGGGTTCTCCTGCAGATCGGTGCCGATCTGCCACAATCGCCTGTCGGAGGCAGAGGCCGCGATGTACCAGGCCGACATCGAGTTCGGCATGAAGGTGCATCCCTGGCGCAAGGTCCTGGACCAATGCTTCGTGACGCGGCGCGACGTCTACTGGGAGTGCGGCGGCCTGCGGGAGGAACTCGGCCATTTTGCCGAATGGGTGCTCGCCGCCGCATACCACGCCAGAGGCCATGCGATCGGTTATCTCGAAGCAGCGCGCTTCCATCACTACTACGTCGGCGAGATCGGCGAGCTGAAGAAATTCACGCTCGATTTCGTTGAAGGTGAGATCCGCTATCTCAGCGAAGGTCGGCGCGATCCCGGTAGCGAGCTGATCGACATCCCGGCCGAATGGAGCGCGTGGTACGAAGACGACGCCGCGCTCGCCCGCAATGCGCTGAACGCGCTGGTCCGCTACAGCCTCTCCGGCCGGGGCTGGAAGCAACCCGGCGAAAAGCTGCGAGCCCTCATGCGCTGGGTCGTGCTGGCGACGCTCGGGGATCTTCCCGCGCGTGCGGCAGCGCGGTTGACGGTCGTTTATGCGCGCGCGGTCCTGGACTCGCTGACGGTGGTGGGATCGAGCGAAGCCATCGCACGTTGGATGCGGCGCTACATCGCGGCATTGATCCGGCTTCAAAGGCTCGGCTGCATCCGTCGCAACCGTCGGAGTGGAGGGCTCGTTGCGAGGCCCCTCGGGAATCATGTTCTCGCGCAGATCGGGTTCCATGCCTTGGAGTCCTCCGCCGGTCACACCTTCCGCTGGAGCGAACCGCAGGCCGCCGTCCGCATCAAGGGAGCTCCCGGCCGCAACACAATCCACGTTCAAGGTCCCGCGCTTCGGGCGCCGCTGGACAGGATCGGCACGCATTTCTACCTCGACGGTGCGCCCGTCGATCCTGATGCGATCGTGATCGGTCGCGACAGCTACACGTTGAGCGTCGATCTGCCGCCGTCCGGTATCGCCACGCTCGCATGGGCGTGCCCGGTGCTCAGGGGTGTCGGTGATTCTCGCCGTCTCGGCCTGTCCATCGTGGCCATCGACGTCGGTCAGGACATGCCGGACTCCGGCAGCGGTCGTCCGGCACCCCTTGCCAAAAAAGGATAGCGGCCTTTCGGCCGCTATCCGGTCTTTTCAGACGGGCAGGTTCGATCGAACTAGCCGCCCGTTTCGGCGCTGATGATGTCGCCGAACAGGTCCCACTTGCCGCCCTTGAACTGCATCATCTTGAGCTGCTCGATCGGGGCGAAGTCGCTGGAGCTGGTATTGATCTTGATGCCGGGGATCAGCGTATCGGGTGCGAAGTCCTTCAGGCTCGCGGCCTGCTTCATCACGTTCTCCCGCGTCAGATCATCGCCGCACTGCTTTAACGTCTGAACCAGGGCCTGGGCCGCGGTATAGCCGTAGACCACATTCGTGTCGGTGATATCGGTGCCGGGCATATACTTGTTTACGAAGGCCAGGAACTTCTTCATGCCGTCGTCGTCCTTCCATTGCGGGTCGGCGGCGTCCTTCAGGTAGCCAGCCGACAGCACGCCCTCGGAGGCCTGCAGGCCGGCCGGCTGCATCACCGCGCCGATCGAGATCGAGACGTCCGTCATCACTTGCATCGGCTTCCATTCGAGCTCGGCGATCTTCTTGATCGCCTGTGCCGCGAATTTCGGCGTCGCGATGTTGACGAAGACGTTAGCGCCGGTGCCCTTCAGCTTGACGATGTGGGAATCGATCGAGGGCTCGGTGGTCTCGTAGCTCTCTTCGGCGACGATCAGCGAGGACGCCTTGTCGCCGAAGATCTCCTTGATGCCGGCGACGTAATCTTTGCCGAAATCGTCGTTGGCGTAGAAGATCGCGACCTTGGCGTCGGGCTTCGCCTTCATGATGTATTTCGCGAAGATCCGCGCCTCGACCCGGTAGCTGGGTTGGAAGCCCATGGTCCAGGGGAAGGCTTTCGGATCGTTCCACTTGCTGGCGCCGGTGGCGAGGAAGAGCTGCGGCACCTTCTTGGCGTTGTGATATTTCTGCACGGCGGTCTGCGTCGGCGTGCCCAGCGCGTTGAAGACGAGAAAGACTTCGTCGCTCTCGATCAGCTTGCGGACCTGCTCTACCGTCTTCGGCGGCGAGTAGCCGTCGTCGTAGGAGATGAAATTGATCTTGCGGCCGTTGATGCCGCCCTGGTCATTGATCATCTTGAAATAGGCGTCTTCAGTCTTGCCGATGATGCCGTAGGCGGAAGCGGGGCCGGAATAGGCCTCGACATTGCCGATCTTGATCTCGGTGTCGCTGGCACCCGTGTCGTATTTCTTCTGCGCGTAAGCGCCCTGGGTCGTGAGCAACGTCAGTGCGGTTGCCGCGGCGAGCAGGGAGAGTTTCTTGTTCATGAAAATTCCTTGAAATTCCTTGGGGTTCTTCTTTGAGTCGTCTTCTGGTTGGGCAGGCACGTCGAAAAGAAAAGCGCCCGAGAGGGCGCTTTGATCAGGCGTTGGCGACTTTTTTGTCGACTTCGGAGGCGACCGAAAAGTCCTTGCGCAGGGTCGGCTTGTGGATCTTGCCGGTGGCATTGCGTGGCAGCGCATCGACGAAGCGGACCTGGCGCGGACATTTGAACCGCGCCAGATTCGCCGCGCAGTGCGCGAAGAAATCGGCCTCGGTCAGCCGCTGGCCGGGCTTGACCGCGACAATGGCGAGGCCCACCTCGCCCCATTGCGCGTCGGGAATGCCGATCACGGCCGCTTCCGCGATCGCATTGAGCTGGTGCAGGACGTTCTCGACCTCGGCCGGATAGACGTTTTCTCCACCGGAGATGTACATGTCCTTCCAGCGGTCGACGATGTAGTAGAAGCCTTCCTCGTCGATGCGGGTGGCGTCGCCGGTGTGCAGCCAGCCGTCGGTGAACGACGTCTTGTTCGCTTCCGGCCTGTTCCAGTAGCCGGGCGTGATGTTCGGTCCCCGCACCCAGAGCTCGCCGAGTTCGCCGACATCGGCATCACTTCCGTCGGGGCGGACGATCCGCACCTCTGTGTGCAGCACCGGCTTGCCGGCGGAGCCGGCTTTTCGCGCCGCGTCCTCGCGGTCGAGTACCAGCACGGCGGGCGACGTCTCGGTCATGCCGTAGCCTTGCTGAAGCGCGACGCCGCGCGCCTCCCAGACTTTCAGCAGCGGCACCGGCATCGGCGCGCCGCCGACACCGCCGACGATCAGCCGGCCAAGATCGGTGGTCGCGAAGGCCGGATGCTGCGCCATGAACTGGTAGATCGCCGGCACGCCGAAGAACACGTTGATGCCTTGCGCGGGATCGTCGATCAGGCCGAGCGCGACACCGGGATCGAAGGCACGCATGATCTGCACGGTGCCGCCGGCATGCAGCACCGGATTGGTGTAGCAGTTGAGCCCGCCGGTGTGGAACAGCGGCAGCACGGTGAGCAATACCGAGGCCGGCCCGATGCAGGCGGGGCCGCCGAGATTGACGCAGTTCCAGAACGTCATGCCATGGGTAATGGTCGCGCCCTTCGGATGCCCCGTGGTGCCCGACGTGTACATGATGGTCGAGACGTCATCGAGCGTGACCTCTTCGGCACGGTCGAGAGGCTTGGTGGCGGCGATGCCGGCCTCATAGGTGCCGCCGGGGCCGAGCAGCAGGCTGGTTGCGACGTTGCAGAGCTTCGCGACGGCGAGCGCGGTTTCGGCCAGATCAGTATCGTGGATCATCACCTTCGGCGCGCAATCGCCGGTGATGAACTGAAGCTCGGGAACGGTGAGGCGGGTGTTCAGCGGTACGAAGATCGCGCCCAGCCGCCCGCATGCGAACTGCACTTCCAGCGTATCGGTCGTGTTGAGCGCCAGCACCGCAACGCGGTCGCCACGCGAGACCTTCAGCGTGTCGCGGAGGAATCCGGCCAGGCGCGCGATACGCGCATCGAACTGCGAATAGGTGAAGCGGCGCTCGCTGGCGAGGTCGATGACCGCGACCTTGTTGGGTGTGCGGCGGCCATGATGAGCGATCCAGTCGTAGTAACGAACGGCCACAAATTCCTCCCTCGGCGGTCTGGTGCCGCCTGCATTCTTATTGTCATGCACCATGCCCGGCATGGCCCTGGGGGG
>Ga0102590_1002104_pt1 | contig 25264 bp, 20 predicted proteins | sample AraplaMF_Col_mMF_FD_76859 | JGI IMG/M metagenome (GOLD analysis project Ga0102590, IMG submission 76859) | Arabidopsis root microbial communities from the University of North Carolina, USA - plate scrape MF_Col_mMF | ecosystem: Host-associated > Plants > Roots > Endosphere | place: USA... | reverse complement strand
GGCATGTCCTGGCGCAAGGGGGCGGTGGACGCCGTCTATCGCTCGCTGGCCCTGGATCCCAGGCAGGTCCCCGCCGAGGTGACGGCCGCCGTCGACCGCATCGCCCGCTCGGGCGGCACGCCCCTGGCGGTCAGCGAGAACGGCGTCCTGGTCGGCGTCATCCACCTGAAGGACGTGGTCAAGCCGAACGTCAAGGAACGCTTCGCCGACCTGCGCCGCATGGGCCTGCGCACCGTGATGATCACCGGCGACAACCCGGTGACCGCCGCGGCCATCGCCTCGGAGGCCGGGGTCGACGACTTCCTGGCCGAGGCCACGCCCGAGGACAAGCTGCGGCTGATCCGCGAGGAACAGGGCAGGGGTCGGCTGGTGGCCATGTGCGGCGACGGAGCCAACGACGCGCCCGCCCTGGCCCAGGCGGATGTCGGCGTGGCCATGCAGACCGGCGCCCAGGCCGCCCGCGAGGCCGGCAACATGGTCGACCTCGACAGCGACCCGACCAAGGTCATCGAGATCGTCGAGGTCGGCAAGCAGATGCTGATCACCCGCGGCGCCCTGACGACCTTCTCGATCGCCAACGACGTGGCCAAGTACTTCGCCATCATCCCGGCGATGTTCGTGGTCGCCCTGCCGGCCCTGGGCGCGCTGAACGTCATGCATCTGCACAGCCCGCAGAGCGCCATCCTGTCGGCGGTGATCTTCAACGCCCTGGTGATCGTCGCCCTGATCCCGCTGGCGCTGAAAGGCGTGAAGTATCGGGCCGTCGGGGCCGGAAAACTCTTGTCGCGCAACCTGACGATCTACGGCCTGGGCGGCCTGGTCGCCCCGTTCGTCGGCATCAAGCTGATCGACCTGATCGTATCCGGCCTCGGCTTGGCCTAAGCTGCAATTCTCGGAGACTCGAAGCTCATGCTCTCCCACCTTCGCCCGGCCGTCGTCTCGATGGGCCTGTTCACGGTCCTGCTGGGCCTGGCCTATCCGCTGGCCGTCACCGGCGTCGCCCAGGCGGCGTTCCCGAGCCAGGCCAACGGCAGCCTGGTGCGCGACGCCAAGGGCGCGGTCGTCGGCTCGGCCCTGATCGGCCAGGCCTTCGCCCAGCCTGGCTACCTGCATCCGCGCCCTTCGGCGGCCGGGGCCAACGGCTACGACGCCTCGGCCTCCAGCGGCTCGAACCTGGGGCCGCTGAACCCGGCCCTGGCCCAGCGGGTCAAGGCCGAGGCCGACGCCCTGCGCGCCGAGAACCCGGGCGCCGCCATCCCCGCCGACGCGGTGACCACCTCCGGCTCGGGCCTGGACCCGGACATTTCTCCGGAGTACGCCCGGTTCCAGGCGCCCCGTATCGCCAGGGCGCGAGGGGCTCCGGTCGCGGCCGTCCAGGCGGTGATCGACGGCCAGGTCCAGGGGAGGCTGTTCGGCTTCGTCGGCCAGCCGCGGGTCAATGTGCTGGCGGTCAACCGGGCGCTCGACGCCCGCTTCTCGAAAGGCGGCTAGCGATTGCCGGCTGACGATCCGAAACGTCCCGATCCCGAGGCGCTCCTGGCCGCCGCCGTCAAGGCGGGCCGGGGGCGCCTGAAGGTGTTTCTGGGGATGGCGCCGGGCGTGGGCAAGACCTACGAGATGCTGCGCGCCGCCCGCCGCCGCAAGGCCGACGGCCAGGACGTACTGATCGGCCTGGTCGAGACCCACGGCCGTCGCGAGACGGAAAGCCTGCTGCGCGGCATGGAGGTGCTGCCGCGCAAGCCGATCGACCATCGCGGCCACGTGATGATGGAGTTCGACCTCGACACGGCCCTGGCCCGCCGGCCGGCCCTGCTGCTGGTCGACGAATACGCCCATTCCAACGCCCCGGGCTCGCGCCATCCCAAGCGCTGGCAGGATGTCGAGGAGTTGCTGGCGGCGGGGATCGACGTCTGGACCACCCTGAACGTCCAGCACCTGGAAAGCCTGGTCGACGTCGTCCAGCGGATCACCGGCGTGCGCCAGCGCGAGACCGTGCCCGACAGCGCCCTGTCGCGGGCCGACGCCATCGAACTGATCGACATCACCCCGGAGGAGCTGCGCGACCGGCTGACCGAGGGCAAGGTCTATGTGCCCGAGACCGCGCGCCTGGCCTCGGAGAACTTCTTCAAGGTCGAGAACCTGACCGCCCTGCGCGAGCTGGCCCTGCGCCGCGCGGCCCAGACCGTCGACGACCAGCTGGTCGCCGCCATGCGCGAAAAGGGGGTCGAGGGCCCCTGGGCGGCGGGCGAACGGATCCTGGTGCTGGTCGGCGGCGACGCCATGGCCTCGGGCCTGGTACGGGCCGGCCGGCGGCTGTCGGACATGATGATGGACGCGCCCTGGACGGTGACCCATGTCGACCGCCTGGACCAGCCGGCCAAGGGCCCGGCCGCGGCGGCCCGGCTGCGCGACGCCCTGAAGCTGGCCGAGCAGCTGGGCGGCTCGACCGTGGTGCTGAGCGGGGCCGACATCGTCGCCACGGTCATGGCCTACGCCCGCCGCAACAACGTCACTCAGATCGTCATCGGCAAGTCGGCCGACAGCCGCTGGCGCGAGCTGCTGGGCCGGTCCCTGGCCGCGGCCCTGCTGCGCGAGGCGCGCGGGGCGGCCATCCACGTGGTCACCGAAGCCACGCACGAGGCGGTCGTCGAGACGCCCGTTCGCCGGCGCATGGTGGACTGGACCGCCTATCTGCTCGCCGCCGGCTGCGTGGCCGCCGCGACGGTCGTGGCCTGGGGCCTGGACGTGGCGTTCGACCGCGTGGACCTGGGCATGATCTTCCTGGCCGCCGTGCTGGCGGCCGGGGTGCTGCGGGGGCTGCGGCCGGCCCTGGCGGCGGCGACGGTGGCGTTCCTGGTCTACAACTACATGTTCCTGGAGCCGCGCCACTCGTTCGCGATCGGCACGCCGACCGACTTCCTGACCCTGATCGTCTTCTGGGCCGTGGCCCTGGCGGCCGGGGGGCTGGCGGGACGGGTGCGGGACCAGGGCCGCGACGCCCAGCGGCGGGCCTCGGCGGTTTCGGCCCTGCTCGCGGCCAGCCGGACCTTCTCGGCCGCGGCGGGGCGCGACGCGGCGGCCAAGGCCCTGGCCGAGCAGACGGCCGCGGCGGTCGGCGCCAAGGCCGTGGTGTTGCTGCCGGCCAACGGGGAGCTCCAGCCCGCCGCCGGGGCCCCGACGCTGGAGGAACTGGACGCCGCGCCCATGGCCGCCGCCCGCTGGGCCTGGGAGAAGGGCGAAGCGGCGGGGTTCGGGACCGGCACCCTTCCGCAGACCCGCTGGACCTTCTGGCCGCTGGAAGGCGTGCGCTCGCGGGCCGGGGTGGCGGGGGTCGAGGCGGGCGCGATGATCGCCGGCTCCGAGGACGAGCGGCTGCTGCTGGCCTTGCTGGAGCAGGGGGCGGTGGCCCTGGAACGGGCAGAGCTGGCCGCCGAGGCCGTGGAGGCAGAGACCCTGCGCCGCGCCGACCGCTTCCGCTCGGCGCTGCTCAACTCGATCAGCCACGACCTCCGCACGCCGCTGTCGACGGTGCTGGGCGCCTCCAGCACCTTGCTCGACTACGGCAAGGGCATGACGACCGCAGTGCGCGACGACCTGCTGCTCAGCATCCGCGAGGAGGCCGAACGGCTGAACCGCTACGTGGGCAACCTGCTGGACATGACCCGGCTGGAGGGCGGGGCGCTGCGGCTGCGCACCGACTGGACCGACGTGCGCGACGTGCTGGGCGCGGCGGCCGATCGGGTCTCGCGTCGCCTGGAATCCCGGGTCCTGAGCCGCGACTTCCCGGTCGAGCTCAGCCTGGTGCGCGTCGACTCCAGCCTGCTGGAGCAGGCCGTGGTCAACATCCTGGAAAACGCCATCGCCTACAGCCAGGATGGCGCCCGGATCGAGATGGCCGCCTACGAGGACCGGTCCAACGTGGTGATCAGCATCGAGGACGAGGGCAGGGGCATACCGACCGCCGAGCTGGAGCAGGTGTTCGAGAAGTTCCGCCGGATGGAGGAGCCCACCGATCGCCACCAGGGCGCGGGCCTGGGCCTGTCGATCTCCAAGGGCTTCGTCGACGCCATGGGCGGACGGATCGCCGCCGCCAGCCCGATCCACGACGGCAAGGGCACGCGGATCCTGATCAGCCTGCCCAAGGCGATCGCGACTCCGCATCATCTGCTATGAGCGTGGGCATGACCGCTGGCCAGAACACGGGAATGCGCCAACGCATCCTGATCATCGACGACGAGCCGCAGATCCACCGGTTCCTCGGCCCGGCCCTGGACGCCGCCGGCTACGAGCCCCTGCGCGCCGACAGCGGCCAGGAGGGCCTGCGCGGCATCGCCCTGTGGTCGCCCGACGCCGTGGTGCTGGACCTGGGCCTGCCCGACATGGACGGCAAGGCGGTGCTGGAGAAGGCCCGCGCGTTCTACGAGGGCCCGATCGTGATCCTCTCGGCCCGCGACCGCGAGGCCGAGAAGATCCAGGCCCTGGACCTGGGCGCCAATGACTATGTGGAAAAACCGTTCGGAGTCGGGGAGTTGCTGGCGCGCCTTCGCGTGGCGCTGCGCCAGCGCGGCCAGGCCCAGGGGCCGCTGGCGCCGATCCGGGCGGGCGCGGTCGAAATCGACCTGGAAAAGCATCTGGTGACCCGCGACGGCGCCGTGGTGAAGGTCTCGCCCCGCGAATACGACGTACTGGCGCGCCTGGCCCAGGCCCGGGGCAAGGTGCTGACCCACAAGGACTTGCTGACCGCCGTCTGGGGCCCGGCCCACGCCCACGACACCCAGTACCTGCGGGTGTTCGTCGGCCAGCTGCGCCAGAAACTGGAGGCCGATCCGTCGACCCCGGCGATGATCCTGACCGAACCGGGGATCGGTTATCGCTTCATCGGCGACTGACGGACTGGACGAACTTCCAGAACGATCATCGCAAAATTTCAGAGGCTTATTGGACTAATCCGAGTCCTTGACGTCCCGGTCCGCCAGGGCGGCGACGCCGTTTGCGGTGATCACCCAGCCGCCGCCGTTGCGCTCCGCCAGGCCCAGGTCGGTCAGGCCTCGCGCATCGGCGATGTTGATCCAGTCGACGGCCTTGCCGGCCTTCTTGTGGGCGAGGTTCCTCAAGGCCGCGAGCTGTCCCGGGGAAAGCGTCATCCTACTGGCCGCCCGACAGGGGATCTGGCGACCTCGTCGCCCGGCGGCCGCTCACCCGCTCCAGGTCCTGCTGCAGGCGCAGGAGCTGGCCGGACAGGCTGGTGACGTCGTCCTGAAGCTGGGCGTTGCGCCGCTTGAGATAGTCGTTTTCGCGCCGCAGGGTCTGGGCCTCCTCGTCCGTCATTGATCGGCTCCCGCCGCCGCCACCGGCGCCGCGCGGATCACGGCCCGCAGCAAGGCGGCGCGATGGGCGGAGAGTTCGGGCGACTTGAGCTCCAGGCGAGCGCCCTCGACGATCCGTCCCTGATGGCGGCTTCCCAGGAACAGCGTCTCGGCGCGAATTTCCTGCGCCGTGATCTGGTGGATGCCGATGAGGTCGAGCAGGGCGGTCCAGCGCGTGGCCTGACGCGCGTCCGGTCGGTCGGACATGAGGTCCTTTCAGGCCGGCGATCCCGCATGGCGCGGGGCGATCACCGGCGCCACCCATCATAGCGCGGTCGCGCGCCAATAGCTTCGACGCTTTTCCATCATCCCGAAACGGTCCCGGCGTCGGCCGCGCCCGCCCGGATCGCCGCCGGGAGCGGCCAGGACATGAATCCGCCGGTCGCGTAGGTCTTTTTCCCAAGCCAGGGAAGGGATCCGCCTGATTTCGGACCGGGCGGAACGCCGGGATAACGGTGGACAGCCTTGAAGAAACAGACCACGCATGGGCTCTGGTGTCCGGCGCGCATTCCACACGGCGCAGGATGGTTTTTTGACGACACGTGCGCCGTTCGTTCGAGGCCGGCGAATTTCGCGAATGCCCGGCTGTCGGCCTCCCCCTCCAGCCCTTCATTTGCACTAGTTAACAATTGAAACGGGCCAAACAGGGTTTCGTCCGTTCTAGTCTGATGTCGCCGTGGGATTCGCCTGCGGGGAGTCCGCCATGGCGCCGCTTGAACGCGATGGATATGGTCATTCCGTCGCCGACATCCGACGGCCGTATCCGTCCGTATCTGCTCGCACCTTGTTTTCGCAGCGACATGCCGATGACAAATCTTGAGATCCGAGTAGCCGCGCTTCAGTTCCTCAGTCTCCGCCTTTGCGCGGCGCTGTCGCTCGAACAGCTTGAGGAAATCCGGCAGTCGGCCCTGGGGGGCGTCAGGGCGACGGATGTCGAGTCCATACAGATGCAGTCTGAGCTCCTGAAGCTGCTGGACGAAGCCATCGACCGCGCTCGCCAGAAGCAGGCGGCCACGAGCGCGGTCAAGAGCTCGGCTCACCTGGCCTGACCCGCGGTCGTAGGGGTTTTCCCGTATCGACCTAGGGTTTGACCTGATGGCGCTCGAGCTGTCGCGGCCGCATTCTGGCGCCGCCCGCTCGTCAAGGCGTCACCCCCGATTTCCCTTGGCAAGCCGCGGCGCGCTCATTCCCCCAAGAGCGCGGCCGTGGTCGCGGGCCGGAGAGCCGGCCCTCATGTCCCGACGCATGTGTCGGGCCGGCTCTCCCTTCCATCCCGGGCGACCTTGCTCCCGAGCCGCTAGGCCTCGATCAGCTTGTTGCGGATGGCGTACCGCACGATGTCGGCCAGCGAATGGGCGCCCAGCTTTCGCATGATGTTGCCGCGGTGGCTCTCGACGGTCTTGACGCTGATGTCGAGCATCGAGGCGATGACCTTGTTGCTGCGCGACTCGGCCAGCAGCTGGACGATCAGCAGTTCGCGCGTGGTCAGGGTCTCGGCCCCCTCGATGACTTCGCCCAGTCCGTGAACCCCGGGCGAAAGATAGCCACGCAGCACGGCGTCGGTGATGCCGGGGCAGAAGTAGGGCTTGTGGTTCAGCAGCGAGGCGACCGCGGCGATGATGTGGTCGGTCGAGGCCGACTTCAGCACGAAACCCCGCGCGCCGGCGCTGAACACCTCGCGCACCAGTTGCTCACTGTCATGCATGGTGAAGATCAACAGCTCGGTATGGGTCTTCAGCTTGCGAACATCGCGGGCGACGATCACGCCGCTCACGTCGGGCATGCTGATGTCGAGGATCATCACGTCAGGAACCAGCTCCTTGGCCAGGCGGATCGCGTCCCGGCCGTTGGAAGCCTCGCCGCAGATGGTCCAGCCCGGCTGCGATTCCAGCGCCTCGCGCAGTCCTGCGCGCACGATCGAATGATCGTCGGCGAGCAGAATGGTCGGGGCGCTAGGCAAGGGCATCTTCGATTCTCGCTCCGAGGAGAGTGCGCACCATGATCGTCCGTTTTCGAGGGGAACGCTTGCTGAATTTTCCGCGCGAAGTTGCGGAATACCCCATCTTCGAACTTCTAGTGGTCCAGGGCGACACCTACACGCTTCGCGACGAGACCATGTCGCGGCGGCGATGGCGGGGAACTTTGCGGGCCAAGTCTTTCCCCTGGGCCCGCGCCCGGCGGCGCACGATTCAAGCCGCTTGCCCTTACAGCCAGGGTTTCACACGATTGAGGCGGCCCCGCGCGCGGCGGAAAGTCCGGACGCTGCCCGCGTCTGACTTCGGAGCCTCCATGACGGACATCACCCCGACCGCGAAACTTCTCGAGACCTCCGCCCGCTGGAACGGCGCGAAGACCACGCTCACGGACGAGGCGCGCAGCTTCGTGTCCCCGCCGGACCGTTCGACACCGCTCGACGAAGACGATTTCAGGCAGCAGGTCGTGGCCAGCATTCCGCTTCTCCGGTCCTTCGCCCGTGGCCTGTGCGGGAACGCGACGGCGGGCGACGACCTGGCGCAGGACACCTTGCTCAAGGCCTGGCGGCACCGGGCGCAGTTCACGCCGGGCACGAACCTCAAGGGCTGGCTGCTGAAGATCGCGCGCAACCACTTCTATTCGCATCGCCGTCGCCTGTGGCGGGAGGTTCCCCTGGACCTCGCCGTCGGCGCCCTGACCCCGACGGTCGGGGGCAACCAGGTCCAGTCGCTGATCCTCAACGACCTGCGCAATGCGCTGGCCACCCTGAGCGACGAGCAGCGCGAGGCGATGATCCTGGTCGGGGCGGGCGGTTTCTCCCATCGGCAGGCGGCGCAGATGTGCGACGTGCCCGAAGGGACCATGAAGAGCCGGGTCTGCCGGGCGCGCGCCAAGCTGGTCTCCCTGCTGGACCACGGCGAGGTGGACCATGACGCCGAGCCCGCCTCGCGGGCGGCCCATCTGATCCTGGCCGAGCTGTCGACCTTGGCGGAGGCCCGGGCCGGCTAGAAACGGACCTGGACGATCAGCATCGCGAAGTCGACCGAGCGACCGCCCAGGGCCCGCACGGCGTCGGCGGCCGACTGGCGGACGAGTTGCCCCTGGAGCTTGAGATTGCGGTTCACCTGCCAGGTCGCGTCCATCTGGACGGCATCTCCCACGGCCCTGGACCGATCCGGGCCGGCGGGCGCCAGGGCGATCGCCGGCTGCAGGTAGATGGCGTCCGCGCCCGTCCGCCGCCAGCGCGCCAGGTAGCTCAGCTCGAGATTGACGTCGCGGCGCGGCAAAAGGCCCAGGCTGGGCCGGACGGCGACCAGGTTGCTCCAGCTGGTCAGGCCCGTGTCGTTGAAATAGCTCCCTTTCGGGAACAACGGATTGAACGTGCCCAGTTCGTCGTCGCCCGGACCCTTGTCGCCGGACCCGGCGTCGAGGCGCAGGCCCAGCCGGGGCGACCAGGAATGGGCAAGGGTATAGCCGCCGCCGAGGCTGCCGGCCCAGGCGCGGATGTCGCGCTCGGCGAACCGGCCGCCCTGCAATACGCCCTCGGCCTCGTAGTCGATCGGGCCATTCTTGCCGGCCAGGCGCGCCCCATAGCTGGTCCGGTGCTCGTCGCCGCGCACGGCGCCGTAGCGCACGCCATCCCGGTCCAGCACCAGCGCATAGACGTCCAGCGAGACGGCCTTGTTCAGCGCCCTGGAGGCATAGAGGCCGTAGAACTGTTGCCCGCGGTTGCTGCTGTCGTCGAACGCGCCGGTCTGGATCGTCACCGGATGGACATAGAAGGCGTCGAGCCGCAGGCCGCCGGCCTGGCGGGTCACCCGGGCGCCGTCGAAGCTCTGGCGGATATTGGGGCTCTCGCGCACCGAGACAAAGCGCTGGGCGGCGTTGAGCGCGATCTCCTGGCGTCCCAGGCGTAGTCGCCAGCGGCGGTCAGCGTCGGGGATCACGTCGATGAAGGCCACTTGGGCGTCGAGCCCATCGCGGTCGGTGATCGCCGGCGCCTCCTTCTTGCCGAGGTCGCGATGCAGGCCCAGTTGGCCATAGACCCGCACCCGAGATCCCAGGTGCAGGTCGGCGCTGAACAGGGCCCGGCCCAGGCCGTGGAGATCGCCACGGGCCCCGCCGACGCCGAAGCGCGGGGCGTCCAGCGAATCGACGCGCAGCCGCGCCTCGCCGCCCAACGACAGATAGGCGTCCGGCCCCAGCGGAACGTAGCGCAGGCGATCCAGCCCCGCGCCGGGCTTGTCCGCCAGATAGGCGTAGTTTTCGTCCGCCCGGATCAGCTTGAAAGGCGGCGCGTCGGCGGCCTGGGCCACCCCCCAAGGGGCGAACGTGGCGGCGAACGTGGCGACCAGGGCGAGGGCGACGGCGTTGGACTTCACACAGGCGCTCCCGGCGACGGCTCTGGCCAGGATGCACCAGAAGCCCTTGGCGGTGAACACCAGGCCGCTGGCGGACTGCGCCGCGTCGCCCTAAGACGAGTCCGACCAAGCGAGGCGCCGATGACCGCGATCCATTCCTACGAGCCCAGGACCGGCCATGGCCTGCGACACGATCCGCTGAACGCCATCGTCGCGCCCCGGCCGATCGGCTGGATCTCGACGGTCAGCGCCACTGGCGTGCGCAACCTCGCGCCCTACAGCTTCTTCAACGCCTTCAACTACAAGCCGCCGATCATCGGCTTTTCCAGCACGGGCTGGAAGGATTCGGTGCGCAACATCGAGGAGACCGGCCAGTTCGTCTGGAACCTGGCGACGCGCCCCCTGGCCCAGGCGGTGAACGCCACCTCGGCGATGGTTCCCGACCATGTCGACGAGTTCGCCCTGGCCGGCCTGACGGCCGCGCCGTCGCGCCGGGTCGTCGCGCCCCGCGTCGCCGAGAGCCCCGTGGCGTTCGAATGCCGCCTGACCCAGATGATCCGCCTGAGTGACGCCGAGGGCGCGCCGGTGGACGCCTGGCTGACCCTGGGCGAGGTGGTGATGATCCATATCGACCGGGCGCTGCTGGTCGACGGCGTTTACGACACCGTGGCCGCCCAGCCGATCCTGCGAGGCGGCGGGGCAGGCGACTATTTCGGGATCGACGAGGCGGGGAAGTTCCAGATGTTGCGGCCAGGTTGACCGGCGCCTAGCGCGAGCATCCCCGCGCCGATACCGGCCACAGCGCCACCAGGGTGTCGCCGTCGACCACGTGGTAGGTGTCGTAGAGGTTCACGGTCGGATCGCAGTGCGGCGCGCCCAGGATCACCCGGTCGTCGAGACTGGGCGGCGTGGTCCCGGGCGGTGGCAGGATCGCCCCGTGCTCGTCGCCCATGAAGAAGTAGCGCGACCCGTCCGGCGCGCCGCCCAGCACCGTGGGCGGCTCGGCGTCGGTCGACAGCGCCTTGAAGCCGGCGTCGACCGTGACCAGGCCGGGGGTGTTGGCGCTGACCACCCGGGCGTCGATCAGCAGGGCGGGCTCGTAGGGGCTGTTGCCCGCCCCGTCGCCGGCGATGTCGCAGACCAGGTACTGGCCGTCCATGAACACGTAGGAGCCGACCTGGAACTCGGTGAAGATCCCCAGTTCCGCGTCGATCCGGTGCGAGCCGGTGCCCGAGCCCGAGACGATCGGCGGCGGTCCGCCGGCGGCGGTCAGGGCGTCGATCACCGAGCGGATATAGGCCCCGCGGTCCTCCAGGTTGGCCTTGCGGTCGGCGAAGCCCTCGATGTGCTGCTGCATGCCGCAATAGCACTGCAGGCCGGCATAGATCAGGCCCGGCTGGGCCTGGATCGCCCGCAGCAGCGCGACCGCCGCCTCTGGCGAGGCGACGCCGGTGCGGTGGATGCCGGGGTCCAGGTCGATGACCACCTTCAGCGCCTTGCCGGCGGCGGTCGCCGCCGCGCCCAGGGCCGCGACATTGGCCGGGTTGTCGACTACGGCCATCAGGTCGGTGGTCTTGCCGTTCAGGGCGACCAGCCGGGCGACGGCCGGGGCCGAGACCACCGGCGAGGTGATCAACAGGCCGGTCGACACCCCGCCGTCGGCCAGGACCTCGGCCTCGCCGATCTTGGCGCAGCACAGGCCTACGGCCCCCGCGGCGACCTGCAGCTTGGCGATGTCGACGCTCTTGTGGGTCTTGGCGTGGGGCCGCAGCTTGACGCCCTGGCTGGCCGCGAACTGCGCCATGCGGGCGATGTTGCGCTCCAGGGCCGGGCGGTCGATTACCAGCACCGGGGTGTTGAGGTCCCGGCGCGAGCCTTGGGCGCCGATCAGGCCGGCGTGCAGGTCTTGGTCGGTCATGGCGGTTCCTGTCAGAGGCCGAAGAGCTGGGTCAGGTGGGTGTTGGCGAACTTGCCGGTCGGGTCCCAGGCCTTGCAGGCCGCCACGAAGTCGCTGGCCCGCGGATAGAGCCGGTGAACGTCGGCCGTGGTCAGGGTGTGGCGCTTGGCCCAGTGCGGACGGCCCGCGCCGTCGCGCAGCACCGCCTCCATCTCGGCGAAGGCCGGCCGCCAGGGCATCCTGGCGTACTGGTGGAACGAGATCGAGGCGCCGGGGCCGGCGTTGAACGGGCTCATCCAGATGTCGTCGCCGGCCGCCAGGCGGAACTCGAACGGGAAGGTGATCGGCAGGCGGCGCTTGCGGATGTGGGCCATGGCCGCCTTCAGGGTCGGCAGGCCGGCGGCGCGCGGCAGCTCGTACTCCATCTCCTCGAAGCGGATGTTCCGTTCGGACGGGAAGATCGCGTAGGCGGGGCCGGCGCGGCGGCTGGCCTTGCCCATCATGCGCATCATCAGGCGCTGCAGGGAGGGGGTGAGGAACGGCGCGGCGGCGCAGATGTCGCAGATGGTCTTGAAGGTCGCCTCGCTGTCTTCCCCGATTTCCCGGGCCGCCGGGCCGGACGCCTCGGCCTCGACGGGATGCAGGGTCTTGAAGATCACCTCGTCCGAATACGGGAAGACGAAGAACTCCATGTGGCGGGTGGCGGCGGCCAGTTCGTCCAGGCGCTCGGCGACCTCGGCCAGCGGCCGGCGCTCGACCCGCTCTTCCAGGTGATAGGCGGGAACGACGTGGATCCGGATCTCGACGGCCACGCCCAGCAGGCCCAGGGACAGGCGCTGGGCCTGGTAGAGTTCGGGATTCTGGTCGGGACCGCATTCGACGATCGCGCCGTCGGCGGTCATCAGCCGGAAACCGCAGGCCTGGGTCGACAGGCTGCCCAGTTCCGCGCCGGTGCCATGGGTGCCGGTCGAGATGGCGCCGGCCAGGGATTGGGGATTGATGTCGCCCTGGTTGATCAGCGACAGGCCCTGGTCCCACAGGGCCGCCGTCAGCGTCTTGAGGCTCCAGCCGGCCGGGGCCCAGGCGGTCTTGCGATCCGGCGCGACCTCGATCGCGCCCTCGTAGTCGGCCAGGTTCAGCAAGAGGTCGCCGGTCTCGCACAGCGGCATGAACGAGTGGCCGGCTCCGACCACACGGACCTTGCCGGCCTGTCCCACCAGCGAGGCCAGCTCGCCAGCGTCGCGCGGTCGGGCGATCAGGCGAGGGGAGGCCGCGACGCTGCCCGACCAGTTGCTCCATCCCGTCATCCGCATCTCCCCAGCCTGCGATGCAAGGATGATAGTAAAAACTATCGTTCTTGCAACCGGTCGTTCCATGGAACCAGCGACGGATCGCCGAAGGTGTCGAAATACCGCTCGAACAGCAGGCAGACCTCGCGGCTGAGGGCCAGGGCGTCCTGGTCCGGCTCCTCGACGGCCATTTCGGTGGCCGAATAGGTCAGCTCGACCATCATCCGCATGGCCAGCCGCACGCGGCCGTCCGGCGCGTTTGGATAGCGCGTCTTGAGGATCTCGGCGAACTGGCCAGCCACCATGTCGCGCGAGGCGAAGCGCAGCTGCTGCAGCATGGGCACGGCGCGCAGGGCCCGCCCGATCGCCGCGCCGCCGGGGAAGCGCCGGGTCATCTCGATCATCTCGGTCAGCATCGCCACGTTCTTCTCGATGCGCTTGGCGGCCGTGTCCCCCTCCAGCCCTCCGGCCTCGATCCAGGCGAAGACCATGTCGTCCTGGGCCTTCATCAGCCGGTCGCCCAGCTCCTTGAGGATCGCGTACTTGTTGGGGAAGTAGCGGTAGAGGGCCGGCGGGGTCAGACCGGCGCGCTTGCAGATGGCGTTGGTGGTCAACTGCTCGAAGCCGATCTCGCCCAGCATCTCGCCGGCCGTGGCCAGCACGACCTCGTAGGTGTCCTGCCCGCGAGCCTGGGTCGGCTGCAGCTTGGCGTCCAGCGCGATGTCGGGGCTGGCGGTCTTCCTGGCCGTCGCCTTCGGCATGCGGTCTCTCCTTCAGGTCCGTTCTGGACTAGAACGCTTCGAGGAAAAAACCAATCGCTTCGACGCCTTAGCGCGATCTTGTGAGATGCAGGAAGGCGATGACCGCCAGGGTGACCAGGGCCAGGCCCACGCCGAGCCAGACCGCCGGCCGCACGTCGGCGCCGCTGACCACGAACGAGGCCAGCAGGGGCCCCGCGCCGCAGCCCAGCAGGCTGGCGCCCGGCCCCAGCAGGGCGGCCCGCCGGCTGGGATCAGCCTCGATGGCCAGCGGCGTCAGATAGGGCGAGGCGAACAGCCAGACAAAGCCGAACACGCCGGCGGCGACCAGGAACACCGCCGCCGACGGCAGGCTGGCCATGACGAACAGGGCGCCGATCGCCAGGACCACGGCGACCGCCAGCGACCAGAACCACGACAGCCGCCCGGCCAGGGCCGTGGCCGCCGCGCCGCCTGCCACCTGGGCGGCCAGGGACACCGCGAAGGCGGCGCTGGCGACGCTGGCCGGATGCCCGGCCTGGCGCGACAGAGGCTCGGCATAGATCCAGACGGCCAGGATGAAGGCCTGGAAGCAGAAGACGGCCGCCAGGGCGATCCAGCCGCGCGCGCTGGGCAGGCCCTTGGGATTGTCCTCGGTCTCGACCAGGGGCGTGTAGGCGCCCGGTATGGCCAGGCCGGCCAGGGCGGCGGAGACGGTGAGGGCGGCCAGCACCACGAAGCCGCCGTTCGGTCCGAAGGGGCCGACGACGAAGGCGCCGATCGCGCTGACCACGCCCAGCTGCAGCAGGGTCTGGGTGGTCAGGTAGAGTCCCGCCCAGCGTTCGGGGCGCGGCGCGCGGACGATCATGCCGGTGATCAGCCAGATCATCACGCCGGCCGGCAGGCCCGCGACGGCGCGAACCAGGATCAACAGGTCGCCCGAGACGCGCGTGGTGGCCAGGTCCAGAGCCGCCAGGCCCAGGCCGCAACTCACGGCCGCCAGCCGCAGCCGGCGCTCGCCGAACAGCGGGCCGATCACCGCCGCCCCGATCCCCATCGCCACCAGCTCGCCCATGCCCGCCAGGCCCAGCTGGTTGGCGGTCAGTCGGCCGGCGCCTTCCAGCCCGCCCAGCAGCAGCGGTCCGACCCCGGGGAACAGCACGCCGACCAGACCGATCCAGAACACCGTCAGGCGCTGGGCCAGGCTGGGCGGCGGGCCGATCCAGGCGCCCGCGACGGCGGGGGACGGGGCGACGGCGGCGGGAACCTCGGCCACGCTCAATAGCGAGCCCGGAGGTAGACGCCGTAGGTGCGCGGCGGACCCATGCTGAACACGTCGAAGCCGAAGGCGGCGATCGGGGTGATGTCGGAGATGTTTGTGGTGTCGGCCAGGTTCTTGCCCCACACGCCCAGCTCGTAGCGCCCGTCGGCGAAGGCCCAGCCCAGCTGGCCGTTGACATAGGCACGGGCCTTGTCGCTGAGCCGCTCGGTGTTGGCCGTATCGTAATAGACCTTGCCGCGATAGGTGAAGTCCAGCTGGCTGATCAGCTTGCCGGCTCCCACCGGGTGCTCGTAGCGCGCCGCGCCGTTCAGGCTGGCCTTGGGGGCCGAGGGCAGGGTGTTGCCCGAATAGTCGTCGCCCAGCGACTGGAAGTCCTTGTATTCCGCGTTGAGCAGCGACGCGCCCAGGGTCAGGGACAGGCCGGTCATCGGCCGCGCCTCGATCTCGGCCTCGCCGCCATAGACCCGCGCCTTGGAGGCGTTGGTGAACAGCTGCACCGGCAGGCCGTTGCGCTGGATCACCGTATAGACCTGCAGGTCCTTGTAGTCATAGTAGAACGCCGAGACGTTCACCCGCAGGCGGCGGTCCAAGAACTCGCTCTTGGCGCCCACCTCGTAGGCGTTGACGGTCTCGTCGCGATAGGGGCCCAGGTCCGCCGGGTCGGTGGTCTGGCCGCTGAAGAAGCCGCCGCTCTTGGTCCCGCGGTTGTAGGTGGCGTAGACGTTGGCGTCGTCGCTGATCGCATAGCGCAGGCCCACCCGGCCCGAGATCGAGCTGAAGGTCTTCTGGTTGTCGTATTCGAACAGGGTCAGCAGGCCGTAGTCGACGTCGCTGACATAGTGGAAGGTCTTCTTGTCCTGCGACCAGCGCAGGCCGCCGGTCAGGGTCAGCTTCGGGGTGAGATCGTAGTCGACCTGTCCGAAGGCGGCGTAGCTGGTGGTCTTCTGGTGCAGGGGCCAGCCGAACACGCCGATGCTGTTGGCCGGATCCATGCCGGTCGGATTGTTGACCGGATCGGGGACCCGCAGCACTTCCAGCACATTGTAATGGCTGTCGTTGTCCAGGTTGTCGCGGGCCGCGTAGACGCCGGCGACCCAGCGCAGGGCGGTCGCGCCGTTCGATTGCAGGCGAAGCTCCTGACTGGTGGTGTCCTGTTCGGCGATGTAGCGGGCGTCGAAGATCGAGATCGGGTTGGCGTCGGTCTCTTCGTAGTCGTCGCGCTTGGCCCGCTGGTAGCCGGTGATCGAATACAGCGTCACGCCGCCGAAGTCGTAGCTGACGGCGCTGGTTGCCCCGAACAGCTTGACGATGTCCTTGCCCTCGAAGCGGTAGTCGCCCTTGTACTTGTTGCTGCTGGTATTGGCGTAGCCGGCGACGTTCGTGCACTGGCCCGAGGTGTAGTAGGCCGGCTTGCAGAAGATGTAGCCGAAGGTCGGATCGGGGTCGGCCGTGCTGGCCGCCTCGGCCGTCTGGGCCACCAGCGAACGGTTGTAGGTCAGGATCGAGCCGCCGCTCGACTTGCTGTAGCTGGCCGAGACGTCGACGGTCAGCTTGTCGTCGGGTGTCCAGCGCAGCGCGCCGCGCACGGCCTTGCGATCGGCGTCGTTGCCCTTGTTGCCGGTCAGGCGGTTGAGCGTGTAGCCGTCGCTCTTGTCGTAGAGGCCGGCGATGCGGAAGGCCAGGGTGTCGGCGATCGGACCGCCGAAGCCACCCTGGACGTTCAGCGCATTGAACCGGCCGTAGTCGACGGCCAGGTCGCCCTCGGGCGTGTCGCTCGGCTTCCTGGTGGTGACGTTGATCGCGCCGCCGGTGGTGTTGCGGCCGTAGAGCGTGCCCTGCGGCCCACGCAGCACCTCGACCTGCTGCAGGTCGTAGAAGCCGGCCATCTGCGCCAGGGGCGAGGCGACATAGACCCCGTCGACATAGACCCCGACCGCGCTGGCGGTGCTGGGGTTGAAGTCGTTGACCCCGATGCCGCGGATGAAGATGCGGGGGTTGGCGGCGTTGTCATCGGTCTTGATCTGCAGGCCCGGCGACAGGCCCGACAGGGCCAGCACGTCGCCCACCCGCTGGTCCTTGAGCTGGTCGGCGGTCAGGGCGGTCACCGAGACCGGCACGTCCTGGAGGTTTTCCGATCGTTTCTGGGCGGTGACGACGATCTCGTCGAGAGCGGTCGCCTGCTGGGCGAGGGCCTGGCCCGCCGCCGCCATCATCGCCGCGCCAGCGACCCCCGCGAGCACCTGGAGCTTCCGCATTCCATACCCCCGTTTCTGCTTGTGCGAGGATATAGTAGTTAGAACTATCGTTATGGCAAGCAGCGTTCATGGAGCGACGTTCGGCCGTCCAGGCGAGCGCGAACCGGCACCCGTTCCGCACGAAAAACGGCGTCGGCCGAAGGAAGCCGACGCCGTGACCAGGACGCTTTCGGGAGGAAGGACGCGCCCTAGAAGTTGTAGCGAAGCCCGACGAAGAAGGTCCGGCCGCTGTGGGTGTAGACGTTCAGCCGATCGCTATCGCCGACATACTGGTCGTTGAACTCGTCGGTCAGGTTCACGCCCTCGATGCTCAGCTTGAGGTTCGGGCGGACGTTGAAGCTGGCCTGGGCGTCGACGTTCAGGGTCGAGTTGGTGCCGTGCACGGAGTTGAAGTCGTTGCCCGGCACCTGGGTCAGGTAGCCGGCGCGATAGGCGACCGAGCCGCGGACGCTCCAGCGATCGGTCTCGTAGTACAGGGTGGCGTTGGCGGCGTTCTTGGACAGGCCGACCAGGGCGGCGTTGACCGTCGGCGCGCCGGCCGTGGTCGAGGTCAGGTACTCCACGTTCGAACTGACGTGGGTGTAGTTGAGGATGTAGCCGAAGTGCCGCCAGGCGCCGGGCAGGAAGGTCAGCGGCTGCTGCCAGTTCAGCTCGAAGCCCTTCAGGCTGCCGCCGTTGGAATTGACCGGCTGGGTGACGTCGAAGATGTCGGTGGGCGAGGCGCTGGTGCCGGCGATCAGCGAATCCGGCAGGCCCAGGGTGTTGTAGGGCACCTGGGTGCGCAGGGTGGCCACGAAGGTGTCGATCTTCTTGTAGAAGAAGCCGCCCGCCAGGATCGCCCCCTGGGTCGGATACCATTCCAGCGACAGGTCCAGGTTCTTGGACTGGGTCGGATCCAGGTCCGGATTGCCTGACGAGAACGTCCGGTTGGCGCCCTGGACGCTGACGTCGCCGCCGGGCGACAGCGAACCGATGCCCGGGCGGGCGATGGTCTTGGCGGCGCTGATGCGGGCCACCACGGTGTCGGTCAGGTCGGCGGCCAGGTTGAACGACGGCAGGGTCAGGTTGTAGTCGCGTCGGACATTGACCAACCGCACCGCGCCATTGACCACGGCGTAGCCGCCGGACTCCTGCTGGGTGTTGACCTGGCGCAGGCCGGCGTCGCCGCGGAAGGGCAGGCCGAAGGCGTCGAACTTGAACTCGGCCTCGGCGTAGACGCCGGCGTCCTTCTCCTCGACCGTGCCGTATTGGCCGCGGGCCGAGCTGTTGTTGGTGTTGGTCAGGGCGTAGATGCCGCTGTTGCTGTAGATGCCGTAGGCCTTGGCGTAGGCGTTGATATCGGGCACCAGCCAGGCCGTGGCGTTGCCGGCCGGCAGGCCGAGATTGCGGCCGAAGCCCGAATAGACCTTGGACACGGCGGCCAGCTGGGCCGGGGTCAGGGTCTGGGAGACGGTCTCGCTGGTCCGGTATTGGCCGTAGCTGTCGTATTCGAACTTGCGGAAGTCGATCCCGGCCTTGAGGGTCAGGTGCTGGTTGAACTCGTATTCGCCAAAGAGCTTGCCGGTGGTGAACTGGTTCTCGACGAACTGCGGCCGCAGGCGCACCTCGGACGTGCCGTTGATGGCGCTCCAGTTGGCCGGATCGGTCGGGTCGAAGCCCAGCCCGATGGTCGGCAGGCGGTCGTTGCGGAAGTCGTAGGAATAGCCCTGACTGTTGGCCCGATCGAAGGTGATGATCGTCGAAACCGGCTGGGTGAAGGTCGAGTCCGCGTAGCCAACCAGAGCGCCGACCTTGAACCGGTCGGTGAACCGATGATCGGCCGACAGGGTGAACTGCTTGAACTCGGTGTTCAGCTCGTCATAGGCCGACTGGGTGCGCAGGTCGACATTGTCGAGCTTGGCGTAGACCAGGTTGTTGTTGGCGTCGACCACGCCGTCGCGGATGATGGTCTGCGGCTTGCCCGTGCCCGAGCGCGACAGGCCGATCGCCTGCAACTGGGCTTCCTTGCGGGTGCCGGCCAGGTAGGAATAGAGGGCGTCGAACGAGACGGTGGTGTTGTCGGTGGGCTTCCACTGCAGCGAGCCGCTGGCCCCGAAGCGCTTGGATTCGATGTCGTAGCTGACATAGGCCGGGATTCGCGGATGGTAGATCGCGTTAGCGGCGGTCGCCGGGCTGGTGGGCGTGTAGTTGATCTGGGCCAGGGTGTAGCCGGGCAGGGTGGAGGCGGCGTTGAAGCCGCCGTTGCTGCCGCCATAGGTCCAGCGCGTGATGTTGGCGCCTTCCTCGAGCAGGCGGCGGTCCTCGTAGGCCACCGAGACCAGGGCGCCGATCGTGCCGTCGCGCCAGGTGCGGCTGGCCAGGGCCGACAGGCGGGGGCCGGCCTTGCGCGCCAGGTCGTTGTAGCTGGCCTGGGCCGACAGAACGAGCTGGGGCTTACCAGAGTCGAAGGGGCGGGCGGTGTTCAGGTCGACCGTCGCGCCCAGCGAGCCTTCCTCGACATCGGCCGAGGCGGTCTTGCGCACGGCGATGCTGTTGAACAGGTCCGAGGCGAAGATGTTGAAGTCGAAGCCGCGGCCGCGGTTGGTGCCGCCGCTGTTGGCCGTGCCGCCGGTGGTGGTGATGGCCTCCATGCCGTTGATGCGCACGCGGGTGTATTCCGAGCCCAGGCCGCGCACCGAGATCTGCCGGCCCTCGCCGTTGATCCGCGAGATCGCCACGCCGGGAATGCGCTGCAGCGACTCGGCCAGGTTCAGGTCGGGGAACTGGGCGATGTCCTCGGCCTTGATGGCGTCGACCACGCCCGAGGCGTTGCGCTTGACGTTGATGGCGCTGGCCAGGCTGGCGCGGAAGCCGGTGACGACCACCTCCTCGACGGCGTTGTCGGGTTCGACCGCCTGGGACGACGCGGGCGAGGCTGCGTCCTGAGCGTGGGCCGCGCCGGCCGCGACGGCCAGGCTCACGGCCAGGCCTGAGGCGCCGCAGCGCAGGATGGTGCGAAGATTCGACCTGTCTTCAGACGTCATGTTCCCTCCCAAGCCCGCGACCGCGGGTCTTCTTCTTGTCGAGGCCGATCTGACGCCAGCCTCTCGTGGTGTCGAAAAGGATAGGGGTCGGCTTGCGGCGACGGCCAATCCCAATCGGGCATGAACCGATGCAGGATCTGCACCGATGCAACGGCGACGGCCGCGTGATCCAGGCTTTCTGGCGGGAAACCCGGATGAAACAAGGACTCCGGGCCGGCGAAGACCGACGTTGCCCGGCGTCATCGATGTTGGCGTTGGATCGGTCGATAGGCGATTTGACTTAGACCCCGTCACCTCGCCCCTTTAGCCTCCTCGTCATGGAGCCCGCGAACGGGCGCCGCGCGGCTCGAGAGCGTCGCGACGATAAGGACGGGAAGGGGACGCGATGACCGCGCAGAACGCCGACGGCGCCGCCAGGAGGACCCGCGTCCGCTGGCTGATCATCCTGCTGCTGTTCATCATCACCACGATCAACTACGCCGACCGCGCCACCTTCTCGATCGCCGGGCAATCGGCGTCCAAGGAGCTGGGCCTGGATCCGGTGGCCATGGGCTACATCCTGTCGGCCTTCGCCTGGGCCTATGTGCTGGGTCAGATTCCCGGCGGCGCGCTGTTGGATCGTTTCGGCTCCAAGAAGATCTACACCGCGGCCCTGGTCCTGTGGTCGGCCTTCACCCTGCTCCAGGGCTTCGCCGGCGTCTTCACCGGTCTGGCCGCGGCCGTCGCGCTGTTCGCCATGCGCTTCATGGTCGGGCTGGCCGAATCCCCGTCCTTCCCGGCCAACGCCCGCATCGTCGCCGCCTGGTTCCCGGGCCCCGAGCGCGGCACCGCCTCGGCGATCTTCAACTCGGCCCAGTACTTTTCGCTGGTGGCCTTCGCGCCGCTGATGGGCTGGCTGGCCCACTCGTTCGGCTGGCGCTCGGTGTTCGTCGTGATGGGCGGGGTGGGCATCGTGGCCGCCGCCTTCTTCGTCAGGATGATCCACAGCCCCGTGGACCACCCGGCGATCAACAAGGCCGAGTTCGACTATATCGAGGCGGGCGGCGGCCTGGTGCGGATGGAGGACCGGAACGCCGCCAACGGCGCGGCCTTCACCTGGGCCAACGTCAAGCAGGTGCTGGGCAGCCGCATGCTGCTGGGCGTCTATCTGGGCCAGTACTGCATCAACGTGCTGACCTACTTCTTCGTCACCTGGTTCCCGATCTACCTGGTCAAGGAGCGCGGTCTGTCGATCATGCAAGCCGGCTTCACCGCCGCCCTGCCGGCCCTGTGCGGCTTCGCCGGCGGCATCCTGGGTGGCATGATCTCTGACGGCCTGCTCAAGAAGACCGGTTCGCTGGACATCGCCCGCAAGACCCCGCTGCTGCTGGGCATGGTGCTGGCCACCTGCATCATCGCCTGCAACTATGTCGACCAGGAATGGCTGGTCATCGCGATCATGGCCGTGGCCTTCTTCGGCAAGGGCGTGGCCTCGCTGGGCTGGGCCGTGGTGGCCGATACCTCGCCCAAGGAGATGGCCGGGGTGACGGGCGGGATCTTCAACACCTTCGGCAACATCGCCGGCATCGTCACGCCGATCGTCATCGGCTACATCGTCAAGGGCACCGGCTCGTTCGACGGGGCGCTGATCTTCGTCGGCGTCCACTGCCTGATCACTATCGCCGCCTATTTCCTGGTCGTCGGCAAGATCCAGCGCCTCGTGCTGAAGCCGGTGAACTGAGCGGGAAGGGCCCTCGATGACCAGCCGCCGCCGCTTCCTCCGCACCGCCTCGGCCCTGTTGCTGGCGACCGTCGCCTCGCCGGCCCTGGCCGCGCTCCCGATCGCGCTGAAGATCGACACGCCGATGGCGCCGCCCGAATGGGCGCTGCTGGAGCGCGCATTGCTGAAGGCCAACGCCGAGGCCTGCGAGGCCTTCTTCGCCCGCTATTTCGACGATCGCGGCTTCCTGCTGGCCGTGGAGCGCTGGGGGGCCAATGACGGTCCCGACGACGCCATCGAGAACGTCAACGACTGGCCGCACCTGCACGCCCTGGGCGGCAACGACCGCCTGCTGGCGCTGGCCAAGAAGGCCTATGAGGGCAATGTCCGCCAGTACAGCCTGGCTCGGACCAGGGACGTGCCGTTCGCCCGCGAAGGCATGTACTACAAGGAGTTTCCGGTCATGACCGACTGGCAGCACCTGTCCGAGGGGCTGTCGGTGTTCAACCTCCTGGGCCTGTCCGACCCGTACGACGCTCGCTACCGCGACCGGGTCAGGCGGTTCTCCGGCTTCTACATGAACGAGGATCCGGGCGCGCCGAACTACGATCCCAAGCACAAGATCATCCGCAGCATGATCACCGGCAGCCGCGGCCCGATGCTGCGCAAGGCCACGCCCCTGGACTGGGCCGGCGACCCGTTCGAGGTCGGCGACTTCTTCATGGAGCACGGCGAACGCACCTACGAAGAGACGCTGCATCACTACGACGAATATACCGACGTCATCGGCGACGGGCCGCTGAACCTGCAGGTCACCAGCCTGGTGCTGAACGCCTACATGCTGGACCAGGAGCCAAAATACCGCGATTGGCTGCTGGGCTATGTCGACGCCTGGGTCGAGCGGGCCCGGGCCAATGGCGGGGTGCTGCCCAGCAATATCGGCCTGGACGGCAGGATCGGCGGCGCGACCGGCGGCAAGTGGTGGGGCGGCGTCTATGGCTGGGGCTTCAGCCCGATCGTGCCCCAAACCGGCAAGCGCGAGGACCGCAACCGCGTGCCGCGGGCCATCGTCGGCTTCATGAACGCCTACCTGCTGACCGGTGACGACAAGTATCTCGACGTCTGGCGCAAGCAGGCCGACGTCATCAACGCCCAGAAGAAGACCATCGACGGCAGGGTCCAGACCCCGCGCATGTACGGCGACAAGGGCTGGTACGGCTATGCGCCCGGCGACTACCGCGTGAACGGCCTGGAGATCTGGTACCTGTCGATGAAAGCCTCGGACCGGGCGAGAGCGGCCGAGCATCCGTGGCTGACTTTCCTGGACGGCAAGGACCCGGCCTTCCCCGCCAAGATCCTGCGCAAGGACCTCGAACAGGTGCGCGCCAGGGCCCGGGCCCAGCGCGACGACCGCTCCACGCCCGACACCCGCCTGGCCGACGCGGCGCTCGACATCAATCCCGCCAGCGTCAACGCCCTGATCCACCTGATGCAGGGCGGGATCCACATCGCCCGGCCGCCCTGGTCGCCGACCTCGCCGGCCCAGGGCGGGGCGCTGCTCTATGCCCGCCTGCGCTATTTCGACCCCGAGCGCCGCCGGGCTGGAGTCCCCGAGGACGTCGCGGCCCTGGTCGAGGCCTTGAGCGACGACGGCGCGACGGTGACCCTGGTCAACACCAACGCGGTCCAGGCCCGGACGGTGACCGTGCAGGGCGGGGGCTATGGCGAGCACCAGGTGCTGAGCGTGACGGCCGACGGCGGCGCCTCCGTCGCGGTCGACGCCCCGGCCTTCACGGTGCGGCTGGCGGCCGGGGCGGGCGCGCGACTGACGCTGAAGATGAAGCGCCACGCGAACCCGCCGACCCTGAGCTTCCCATGGGACCGCGCGGTCTGATCCAGAGACGGCGAGCGTCGTCCTTACGCTCACCAGAGCGGGGCTAGGGCCTGATCGGCGGCGTCGCCCAGGTGATACTCGCTCTGAACCAGGCCGCTGGCGAAGCTCCTGGTCGCCACGTGCCGAAGCGCGATGTCGCCCGGTAAGGCGCCGAACAGGGGGATGCCCTGGCCGAGCAGGACCGGCACGCGGGTGACGATCAGGCGTCGGATGAGTCCGGCCCGGAGAAACCGCTGAACCGTGATCCCGCCATCCACGTAGAGGTGACTGACGCCCCGCGCCGCGAGCCGCGAGACGATCTCGGCCGGCGGTCCCGACAGCCGCTCCACGACGGCGCCGTCGGGCGCTGGGGCAAGCGCGCCGGAGCTGAGCACGAAGACCGGTTTGTCGCCAAAGGGCCAGGTTTCGAAACCCAGGACGACCTCGTAAGTGTTCCGGCCCACGACCAGCGCGTCGACGGTGGCCATGAATTCGTTGTAGCCATGGGGCTCGCCGCCGCCGGCCGGCAGCCAGTCCAGGCCGCCGTCAGGGCGGGCGATGAAACCGTCGACGCTGGCGCCGACAAAGACCGAGGCCTGCATGAGCGCCTCCCTTGGTTGCGGACGACCCTTTCAGCATGGGCCCTGGCTAGCAAGCGCCGTCCGAACTAGGTTCCCTCCTTCAGGAAGGGCGCGACCGCGAACAGTTCCCGCTCTTCCTTGCGTGGGTCGTCGACCATCGCCGAGGTCTCGTTGATCACCAGGGTCGAACGCCGGGGCAGGGTGTATTTTGACCAGGCCGGGATCGCCGCGCAGTTGGGGTCGCCGGTCCGGGCGAAGGCGAGGAACGCCTCGCTCATCTGGTGGGCCACCTTGCGGGCCGCCGGCCCCGTGCCGGTCTTCGAGCCCGGCTTGTCGAGATTGTCGAACACCAGGGCGATGTCGAAGCTGTGGAAGGCCCGCAACCTGCCGCCGTCGATCGGCGAGCCGAAGTCCAGCTGGTACATCCAGGCCGGCGCGCCGATCCTGGCCCGCTGCTCGGCCTGGATCAGGTGGCCCGGCCACGAGCGCCCGGCCGTGGTGGCCGCGAAGAACACCTCGGACGGTGTATAGTTCGGATAGAGCTCCCGATAGCGGGCGATCACCCGGCGCGGCGCGACGTCCAGCACCAATTCCGGGGCCAGACGCTCGGGCAACGCCTCCCAGGTCAGGCTGAAGTTCTTCGGGTCGCCGCCGAGGAAGGCGCGGGTCTCGTCGTGGGTGTTGCCGATGATCATCGGGATATGGCCGCTCTCGCGCGGCGCGTCCGGATAGAACGGGTGGCGCGGCAGCACGCCGCCGTCCATCACCGACCAGAAGATGATCGAGCCCTTGCGTTCCAGCGGGTCGGGCATCTTCAGGGCCTCGACCAACTGCTGGACGGGCAGGGTGCGCAGGACGTCGACTTGGTCGGGGCGCAGGCCCAGTTTTTCCATGAAGGCCTTGGCCCGGATCGTCGCGTGGATCGGTC
>Ga0102590_1002103_pt1 | contig 25270 bp, 26 predicted proteins | sample AraplaMF_Col_mMF_FD_76859 | JGI IMG/M metagenome (GOLD analysis project Ga0102590, IMG submission 76859) | Arabidopsis root microbial communities from the University of North Carolina, USA - plate scrape MF_Col_mMF | ecosystem: Host-associated > Plants > Roots > Endosphere | place: USA... | reverse complement strand
GCGTATCGCGCAGCAGGCCCCCCCAATAGTCCTCGGGCTGGAAGCTGAGCTTGGCCGGCTGGAAGTGCAGGAAAGCCTCTTCAAAGCCGTCCCATTTCGAATCGATCACGCTCCAGGCAAAACCGGCGCAGAACACCCGCCTGGTCATCTCGGCAAGGATACGGTCGTCGCCGAGCTTCGCCAGACGCTTGAGGTCGGGCGTCTCCGGCATCAGCTTCTCGAGCGCCTTGCGCCCGCCCTTGCGTTTCTCGGCGCGGGCGCGAATGGTCTTGAAGGAGGTCATGCGGACACCCGCGTTGGGATGCCGGCAAGACACCAGAAATCGACGGCCCGGTCCAGCCCTGCGACGCACCAGCACTTGCGCCCGCGGCGCCGCCGCAGCATGCTTGCCACATTGGACGCCCCGGGCAGACGGCCATGCTGGTCTGCTTCTTGCTTCATGCCGTTTTGGAATTCCCAGACATTTTCAATCTCTTGCGGACGGATTTTCAATGCGTTGCCTGGTCGTGGCCGACCTGCACTACTCGCTGCCGCAGCTCGACTGGCTCGTGAGCGCGGCGCCGCAATTCGACCTCCTGATCTTCGCCGGCGATGCGCTCGACATCGGCTCGATGGTGGATTTTCGCGCGCAGATCGTGGTGGTGAAGAAGTACCTCGCGCTGCTTGCCGAAAGAACGCGCGTGATCCTCTGCTCGGGCAATCACGACCTCGACGAACGCAATACCGAGGGCGAGAAGATCTCGCGCTGGATTTCGGAGGTGCGCGAACTGGGGATCGCCTGCGACGGCGACAGCATCACCATTGGCGACACCCTGTTCACGGTGTGCCCGTGGTGGGACGGGCCACTGGTCAAGCAGCGCATCGTCGAGCAGCTGCGCGATGCCGCGGTCGATCGGCCGCAGCGCTGGATCTGGGCGCACCATGCGCCGCCGGCGAATTCACCGACGAGCTGGGGCGGCAAGCGCTTCTTCGGCGATGTCGAGCTGGTGCAATGGATCATGCAGTATCAGCCGTCGATGGTGATCTCGGGCCACGTGCATCAATCACCCTTCATCTCGGACGGATCGTGGTTCGACCGGCTGGGCCAGACCTGGGTGTTCAATGCCGGCCTGCAGCCGGGCCGGCCGCCGACGCATATTGTGCTGGATCTCGATGCGAACAAGGCGTTCTGGCTGGCGGCAGGCGAAGCGCAATGGATCGACCTCGACGCGCCCCTGAAGCGGCCCGGCAAGTACATCGAGGAGCCGCCTGACTGGCTTACATCCTTGGGTCGGATTGCCGATCCGAGCCTGGCGAGACCTCAAGCGGCGGCAGGTTGATCATGCTCTGGAGCACTTCGCCGACCATGGCCAGATGCGTGCCGTGGCCGGCATATTGCCGCTTGAGATCGGCAAGGTAGGTGTTGGCGACATTCAGCCGCTGCGCCAGCATTTGCGCAATCAGCAGCGCCACCCCCGGCTCCTGCTTGAGGAACGAGGCGGCGTCCTCGAACTCGTAGACGACGGCGTCCGAACAAGCCCGCACCGTCGCGGTGTGCGGCTGGCCCAGCAGCACCGACATCTCGCCGAGCACCGCGCCGGGCTCGGTGACGGTGGCGACGATCATCTCGCCCTTGAGCACTTCGAGCTTGCCCTGCATCAGCACGTAGAGATGACCGGTGGTGCTGCCCTCGGTGACGACGACGGTGCCGGCCATAACCTGCCGCTCCGTCCCGCCGGTGCAATAGTTCAACACTGCGCGCATCGCCGAAGGCTCCCGTGACGGGAGATAATAGAGCACGATCCGTGCCACCCGGCAAATCAGCGAGATAACGACTGGCGCGACAGGCTCTTCGCGAAATGGACCGACTGCCAGTCGCCGAGCCCGGTATCCACAAACCCCGCCTTCTTCGCAAGACCGCGCATCTCCGCATTCACCCGGGCCGTCTCAGCGGCAATCATCCCGTGACCGAGATCGCTTGCGCGCATCTCCATCGCCATCATCATCTGCAAGCCGAGGCCCCTGCGCTGAAAGACATCGGCGACGGAGATGGCGAATTCGCCTTGCCGCGCGGCCGCGTCGTAGACGTAGAGCGTCTCACCGATGATCGTACCCTGCCCCTCCTGCCTGAGTTCGGCGAGCAAGGTGAAATGATCGGGATGGCCAGCCCTGGCGACGCATTCGGCCGCAACCATGGCGACGTCGGCCCGCGCGCCCATGAAGCGCTTGTTGCGCGTTGTCGTGGAAAGGCCCGTGAAATAGATCGAGAGGCTCTCGACGTCGGAGGCATCGGCGGCCCTGATGCAGACCGCGCCCTTGGCCAGGTCCGGCTCGGCAACGGCATTCGGAAACAGCTGTGACATGCGCGACGCCCTCGGCAGGATGCGTTGAACGCACACCTAGCCGAGGCCGCGCGGGGGCCGCTTGGACATTGCCGCCAATCACGCGGCTGAAAACGAACAGGTGATCTCTCCGTGCCGTGCGTCACACACGGGAGAGTGAGGGCACTTCCTCCGGCATGATCGCCTGAAGGCCGCCGAAGCGGCGCTCGCGGCCGTGGAAGGAGGCCAAGGCGGCGGCAAGATCCGCCGCGTCGAATTCGGGCCACATCCGCTCGGTGAAATGCAACTCGGCATAAGCGCCTTCCCAGAGCAGGAAGTCCGACAGCCGCTTCTCGCCCGAGGTGCGGATGATGAGATCGACGTCGCGAAGGCCGGCCTCGCCGGTGACAAGTTGCGAGAAAGCTTCTCGCGTGAGGCTCGTCAGTGCCGCCGCCTTTGCAGCCGCGTTGAGGATGGCGTCACGCGCGGAGTAGTCGACGGCAATACGCAGATGAAGCGTGCTGCCGCCGGCAGTGGCATCTTCGGCGCGCGCGATCGCATTGGCGATGCCGTCGGGCAGGCGGTCGCGGCGGCCGATCACGGTGAGGCGCACGCCGTTCTTGACCAGACTCTGCACCTCGTTGGAGAGATAGAAGCGCAGAAGCGTCATCAGCGCGGCGACCTCGGCTTTCGGCCGGCGCCAATTGTCGGTGGAGAAGGCATAAAGCGTCAGCGTGCCGATGCCCTGCCTGGGCGCGGCCTCGACGATGCGCCTGATCGCCTCGACGCCGGCCTCGTGGCCGCGCAGGCGGGACAGGCCGCGCCGCGTCGCCCAGCGTCCGTTGCCGTCCATGATGATGCCGACGTGAAGCTTGTCGTCGCGAGGCGCAAGGTCGCTTTGCATGGCAAAGTCTCCGGTCAAAAAGGGGGATCAGGTCGAGACGATGCCGAGACGGCCGAGCGGCGGCGCCTCACGGCCGGCCGCCTTGGCGGCGTCGCGCACCAGGCGCTCGAGCACGGTGAGATAGTCGAGGAAGCGGCGGCGGCCGGCCTTGGTCAGGCGACAGGTGGTGTGCGGGCGATTGCCCTCATATCCCTTGGTCACCTCGACGAGCCCGGCTTCCTGGAGCACGGCCAGATGCCGGCTGAGATTGCCGTCGGTGAGGCCGCAGAGCTGCTTGAGATCGGCGAACGCCAGACCCTTGGGATGCGCCATCAGCGAGGTCAGAAGCCCGAGCCTCGCCTTCTCGTGGATCACCCGGTCGAGCCCTTCATAGGAGAACGGCGCGCTGTCAGTCTTCGGCATCATGGTCTCCGGACGCGAAATACAGAATCCCCGCCATGACCGACTGCCCGATCACGAAGGGCAGTCCCATGGTCCAGGCCGAGAGCGTGTGGGTCCGGCTCGCGAGCAGAACGACCGCGAAGCCGGACAGGAAATACCAGGCTCCCGCGAGCGCGACGCTGCGCGGCAGCGAGCGGACGGAGGCGAAGATGCCGAGCGACACCAGGATCTGCCACAGGCCGGGCAAGAGCCACAGCGTCTCGCTGGCGAACTCCCACATCACCACCGCGAGCAGCACGCCGGCGACGCCGGCGGGAAGGAATTGCCCGACCGCCTGGTGGATCATGGCGTCGGCGAGACCGGAATGATGGCGGCGCGACCGCGCACGCATCTCGATGCCGATCATCAGGCCGGAGAGCGCGGCCGCCATGAACCAGCCCAGGAAGAAGGCGAGCGGCTCGCCGGTAGGGTCACCGAGCAGCCAGAATTGCAGGATCGCGGTGAAAAGCGCGACGGCGCCGGTCGCGGCCATCGTCGCCGGGCCATAGCCGCGGAACGCCGTACCCGCCGCGATCTGGCTGCGGATCTCCACGATATCGGCCAGTGCCTTGTCGAGATCGCGCATCGGCAACGCCAAAGCCTCGCTCCGCCCTTGAAGTCCGGGGTCAAGCCCCGTTACTTTGTATTGCAAAGTATATAGCAATGCAAAGTAAAGGCAAGCAGTCATCGCGAGGTGCCCCGATCGGATGAACAACTGACGGTTGCGTCTCCCGTCCCCGCGCGGATAAGATGGCGCAAAAGCGTTTCGGGGGAAGTATGTGGCTTAGATCTTTTGTCGTGGCGTCTGTCTTGCAGGTGATGCTCGCCGGGTTTGCAAATGCGGCGGGGCCTTTCGGTACCATCCGCGTCGGCAACTGGAACGGGGGCGCCTATTCCAATGATTCGACCGGCGGATTTTCTCACTGCGCCGCCAGCACGCCTTACGCGAACGGCGTCACCCTGCTTGTTGGCCAGGATGCAAACAATTCGTGGCTGCTCGGCTTTGCAAATCCCGCATTTCGTTTCAAGAAGGGCGAGAACCTAACGATCGACGTGACCTTCGACGGCCAGGCCGAGGTAAGACTCTTCGCGACTGCATTTTCCGATGTCATGGTTTCGGCGGTTCTGCCCACCAACGTCGCTCGCGCACTCCAGAAGGCGAGCCTGATGGTTGCGGTGGCGAGAGGCACGCCCTTTCAATTCAGCCTGACATCAACTGCCCCTTTGGTAGCCGCGATTACCAATTGTGTGACCAGAGTCAAAGCCGACGGCCTGGACAAGGCCGGCGATTTCACAAAGGTTGCCGCCAAGCCGCAGGAGACGCCGGACAAGCCGCCGTCACCAACGGCCGGCAAGCCCGCCCGGGCCAGAACCGGCACCGGCTTCGTGGTCAGCGCCAACGGGCACGTCGTCACCAACAATCATGTGATCGACGGCTGTGTCGGCGACATCAAGGGTAACCTCACCGGCGAGGCGGCCATGGTGTTGCGCGTCGTGTCGAGCGACGCGAACAACGACCTCGCTCTGTTGCAGGCGCCATCGACGGCGACATTCAAGGACTTTGCGCGGATTCGCGACCGCTCGCTCCGCTCCGGCGATTCCGTCATCGCGATCGGCTTTCCCTTCCATGGCTGGCTCACGTCGGACTTCACCGTGACGACCGGTATCGCGAGCTCGCTCAGCGGCATGCGCAACGACACGCGTTTCCTGCAAATCAGCGCGCCGGTGCAGCCCGGCAATAGCGGCGGCCCGCTGTTCGACACCACCGGGCAGATCGTGGGCGTGGTCACCGCTAAGATCCCCGCACTGCGCATCGCCGCAGCGACCGGCACCATTCCGGAGAACATCAACTTCGCCATCAAGACCGGCATGCTGCGCGACTTCCTCGACAATTCCGTGGTGCCCTACCAGACCGCGGAACCGAAGGGCGAGCTCAAGACCACCGACATCGCCGGCAACGCGCGGCCGTATACGATGCTGATCTCGTGCAACGGCACGGAGCAAGCCGACGCGAAGCGGTGAGGCGCCGGAAGCAAGGCAAGCAGCCGCCCTAACACCGTCGTCATTCGCCGCGAAGGCGGGGAATCCTTACGCCGCGGCACCTCGGTCAATCACTGCTGTCGGCGTACTGGATCGCCCGGTCGAGCCGGGCGATGACAGCTGTATGCCGCAACTAGTACGGAGCGACCGGCCGCGTGCGGCGCTGCGTGCGCGGTTGCGGCCTCGGCGCCTGCCCGTAGGCAAATAGCGGATTGGGTCCGCAGAACAGCAGCCGTCCGGACACGCTGGCCTGGCATTGTTCATAGGTGCTGTAGGCGCATTCGCCGGGATAATCATACTCACCACCCTGGGCGCACCAGGGATAGTCGCGCGCCGCGGCGGGCGTGGCGGTGACGAAACCGGCAAGGACCGTTGCGCCCAGGGTCAGCAGCGCCAAATGCGTCTTGCGCATGATCCCAACTCCTCTGTTCACGGCGTCAGATACGGCGCCATCTATCATCAGGTTTCGCGGTGCCGTTTTATTCCGGATCGACGCCGCAGACCACCCAAGAAAAAAGCCCTGCCGGACGGCAGGGCTCCATTCCTCACGATCACAAGACCGCTACTCAACCTTCAGGCCGGCGAACTCGACGACCTTCTTCCACTTCGCGGTCTCGGCCTCGACCTCCTTGCCGAACGCCTCCGGCGTCAGCACCAGCGGATCACCGCCGAGCTCGACCAGGCGCTTGGTCATGTCGGGCTCCTTCATGAGCGTGTTGATCTCGCTGTTGAGCTTGGCGATCATGTCCTTTGGCATGTTCTTCGGCGCGCCCATGCCGAACAGCGCGCTCGCCTCGTAATCCTTCACGGTCTCACCGATCGCGGACACGTCGGGCAGCTGCGGCGAGCGCTGTGCCGTGGTGACGCCGAGCGCGCGAAGCGCGCCCGAGCGGATGTGCTGGATGATCGAGGGCATGTTGTCGAAGATCACCTGCACCTGACCACCCAGCATGTCGGTGATCGCGAGCGCCGCGCCGCGATAGGGCACGTGCTGCATCTTGCAGCCGGTCATCGCCATGAACATCTCGCCGGACAGATGCACCGAGGTGCCGTTGCCGGACGAGGCCATGTTCACCTTGCCCGGATTGGCCTTCACGTACTCGATGAACTCGGCGACGGTCTTGGCCGGAACGTCCTTGTTGACGGTCATCACGTTCGGCACGCGCTGGAAGCCGGCGATCGGCGCAATGTCGCGCACGAAGTTGAACTTGAGGTTCGCGTAGAGCGTGGCGTTGATGTAGTTGGCGGGATTGACCAGCAGGACGGTGTAGCCATCAGGCTCGGCGTTCACGACGGATTCGGTGCCGATATTGTTGCCGGCGCCCGGCTTGTTCTCGACAATGAATTGCTGACCGAGTCGCTCCGACAGCCGCTGGCCGATCAGGCGCGCGAGAATGTCGGTGGCACCGCCCGGCGGGTAGCCGACCACGAACTTCACCGGCCGGGACGGATAGTCGGCGGCAAAGGCTTTCGACAGCGGACTGGCTGCAAGAGGCGTGGCGGCAAGCAGGCCCAGTGCGGAACGGCGAGTGATCATATGGAGGGTTCTCCCAACGTGTTGTTCTTGAAGGCCGGATAACTTGAAAGTGTCGTCGGCGCGGTTGTAACAAAGCTTGCCGCAGGCGGAAAGTGCGCGAGGCGCATCACGACGAAAGGATAAGGCATGCCGGTCAAGGTCGAAGCCCTCGATCATCTCGTGATCAACGTCGCTGACGTCGCGGTGACCGCCGAGTGGTATCGCGAGATTCTCGGTATGGAAGTCAAGGTGTTCGACCCCGGCGGCGGCAAAGCGCCGCGGACTTCTCTCCAATTCGGTAACCAGAAGATCAACGTCCGGCCGCGCGATGCCGACAAGGTGGAGTGGTTCACCGCTGATCACCAGACCGCCGGCAGCGAGGATCTGTGCTTCCTCACCTCCGCCACACCCGACGAGGTGGTGGCGCATTTGCAGGCACATGGCGTCGCGATCGAGGAAGGCCCGGTTCCCAAGCAGGGCGCCCGCGGCACGCTGCGCTCGGTCTATTGCCGGGACCCGGATGGGAGCTTGATCGAGATTTCGTCGTACGAGGATTGAGGCCGGCTATCACGGCACGCTCTGTCGTCATGCCCGGGCTCGTCCCGGCCATGACGGAGCAGAGAGAGTACGCGCTAAGCGGCATACCTCCTCCCCCGATTTGCGCCCCGCGTCATCCGGTGGCAGGAAGACGCAATAATCAAAAGGCAGCCGCCGACAAGATGCAGGCTGCACGGGAGGAAACATGCCACGTCAACAGAGTTCAGCCGGAATCGTGGGCCCGTTCGACGGGCTCGACGTGCCCTGGCTGCTGAAGATGCGCGCCGAGGTGCGCAGCTCGCATCCGTTCCTGATCTGGGCGCCGTTCGACGCGCCGGCGCGGCGCTGGAGCTATGGCGAGTTTCACGAGCGGGTCGGCGCGCTCGCGGCAGGAATCGCCAAGCGCGGCGTGAAGCCCGGCGAGTATGTGCTAATCCATCTCGACAATTGCATCGAGGCGCTGCTGGCCTGGTTTGCCTGCGTCGAGTGCGGGGCCATCGCGGTCACCACCAACACCCGCTCGGCGCCGGCCGAGATCGAATATTTCGCCGATCATTGCGGCGCTGTCGCGGCGATCACGCAGCCGGCCTATGCGGAGATCGTCGCGCAGAACTGCCGCAGCATTCGCTGGATGGCGGTGACGTCGCACGATGCCGGCGCTGCGCCTGCGCAATCCGTCCCACGCGGCGACAGCTTTGAATCGTTGTTCGCCGACAGCGCGGACCGGCCGCAGCGGGCGGCCGATCCGCTCGCGCCGTGCAGCGTGCAGTACACGTCAGGCACGACGTCGCGCCCGAAGGCGGTGCTCTGGACCCATGCCAACGCGCTGTGGGGCGCCAAGATCAACGCCGCGCATGAGGATTTGCACGCGAGCGACGTCCACCAGACCTATCTGCCGCTGTTCCACACCAATGCGCTGGCCTATTCGATGCTGGCGACGCTGTGGGTCGGCGCCACCTGCGTGATCCAGCCGCGCTTCTCGGCGAGCCGGTTCTGGGGTGTCGCGCGCGAGCACGGCTCGACCTGGACGTCGACCATTCCGTTCTGCATGAAGGCGCTGCTCGAGCAGGAGATTCCGAGGGATCACAAATTCCGCCTGTGGGGCACCGCCATCAACGAACCACCGGCCTTCGCCGCGTTCGGCATCAAGATGATCGGCTGGTGGGGCATGACCGAGACCATCACCCACGGCATCATCGGCGAGGTCGACCAGCCCAACATCCCGATGTCGATCGGCCGCGCTGCCCCGGAATATCAGATCCGCATCACCGACGACGACGGGCGGCCGACCGAGGTCGGCGGCACCGGCAATCTCTCGATCAAGGGCATCCCCGGCCTGTCGCTGTTCGCCGAATATCTGCACAACGAGAAGGCGACGCGCGAGAGTTTCGACGAGCACGGATTCTTCCTCACCGGCGACCGCGTCGAGCGTCTGACGAATGGCTTCATCAGGTTCGGCGACCGCGCCAAGGACATGCTGAAGGTCGGCGGCGAGAACGTCGCGGCCTCCGAGATCGAGCAGGTGATCGCTGTTGTGCCCGGCGTGCGCGAGGCCGCGGTGGTGGCGAAGAAGCATCCGATGCTGGACGAAGTGCCGGTCGTCTTCATCATCCCGCACGGCGGGGTCGCGGGCGCTGCGCCCGACCTTCATGACAGCGTGATGGCCGCCTGCCGCAAGGGCCTTGCCGACTTCAAGGTGCCGCGCGAGGTGAGATTCGTCGACGACATGCCGCGTTCGACGCTGGAGAAGGTGGCGAAGGCGGAGCTACGGAAGATGGTGGGGTGATCAGAACGACCCCAGCGCCACGGGCCTGAATGCCTGCAACAGCTGCTGGTCCAGCTTGCCGCCCATGCCTTCCATCATCGTGAAGGCGCGGGAGTGGGTGAAGGGCATGCGGTAGGCGCGCTTCTCCACCAAGGCGGCGTAGATGTCGACGATCGTCGTCACCCGCACGATGTCGCTGATCTGGTTCGACGACAGATTGTTCGGATAGCCCGAGCCGTCGAGGAATTCGTGGTGATGCAGGATGACATCCAGCATCTCCGGCGGGAAGCCGCCTTGCTCGGCGAGCGCGTCGTAGCCGCGGCGCGGATGCTGGCGGACCTCGTCCATCTCCGCGTCGGTGAGCTTGCCGGGCTTGTCGAGCAGCGCCGCGGGAATGAAAGCCTTGCCGACGTCGTGCAGCAGGGCGGCGCGGGTCAGCCGGCGCTGGTCGTCCTCGCGCATGCCGAGATGCTGCGCGAAGGCGACCGCGAAGCCGGTGACGAACAGGCAATGCCGATAGCTGCCGACATGATGGCAGCCGACGGTGGTGAGCCATTCGCGCAGCGAGGAGTGCTTGATCGCCTTCAGGATCTTGTTCTCGGCGGCGATGACGTCGTCGAAGCTCAGCGGCACGCCGAGCGGCAGCTTCTCGAACATCTTCGCCAGCACCGCGTGCGCCGCTTCGACGCCGCGGTTGAGTGTCTTGCCGCGATCGGTGGCGTCGTAGGTGGCGGTGTCGGGGAACGCGGCGCGGATGCGCTGCAGGATCGCATCGGGCTGCAGCGGCCGCGAGATCGTGTCGGTGGCCCCTAACGCCCAGGCCTGCATGGTGCCGTGATGCAGGGCATCGGCAAGCACGAACAGGCGCGGCATCGAATGATAGGCATCGCCGCGCAGCTTGTTGCGCACCCGTTGCACGCTGTCGGGCGAGCGCAGGTTGATATCGACGACGAGACCGGACAGATCGCGCGAGGGCCGCTCGGGAATCTGCTCCGTGGTCACCGTCGAGACCTCGCCGACCGCCTTCAGGATGCTGGCAAGCTCGCTGCTCGCATCGCTCCGGTCGGAGGCGAGCAGAAGCCGGCGTTTGGCGGCGGATTTGGCTGGCGCGTTCATGGTTTCCCCAAAAGCACGGGAGTGTATTTGGCGTCAGCCTATGCCTGATCAGGTTCTCCGGGCCTTAAGAGGCGTGCTCAAAGGAGCCTTGCGGAATTGGACGCAATTTTACCGATCAGCTCCCGCCCGTCCGGTCAGAACGGCAAAAACAACCCCATGCACAGTAGACCGGCCATTGATGACAAAGGAGAATTTTCGGCGCTCCCGCCTCGCCCCCCGCGTCGTCGCCCGGCCTGACCGGGTGATCCAGTACTCCGGGACGGCGGAGGGATACGGAGAAGCTGCGGCGTACTTGATGCCCCGCCTGCGCGGGGCATGACACCGAGATTGTGGAAGCCGCCCCAAACAAATCCGCCGGAGTTGGCCTCCGGCGGATTGTCTTATTCGGCAGTCACGCTTGCTCTACGCCTTCATCGCGCCCTTCACGGCTTCGGCCGTAATCGGCAGCGCCCGGATGCGGGCGCCGCTGGCGTTGAAGATCGCGTTGCCGATGGCGGGAGCGACCACCGTGACGGCGGGCTCGCCGACGCCGGTGGCCTTTTCGCCGTTGGCGATCACGGCGACCGCGACCTCCGGCATCTGGCTCATGCGCAAGGGCGTGTAGCTGTCGAAATTGGTCTGCTCGATGCCGCCGTCCTTGAGCGTTGCCTTCTCGTACATCGCCAGCGACAGGCCCCACAGCGCCGCGCCCTCGACCTGGGCGCGGATGTTGTCGGGATGCACCTGGGTGCCGACGTCGGTTGCGACCGTGAGCTTCTTCACGGTCACCTCTCCCGACGGCGCCACCGCGACGTGGGCGACGCACGCCGTCCAGCTCGCGGTCGCGCGCTCCTGCGACGACACGCAGGCGACGCCCATGCCCTCGCCTTTCGGCAATTGCCTGGTGCCGTAGCCGGACAGCCCCATCGCGGCGAGCAGCGTGTTGCGCAGCCGCTGCGCGCCGCCGTCGTTCTTGCCCTTGCCGTCGAGCAGCGCGATGCGGAACTGCGCCGGATCCTGGTTGGTCGCAGCCGCGATCTCGTCGATCATGCTTTCGACCGCCCAGAAGGTCCAACCCGGCGCCACCGAGCGGAGCTGACCTGACGGAGTGGCGTTGTGCGCGAGCTCGTTCTTGATCGCGCGCACATAGTGGTTGGGCACGGTGTAGAAGAAGTCGGCGCCGTTCACCGTGAAGGAATCGAGTGGACCCTTCTTGTCGACCGAGGGCGTGAGGAAATCGGGGATCCCCCAGCGTGCCGTGGGCCAGGCCGACACCACGTCGTGGCTGAGCGCGACGAGCTTGCCGTCACCATCCACGCCGGCCTTGACCTTTTGGTAGGTGAGCGGACGCGAGAAATCCATCGTCATGTCGTTCTCGCGCGTATAGATCACCTTCACCGGCTTGCCGACCGCCTTCGCCGCCTGCACGGCGGGGATCATCATGTCGGCGTCGAGCCTGCGGCCGAAGCCGCCGCCAAGCCACAGCTGGTGCATGACCACGAACTTCGGATCGATCCCGGCAGCGCCCGCCGCGATCGCACCTGAGCGCGTCGCGAACTGGTTGCCGGAATAGATGTGCAGGATGTCGCCCTTGAACTCCGCGGTGGCGTTCATCGGCTCCATCGGCGCGTGGATGTTGATACTGGTGGTGTACTCGGCCTCCACCACCTTGGCCGCAGAGCCAAACGCCGCCTGGGGATCGCCGTCCTTGACGAAGAACTGGCCGGAATCCTCAAGCTTCTGCAGCCGCTTGGCCTCGTCAAGCAGCGACTGGCTCGACACCTTCGCATTCGGACCGGCGTCATAGGCGATCTTCAGCGCCTGCGCCGCTTTCTTGGCGTTGGCGTAGGTGCTGGCCACCGCGACCACCCAGCCCGACGTCGTCTGGGTCTTGTCGTCGAGGGTGACGGCCTTGATGAAGCCCGGCACCTTCTTCGCAGCCGAGTCGTCGACCGATTTCACCGTGGCGCCGAAGCGCACCGGCGGGGTCACCACCGCGCCATAGGCCATGCCCGGCAGCATCACGTCGATGCCGTATTTGGCCGTGCCGTTGGTCTTGGAGGGAATGTCGAGCTGCGGCACCGATACGCCGATCATGGTGTATTGATCGGGCGTCTTCAGCTTGATCGCCTTCAGCTCGTCCGGCGTGAAGGTCTTCGTCGCCTTGCCGCTCTTGACGACATCGGCGAACGACATCTGCTTCTTCGACTTCGCGTGCACGATCATGGAATCGCGCACCGCGAGTTCCGAGGCCGGCACGCCCATCGCGGCGGCAGCGCCCTCGGTCAGCGCCATGCGTCCGGCCGCACCCGCCCGGCTCATCGCGTCGAAGTTCATCATGGTCGACCAGCTGCCGCCGGTGATCTGGGCACCCAGCACGGGGTCGTTGAACTTCGGATCGTTGGAGGCGAGATTGACCCGCATGTCGCTCCACTTCGCACCGAGCTCCTCGGCCACGATCTGCGCCATGGTGGAGGCGATGTGCTGGCCCATGTCGGCCTTGCCGCACGTGACGGTGACGAGGCCGTCGGGCGCGATCGCGTACCAGACGCTCGGCTCGAAGTTTGAAGGCGCGGCGAGCGCTTCACCGATGCCGGGCACGCCGGCATAGCCGAGCACGAGTCCGGTTGCGGCGGTGCCGACCAGGAAGGAGCGACGGCTGAGGTCGGTCGCCTCTAGGGTGACGTTCTTCACGTGCTTGTTCATGTGGGCCTCCGCTCGTTGCCGGAAGCGGATGCGGTGCGCATCTCGGTGGCGGCGCGCATGATTGCCTTCTGGATCCGCGAATAGGTCATGCAACGGCAGAGATTGCCGTCCATATGCGCCACGACCTCGTCCTTGGTCGGATTGGGATTCTTGGCGAGCAGCGATGCCGCCTGCATGATCTGCCCGGACTGGCAGTAGCCGCATTGCGGCACCTGCTCGGCGATCCATGCCTTCTGCAGGGGATGATCGCCCTTCGGGGCGAGGCCTTCGATGGTGGTGATCTTCTTGCCGGCGACATCGCCGACCAGGGTCTGGCACGACCGCACGGCTTCGCCGTTGACGTGCACGGTGCAGGCACCGCAAAGCCCGGCACCGCAGCCGAACTTGGTGCCGGTCATCTGCAATTGTTCGCGGATAGCCCAAAGGAGCGGCGTGTCGTTTGCCGCATCCACGGACATACTCCGCCCGTTGATGGTGAGCGTTGGCATAGGCGTCTTCCCCTGCGGTGCATGAAGCCGCTTACGGCGGCAACTTGTGTTGGCGGACACCCACCGGGCTGGCGCCCGCCTTGATCGCAAGAATGATCGGGTTCAGGCGTTGAGGCAAATGCAATCTGGAATCGATCGAAACTATCTCGGCAATCTCGGTGTTGTGCGCTGCGACAAGTGCACCAACGCAGCGACTCAACGCAACGCTCTTCACGCCAGTCATGCGTGCAGCGCGACCACGACAGTTTCCTCCGAGTAACCGCGCGGGCTAGGATGAGCCAGCAACCAGAACAACAAGGGCGGACGAATGCCAAGGATCGATCGGGACGGCGTCGGGATCCATTACGAAGTCCATGGCAACGGGCCGCCATTGCTGCTCACTCACGGCTATTCCTCGACCTCGGCGATGTGGCATGAGCAGGTCGATGCGCTGGCAAAGGACCACACGCTGATCCTGTGGGACATGCGCGGCCACGGCCAGTCCGACTATCCCGACGACCCCAAGGCCTACAGCGAAGCGCTGACCGTCGGCGACATGGCGGCGATCCTCGATACGGTCGGCGCGGAGCGCGCCATCATCGGCGGCCTGTCACTCGGCGGCTACATGTCGCTCGCCTTCTATCGCGCGCATCCGGAACGCGCTCGCGCGCTGCTGATCATCGACACCGGCCCCGGCTTCAAGAAGGACGACGCGCGCGAGGCCTGGAACGCACGGGCGCTGGGAACCGCCGACAGGCTGGATCGCGAAGGTCTCGACGTGCTGAAATCAGCGACGCGCGAGCGCGCCTCCGCGAGTCATCGCAACGCCAGCGGATTGGCGCTCGCCGCGCGCGGCATGCTGACCCAGCGCGACGCCCGCGTGATCGAGCTGCTGCCCGACATCAAGGTGCCCAGTCTGATCGTGGTCGGCGCCGACGACACGCCGTTCCTTGCCGCGTCCGATTACATGGCCGCGAAAATCCCCGGCGCGCAAAAGGTCGTGATCCCCGCGGCCGGACACGCCGTCAACATCGATCAGCCCAAGGCTTTTGTTGACGCGGTGCTGCCTTTCCTGAAGAACTTGCCGGGATAGAAGGTCGGACGGGAACACAGGCAATGAAGCGGACGATGGTGGCTGCGGGCGCGGTGTGGCTGGCGATGTCTGCATCCGTGCAGGCCGAGTCCTTCGGCACGATGCCGCCGCGCCGGCCCTTCGTCGAGACCTTGTCGAACAACACGCCGCTCGCCTTCGGCATGGATGCCGAGCAGGCCGCACGCGTGCTCGGGCAGAAGCTGCAATATGTGAAGGGCCGTCCCGGCAACGAGATCTACCTCGCTTTGCGCAACATCGGTGGCAGCGGCCTGATCCCCTATCGCCACCGTCTGTTCCTGCAATTCCGCCATGGACGCCTGGCGGGATGGAAGGAAGACTACGGCGAGAACTGGATGTGGGAGTAAGGCGGCTCTTCATGTCGCAGAGCAAGCATCTCCACGCTGTCTTGGTTGAAGTTGCCACATCGTCATGGCCGGGCCTGTCCCGGCCATGACGATGTGGCTTTCGGACGGCACCAAGAACGTGGATGCCCGGGACATAGGCGAGCGAAGCGACGCCGTCCTTCAGACGGCTACGCCCGGGCATGACGATGTTGCTGAGCGACAGAATTCTCGATCGACGACCAACCAAGAAGGACAACCCGCGTGGGACAAGACATCAAGCTGACGGCCCCCGACAATTTCCAGCTCGGCGCCTATCGCGCTGACCCCTCAGGCAGCCCCAAGGGCGCCGTGGTGGTGATCCAGGAAATTTTTGGCGTCAACCATCACATTCGCTCGGTCTGCGACCGTCTGGCCGGGGAAGGCTATGTCGCGATCGCGCCGTCGATCTTCGACCGCACCTCGCCGAACTTCCAGTCGGGCTATACCCCCGACGAGATCGCCGAAGCGCGCAAGTTCGTCGCCAGTCCCGACTGGGAGGCGATGCTGCGCGACACGCAGGCCGCGATCGATGCGGTGAAGAGCGTCGGCCCGGTCGGCATCATCGGCTTTTGCCTCGGCGGCAGCGTCGCCTTTGTCGCGGCGACGCGATTGACCGGACTGAAGGCCGCGATCGGCTATTACGGAGGCGCCGTCGTGCGCTTCGCCGACGAGACGCCGAAGGTGCCCACGCAGCTGCATTTCGGCGAGAAGGATTCGGGCATTCCCCTGACCGATGTCGAGACCGTCAAGGCGAAGCGGCCGGACGTCGAGGTCTTCATCTATCCCGGCGCCCAGCACGGCTTCCATTGCGACGAGCGACCGAGCTACGACAAGGCGAGTGCCGACATCGCTTGGCCACGCAGCATGGATTTCTTCGCGAAGCATTTGACGAAGTAAGCGCGCCCGACTCTCTCCACGTCATTCCGGGATGCGCCGCAAGGCGCAGGCCCGGAATCCATCATCACGAACCGGGGTTATGGATTCTCAGGTGCGCAATTGCGCACCATAGCTCGCGCTTCGCGCGCCCCGGAATGACTGGAGGAGAGAGTTGGGCTGAAGCCAGCCTTAGAACCAGCGCTCGCCGACGAACACGGTGTCACCCGGGCTCAGGGGCGTGCCGAGCGGCACCACGGCGCGCATGGAGCCGCCGGCTTCGGTGTGGGTGACGGTGACCACGTCGCGCTTGGCGCGGGGTGAGAAACCGCCGGCGATGGCGACGGCGCTTTCGACCGTCATGTTCGGCACATAGGGATATTGGCCGGGCGCGGTGACTTCACCGAGAATGAAGAACGGCCGATAGGACTCGACCTCGACGGCGACCGAGGGTTCACGGATGTAGCCGTTGCGCAGCCGCGCGGCGATTTCACCGGCGAGTCCCGCCGGAGTGCGGCCACGAGCCGGCACTCCACCGATCAGCGGCATCGTGATCGAACCACCGGCGTCGATGGCGTAGCTGTTGGTGAGGCCTTCCTGGCCGTAGACCACGACGCGCAGCTTGTCGCCGGCGTCGAGATGGTAGGAGGCATCATGGCGCACCGGAGCCCCCATCGGCGCGGCATAGCCGACCGGCATGAGCGCGGGCGAGGCAAAGGAATTGGTCAGCGCACTGATCGCCCCGCCGCCGTTGTTGGCAACGACGACCGGCTGCGGCGCGCCGTAGGGCTGACCGTAGACCATGGTGTCGAGATCGGCGCGCGGCTGCACCATCGCGACGGGGCCAGCGGTCTGCATGCAGCCGCCAAGGGTCAGCGCGGCGGACGCTGCCAGGAACGCTGCCGAGATCGACCATCGAAACGCGCGTGCAACCGGCACCGGACCTATCCCTCGGAACGAGACAGCCTCAGTGATGCACCGGTTATGGTTAATAAAACGTTGAGGGGGCGTAGGGCGAAGAGGCCGACGCGAGATCAGCCGCACGCTCCGTCATGCCCGGGCTTGTCCCGGGCATCCACGGTCTTCTCTCTCGACACCAAGAACGTGGATGGCCGGGACAAGCCCGGCCATGACGAGAGACTAGCTTACGCGCTCACGCCCGCGCCGATCGGACAGGACACGCCAGTGCCGCCGAGCCCGCAATAGCCAGCGGGATTCTTCGCCAGATATTGCTGGTGGTAAGCCTCGGCGAAATAGAATTCACCGGCGGGCGCGATCTCGGTGGTGATGGCGCCGAGGCCCTTGGCGGCAAGCGCCTTCTGGTAGAGCGCCCTGGATTCGTCGGCCGCCTTCTTCTGCGCATCGGAATGCGTGTAGATCGCGCTTCGGTATTGCGTGCCGACGTCGTTGCCCTGGCGCATGCCCTGCGTCGGGTTGTGGCTCTCCCAGAACGTCTTGAGCAATCTCTCGTAGGAGATCTTCTTCGGATCGAACACGACCAGCACCACTTCGGTGTGGCCGGTGCGCCCCGAGCAGGTCTCTTCATAGGTCGGGTTCGGCGTGTGGCCGCCGGCATAGCCAACGGCGGTCGTGTAGATGCCATCGCCGAGTTCCCAGAACTTGCGCTCGGCGCCCCAGAAGCAGCCGAGCCCGAACACGGCCTGCTCGAGGCCGGCGGGATAAGGCGGCTGCAACTTGCTGCCGTTGACGAAATGGGTGGTCGCGGTCGGAATGGCTTGTGCACGGCCGGGCAGCGCCTCAGTTGCGCTCGGCAATGCGGTGGTCTTGCGCATGAACAGCATGATTGGGCCTCCGCAACGAGCTGTCCGTCGCTTGAGCCAATTCAATGAGGGCTCAGGCGGCGTGCTCGCGATCAAGTGGGAATATAGGTCTTTACGCGCGAAGGGGCAGCCCTGTTACGTCGCCGCCAGCGCGAAAGCTCAGTCGCGGAAATTGAAGATCAATCCCGGCGGGAATTGAAAGATCAATCCCGGCGGGAATTGAGGATCAATCCCGGGAATAGCCGATCAGCGGCTTGCGCGGGCGAAACAGGATCATCAGGAGGATGCCCAGAATGCCGAGGACGGCGAAGACCGGCTGATCCAGCACCAGGCGGATCACCGAGGTCCAGAGCCAGGGCGCCTTGGCCTCGACCCAGCTGCGGAACGCCGTCTGGCTGGCCTGATTGATGTCGTTCCAGAACTGGCCGAACCGGGTGAACCGCAGGGTCTGGTCGGCTACCCAGCGGGCGCCGTCATAGACCATGAAGATGAAACCGCCGGCGAGCAGCAGCAGCCCAATCAGTCGGAAAAAGCCGCGGATCATGCCTCACCCCATATGGTCGTCCGATCGGACGACCCGTCAAACCCCGCCAGCCAATAACCGGGAGACGGCAGAAATTCAACCTCTTCAGGGCGTTACGGCACGCCTCTCGGCGCTCAAGGCCCGTTTCCAGCCCGGGAAAGCGTTGACGGTGCCGCAGACCCTCTCTATAAGGGCGCCAACTGGCGGTGGGCGCAATCCTGCCGCCGCTGTTCTTTGAGCAGTTGCAGGCGCCTTGAGCTTTAATGGCTCCTTGGAGTCTCAGAGACGGCCCGCAAGGCTGTCGCTCATGTTCCGGGAACAGCCCAGCAATCGAACACCCTAAATCCGAGCGTCGATCAAGCGGTCAAGCAGCCGGCGCTACCCGAACAAGACGCGACCGGTACCGCAAAGGATATAGAGACCATGGCCAATACCACCTCCGCCAAGAAAGCGACGCGCAAGATCGCCCGCCGCACTGCCGTCAACAAGTCCCGCCGCACCCAGATGCGCGGCGTCGTGCGCACTGTCGAAGAAGCCATCAAGACCGGCGATCGCGCCGCCGCGACGCAGGCGCTGGCGAATGCCGAGCCCGCCCTGATGCGCGCCGCGCAGCGCAACATCATTCACAAGAACAACGCCAGCCGCAAAGTCTCGCGCCTCACCGCGCAGATCGCCAAGCTCGCGAAGTAACGTCGCGCCGTCCGATCGGGTCATCCGATCGGTTGAGCCCATCGAGCGTCAATCAGCCCGGCTTCACGCCGGGCTTTTTGTTGTCTGCCATATTCACGCAAATAGCCGCGCGACGTCCATTCTTCGGTCGGAAGATCTGCATCGTCCGCACTATGATGCGTTCCGTAATTTTACCTGCAGATGTTTTGCAACAGCGGAAACTCTCACTGCGCTGCGAAAAACCCTTGCGAGGCGGGGCTAACTCGCATTTGCGCGCGCACCGAGTTCTGCACACCGTAGTTTTCCCGGAACATGTTTGCGTCGGGTTACCCTGTGAAACGAGACTCAAAAAACGATGGCTCGCTAACAACTTATCGACATAGCACCGACAAGCATTTGGAAAATTCGCCCGCGCGTCGCGCGCGCGACGCTTTTGTGAAAAATTTTTGGCGGCGACGGAGAATTGTCACATGCCGCACCGCGCTTTCGAATCTGTGCACGGATTCAAACTCTTGCTCGCCAGCCTGTGCACAACTCCCGCGCGGCGTTAACGCTGGTCAAGTTTTTAGATCGATCAAACGTGAATCAATTCCGTTGCGAGTCTTTCCGCATAGTGTATTCCTTAGGTCGTCCGCAGCGCCCACGATCTTGAGACCAGCGCGGTTTTAGAAACGGGGCGAGCGTGCAAATCGGCGGCGGTGTGCACGTAGGCGACGCTTCAACAAGCGATTGTCGGTTCAAAACCCACAGCAATGTGGGAATGGTAGCTCTTTGTCTGAATGTCTCCAAGCGGGATTTCTCGATCTCGCTCGCGCCAGGCGCAAATGAGAGATGTCGCGAAGCTACCCCGACACGACTGATGACGTAGCCGGGCGGACGAACAGTACAGACGGGCAGGGCATAAGCGACTTCGGTCGTGGTTGCCTTCAGGACACGCAGGACCTTGCCGTGAGCAATCACGGCAGGACGGGGAGGTATCATGTCTTACGGACTCAACGCGGTATTGAAACAAGTCTCATATTCCAACGATGCCGTTCTAATTCCGTCGGACACCCAGCCTCCCGCGTGTGACGGAGCGCCGAGTACGCGCTGACCTCGCGACCCTCCATCTCTGACATCGCTGATCGGACGCGGCGTTTTCGCCGAACGGTCGAGCCATGCCTGACAATGGACTCGCTTAGAGGTCGCGCCGTTTCAGGGATCCCGGCAGGGATCCTGCATGGCGCTCACAACGCAACTTTATCTCTCAATAGAAGTTTCAAACGATGAACACATCGGAACAGGATCGCTGGTCACGCGTGAAGAGCCGGCTGCGCTCGAACGTGGGCGAAGACGTCTATACGAGCTGGTTTGCCCGCATGGATCTGGAAGGCGTGCAGGAGGAGAGCGTGCGGCTCTCGGTTCCCACGCGCTTCCTGAAGAGCTGGATCCAGGCCCATTATGCCGAGCGCGTGCTGTCGTGCTGGCAGGCCGAGATGCCCGAAGTCCATCGCATCGATCTCACCGTTCGTACCGCGGTGCGCCCCGTCGCTCAGCCGAAGGAAGCGCCCGCGCCGGTCGAGACGCGCCGTGCGCCCGCTGCCGAGCTGCGCTCGACCGCGACCGCACCGGTCTCCGCCAATCATGACGCGCTCGGCGGCTCGCCGCTCGATCCGCGCCTGACCTTCGCGAGCTTCGTCGTCGGCCGCTCCAACACGCTGGCACATGCGGCGGCACGCCAGGTCGCCGAGGGCCGTCGAGGCGACCCGGTCATGTTCAACCCGCTCTACATCCATGCCGGCGTCGGCCTCGGCAAGACGCATCTGCTTCAGGCGGTGACCTGGGCCGGCAATTCCGGCAACGAGCGCAAGGTGCTGTACCTGACCGCGGAAAAATTCATGTACGGCTTCGTCGCCGCGCTGAAGACGCAGACGGCACTCGCCTTCAAGGAAGCGCTGCGCGGCATCGACGTGCTCGTCATCGACGATCTGCAGTTCCTGCAGGGCAAGTCGACGCAGGCCGAGTTCTGTCACACGCTGAACGCGCTGATCGACGCCGGCCGCCAGGTCGTGATCGCGGCCGACCGTCCGCCGTCCGACCTCGAAAGCCTCGACGATCGCGTGCGCTCGCGACTGGCCGGCGGTCTCGTGGTCGAGATGGGCTCGCTCGGCGAAGAACTGCGCCACGGCATTCTCAAGTCGCGCGTCGCGGCGGCTCGCGCCCATCATGCGACGTTCGAGGTGCCCGAGGAGGTGCTGACCTATCTGGCCCGCGCCATCACCCATAACGGCAGGGATCTGGAAGGCGCGATCAACCGCCTGCTGGCGCACTCGAAGCTCAACAACCGGCCGGTGACGCTGGAGATGGCCGAGCACGAGGTGCGCGACCTGATCCGCCCGCAGGAGCCGAAGCGGATCAAGATCGAGGACATCCAGCGTGTGGTGGCGCGGCAGTATAATGTCAGCCGCTCCGACCTGTTGTCCTCGCGCCGCACCGCCAACGTGGTCCGTCCGCGCCAGGTGGCGATGTACCTCGCCAAGACGCTGACCCTGCGGTCGCTCCCCGAGATCGGCCGCCGCTTCGGCGGGCGCGACCACACCACGGTTCTGCACGCCGTGCGCAAGATCGAGGCACTGGTCTCCAAGGACACCGCGCTGTCGGACGAAGTCGAGGCGCTGAAGCGCCAGCTTCAGGAATAAACGCCTGGTGCTGCTGCCATTCTCCCGCCGCCCCGGCCATGCCTGGGCGGCGGTCTGCATTTCTGCCGGTAAATCGTGGGGAACTGCCCCGCAATCCCTTGAAACGGATGGCTTTCCGCGCCACCTTGCGCGACCCTGACGGCTTTGGTCATATCGACTGGATGCCCCGGTCTGTCGGGGTCTTTCGGTGCCGTGGCGCGCGTCCCGCCGCCCGGCTTTTCCAACACTGGGTTTTCACTGGTTTTCTTGGGGATCGGGCGAGTAGTGCAATGAAAGTTACGGTCGAGCGCGCGCAACTCCTGAAGTCGCTGGGTCATGTCCACCGCGTGGTCGAGCGCCGGAACACGATCCCGATCCTCGGCAACGTGCTGGTCCGCGCCGAGAACGCAAAGCTGTCGCTGAAGGCGACCGACCTCGACCTCGAGGTGACGGAGACGCTGCCTGCGGAGACCGCGACCGCAGGCTCCACCACCGTGCCGGCGCACATGTTCTACGACATCGTGCGCAAGCTGCCTGACGGATCGCAGATCGTGCTGGAGGCCGACGGCGACCGCGCCGTGCTGGCGATCCGCGCCGGCCGCTCGCGCTTCACGCTGCAGACCCTGCCGGAGAATGACTTCCCGGATCTCGCCGCCGGCGACATGTCGCATTCGTTCAATCTCGCCGCCAAGGACGTCAAGCGGCTGATCGACCGCACCCAGTTCGCGATCTCGACGGAAGAGACGCGCTATTATCTCAACGGCATCTATCTGCACGCCGCGGGCACGCCGACGGCGGCGACGCTGCGCGGCGTGGCCACCGACGGCCATCGCCTCGCCCAGCTCGACCTGGTCCAGCCCAAGGGCGCAGACGGCATGCCGGGCGTGATCGTGCCACGCAAGACCGTCGGCGAGGTGCAGCGCCTGATCGAGGATGCCGAGGCCGAGGTCACGATCGAGCTGTCGCAGGCCAAGATCCGCTTCACCATCGGCAATGTGGTGCTGACCTCGAAGCTGATCGACGGCACCTTCCCCGATTATGGCCGCGTCATCCCGCAGGGCAACGACAAGGAGCTCGTCGTCGACAAGAAGGATTTCGAGAACGCGGTCGACCGCGTTTCCACGATCTCCAGCGAGCGCGGGCGGGCGGTGAAGCTGTCGCTGTCGCCAGGCAAGCTGGTGCTGTCGGTGACCAACCCGGATTCCGGCAGCGCCACCGAAGAGCTCGAGGTCGAATACGCTTCCGACGCCCTCGATATCGGCTTCAACTCCCGCTACCTGCTCGACATCGCCGCCCAGATCGAAGGCGACGTCGCAACGCTGAGGCTCGCCGACCCCGGCTCGCCCACGCTGGTGCAGGACCGCGACGACAAGAGCGCGCTGTACGTGCTGATGCCGATGCGGGTGTGAGGCCTACCGCCTCTCCACGCATTGACTACATGCGTCATGGCCGGGCTTGTCCCGGCCATCAACGTCTTGGGAGCCCAAGAACGTGGCACCCGGCAATGACAGAGTGACATGACCCCCTCCCGCATTCATCGCCTGACGCTGACGCATTTTCGCAATTACCGGGCGGCGGGGCTCGAGACGGCGGCTAACATGGTGGCGCTGGTCGGGCCGAACGGGGCGGGCAAGACCAATTGCATCGAGGCGATCTCGTTCCTGTCGCCGGGCCGCGGCCTGCGGCGCGCCACGCTGGAAGACGTCGCCGACAACCAGGGCGACGGCTCCTGGGCGGTCTCCGCGCAGGTCGAGGGCGCATTGGGCCTGGCCACGCTCGGCACCGGCATCGATCCGCCGCGGGCGGATAGCGCGGTCAGCCGGCGCTGCCGCATCGACCGCGAGCCGGTCAATTCGGCCACCGCCTTCGGCGACCATATCCGCATGGTGTGGCTGACGCCGGCGATGGACGGGCTGTTCATGGGCGCAGGCTCCGAGCGGCGGCGTTTCTTCGATCGCCTGGTGCTCGCCATCGACAGCGAGCATTCCAGCCGCATTTCCGCGCTCGAACGCTCGCTGCGCTCGCGCAACCGCCTGCTCGAGACGCGCAATTACGACGACCATTGGTGTGACGCGATCGAGCGCGAGACCGCCGAGCTCGCGGTCGCCGTCGCCGCAACGCGTGGCCAGACCGCGGCGCGGCTGACCGGCATGCTCAATGCGCGCGCGCAGGCGTCCGCGTTTCCGTCGGCGCAGATCGCGCTCGACGGCTGGATGGAGAACGCGCTGCTTCAGGAGACCGCGACGTCGGTCGAGGACCGCTACCGCCAGATCCTGCGCGACAACCGTCCGCGCGACGCAATCGCCGGCCGCACCACCGACGGCCCGCACCTCACCGATCTCCAGGTGATCTACGCACCCAAGAGCATGCCGGCGCGCGACGCCTCGACCGGCGAGCAGAAAGCGCTGCTGATCGGCCTCGTGCTGGCGCATGCGACGCTGGTCGCGGAGATGACCGGCATCGTGCCGCTGCTGCTGCTCGACGAGGTCGTTGCCCATCTCGATCCGAACCGGCGCGCCGCGCTGTTCGACGAGCTGCGCAAGCTCGGTGCGCAGGTTTGGCTGACCGGCGCGGACCCGGCCTCCTTCGCCGAGATCGGCGCCGGAGGCGAGATCTTTGACGTCGAGAGCGGACGGGTCTCCAACCGCCGCCCTTGAACCTGCCCCATTCTCCTCACGACTAGTTGCCAGAGGCCGCGCCGACGCTGTCGCAGCCGCTGCAGTCGCGATGACATGACGCGCGATATCCCTGGAGAGTGAGATGCGGACGGTAACGCCCGGGGCGCAAGCCTCGGCACGATGGCTGGCGTTTGCGTGCGGCCTGGCACTGCTCGCGAGCTGCACGCTCGCCGCCAGCGCCGGCGCCTGGGTGCCGCATCTGTCGGCGCTGTTTTCGGCCGGGCTCACGCCTGATCCCGACGCCAGGCTCCCCGCACCGACCCGTTACAGCTACAGAGGAATCCACACCACGGTGGCGAGCGGCTTCGAGGCGCCGCTGCGCACCAGGCTCGACGCCACCGTGCCCGCCGGGCTTGGCGATGTGCTCGCCTTCTACCGCACCGAGCTCGGCAAGCTCGGCTGGCAGGAGAAGACCGATGGCGCGGTGATCGCCGCCGATCGCGTGCAGCTCGCCTTCGCCTCCCCGCTGGGGCCGGCAGCACTGGAGCTGCACCGCAAGGACAACAGCACGATGGTCAATCTCGTGCAGAAGAATGCCGACACGGCGACCCGGGCGAACGTCATGCCCGAGCCAGGCCAGGCCAAAGTGGTGTTCAGCAATATCGGCGAGACCGAAGCGGTGCTCACGATCCACGAGCGCACCATCCGGCGCGCGGGCGGCGCCAACGCGGTGGCGCTGGATCTGCCGCCCGGCAAATATACCTACGAACTGAGCGTCCCGGGCCATGCGGTCACCACGAACATCCTCACCTTCGCCGCCGGCGACACCTGGGAGCTCACGGTCGGGCGCGGCGGCGAGGCATGGTCGCCGCTCCAGCTGTATTGAACCTCACGGGTTTCTGCCGCGACTTCTCGTTCGAGGC
>Ga0102590_1002102_pt1 | contig 25274 bp, 25 predicted proteins | sample AraplaMF_Col_mMF_FD_76859 | JGI IMG/M metagenome (GOLD analysis project Ga0102590, IMG submission 76859) | Arabidopsis root microbial communities from the University of North Carolina, USA - plate scrape MF_Col_mMF | ecosystem: Host-associated > Plants > Roots > Endosphere | place: USA... | reverse complement strand
GGCCATGGAAGATGCCCGTCCTGGAGAATGAAATGACGACGAAAAAACCCTTCGGCCTGCCGTCCGTGAAACTGATCGCAATCGCTGCCGTTGCTGGCATCGTTGCCGGTGCGGCAGCGGTATACGTGAAGGAGACGGGCATTGGCAATGGTATCGGCGATACGGCTTCGGCCGAATGCCCGCTGACGAAGGAGCGCAGTGCTAACCTGAGCTCCCTCATGAAAGGCCAGGTTGCCGCCATGGTCGCCGCCAACCAGCCGAAGAAACTTCAGACAGTCGCGTTCAACGGCCCTGACGGCAAGCCGATGACGCTCGATCATTTCGCCGGCAAGACCGTGCTTCTCAATCTCTGGGCCACATGGTGCGTGCCCTGCCGCGAGGAAATGCCGGCACTGAACGCGCTGGAGAAGGATATGGGCAGCGACAAGTTCCAGGTCGTGCCTGTCAATATCGATAGTGGTGACGATGAGAAGCCGAAGGCGTTCCTGAGCGAAATCGGTGTCGATGCGCTGAAGCTTTACCGGGACAATACGATCGGCGTCTTCAATAGCCTGAAAAAGGAAGGACTTGCCTTCGGTCTTCCGGTCACGCTGCTGCTCGACGAAAAGGGTTGCCTGATCTCGGCCATGAACGGTCCGGCCGCATGGGATAGCGACGATGCCAAGGCGCTGATCAAGGGGGCGATCGGGTCGTAAGGACGCGGCTCAGGGGTCACCGGCGCCGCGGATAAGGAACACACCTGCCAGTCCGATCAGGACGCAGCACTGCAGCAGAAACATCGGCAATTCGCTCGACATGATTTTTCCTCCCATTCACGGCAGGAAAGCATGTCGCGAGCCTTTGTTCCATTCGCCTATTTTAGTGATCAGGGACTTATCGGGTCGGAACCGGGGTTTCGCCGCGATAGTCATAGAAGCCGCGGCCGGATTTGCGGCCGAGCCAGCCGGCCTCGACATATTTCACCAGAAGCGGGCACGGGCGGTATTTGCTGTCGGCGAGGCCGTCGTGCAGCACCTGCATGATTGAAAGGCAGGTATCGAGGCCGATGAAATCGGCAAGCTGCAACGGTCCCATCGGATGGTTGGCGCCGAGCTTCATGGCGGTATCGATGGCATCGACCGTGCCGACGCCTTCGTAGAGCGTATAGATCGCTTCGTTGATCATCGGCAGCAGAATGCGGTTGACGATGAAGGCCGGGAAATCCTCGGCGACCGTAACGGTCTTTTCCAGCGATGCGACGAATTCCCTGGCGGCGGAGAAGGTTGTTTCCTCAGTCGCGATGCCGCGCACCAGTTCCACGAGCTTCATGACCGGAACCGGGTTCATGAAGTGGATGCCCATGAAGCGCTCGGGACGGTCGGTCGCGGCTGCAAGACGCGTGATCGACAGCGAGGAGGTGTTGGTGGCAAGGATCGCTTCCGGCTTCAGTACCGGACAGACCTGAGTATAGATCTTGCGCTTGACGCTTTCATCTTCGGTTGCCGCCTCGATCACGAGATCAGAGGGGGCGAGATCGTTGACATTGGCCGAGCCGGTAATATGGGAAAGCGCTGTGCTGCGCTCTTCATCGGTCATCTTGCCGTTCGTCACCTGACGCGCAAAATTGCCGTTGATGGTGGCAAGGCCGGACTCGATACGATCCTGCGACAGATCGTAGATATGAACCTTGTATCCTGCGGCGGCCGAAACATGCGCGATGCCGCAGCCCATCTGGCCCGCACCAATTATACCAATATTCTTCAACACCGCGCTCATCTCCAACCCCCGCCCGGCATACACCCCCGCGCCGCCGGTATTTTTATATGAAATTGCCGGACGAAAGATCGCCCGGCAAAAGTAGTAGACCGATAGAAGACAATTTTCCAGTCATTCGCAAGTGCGAAAAGAAGGCAATCTGACCGATCAGAGGGCTTTTTCGAGCTCCGGCAGGACGTCGAAGAGATCGGCGACAAGTCCATAGTCGGCGATCTGGAAGATCGGGGCCTCTTCGTCCTTGTTGATCGCGACAATGACCTTCGAATCCTTCATGCCGGCGAGATGCTGGATGGCGCCCGATATGCCGCAAGCAATGTAGAGCTGCGGGGCGACGACCTTGCCGGTCTGGCCGACCTGCCAGTCGTTCGGGGCGTAACCGGCGTCGACGGCGGCACGCGAGGCACCGACGGCTGCACCGAGCTTGTCGGCGACCGGCAGGATGACTTCCTTGAACTTCTCGGCGGAACCGAGCGCGCGGCCACCGGAGATGATGATCTTGGCGGAGGTCAGTTCCGGACGTTCGGAGGCCGAGAGCGCGTCGGACACGAAGTTCGAAAGGCCCGGATCGGAGACGGCGGGGATTGTTTCGACGGCGGCCGAGCCGCCCTCGGAGGCGGAGGCGAAGGAAGCGGTGCGCACGGTGAGGACCTTCTTGGCGTCGGTCGCCTGCACCGTCTGGATCGCGTTGCCGGCATAGATCGGGCGCTTGAAGGTATCCGGCGAAATCACTTCGGTGATTTCGGAGACCTGGGCGACATCGAGGAGAGCGGCGACGCGCGGCATGACATTCTTGCCAGTGGAGGTCGCCGCGGCGACGATCGTGTCGTAGCTGCCGGCCAGAGAGACGATCAGGTCGCCAAGCGGCTCAGCAAGATTGTTGGCGAGGTCATCGCTTTCGGCGAGCAGCACCTTGGAGACGCCAGATAGCGTGGCAGCCGCGTCGGCGGCGGCCTTTGCGCCCTTGCCGGCGACGAGAACGTGGATGTCTCCGCCAATCTGTGCGGCAGCCGTCAGGGCCTTGGCGGTCTGGTCGGAAAGGGTTGCGTTGTCGTGGTCAGCCAGAAGAAGAATGGCCATGGTTGTAATTCCTTTCTCGAACCTTAGAGGACGCCGGCTTCGTTCCTGAGCTTGTCGACAAGCTCGGCGACCGACTTCACCTTGACGCCCGCCTTGCGGCCGGACGGCTCTTCCGTCTTCAGCACCTTGAGGCGTGGAGCGGTGGAAATACCGAAATCGGCCGGGCTCTTCTTGTCGAGGGGCTTCTTCTTCGCCTTCATGATGTTCGGCAGGGTGGCGTAACGCGGCTCGTTTAAGCGCAGGTCGGTCGTGACGACTGCCGGAAGCTTGACCTTGATCGTCTGCAGGCCGCCGTCGATCTCACGGGTAACGGTGGCATTGTCGCCCTCGATCGCGATCTTGGAGGCGAAGGTCGCCTGGGCGGAGCCGAGGAGGGCTGCCAGCATCTGGCCGGTCTGGTTGGAATCGTCGTCGATCGCCTGCTTGCCGACGATGATCAAGCCCGGCTTTTCGGCGTCGGCAACACCCTTGAGGATCTTCGCAACGGTGAGCGGCTCGACGGGGTCATCAGTCTCGACGAGGATGGCGCGGTCGGCGCCCATTGCGAGCGCCGTGCGGAGCGTTTCCTCGGCCTTGGCAGGGCCGATCGAGACGACGACCACTTCCTCGGCCTTGCCTGCTTCCTTCAGGCGAAGGGCCTCCTCGACCGAAATCTCGTCGAACGGGTTCATCGACATCTTGACGTTGGCAAGGTCGACGCCCGATCCATCCGGCTTGACGCGGATCTTCACGTTGTAATCGACAACGCGCTTGACTGGGACGAGAATTTTCATGGGGTCCTTCCTTCGAACAGAGATGGGCCTTCAACAGAGACTTCTGGGAAAATGCGCGCTTGGGCGCCGCTCCGATTGTCGAATGGCGACATGGATACGCGTTTTTCCTCCAAATACAACGCTTCCGTGACGCAGCCGGTCGATTTGGATGGCAATATATTAACGTTTACGTTCACGTCAATATTAAAGCTTGTCTCGGCCCCAGGGCAGGCGCGGTGGCACGGGCATGCCCGAGGCAGTGACGCGAATGGGGATCGGCCGATCCTTGACGGCGCGCGGCGTCACGATCTGCCGGTCGAACAGCGGCACGCCCGGCCGGCGCATGACGAAAATGAGCAGGGCACCCGCGATGATGCCGCCGACATGGGCGCCCCACGAGACGTTGCCGTCGGAATCGATCAACAGCATGAAGAACTGCTGGCCGACCCAGAGCAGGAGCGGGATGAAGGCGGGTAGCGGCAATGGCACGCGGAAAAAAACCAGCACCCAGACCCGCACGCGCGGATGCAGCATCAGATAGGCCGCCACCACACCTGAGATCGCCCCGGATGCGCCGACGAGCGGGGCTTCCGATGTCGTCGACAGCAGGCCGTGGCAGAGGGCACCGGCGGCGGCGCAGGCGAGGTAGAAGATGAGGAAGCGCAGATGCCCCATTGCATCCTCGACATTATCGCCGAAGACCCAGAGGAAGATCATATTGCCGGCAAGATGCCAGAAACTCGTATGGATCAGGGAATAGGTAACGTAGGTGGCTGTCTCCGGCACGATTTCCAGTCCCGGCGCCAGCACCGCATAGCCGAAGACGATGGCCGGGATATAGCCGAGCCCGATAGTCGCGGCCTGGGCGACCTGCTCGGTTTCGACCGTCGTGAAGATCCAGGCGGCGATATTGACCGCCATCAGACCGAGTGTGACCCACTGAACCTTGATGTGTTTCAGCGTATTGGCATCGTGCAGAGGTATGAACATGAAAGCCTGCCCCCGGCGATCGTGACGGCTGCGAACCTACCTGTTTTTTCCGGGAACCCAAAGCACATCCGCCTTGCCGCCATCATTTGCATGGCGGGCCGCAACGAACAGGAAGTCGGAGAGACGGTTGACATATTTGAGGGCCGCGACGCCCACGATCTCTCCCTCGCCGCGGGCAAGCGCAACCATCAGCCGTTCGGCACGGCGCGCCACCGTCCGGGCAAGGTGCAGATGAGCGGCGGCAGGGCTGCCGCCGGGCAGCACGAAGGATTTCAGCGGGTCGAGATCGGCATTCAGCCTGTCGATATCGCGTTCCAGCCGGGTGACCTGGCTTTCCACGATGCGTAGCGGCTCATAAGCCGGCGGCTCGTCGGTTTCAGGCGTAGCCAGATCGGCACCGAGGTCGAAGAGGTCGTTCTGGATCAGCATCAGCATGGCATCGAGTTCGGGCAGGTCCGCCGTATGCAGCCTTGCGACGCCGATTACCGAATTGGTTTCGTCGATGGTGCCGTAGGCTTCGACACGCAGGTCATGCTTGGCACGTCGCGGGCCGGAGACGAGCGCGGTCGTGCCGTCATCGCCGGTTCTGGTGTAGATCTTGTTGAGCTTTACCATTGACGGCTTTCGGATCAGCTCGGGCGTCCGCCACCGGTCAACCAGAGCGTCAGCATGATCAGGATGACGGCGATTGCCTGCAGCAGCACGCGCAGCTGCATCAGCTTGTTGGAAAGGTTCGGATCGCCACCCTTCATCATGTTGAACAGGCCGCGGATCAGCACGAGGGCGACGAGACCCATGACGATGATCGCAATGACGTAGGTGACTGTGGACATGGCAGTCTCTTTTCTTTTCAGTCCGTCCAGCGCATCAGGCGGTAGAAGAGGTCGGACGGAAGCAGCCTCTTCAACAATATGCCCTGTTTAGCCGGAGTCGTTGCGGGATAATGTGGCTTCGGATTTTTCGAGTTCAATGCACGTGTCAATACTGCGTAGACCGCCTCGGGGCCAAGCTTGTGGCGGTTGACCGGGCCTGAGCCTTCAAGGCGGGCGAGTTGCCGGCGGTATTCGACCGCATGGGGCGAGTTTTCCAGGTCGATATGTTCTTTGATCTTCGCCAGCGCGTTTGTGGTGAAGCGGCTGGTGATCGGTCCCGGCTCAATCAGGCTCACATGAATGCCGCTTCCCTGCAGCTCCATGCGCAGGGTGATGCTCAGGCCTTCAAGCGCGAATTTCGAGGCCGTGTAAGCACCGCGATAACGGTAGGGCACGAGGCCGAGGATCGAGGAGCATTGGACGATGCGACCCTGGCCGCGCCGGCGCATGAAGGGAATGACTAGCCTGGTCAGTTCGTGCCAGCCGAAGACATTGGTTTCGAACTGGTCGCGCAGGGCCTGCGTGGAGAGATCCTCGACTGCGCCCGGCTGCCCATAGGCGCCATTGTTGAACAAGGCATCGATCCTGCCGCCAGTGCGCTCGGCTACTGCGTCCACCAGCGCCGAGATCGTTTCAGGCTGCGTGTAGTCCATCAGCACGGCTTCGATGCCGTCGGCTTCGAGCGACGACAAATCCTCCGCCTTGCGTGCTGTGGCGAAGACACGCCAGCCGTCGGCTTTCAGGGCGCGCGCGCAATAAGCGCCGATGCCGGAGGAGCATCCGGTCACGACGATGATGCGCGGGTCAGCCATTCAATGATTCCTGTACAAAATGGGACTCGTTTCCCATATTCGCGGAAAGGATACAATTGGGAAGCAGAATGCCGAGATTCCTGCGCACGTTCTACGATGTGGTGTACGACGCCATCTGCCACCTTATCGAGGACGATGGCTTCGCAATGGCAAGCCATGTGGCGCTTTCCACCCTGCTTGCAGTCTTTCCCTTCCTGATCTTCGGTACGGCGCTTGCCAATTTTCTTGGTGCCGACCAGTTTTCCACCACGGCCATCCATCTGATCTTCGATACGTGGCCTGAAGCGATCGCCAAGCCGCTGGCCGACCAGGTGGTGGAGGTCTTGACGATCCCGCGTGGCGGGCTGCTGACCATCTCCGTGCTTGCGGCTGCCTATTTCGCCTCGAACGGTGTCGAGGCACTCAGGATCTCGCTCAATCGCGCCTATCGCGTGCAGGAGACGCGCCCTTGGTACTTCACCCGCCTTGCGAGCCTCGGTTATGTCCTCATCGCCGTGATCATCTTTGCGGTCATCAGCATTCTGCTCGTGGCAGTCCCTGTCGGTCTTGATTATGCCCGCGACTGGCTGCTGCACAACGACTCGCTCGAATGGCTTCCCGTCACCATCCGCCAATGGCTGCCCGCCATCGTCGACACACTCGAAATTGTCTTCAGCTGGCGCATCTACGGCACGCTCGTCATGCTGACGATTGCCCTGCTCGTAGTCCATCTCTGGCTGCCCTCCGGCAAGCGTCGCGTATTCGACGTCGTCCCGGGCGTCTTCCTGACCTTGATATTCTGGCTCATCGGTGCGCTGATCTTTGCCTATTATCTTGCGACCTTCGCCAACTACACGGCCACCTATGCCGGTCTGGCGTCCGTCATGATCGTGCTGATCTTTCTCTATATGGTGGGTGTCATCTTCATCGTCGGCGCAGAGATCAATGCGGCGCTCATGAAGTTCCGGGTGTTGCGCAATTTCTCGCGAACCTTCTCGGTGGTCGGACGTGACCACGCCGCCGATTCAAAGCCCGACAAGACGGCGAATATCGGCGGCTGACAGCCCCCTGGCACGCAGTTCCGCAAGGCCGGTATCGCCCTCACTCTTGGAAAGTTTGCGGCCTTCTGAATCCACGATGAGGCGGTGATGGTGATAGACGGGCTGCGGCAGGTTGAGCAGCTTCTGCAGCAGCCGGTGCACCGAGGTGGCGTGGAAGAGGTCGAGGCCGCGCACGACGTGGGTCACGCCCTGCAGCGCATCGTCGATGACGACGGAGAGATGATAGCTCGAGGGCGCGTCCGAGCGTGAGAGAACGACGTCGCCCCAGGCGACGGGCTCGGCCAGGATGTCGCCCTTACGCTCATCGCCTGTCTCCATCCAGAACAGCGGTTCGCCGATCAGGTCCAACGCCCTGCTCATGTTCAGCCGCCATGCATGTCTGAGACCGGAGCCCAGCATCGCGTCGCGTTCTTCCTCGCTGCGGTCACGATCGTCGGCTGGATAATGCGGCGTGCCATCCGGATCGCGCGGCCAGGGCTCGCCCATCCGCTCATAGGCGGTAACGCGTGCCTTGACCTCACTGCGCGTCAGAAATGAGGGATAGACCAGCCCGCGTTCGATCAGCGAATGAAGGGCTGTCTGATATTCGGAAAAATGTTCCTGCTGGCGACGGACCGGCTGTTCCCATTCAATGCCCAGCCACCTGAGGTCGGCGAATATGCCGGCCTCGAATTCCGGTGTGCAGCGGGTCAGGTCTATGTCTTCGATACGCAGCAGCAGCCGACCATCTGCGGCCCTGGCCATGTCGTTGTTCAGGAAAGCCGACAGCGCGTGACCGAGATGCAGCTGCCCATTGGGGCTCGGAGCGAAACGGAAGACGGGTTTTTGACGCGGAGTCGTGATCATGCTTTCTTCTGGCATGGATTTGAAACGATCGCGAGGCAAGGTGCGGGTCATCAGCAATGAAAAGGATATTGAGGAGGGGCTTGCCTCTCTCCTTGTTCTCGATCCGCGGCTCGTGGCAATTGCCAGGGAGGCAGGCCCCGTTCCGCTCCGGCTGCGCGAGCCAGGATTTGCCGGCCTTGCCCATATCATCGTTTCGCAGATGGTATCGCGGGCGAGCGCCGAGGCGATCTGGCGGCGGATGCAGCCAGAGAGCGGAATGCTGAGCGCGCAATCTTACATATTGCTTCATCCCGATGCCTGGCGCGAGTTCGGTCTCTCGCGTGCCAAGGCCGATACACTGACGCGGATTGCGCAAGCGGTTGCTTCCGGACGAATCAATCTGGAGGCCATGATCCAAAAACCGCCCGGCGAAGCGCTCGCGGAACTGACGGCACAGAAGGGAATCGGGCCATGGACGGCGGAGGTCTATCTGATGTTCTGCGGCGGTCATGTGGATGTGTTTCCATCGGGCGACGTGGCGCTTCAGGCGGCGGTCGCTGCGGCATTCGGTCTCGCTGAACGCCCGCAAGCCAAAGTCCTTGCAGGGCTTGCGGAAATCTGGTCGCCATGGCGTTCGGTCGCAGCCCGGCTTTTCTGGGCTTATTACGCTGCAAAAATGCGTCGGGACGTGCTGCCGGTCGCCTGACGGACACCCTCCCTCAATTTGCCTTTATCCCCTGAATTTATTGGACTTCACAATCCTGTAACAACCGGCCTAATATACAAGTGCAGATGCCGAATCGATCCAGGAGGGCTCCTTGACGATTGCAGTCTCACCACAGGCCCTGCCAGCGCTCGTCCTGAACGCTGACTACCGGCCGCTGAGTTATTACCCCTTGTCGCTCTGGTCCTGGCAGGACGCGATCAAGGCGGTATTTCTCGACCGTGTGAACATTATCGCAGAATATGAGCATGAGGTTTCCTCACCGAGCTTCTCGATGCGGTTGCCGAGTGTCGTGTGCCTGAAGACTTACGTTCAGCCGTCCCGCAATCCCGCCTTCACCCGCTTCAACGTCTTCCTGCGCGACAGGTTCGAGTGCCAGTATTGCGGCGCTCACGACGATCTGACTTTCGACCATGTCATCCCGCGCGCTCACGGCGGCGAGACAACCTGGGAGAATGTCGTGGCGGCCTGTTCTCCCTGCAATTTGCGCAAGGGCAGCAAGCTTCCGAAGCAGGCTGGTATGCTCCCGGCGCAAAAGCCGTATCAGCCGACCGTGCAGGACCTGCACAATAACGGTCGGCTCTTCCCGCCGAACTACCTGCATGACAGCTGGCTCGACTACCTCTACTGGGACACCGAGCTGCAGCCCTGATCGAACCGACTACGCAGTCTTCTTCACGCTCCAGAAGGCGAAGGCTGCGAGGACCAGGCTTGCGATCACATTCCAGCCGGCGAAGGACAAGCCCAGGACCCGCAGCGCTGCATCCGTGCAGGACGGGCCCTTGATCGTATTCAGTTCGCCCAGGAGATCGCCGGCATTGGTGGTCATGCTGCTGGCCGTGGTCGAGCAGGTGGCTGGACCGGGCCAGAAATGCCACTCGACGCCGGCGTGATAGACGCCCATGCCGGCGCCCACCAGCATGAGGATGCCGACGGCGAGGATGATGGCGCGCGTCATCCAGTTCGGCAGGCCGACGAGAGCCGCAACAGCGCCGACTACAGCGATTGGAATGCCATAATAATAGGGTTGGCGCTGCAGCAGGCAGAGCGCACACGGAATATAGCCGCCGATATACTGGAAGCCAAGCGCCGTGCCGACGACCACTGCCATGGCAATGGCGAGCAGCAGCGAGAGGGTGAAGCCCGGGCGGGCAAGCGGCGAGGTGGGGGCATTCATGGCGGAACTCCGCGAAGTTGGCTCAGTGGGCAAAATATCGATAGGCTAGATATAGCACGATCACGACCGCCGCGCCGACGCCGACGATCTGGCCGAGGCGCTTCTCGATGAAGTGGCGGATCGGCTCGCCATAACGGCGCAGCAGCCAGGCAAGGAAGAGGAAGCGGGCGCCGCGGGCGATGATTGCCGAAACGATGAAGAGCGGGAGGCTGACGTGGATGACGCCGGATAGAATCGTGACGATCTTGATTGGCGGCAGGTGCGCCAGACCCGATGTGACGAGAAGCAGGAGGATCGTCTCGTAGGTGACGTAGGACTTCATCTGCTCGAATTGATCGAGCTTTCCATAGAATTCTAGCACCGGGCGCGCGACAGCCTCGTAGGCATAATAGCCGAGCGCCCAGCCGGCGATTCCGCCCAGCACCGATGCGATGGTAGCGACGATCGCGTAGCGATAGGAGCGTTCGGGCTTGGCAAGTGCCATCGGCAGGAAGAGCACGTCCGCGGGAACCAGAAAGACGGAGCTTTCGACGAAGGCGATGACGGCGAGCCAGACTTCGGCCGATTTCTTAGAGGCCAGAGACATGGTCCAGTCGTAAAGTCTGCGGAGCATCCGTTTCCTTTCCTTGTTGCGACGCACAAAGCATTAGGGGGCGATCGTGACGCTGTAAATGCTTGGTCTTCGGCTTGACGACGTTCGCGTTGAAAATTTTCGTGATCGACCTGGTCCCCCTCCCAAGATTTAGCAGGATGGCAAGGGGGCGAATGTGCGGCAAGCTACCGGCAGATCGAAATACTGACGGCATCTCATGAAATTGAAGGTCATAGACGGCGGGCTCAGCGCCGCCAAAGAATGGAACAAGGAAGCGGAGCACCGCCGGCCGGAACATGAGGATGTTCGCCGCGAGGCCGAGCGGCGTCTCGGTGCCAGCGGATATCACCGGGCACGGGTCATGGAATTTGCCATTGGTGTGCCGATGCCGTCATCACTCAGATACCTCGCCATGCAGATCGAATATGCTGCCGAGGCAATGTGCCGTCTCGATCATATTCCAGCTGATTTCGATTCAGACCTGTACTGGCCGGCGCTGGACAGCACTACGACAGCGTGACAGGGGTTTGGCAACGACTAGCCGCCGGAGCGCTTACGACAGGTCCATGGATTTTTCCCACTGCTGGCGCATGACGTTCATTTCGGTGCGCTTCTGGGCCATTTCGCTGACGATGGCCCGGAGGTTTGGATGACGCGACATGAACATGTTGAAATCGCGGCGCTCCAGCACTTCGAATTGGCAGAAATCGACAGCGATGACGTCAGCCGTACGGCGACCGCCGCTGAGTAGCGCCATTTCACCGAAGAAGGCGCCGGGCTCCAGGCGAACCGAGCCGCTTGCCAGCCTCACTTCGACCGCGCCGGAAGAAATGAAATACATGCTGTCGCCGCGGTCGCCGCGTCGGATGACACGTTCACCGGGTGGAGCAAGTCTAGCCTGGAAGAGCAGCAGCAGTTCCTCCAGTGCATCCTCGTTGACCTCTGAAAAGAGCGGGAAGGTATCGATCAGTTGCTGGATGCGCAGATGGTGTTGGCGTTCACGCTCCTCGCCGATTGCACGGATCTTCTCGAGTTCGCGGCTGAGAGTGTCCTGATTCTTGCGACCGTACGTGTCGTAGACACGCGGCCATTTCGTCTTGATATGGCGGTTCAGGTTTTCCGCTACGAAGATGACCAGCGGATTAAGGGTGATGGAGAGGATCGCGGCAGCGAGGATCAGATCCTGCCCCTCATGCGGCAACAGACCGAGGGAGACACCGAGTCCAGCGAGGATGAATGAGAATTCGCCGATCTGAGCAAGGCCACCGGCGGCCGTCAGGCCCATGCCGATTGGATAGCGCAAGAAAGTTACGATGCCGAAGGCGATAATCGCCTTGCCGATGATAATCAGCGCCAAGGCACTGATGACGGCAAGCGGCTGCTTCACGATGATCGATGGATCGAAGAGCATGCCGACCGAGACGAAGAACAACACCGAGAAAGCGTTCTGCAACGGCAGGGAATCGGCTGCTGCTCGATGGCTGAGATGGGATTCGCTCATGACCACGCCGGCAAAGAAGGCGCCGAGCGCGAAGGAAACGCCAAAGATCGCCGCCGAGCCAAAGGCGATGCCAAGTGCGATGGCAAGCACCGCAAGAGTAAAAAGCTCACGCGAGCCGGTGCGGGCAATCAGCGTCAGAAGCCAGGGCACGATACGCGGGCCGAGGAAGATCGCCATGGCGGCAAAAGCTGCGACCTTCAGCAAGGTCAGCGCGATCGTGGCCCAGAGAGGCAGGTCGAGGCCGTGCCAGGCTTCACCCGCATGGCCACCCAAAAGCTCCGCCAGCGCCGGCAGAAGCACGAGCGCCAGCACCATTGCAAGATCCTCGACGATCAGCCAGCCGACGGCAACACGCCCACCGGCGGTGTTGACAAGGTTGCGTTCTTCCAGCGCCTTCAGAAGTACGACGGTGCTGGCAACCGAAAGGCTGAGGCCGAAGACGATGCCGGCGCCGAGGCTCCAGCCCCAGAGTTCTCCGAGGCCGATGCCGAGCAGGGTGGCAAGGAGAATCTGGCCAATGGCGCCGGGTATTGCGATGCCGCGCACGGCAAGAAGATCGGATGCCGAGAAATGAAGGCCGACGCCGAACATCAGCAGGATCACGCCCATTTCGGCAAGCTGGCTCGCAAGCTCGGTATCGGCAACGAAGCCCGGCGTAAAAGGCCCCATGACGACCCCGGCGGCAAGATAGCCGACCAGTGGCGGCAGCCTCAACCTGTCCGCGCCGTAGCCAAGAATTACCGCAAAGACGAAGCTTATGGCTACCGTCGCAATGAGTCCCGTTTCCTGGTGCATCAGCCCTCTCAAAATGCCGCAAGGCCGGCACTTTAGGACGAAGCGTCGGCAAAGTTAAAGAGTTGATTTGAATAGAATTGGCTTAAAGGACTGCCTTTTTGGGCGGAACCACGAAGCTCCTGGGTCGTTGCCTATGCATGAAGACGAGGAGAAGAGATATGCGAAAGATCATCATCAACTGTGCAATCGCTGCCCTTGCCTTGGGCTCTGCTGCGGCGCCTGCAATGGCAGACAGCGTTACAGTCACACGCGAGCGCGCCTATGACGGTTATGATCGCTACGACCGTGACCGAGACCGGGTCCGCCCCGGCGTTACCATCAGTGATCGCGGTATTACGTTCGGCGCGGTGCGCGAACGTGATCGTTATCGCGATCGGGACCGTGACCGCTGCTACACGCGCAGCGTGACCCGCGAGACTGACGAAGGCACTGTCACAAAAACCGTAAGACGGTGTGACTGAGCAGCAGGCTAAGGTCCTGCACTTTGTGGAACTTCAGCATCGTCGGCCACGGATGGTGCCTCGCCCTTCAGGGCGGGGCAAACATACTAGATCTGATATTTAGAGATATTTGGTGCCCCATGCCGGGGTCGAACCAGCACTTCTTTCGAAACTCGATTTTGAGTCGAGCGCGTCTACCAATTCCGCCAATGGGGCAGCGAAATACGAGGCGGCTGTCTAACATGCGTTCGCCCGCGCGTGCAAGACGGCGGGCGAAGTTTAGCCGCTTCGAATTTTGTGTTTAGTGGGCCACAGTTGCGCTTGCGCCGGTTAGGGCTGATTTCTTCAGCGTGATCGCCAGAACCGAGGCCAACAGACAGAAGGCACCGGCAATGAAGAAAGCCGGCAGGTAGCTTTCCAGCGCCGTACGCGACAGGCCGGCGCCGTAAGCAGCGGTTGCCGCGCCAAGTTGGTGGCCGGCGAAGACCCAGCCGAAGACGAGGCCGGCTTTTTCACGGCCGAAGCGGTCAGCGGCAATCTTGACGGTCGGCGGCACCGTGGCGATCCAGTCGAGGCCGTAGAAGACCGCGAAGATCGACAGGCCGTAGAACGAGAAATCGCTGAAGGGCAGGAAGAGCAGCGAGAGGCCGCGCAAACCGTAATACCAGAAAAGCAGCCAGCGATTGTCGAAGCGGTCGGAAAGCCAGCCGGAGCCGATCGTGCCGAAGAAATCGAAGATGCCCATGACGGCAAGCACGCTGGCGGCTGCGACCGGCATGATGCCGTAGTCGCCGCAAAGGGTGACGAAATGCGTCTGGATCAGGCCGTTGGTGCTGAGACCGCAGATGAAGAAGGTGGCAAACAGGATCCAGAAGGTCGAAGTCGTCGAGATTTCCCTGAGAACCGTGATCGGCGTTGCAAGCGCGGCGGCGAGTGTGCCGCGGGCCGGGGGCGGCGTCACCTGAGTTTCGCCGACCGAGGGCAGGTTTACGTCCGAGGGGCGGTCACGCATGAAAAGCAGCACGAGAAGAGCAGCAACCATGATCATCGCGCAGACGAAGAAGACCGTGGCGCGCCAGCCGTAGCGTTCGGTCAATTCCGCCATCAACGGCAGGAAGACGAGCTGGCCGGTCGCCGAGCTTGCCGAGAGCATGCCGACGACAAGGCCGCGATGCTTGACGAACCAGCGGGTGGAAACCGTGGCTGCCAGCACCATGGCAGTCAGCCCGGTTCCGAAGCCGACGACGATGCCCCAGAGCGCCAGCAGATGCCAGAGCTTGGTCATGAACAGCGAGCCGACGAAGCCCGCGCCGATCAAGGCAAGGGCGAAGACAATGACTTTGCGGACGCCGAAATAATTCATGAAGGCGGCCGCAAACGGTCCCATCAGGCCGAAGAGGATCAGGCGTATGGCAAGGGCGGAGGAAATCTGCGAAGTTTCCCAGCCGAACTCGTTTTGCAGCGGCTTGATAAGCACGCCCGGCGCGCCCATTGCGCCGGCAGTTACCAGCATGGTCAGGAAGGTGGCTGCGACGACAACCCATCCATAGTGGATGTTTCGCCGGGCAAGGGTTGAAGCAAGTACAGCAGAGACCATGGGCAAATTCCGTTTGTGACGTCGGGACCATACAAGGCCGATTTACATGACGACCATCATATTTGTTGCATATTGATGATGGACATCATATAAATTGTCAAGCGACCATTTCCGGAGACGAAAAATGCGGGTCACCCGCGAGAAATTTGCAGAAAACCGCGAGAAGATCCTAACGGCAGCCAGCGTGCTCTTCCGCGAGAACGGGTTCGACGGCGTCGGCGTTGCGGACATCATGAAAGCCGCGGGTCTGACGCATGGCGGGTTCTACGGCCATTTCGAATCGAAGGACGATCTTGCCTTGGAGGTCAGCCGCAAGCTGATCGAGCGGGTGGAGGAACGCTGGCGTGAGTTGATTGTCGGCCATCCAGACCGTCCGCTTCAGGCGCTGCTCGATCATTACATCCATTGGCGCACGGTCGACGATCCCGGTGGAAGCTGCGTCTTTGCGTCGCTGATCCAGGAGGTCAGCCGCAGCGAAGGGGCGGTTCGTGCGACCTTCAGCGAGGGCTTGTCCACGCTGGTCGATGTGCTGAAGGAAGTGGTGCCCGGCGCGACTGAGGAAGAGCGCCGTGCCAATGCGACGACAACGCTTTCATCGATGATGGGGGCCGTCATTCTTGCCCGCGCGGTCGAGGACCGGGCGCTCGCCGAGCAATTTCTGGTCACGATGCGCCGCAGGCTCGATCCGGCGCAATCATCCTAGGGCATTCGCGCATTCCCGTTGCAAAACGGCTCCGCGCTTTTGCTGGAGTTGCTTCAGTCTCGGAAGGCGATCATCGCAAGGCCTTCGACGATTTCAGTAAAGGTGCCGTTCGGCGAGAGCGCTGCGAGTTCGCTGCGGAAGGCCGTCTCGAATTCTTCTGTCTTGTCGCCCAGCGCCTGTGGAGAGGTGACGGACATGGAGAAGGCGCGGCCGATTATATCCTCCGTCCCGATTATCCGTTCGTTGACGATGCCGATGCGTTCGAGGTTGCGGAAGGGGGAGTGCAGCAGGACCGTCTCGTGCGGTCCGAATTCCGGCGCGCGGCGTAATTTGCGTTCGGCGTTTTTTTCCGGCGAATAGGTTTCTGACAGCTGATGCAGGACATCACGCCAATCCGGTGCGGCCGCGATATGCCTGTCGGAGAAGAGAACGACAGCGCCATCGCGAGCGATGAGCTTATCGAGTGCGGCAAGCGTTGCCGGGCGGTCCATCCAATGGAAGGCGCGGCCCATGACTGCAAGCTTCAACGGTGCCAGATCCTGGCCGAGATCGTAAGAGGAGCCCTGGATAAGTCGTATAGTCACCGCGGCTTCGGACGCATTCTCGCGTGCTGCATCAAGCATTTCCGGCTCGGGATCAATCCCGATGACATCGGCGCCGGCGAGGCGTGCAAAGGCGATGCCGAGCGGTGCCGGGCCGCAGCCGAGATCAAGCAGACGATCACCGGGTTTCAGGCCGGTTCGTTCGGTAACACGTTCGATCAACCTGTCCGGATAGGGGACGCGGAAGCGGCTATAGTAGGTAGCGGTGGTGCGGAAGCGGCGAGCTTCGTAGGGAAAGATGGTCATGCGGCGGGCCCTCTGTTTGCCCGAAACGGCTAAGGCCTAAGTGTGACCGGCTCGTGATGATCTGCCTCAATGGTCGTGACCCAGCTGAGCACTGATATTCCATGCGCGGCGCTCGCCTGAAAGTCCCGACTTTGGAAATTGAAAGGGTCTCCCTCCGCACCAGCAGAGGGAGATTGCCGGCGCGTGTTATTTAAAGCCCGCAACATTGTGCGGGATATAGGGGGCTTCGAGTGCGGCAATGTCTTCGGCGCTGAGTTTCACGGTCAGCGAGCCAACGGCATCCGTGAGGTGTTGCGCCTTGGATGCGCCGATGATCGGCGCGGTGACGGCACTTTTCTGCAGGATCCAGGCGGTGGCGACCTGCGCGCGGGAGATGCCATGGGCCCTGGCAATTTCGGCAACTTTCTCGACGATCTTGCGATCGGCATCTTCAGCCTGCTTGTAGAGCGTCTTGCCGAATTCATCGGTCTCGCTGCGGTTGGTCTTATCGTCCCAGTCACGGGTCAACCGGCCGCGGGCAAGCGGGCTCCAGGGAATGACGCCGATCTTCTGGTCTTCGCAGAAGGGCAGCATTTCGCGTTCTTCCTCGCGGTAGAGCAGGTTCAGATGGTCCTGCATGCTGACGAATTCCGTCCATCCGTTGAGGCGGGAGGTATAAAGCGCCTTGGCGAACTGCCAGGAATACATGGAGGAGGCGCCGATATAACGCGCCTTGCCGGCTTTCACGACATCATGGAGAGCTTCGAGCGTTTCCTCGATCGGTGTTGTGTAGTCCCACCGGTGGATCTGGTAGAGGTCGACGTAATCGGTGCCGAGGCGGCGCAGGCTGTTGTCGATCTCGTCGAAGATCGCCTTGCGCGACAGGCCGGCGCCGTTCGGGCCGGGGCGCATGCGATTGAAGACCTTGGTGGCGAGAACAATATCCTCACGCTTGGCGAAATCCTTGATGGCGCGACCGACGATCTCCTCGGAGGACCCGTTGGAATAGGTATTGGCTGTGTCGAGGAAATTGATCCCGAGTTCGATCGCTTGCCGCAGCAATGCGCGGCTTCCTTCTTCAGGCAGGCTCCAGGCGTGGTTTCCACGGTCCGGATCGCCATAGGTCATGCAGCCGAGGCAGATCTTCGAGACTTCGAGACCGGTTTTCCCGAGTTTTACATATTCCATAAAAATGCTCCGTGATGAATTTCAGCGGCCCCCCACGGCGCATGCGCATGATGTAGTGCAGAAATTGCCGAAGTCTCAGTGAGTACGCGGAGAATGTCTTCTGCAGTTAGCGCAATAATACGTGATGGGCAGGCGGGATGTCGTCTTATCCTTGCGGATTACAATGCTTGCACATTCGACCGGTGAGGTGTTAGCTGGTGCAGCATTTTACTGGATCATGCCTATGAAACTGCCGCCCGGCGATCGATATGACACGCTCTACCGCGATTTTTCCTGGCAGATATCAAAGGATTTCAATATCGGCCGTGCCGTCAGCGACGATTGGGCCGCGCGGGATCCCGATCGCGTCTGTCTCGAACATTTTAGTCCCGACGGCCACCATCTGTCTTTGACATATGGCGAGCTTGCCGCCCGCTCCTCATCCTTCGCCAATGCGCTGTCAGCACTTGGCATCGGCTGGGGGGATCGGGTTGCGCTGCTCCTGCCGCAATGTTTCGAGACGGTCGTTTCGCATGTCGCGATCTACAAGATGGGCGCAATAGCGCTGCCGCTGGCGCTGCTCTTCGGTGTCGAAGCCCTGGAATACCGGCTGAAGGCTGCGGGCGCGACAGCCGTCGTCACCAACGGCTTCGGGCTTGCACGCATCAATCAGATTCGCGACCGGCTGCCTGACGTCAAGCACGTCGTCTCGATCGAGGGAGAATCGGCTGGTACGCTCGGTTTTGCCGAGCTGGTCTCTGCCTATTCTTCCGCTTTCGAAATTGTGTCGTCAGGCCCGGACGAGCCAGCACTGATGATCTTCACGTCGGGCACGACGGGGCCGCCGAAGGGCGCACTGCATGGTCACCGGGTTCTCGCCGGCCATATTCCCGGCATGCAGTTTGCCCATGAGGGCTTTCCGCAGGCCGGAGACAAGGTCTGGACGCCATCAGACTGGGCCTGGGCGGGCGGGCTGCTCAACGCGCTGCTGCCGAGCCTGCTGCTCGGCGTGCCTGTCGTCTCCTCGCCGGCCCAGAAATTCGATGCCGACATGGCCTATCGCATCATGGCCGAGATGAGGGTGCGCAATGCTTTCATTCCGCCGACGGCGCTCCGGCTCCTGAAATCCGTCGAGGAGCCGCGCTCGAAATACAATCTCGTGCTGCGCACCATCGGTTCGGCAGGTGAATCGCTGGGGCGCGAAACCTACGAGTGGGCGCGCCGTACGCTTGGCATCACCGTCAATGAATTTTACGGACAGACGGAGTGTAATTTTGTGCTGTCTTCGAGCTCTGCCTTCGGGGTGACCAAAGCTGGCGCGATCGGGCGCGCCTCACCTGGTCACAGGGTTGCTGTTGTCAGCGACGAAGGTGACGAACTGCCGGTCGGAGAGCAGGGGCAGATCGCAATCGCCAGCCCTGATCCAGTAATGTTTCTCGGTTACTGGAACGATCCCGATGCGACAGACAGGAAATATGCCAAGGGTTGGCTGCTGACCGGCGATATCGGCCGGCAGGACGCAGAGGGCTATGTCACCTTTGCGGGCCGCGACGACGACGTCATCACCTCATCTGGCTACCGTATCGGGCCTGCAGAGATCGAGGACTGTCTCATCGGCCATCCGGCCGTACAGCTTGCTGCCGCCGTTGGAAAGCCCGATGCGCTGCGCACCGAGATCGTCAAGGCCTATATCGTGCTTTCGCCGGGCTACAACCCGAGCGCGGAACTGGCAGCGGAGATCCGGGACTGGGTGAAAACCCGGCTTTCGATGCACGAATATCCGCGCGAGGTCGAATTCGTCGATGCGTTGCCGCTGACGACGACGGGTAAGGTCATCCGCCGCCTGCTGCGGGAAAAGGCTGCGGCGGAAGCTAAAAGCTAACCGCGGCCGGCGAGCGACATGATCTTCTCGCGTAGCATCTTCGCCATGTTGCGGGTGCTGCGGTACATGTGAAGCTGAGCCGCGACCTGTCGCATGTCGCGGTCACCGTTCTGGGTGAGGCCGATCACCAGTGTGCCCATCTCCTCGCGTTCCTGCCAGAAGCGGCTCATGATCGGATGATCCGAGACCGCGCAGGAATCCGAGCGTACGACATTGGCGTCGTCGAGATGCCATTCGGTCAGTTCGCTCATTAGCAGTTTGCCTGGCGAATAGCGGGAGTAGCTCTCGTCGTAGGCAGTCTTCCAGGTATAGGCCTCGCCACCCATCATCAGTACGACCACGGCAGCAATCGCCTTGCCGTTGATGTCGATCGTGTGGATGCGGACGGCATCGACTTCCGCCAGATTGGAGACGGCCTCGCGGGCGAACGCGGTGTGATAGCGGTCGGTCACCAGCGCACTGCGGCGCTTGCCCTTCCAGCCGCCGGCCTCCAACGCGAGGAACTCCTCGAAGCGAAGGTGGATTTCGCGTGGCTGGCGGGCAACGGTGTGGACGACATTACCGAGCTCTTCGAGAAGCCGCCACTGGCGGCGCATCTCGCGCTGGTGAGAGGAGGATATGGTGCGGCCGAGATAGACCATGGCGTCGTCATCGCTTTGCAGCATCGGCCGCTCATAGGGATTGGCAACTGTCAGCGGCAGGTTGCGGCTGAGGGCCACCGCCTTTGCCATCCGCACGAAGATGCCGTTCAGCCGTACATCCGGCAGCACCAGTGTGCCCGGCAGGCCGAGGTCCGGCGTGACAAGGCCTTCGAAGAGGTTGTCGAGCGTCTCCGCCGCTTCCTCTGCGTCGACCAAGGGGGTGCCGAGCGGACCGAAACTGTTTGCCCAGCCGCGGATGATCGACGGGCCAACGGCAAAGCCGGGCTTGTCGACCGAGAAGGGCATGAGCAGGCGCATGCGACTGCGATGTTCGTTCTCGTCGCGGATGATGGCGAAATTCACCTGCCGGTCTTCAAGACGCGGCATGGCAGGCGCCAGAAAGCGGCCGCTGAAGAAGACGTTCGGTTCCATCGCGCGGTTGGAGAGGAAATCCAATTCTTCCTGCAGATCGTAACCCAGCCTGCCGGGGTAAAGGCAGAGCTCGCGCCCCAGCCGGCCGATTTCGATCCGTGCTTCGGCCTGCGGCGCCTCGAACTTGAGCGCGGCGAGATCGTGAACCATGCGGTTCGCGTTGCTGTCGGTGCTCTCGGTGATGGGTGGTACACGTACCATCTATCGGGCTCTCATTTCTGGCGTTGCGATGGAAGGGGTTGCGAAGGCGAAAAGGGCGAAGCCGAGCGCACGACGGACAAAGACATGCAGCAGGATCGCTTCCACGGCCATGGCGGAGGCCGTGGCGATTGCCGTGCCGACAATGCCGTAGTGAGGGATCAGCAGGAGATTGAGGCCGACATTGGCGGCGAGTGCTCCGGCGTAAAGGGCGACACAGAGGTTCTGCTTGCCCGCCATCATCAGCAGCGTCTCGGCGGGACCGATCAGCGCCTTGGCAAGAATACCGGCCAGCAGGATCGCCATCAACACATAACCGGCAGTAAAGGCGCCTCCGAAGAGCGACAAGAGCATATGACCGGCGGCCAGCACCGCGAGACCGGCAACAAGCGCCGGCCAGAAAGTCCAGCGCGCGGCATCGATAGCCGCAACTGCGAGATCGGCTCGGTTGCCCTCGGCGATGATCGAGGAGAAGCGCGGGCCGGCGGCGGCCTTCACCGAGAAATTGATGAAATGTACCAGCGCCATGGTCTTGGCCGCTGCGAAATAGATCGCAACGTCGTGCGGCTCCAGAAAGATGCCGACGACGACGACATCGGAATTGGTCAGCAGGAAGCTCACGCCTTCGATGAGGAAGATCGGAAATGCGACACCGAGCCATTCCACGAAATCGACCTTGCGCGGGCCGGCATCGTAGTGCTTGCGCATCCGATAGAGGGTTGCGGCATATTGGCCGAGTGCCGTGACGAAGGTCGCCGCGAGCGCTGCCTGCATGGCGGTGACTGCCGTATGCGGCGCGTCGAAGAAAATCGCAGCCAGCATGAAGAGGATGATGAGGATCGGCCTGACAATATAGACCGGGCTCAGCGCCATGACGGGCCAATGATTGGCCCGCGACGTGCCCTCGAGGATGTCGCCGAGCGCGATCATCGGCATCGCCATGAGGCCGAGGAAGATCGGAACCAGATAGTAGCTCTCGATCCTGTCGCCGAAGAAATGCAGGCCAAGCATGCCGGCGATGAGAACGGTCGTGCCCGAGACCATTGCAAAGATGCGCGCAATACCCGTCAGGCCGCGGATTTCGGCGAAGGCGCCGGCAGCGCGATATTGCGGCAGGAAGCGGACAATCGCGGTGTGGAAACCGAGGCAGGAAAGATCCCCGCATAGAACGACCAGCACCCAGACGAAAACGAAGATGCCGTATTCATATTCGCCCATCAGCCGGGCAAGTATGATCTGCGACAGGAAGGCGAGGGCCGCACTCAGAATGCGGATCGAAAAGGCGATCAGCGCCATACGCTGGGCGGCGGCCTTGTCGCCCCGTTCGGTCAGGACCGCGGCAAGCATGCGCCGCGCCCGGCCGGCGACCGGCCGCAGCCCCGCGGGCAGCATCTTTTCCGCTGTTTCTATGACCGCCATTCTGAACACGCAAAACTCTAAGGGCAGGGCATTCGCACGGCCAAGTCTTGCCAGACCAGGGTTAAGAAACGGTATGCCCGGCGAGGAGGTCTTGCCTGTCGCGGTGATCCATAATTGGGCGGAATTACCCAAGAAAAATGGCGCCCGAGGGCGCCATTATCAAACCTGTTCGAAAGCACCGTGGCAGTGCTTGTATTTCTTGCCCGAGCCGCAGGGGCAGGCTTCGTTGCGGCCCACCTTACCCCAGGTCTGGGGATCGTCAGGATTGCGATTTTCCGGCGCCACGATCACTTCCTCTGCCTGGTAAGTCGTGTTGGCGAACTCGTCCTCGCCCGTCGTCGGGTCGAGGTGATGCGCCTGCATGAGCGGCGGTTCCGGCTGCGGCGGAGCCTGCTGCACCAGCTCGACCCGCATCAACTGCGCGGTCACAGCCTGGCGCAGATTGTTGAGCAGCGATTGGAAGAGCTCGAAGGCTTCAGACTTGTATTCCTGCAGCGGGTCGCGCTGGGCGTAACCACGGAAGCCGATGACCGAACGCAGGTGATCGAGATTGACGATGTGCTCGCGCCACAGATGATCAAGCGTCTGCATGACGACCTGACGCTCGACATAATGCATGATGTCGGGGCCAAAACGCTCGACCTTCTCGTTGAAGGCGGCGTTGGTGGCTTCCGTCAGGCGCTCGCGAATATCGTCCTCGCCGATCCCTTCCTCCTTCACCCAGTCCTCGACCGGCAGATCGAGATTGAGGATGTTGGTGACCTGTGTCTTCAGGCCTGCGGCATCCCACTGTTCGGCATAGGCGCGCTCGGGGATATGGGTGGTCACGAGATCGTCGACAACTTCGCGACGCATGTCGGACACAGTCTCGGAAATGTTCGGCGCTTCCATCATCTCGACGCGCTGTTCGAAGATGACCTTGCGCTGGTCGTTCAGAACGTCGTCATATTTCAGGAGATTCTTGCGGATGTCGAAGTTGCGGGCTTCGACCTTCTTCTGCGCTCGTTCCAGAGCCTTGTTGATCCAGGGATGGACGATCGCCTCGCCATCCTTGAGGCCCAGCTTCTGCAGCATGCTGTCCATGCGGTCGGAGCCGAAGATGCGCATCAGGTCGTCCTGAAGCGAAAGATAGAACTTGGAACGGCCGGGGTCGCCCTGACGGCCGGAACGGCCTCGCAGCTGATTGTCGATGCGGCGGCTTTCATGGCGCTCGGTGGCGATGACATAGAGGCCGCCGGCGGCAAGCGCCTTTTCCTTGAGCGCCTTGATCTCTTCGCGAATTGCTTCGACCTTCGCGTCGCGCTCGGCACCCTGTTCGATTTCGGCGAGCTCATGCTCGAGACGCATGTCGAGGTTGCCGCCGAGCTGGATGTCGGTACCGCGGCCGGCCATGTTGGTGGCGATCGTCACCGCACCCGGCACGCCGGCCTGGGCGACGATATAGGCTTCCTGTTCATGATAGCGGGCGTTCAGGACCTGGAAGTTCGTGAAGCCCTGCTTGCGCATCAGCTCGGCCAGGAATTCCGACTTTTCGATCGAGGTCGTACCGACAAGCACCGGCTGGCCGCGCTTGTGGGCGTCCAGGATCTCGGTGATGATCGCCTTGTACTTTTCCTCGACAGTCCGGTAGACCTCGTCGTCTTCGTCGATACGCTTGATCGGGAGATTGGTCGGCACCTCGAGAACGTCGAGATTGTAGATGTTGCCGAATTCTTCCGCTTCCGTCTGGGCCGTACCGGTCATGCCGGCAAGCTTGGCATACATGCGGAAGTAGTTCTGGAAGGTGATCGAAGCCAGCGTCTGATTTTCCGGCTGGATCTGCACCTTTTCCTTGGCTTCCAGCGCCTGATGCTGGCCTTCCGAATAGCGGCGGCCCGGCATCATGCGGCCGGTGAATTCGTCGATGATGACGATCTCGCCGTTGCGGACGATGTAGTCCTTGTCGCGCTGGAAGAGCTTGTGAGCCTTCAGCGCATTATTGATGTGGTGAACGATCGCGACGTTTTCGATGTCGTAGAGCGAGGCGCCCTTCAGGAGGCCGGCCTGCTTCAGCAGGTTTTCCAGCTTCTCGGTGCCGACTTCGGAGAAGTTTGCCGAACGCTGCTTTTCATCGATCTCATAGTCTTCCGGCGTCAGCAGCGGAATGTAAGTGTCGATGGTGTTGTAAAGGTCGGAGCGGTCGTCGAGCGGGCCGGAAATGATGAGCGGCGTGCGCGCTTCATCGACCAGGATCGAGTCCACTTCGTCGACGATCGCGAAGTTATGGCCGCGCTGGACCATCTGGTTCGTCTCGTATTTCATATTATCGCGCAGATAATCGAAGCCGAGTTCATTGTTGGTCGCGTAGGTGATGTCGCAATTGTAGGCGTCACGGCGCTCCTCGTCGGAAAGGCCGTGGACGATGACCCCCGTTGTCAGGCCGAGGAAGCCGTAGAGACGGCCCATGGTCGCGGCGTCGCGCTGAGCGAGGTAGTCGTTGACGGTGACGACATGCACGCCCTTGCCGGCGAGTGCGTTCAGATAGACCGGCAAGGTCGCGACCAGCGTTTTACCTTCGCCGGTCTTCATTTCGGCGATGGCATTGGAATGCAGGATCATGCCGCCGACGAGCTGTACGTCAAAAGGTCGCATGCCGAGAACGCGGCGCGAGGCTTCGCGAACGACCGCGAAGGCCGGGATCAGGATATCGTCCAGTGTCTTGCCTTCTGCGAGGAGCGCGCGGAACTCCACCGTCTTTGCGGCAAGCTGCTCGTCCGTCAGCGCCTTGGTCTTCTCTTCAATAGAGTTGATTGCGGCGACGTTCGGCTGGAAGGACCGCACGCGGCGATCGTTGGCTGAGCCAAATAACTTGCGGGCAATACCGCCAAAGCTGACCATATGACTGGTCCTTTCTGAATATTCTTCCCCGACGTTTCTTATTCGCCACCCAGCCGAAAAACAGGCGCACGCTTGAAAACGCCCGGAAACTGTTCTGGACGCGAGGTTGCGTGACAGATAAGAGGGGGGGCAAATGATGTCAACGGATTTGGCTGATATAGAAAGGCCACATTCCGGTG
>Ga0102590_1002100_pt1 | contig 25281 bp, 30 predicted proteins | sample AraplaMF_Col_mMF_FD_76859 | JGI IMG/M metagenome (GOLD analysis project Ga0102590, IMG submission 76859) | Arabidopsis root microbial communities from the University of North Carolina, USA - plate scrape MF_Col_mMF | ecosystem: Host-associated > Plants > Roots > Endosphere | place: USA... | reverse complement strand
GGGCGAGTACAAGCTGGGCGACACCATCGAGATCACGGAAAGCCGTCCGATCTCGAAGACCAAGAACTGGGTCGTGACCCGTCTGGTCGAGAAGGCCGTCCTGGTCTGATCAATCATTGGAGCCCCCAGGGGCATCCAATCCGGAAACGGCCCACAATGTGGGCCGTTTTTCTTTTTCAGGAGCACATTCAATGATCAAAGTCGGCGACACCCTTCCCTCGGCCACCCTGCAGGAATACTCCGAAGTCGAGGGCGAAGGCTGCAGCATCGGCCCGAACCCCGTGGACGTGGCCAAGGCGACGGCTGGCAAGACCATCGCGCTGTTCGCGCTGCCCGGCGCCTTCACCCCCACCTGTTCGGCCAAGCACGTGCCGGGCTATGTTCAGCACTTCGACGACTTCAAGGCCGCTGGCGTGGACGAGATCTGGTGCGTCAGCGTGAACGACGCCTTCGTGATGGGCGCCTGGGCGCGCGACCAGAAGACCGGCGCCAAGGTTCGCATGTTGGCCGACGGCAGCGCCGACTTCGCGAAGGCCACCGGCCTCACGCTCGACCTGACCGGGCGCGGCATGGGCCTGCGCAGCAACCGCTACTCGATGCTGGTGAAGGACGGCAAGGTCGCGACGCTGAACGTCGAGGCACCGGGCAAGTTCGAAGTGAGCGACGCCGGCACGCTGCTGGCCCAGGCCCGCGGCTGAGGCCGGCGGGTCAGAGATCTACTTTCAAGTAGTGAGCCCCGGCGACGGGGTTGTGATAGTAGGGCGGTACCTCCACGAAACCCAGGTCTTCGTAGAGCGCCCGGGCCGATTCCATGTCGTCGAGGGTGTCCAGCAGCACGCAGCCGTAACCCGCGCTGCGTGCGGCATCGAGGATAGCCTCGGCCAGCTGGCGGCCCAGCCCGAGGCCGCGGAAGCCGGGGCGCACGTACAGGCGCTTCATTTCCGCCGCGTTCGCGTAGTCCGCGTTGTCCAGCGGACGCAGCGCGCAGCACCCCGCCACATGGGCCAGCGTGCCGTCGGCGCGCTGCAGCGTCGGAGCCCGCCGTCCGGCGTCTTCCTTGACGTTCGCCGGATCGACCAGCGCAAGCAGCAGCGTGCCGCGCGGCTCGGCGTATTCGCCGGGCAACTGCGCCAGTTCGCCGTCGAAATCCTGGAAATCCAGGTCGATGCCCAGCGAAGCCGCGTAGTCACGGAAGATCGTGCGTGTCGCCTCGATCTCGTGGGCCTCTTCGGGGGTGAGCAGCACCACCGCCGGCATGGCCGACAGCGGCAGGGGGCGTGAAACAGAGAAGCTCATACGCGCAACGAGGAAATCCACCAGGCCACGCCCGCGCACAGCGCGAACAGCCCCAGCGCCAGCCAGCGCGAGGCCGCATCGTCGCGGCTGGGCGCCACCTGGCCGCTTTCGGAAGGGACCAGCTTGTCGCCCGACACCATCGGCCGCACCAGGCGGTGCCGCTTGATGAGCACGTAGAACAGCACGGCCAGCACATGCAGGCTCGCAAGGGCGATCACGATCCACTTGCCCTGCGCCTTGTGCCAGCCGGTGGCCATGCCAACGATCTCGCCGGAGACGAAGCGAGTGAGCGGCCCCGAGGCCGAGATCTCGTCGTCTGCCATCAGCCCGGTCGCGACCTGCAGCACCAGGATGGCCAGCACCGCGAACACCGACAGCGCGCCCAGCGGTGTGTGCCCGATCAGGTGGTCCGGATGCGCCCGGCCGCGCAGGTAGGCCGCCAGCGAGCCCGGCCCGTAGACGAAAGCCCCGAAGCGCGACCAGCGTCCGCCCATGAAGCCCCAGAGCAGCCTGAAAAGCAGCAGCGCCAGGACCGTGTAGCCGATGCGGAAGTGCCACTCCATGGCCCCGTTCAGGCCGGTGCCGATCATGCCGACGACGGCGATGGCCAGCGCCCAGTGGAAAAGGCGCGTCGGCAGGTCCCAGACCCGGGTGCGGGCGCCGGGGCCGGAGGCCGCGCGAAAGGCGGCCACGGAGAGGTCGGTCATCGAGGAAGGCGCTGGGGGGCGCGGTGCTGCGGAAGGCGCAGATTAGCAAAGTCCGGGCCCCAGGCCGCTTCGGGTTGTTGCTATGCGACCGGTACGGCCCGCCCCTACACTCGCCCGCAGCGCCGCGCACGATGGCGTTTTTTCCCCACACGAGGATCACCCATGAGACGATTCGCCTCCCTGGCCGTCGCAGCCGCCTGCGCGGCCATGTCCCTTCCCGCGGCCGCCCAGTTCGCCAAGCCCGAAGACGCCATCAAGTACCGCCAGAGCTCGCTGTTCGTGATGAGCCAGCACTTCGGCCGCCTCGGCGCCATGGCCAACGGCCGCGCGCCTTACGACGCAGCCGCCGCCGCGGCCAATGCCGAAGTGGTCGCCGACATGGCGAAGCTGCCCTGGGCAGGCTTCTCCGCCGGTGCCGAGGGCGGCAAGGCCAAGCCCGACATCTGGAAGGAAGACGCCAAGTTCAAGGAGCGCCAGCAGAAGCTGCTCGAGGAAACCGGCAAGCTGGTGACCGCCGCCAAGGCCGGCAATCTCGATGCCCTCAAGGCCCAGTTCGGCCCGACCGCCGCGAGCTGCAAGGCCTGCCACGACAGCTTCCGCGCGCAGTAAGCAGCGGAATCGCGACAGGACAAAAGCAAAAGGCGCCCTTTCGGGGCGCCTTTTTCGTTGGGGCTGGCGAGAGTTCAGGCTTCGGCCAGGAGTTTTTCGATCAGCTTGTGCAGCTCGGCGAAGTCCGGCTCGCCCACATAGCGCTTCACGATCTCGCCGCGCTTGTTGACCAGATAGGTGGTCGGCGTGAGCTTCACGTCGCCCCAGGCCTGCGCCACGCTGCCGGTGTTGTCGATCGCCACCTTGAACGGCAGCTTGCGTGTCTGGGCGAAATTGACGACGTAGCTCGGCGGGTCGTAGCTCATGGCCACCGCCAGCGTGTCGTAGCCCTGGGCCTTGTACTTGTCGTAGGTGGCGATGACCTTGGGCATCTCGCCCACGCAGGTCACGCAGCTGGTGGCCCAGAAGTTGACCAGGGTGACCTTGCCCTTCAGGTCCGCCGTGCTCTTCTGCGAGCCGTCCAGCAGCACGAAGGTGGAGGCGGGAGCGGCAGTGGCGCCGGAGCCGAGGTACACGCCCACGCCGGTGGCCAATGCGACGACGACAGCTGCTGCGGCGAGGTATTTTTTCATGGCTTGGTGCAAGAGAAGGGCGGCGCGATTTTAGTTCCGCGTGCCCGATCGTGCTGGCGACATCCCGACCGGCGTGCGCGGTTCGATAATCGCTGCCCCATGCCGTCGCCGTCCCCCGCCATTCCCCGCTCCAGGCTCACAGTGCTGGCCGCGGCAGTCCTGCTCGCAGCCTGCAGCCCCGCCTTCAACTGGCGCGAGGTGCCGATCGCCGGGGCTGGCCTGGTCGCGATGCTGCCCTGCAAGGCCGACCGCGCGACCCGCGCGCTGCCGCTGGGCACCGAATCGGTGCAGGTCGACATGACGGGCTGCGAAGCCGGCGGCGCGACATTCGCCATCGCGCATGCCTCCGCGAACGGCCCCGAGCAGGCCGAAGCCTGGCTGCGCGCCTGGCACACCGCCACGCGCGGGCAACTTGGCGAGGCGCAGGTGACGGAATCCGCCGCCAGCGTGCTGCGCGCAACGGCAGTACCTGCGCCGCTGCGCCTGGAAACACAGCCGCCGCAAAAAGGTACGGCCACGCCCCTGCAGGTGCTCTGGTTCGCCCAGTCGCAGAAAGACGGTTCGGTGGCGCTCTACCAGGCCACGGTGCTCGGCCAGCCTTCCTCGGCCGAGGCGTCGAAGACCTTCTTCGAGGGCCTCAGGCTTCCATGAGCGGCGGCCTCGCCCGCTATGGTTCCGATAGCTGCGGTGGCCAGACCGTTTCGCACGGCCCTGTCCGTTTTCCGGGGCTGCCGCGTTATGTCGCATATCTACTTCCCCTGGGCGCCCCCGCATAATCGACGCGTCGTCCTCCCTTTTGCATGAACAGCATCCTCATCATCGCCCACGCTCCGTTCGCCCATGCGATGCGGCAGTGCGCGCTGCATGTGTTTCCCGACTGCGAACAGGCCATCGCCGCGCTCGACGTGCTGCCCAACGTGTCGCCCGAAGAAACGCTGGCGGCCGCGCGCATCACCCTCGCGCAGCAGCTGCACGCTCCGCGCTCGCAGGTGCTGGTGCTGGCCGACGTGTTCGGCGCCACGCCCTGCAACGTGGCGCAGAAGCTGGTGGACGGCGTCCGGTCGCGGCTGGTGGCGGGGGTGAATCTTCCGATGCTGCTGCGCGCCGTCACCTACCGGCACGAACCCCTGGAGACGCTGGTGCAGCGCGCCCTCGCGGGCGGCACCGCGGGCGTGATGCAGGTGGCGGTGGCGGCTCCCCAGAACCAGGCGAAAAGAAAGCACAGTGATCAAGAAATCCGTGACCATCAGCAATAAGCTGGGCCTGCATGCACGCGCATCGGCCAAGCTGACCAAGCTCGCAGGCAGCTTTCCCTGCGAGGTGTGGCTCTCCCGCGGCGACCGCCGCATCAACGCGAAGAGCATCATGGGCGTGATGATGCTGGCTGCCGGCCTGGGCTCCACCGTCGAGCTCGAAACCAACGGGCCGCAGGAAGAAGAAGCGATGAACGCCATCGTCCAATTGATGGACGACAAGTTCGGCGAAGGCGAATGAAATGGTCCACCCCCAGGCTCTTTCACTTCGTGTAAACGCCAACCCGCTCGCCGGGGGCGATGCCGGCCGCCCGGCGAAGCCGGTTCGACGGCATCCAGCGAATTCGCGTGCGCTGCGCGCCCGCGCAGGCCACGAGGCCTAGGTCATGACTTTTGCAGTCCACGGCCTCCCCGTCGCCCGTGGCATTGCCATCGGGCGCGCCGTGCTGGTGGTGTCGAGCCGCATTGACGTCGCCCACTACTTCATCAAGCCCGAAGAGATCGAGACCGAGATCGACCGCGTGCGCACCGCGCGCAACGCGGTGGCCGACGAGCTGGCCAAGCTGCAGGCCAACGTCGCGCAGATGGGCCCGAACGACGCGCCGCACGAGCTTGCGGCGCTGCTGGAGGTGCACCAGATGCTGCTGCAGGACGAAGCCCTGAGCGGTGGCGTCAAGCACTGGATCAGCGAGCGGCTCTACAACGCCGAGTGGGCGCTGACCACGCAGCTGGAGATCATCGCGCGCCAGTTCGACGAGATGGAGGACCCGTACCTGCGCGAGCGCAAGGCCGACCTCGAGCAGGTGGTCGAGCGCCTGCTGCATCGAATGAAAGGCACGGCCGCCGTGCTGGCGCCGAGCCCGCCGCGCCGCAAGCGCGCGGCCTCCGCTGACGATGACAACGACGACCCCACCGCAGGCGACGGCATCGACGTGCCGCTGGTGCTGATCGCGCACGATCTTTCGCCGGCCGACATGCTGCAGTTCAAGAAGAGCGTGTTCGCCGGCTTCGTCACCGACGTGGGCGGGCGCACCTCGCACACCGCCATCGTGGCGCGCAGCATGGACATCCCGGCCGTGGTCGGCGCGCGCACTGCGAGCCAGCTGGTGCGGCAGGACGACTGGGTCATCATCGACGGCGACGCCGGCGTGGTGATCGTCGATCCGTCGCCGATCATCCTGGCCGAGTACGGCTTCAAGCAGCGCCAGGGCGACCTCGAACGCGGCCGGCTCGCGCGGCTGCGCCACAAGCCCGCCGTCACGCTCGACGGCCAGCGCGTGGAGCTGCTGGCCAACATCGAGATGCCGGAAGACACCGTGGGCGCGGTCAAGGCCGGCGCGGTGGGTGTGGGCCTCTTTCGCAGCGAATTCCTCTTCATGGGCCGCGACACGGGCTCGCCCCAGACCCGGCTGCCCGACGAGGAGGAGCAGTACCAGGCCTACAGGCGCGCGGTCGAGGGCATGCAGGGCATGCCGGTCACCATCCGCACCATCGACGTGGGCGCCGACAAGCCGCTGGACAGCAAGTCGGCCAACAAGCAGGAGCACCTGAACCCGGCGCTGGGCCTGCGCGCCATCCGCTGGAGCCTGGCCGATCCGGCGATGTTCCTCACGCAGCTGCGCGCCATCCTGCGCGCGGCGGCGCATGGCGAAATCCATCTGCTCATCCCGATGCTCGCGCACGCGAGCGAAATCAGGCAGACGCTCTCGCTGATCGACTTCGCGCGCGCCGAACTCGACAACCGCGGCGCGGTGTACGGCCACGTGAAGCTCGGCGCCATGATCGAGATCCCGGCGGCCGCGCTCACGCTGCGCATCTTCCTCAAGCACTTCGACTTCCTGTCGATCGGCACCAACGACCTGATCCAGTACACGCTGGCCATCGACCGCGCCGACGAATCGGTGGCGCACCTCTACGACCCGGCGCATCCGGCCGTGCTGCGCCTGGTGGCCGACACCATCGCCGAGTGCCGCCGACAAGGCAAGGGCGTGGCCGTGTGCGGCGAAATGGCGGGCGACGTGGCCTTCACGCGCCTGCTGCTGGGCCTGGGCCTGCGCAGCTTCTCGATGCATCCCTCGCGCATCCTCGCGGTCAAGCAGGAGGTGCTGCGCGCCGACACCGGCAAGCTCGAGGCATGGGCAAAGAGCGTGCTCGACTCCGACGACCCCGCCGCCGCAATGGCTGGCTGACCGGCTGACGCCACGAGCGTACTTTTCACTCACCCCGCGGGTGAGTGAAAAGAAACGAAACACGCCGAAACTGCGGCGAAAGGACTTGCGGGGGGCCCGCAAGCACGATCAGGCCTTCTCTTCAACCACTGAAAGAAAGGCCTGAAATGAACTCCATCTCCTTTACCCAGATCGTCGCCGTCGCATCCTTCGCCATGCTCGCCGCAGCCGGCGCGAAGGCCGAAAGCTACGAGGGCGTGCAGCCCGCCGTGTCGGCCAAGAGCCGTGCCGAGGTCAACGCCGAAGCCATGCGCACCGCATCGGCGCCCGACCAGAACGTGGTGCGCGGCTCGCGCGGTGCCGAGACCATGGCCGTCTCGACCGAACGCGGGCGCATCGTCGCCGAAGCCGTGCGCGCTGCCGCCGCGCCTGACCAGAACGTGTCGGCGAGCTCGCGCGTGAACAGTCAGGTCATCTCGACCATGCCCAACCCCGTCGACGCACGCGCCTCGGCTGCCAACGCCAAGAGCAGCCGCCTCTAAGCAGGCCAGCTTGTCGCCACGCCTGTCGCCATAAAACGAAACACGCTGCAACCGCAGCGAGAGGACTTGGCCCGGTGCAATCCGCACCATGGAGCTTCCTCCTCAACACAACACCAGGAACACAAGGAATCGCCATGAAACACTGGATCAAACGCACTCTTTTTGGCTTCGCCGGCGCCGCCATGGTCGCGGGGAGCATTGCCGGCTGCAGCAGCTACCGCCACGGCTGGGGCGGCGACAGCGCCGAGTTCCGCACGAAGATGGTCGAGCGCGTGGGCAGCAAGCTCGAACTCGACGCGAGCCAGAAGCAGAAGCTCACCGTGCTGGCCGAGAAGCTGCAGGCGCAGCGTGAAGCCATGCGCGGCGCGGGCGGCTCTGGCGAGCCGCGCTCGCAGTTCAAGGCGCTGTTCGCGGGCAACAAGCTCGACCAGGCCGGTGCTGCCCGACTGATCGACGAGAAGACCACGGCCGTGCGCAACGGCAGCCCCGAGATCATCGCCGCCGCAGCGGACTTCTTCGACAGCCTGAACGCCGCGCAGCAGCAGAAGGTGCGCGATTTCATGGAACGAGGCGGCCACCGCTGGAGCCACCGTGGCTGAACCGGGCTCACCCCCAGGCTTCGCGCACTTCGTGTCGTTACGCCTCCCCCCTCTCCGGGGGCGACACCAGTGGCCCGGCGAAGCCGGTTCCACGGCGTCTCCCGAAGGGGGCGTAGCGGCGGCAGGCGGCGTGCGCACCCTGCTGCGCCTCGAAGGCGCCGTGGTGCTCGGCGTGGCGCTCGCCGCCTACGCGCAGTTCGGCGCAGGCTGGGGCGTGTTCGCGCTCTGGCTGCTCGCGCCCGATCTCTCGCTGCTGGGCTACCTCGCGGGCCCGCGCACGGGTGCGGCGCTCTACAACGCGGCGCACTCGTACGTCGGCCCGGTGCTGCTGCTGGCGCTCGGCGTGCTTGCGGGCATGCCGTGGGCGGTGGCCGGCAGCCTGATCTGGCTGGCCCACATCGGCATGGACCACGCGCTGGGCTACGGGCTCAAGTACGCGAGCGGCTTCGCCGCCACGCACCTGGGCCGCATCGGCAAGGCCGACCCATGGTGAGCGGCGATCCCACGGCTTCGCATGCCGTGCACGCGCCGGCCGCGCGCGCATGGATGCTGACCGAGGCGCTCACGCTGGGCCTCGCATCGATGGTGCACGCCGGGCTGCTCGTGCCCGGCTATGCGCACCCGGCGGCGCGCACGGCAGAGGCGGTGATCGCCACCGTGCTGGTGCTGGCTTCGGTGGAGACCTGGCTGCGCCCGCACCATGCGCGCCGCGCGGCCATCTTCGGTCAGGGCTTCGCGCTGCTGGGCACGTTGGTCGGCCTCGGCACCATCATCGCGGGCATCGGCCCGCGCACGGTGCCCGACGTGGTCTACCACGCGCTGCTGCTTTCCATCCTCGTGACGGGCCTGACCTGGGCGGTGCGATGCCGGCGGGTCTGATGGTCAGCGAGGTCATTCGCCACTTTCTCGTCCGGAGGCACAATCCCGCCATGCCGCGCATCCTGCTGATCGACGACGACGAGCATCTCGCCGCGCCGCTGACCACCTACTTCGCACGCTTCGGCTGCACGCTCGAAAGCGCCGTGCGCCCGAGCGAGGGGCTGGCCAGGCTGCGTGCAGGCACCTACGACGCGGCCATCCTCGACGTGATGCTGCCCGAGATGGACGGCTTCGCGCTGTGCCGCGAAATCCGCAAGGAAAGCGACATTCCCATCGTGATGCTCACCGCCCGCGGCGAAGTGATGGACCGCGTGGTCGGGCTGGAGCTCGGCGCCGACGACTACGTGCCCAAGCCCTTCGAGCCGCGCGAACTGGTGGCGCGCGTGCAGACCATCCTGCGCCGCCAGCGCAGCACGCCGCAGGCGTCAGCCAGCGGCACGCAGTACCGCGTGTTCGACGGCCTGTCGATCGACCTCGACCGGCGCCAGGTGCTGCGCCACGGCGAGCGCGTGGAGCTCACCGGCACCGAGTTCGAGCTGCTCGCGCTGCTGGCGGCCGAGCCGGGCAAGGTGTTCAGCCGAGACGACATCCTCAACCGCCTGCGCGGGCACGAGGCCGAGCTCTACACGCGCGCGGTCGACATCGTGGTGAGCCGCCTGCGCAAGAAGCTCGAGCCGCTGGATTGCATCAAGACGCTGCGCAACGCGGGCTACGCGCTGGCCGTCGCCCGCAGCGAACCTGCATGAACTTCGGCCGAAGCAGGGAGTCCCGCAGGATGCGGTGGCGCGGCGAGGAATGCCGCGACGAAATGACGCGCGGCGACTGGCATGCCAAGTGGCACGCGCGCTGGAACGAGAAGGTGCAGGGCAAGCGCCGCTGGCGGCGTTCGCTGCGCGTGCGGCTGGTGCTGATGTTCGTGCTGCTCGCGCTGGTGATGGCGGCCGTCTTCATGGGCGGCATGAAGAAATCGTTCTCCACCGGCTGGGCCGAGGCCGCCAAGCCGATGCTGACCGACTACGCCGACCGCCTGGTCGCCGAGATCGGCACGCCGCCCGACGTGGCGCGCGCGCAGGCGCTGGTGGCGCGGCTGCCGATCACCATCCGCATCGTGGGCCCCAAGGTCAACTGGGACTCCAACCCCGGCGGCGCCAGCAGCCCCGGCGGCTGGATGCACGACCGCGAAGACGTCTTCGGCGGCGACAAGTGGTTCATCCGCCCCACGGCCGACGGCCACCGCGTGATCTTCGGCTGGTCGCCCAAGCTCTGGCAGCTGGCGCCGCGTGTCATCGGCTGGGCCACGCTGGGCCTGCTGCTGTCCTGCGTGCTGCTGGGCTACGCCTACGTGAGCCGTCTGCTGCGCCCGCTGATCGACATCCGCGAGGGCGCGCAGCGCTTCGGCCGCGGCGAGTTCACGCAGCCCATTCCGATCCGCCGCAACGACGACCTCGGCGACTTGGCAGAGCGCATCAACACCATGGCCGAGGACATCCAGGCCATGCTCGACGCCAAGCGCGGGCTGCTGCTGGCGCTGAGTCACGAGCTGCGCTCGCCGCTCACGCGCGCGCGCCTGAACGCCGAACTGCTGCCGACCACGCCCGAGGGGCAGGCCGAGCGCGACGCGCTGCTGCGCGACCTGAACGAGATGCGCGACCTCATCAGCGACCTGCTCGAAAGCGAGCGCCTCGCCAGCCCGCACGTGGCGCTGCAGCGCGAACCGGTCGACCTGGCGGCGCTGATCCGCGAGATCGTGGCCGAGATGCCCGGAGCGGAGCATGTGCATCTCGACCTGGCCGAGGGCCTGCCGCCGCACGCGGTGGACCGCATGCGCATCCGACTGCTGGTGCGCAACCTGCTGGACAACGCGCTGCGCTACAGCGCCGACGCGCCCCGGCCGCCCTGCGTGTCGCTGCGCGCGGTGTTCGACGGCAGCAGCCAGGGCGCCGAGATCGAGGTGCGCGACCACGGCCCCGGCGTGGACGACGAGCAGCTCGAGCGCCTGACAGAGCCCTTCTACCGCACCGACGGCGCCCGGGCGCGCGCCACCGGCGGCGTGGGCCTGGGCATGTACCTGTGCCGGCTGATCGCCGAGGCGCACGGCGGCAAGCTCACGGTGCGCAACGCGCAGCCGGGGTTGCGGATCGTCGTCAGGCTGGCCTAGACGAGGGGCGAAAGGCGCGCTGTCGCCTGCGCTACCTGCCCGCCCCGGGGGCGCCGCTTACGATGCGCCTGCGCGCCAGCGCCCCCTCATTCAAGGTCAAGGAGACAGACGCCATGAGCACCCCACTCACCAACCATCAGGTCCGCCTCGCCAAGCGCCCCGAGGGCACGGCCACCCGCGAGAACTGGAAGTTCACCACCGAGCCCGTCGGCGAACCGGCCGAGGGCGGCGTGCTCGTCAAGACGCTGTCGCTGTCGCTCGACCCCGCCATGCGCGGCTGGCTCAACGACGCCAAGAGCTACATCCCGCCCGTGGGCATCGACGAAGTGATGCGCGCCGGCGGCGTCGGCCGCGTCATCGCCTCGAAGAACCCGCAGTTCGCCGTGGGCGACACCGTCTACGGCACGCTGGGCGTGCAGGAATACATCCTCATCCCCGAAGACCAGATCAAGCGCAACGGCCTGGTGAAGATCGACCTGCGCGTGGGCACCATCACCCAGTGGCTCAACGTGCTGGGCATGCCCGGCATGACCGGCTACTTCGGCCTGATGGACGTGGGCATGCCCAAGCCAGGCGAGACGGTGGTGGTTTCCGGCGCGGCCGGCGCCGTCGGCCAGACGGTGGGCCAGCTGGCCAAGATCAAGGGCTGCCGCGTGGTCGGCATCGCCGGCGGCCAGGCCAAGTGCGACTGGGTGGTGAGGGAGCTCGGCTTCGACGCCTGCATCGACTACAAGGCCGGCGCCGCCGCGGTGCGCGAGGGCCTGAAGACGCACTGCCCGAAGGGCGTGGACATCTACTTCGACAACGTCGGCGGCGAGATCCTCGACATGGTGCTGGCGCGGCTCGCGCGCAAGGCCCGCATCATCATCTGTGGCGCCATCAGCCAGTACAACAACGCCAACAGCATGCCCTCGGCTGGCCCTAAGAACTACCTGAGCCTGCTGGTGAATCGTGCCCGCATGGAAGGCATCGTGGTATTCGACTACGCCGACAGGTACCACATCGCCATCGCCGAGATGGCCGGTTACCTGAAAGATGGGCGCATGAAGAGCAAGGAAGACGTCGTGAAGGGCCTCGATACCTTCCCCGAGTCGCTCAACAAGCTCTTCGCGGGCGAGAACTTCGGCAAGCTGGTGCTGCAGGTCGCCGAAGACTAGGCGCGGGGCGGGCTGCCGGAGGGACGCCGCGGCTCAGCCCAGGTCGGGACGCATCGGGATGTCGCCCAGCGCGTCGTCCTCGCGCAGGCCGCGCGCGGCCTTGAGCAACTCGATCGACAGGCCGTCGCCATGGCCCGCGAAGCCCCGGGCGATGCCCTCGAGCACCGTCGACAGGCCGGCTTCGCCGTCGCTGCGCGCATCCATGCTGATGTTGAGCACCCGGGCCGCCATCTGGCGGTAGGTGACGGCGCCCGCGCCCTCCAGCGCGGCCACCAGATCGAGGTACAGCGCCAGGTTCAGGTCGAACACCAGCTTTGGCGTGATCTCGAAATCCCTGTTCTTGTCGTCCATGTGGGTTGGCTCCTTTTTCCTGAGCCTCCACTCTAGCCAGAAAAGATGAAGGCGCGCCGTCGGATACAGCCTGATTCAGCACGCAGGCATCACCGTGATCACCGCGATCAGCGTGCGCGCGTGCCCATGATCGCCGCCGAGATGATCAGCCAGGCCGCCAGCGCGATGGTCCAGGTCAGCGGCCGGCCCGTCACCAGCAGCAGCAGCGCCGTCGAGCCCAGCGGGGTGATGTAGCTCAGGATGCCGATCTGTCGCGCGTCGCCGCGCTTGAGCGCCATGTCCCACACGAAGAAGGCCGCGCCCAGCGGGCCGAGGCCGCACAGCGCGAGCAGCAGCCAGTCACGGGCCGTCAGCGACACCGAGGGCTCCAGCACCGCATGGCAGGCCAGCGCGAGCGCCCCCGAAACCAGCCCGAAGAGGCCGATCGCCGAGGTCGGGAAGGCCGGCACGCGCTTCGTCCACAGCGAATAGCTCGCCCAGACGAAGGCCGAGGCCAGCGCCGGCACGAAGCCCCAGTACCCCGCGGCGGAAGCGCCGCCGCCCCCGCCCGCGCCCAGGATCGCCGCTGCCGCGCCGCCGAAACCTAGCAGCCCCGCCACCAGGTGCAGCGGCCGCAGCGACACGCCCGGCAGCAGCACCGGCGCCAGCACCACCATCAGCAGCGGCCAGAGGTAATTGACCAGGTTGGCCTCGACCGGCGGCGCGTAGCGCAGCGCGATGAACAGCAGGAAGTGATAGCCGAAGAGCCCGTAGATGCCCAGCGCCAGCGTGCGCGGCGGCACTTTCCAGGCGGCGCGGTCGCGCAGCACCAGCGGCCAGCTCGGCACGCTGCCGATGATGAGCGCGAGGCCCGTGAGCAGAAAAGGCGGCAGGTGCGACAGGGCTGTGCCCAGCGAGGCGAGCGTGGTCCACAGGGCGATGGCGATCAGTGCGTAGGCGGTCGATGGCATGGATGGCGAGGCTACGCGATGCGGTCGTCGCGCAATGACGGTCCGTCGTCGAGAAACGACGGTCTTTCGATCAGGAAAAGGGACTCAGCGCCGCAAGGCGGCCGTAAGGGCGGAAGGCGAGCGGTAGCCCGTGCGCCGCGCTGTCTCCGCCACGCTCATGCCGCCCAGCCTCAGCTCGCGCGCATGCGCCAACCGCAGCGAGCGCAGCCATTGCATCGCGCCCATGCCCTGCTCGTCGCGGCAGCGCTGCGCGAACTGGCTGGGGCTCAGGCAGGCGACCTGGGCCAGGTCGGCCACGCTCAAGGGCTCGTGCCAGCGGGCACGGGCCCAGTCGGCGAGCAAGGACCAGTCGATGCGGCGGCGCGACGCCGACGACGATGCCGGTGCGGGGCTCCAGGCCTCCAGGAGCAGCGCCGGCCCGTGCTGCAAGGCCAGGGCCGAGGCTCGCGGCTGCTTCATGCATTGCGCCAGGTAACGCGCCAACGCGTGCAGTTGCGCCGAATCGGGTGGCGCGCGTTCGGCGCAGCGGGCCCATGCCGGCTGCGTGGTGTCGAGCACCAGGCACACCGCGCCATGCCTGCGCGCGCTGAAATCGTGCCGGTCTCCCGGTGCGACCACCTGCGCTTCGCCCGCGGCGATGCCGGCGCCCCGGCCTTCCACCTCGATATCGAGCACGCCGTCGAGGCCGATCAGCACCTGGAAATGGTCGTGCGCATGGCTGCCGTGCGAGTGGCCGTAGTCGCGCAGGGCGAGTTCATGGCGAGGCGGCAGGGATGAACCGAAAACAGGCATGGGCAGTCGAGGATTGTCCGCGCAGCTCCCGCAATGCCACAAGCGGCATCAGCTTCCGTCGGCGTCCCGCAGCGCCTGAGCGTTGACCCGCACGGCCTCGACCACACGCCCCTGGCCTGTCGCCAGCGGCTGCGTGCGGCCCTCGGCCCGCACCCTGTCTCCGACCTTCAGCGCCAGCTTCGCATGGCCGTCGGGCTTCATGTGGATGAAGTCGCCGGTGTCCAGCACCACGCCGTTGGCCTCTCCGTGGCGCGCGTAGTTGAAGCGCACCACGGTGCCTTCGATGCGTTCTTCGGCCCGCGCATGCCGGGGCGGTTCGCCGTCGACCGAGGCCAGCCGCTCGAAGCGGTAAACCGTGTGTTCGCTCTCCGCCTTGGGCGAGGGGCCTGCTTCGATGCCCTCGATCACCAGCGCCTGGCCCACCTTCAGGCTCTCGAAGTCGCGCGCGGCGTCTTCGTCGTGGCGGTCGAACACGAACTGCGTGGGCACGCCGTCGGTGTCGATCAGCACGCCCTCGATGCTGCCCCTGGGGCTGTAGATCAGTTGCTGGAAGCGGCCTTCGACGGACCAGACGTCGAGGGTGCCGTGGGATTCATGATGACTTGGCATGGAATGTCCTTTCGAGATCGGTTGTTGAAAGGGCGATCAGCCGAGCCGCAGCAGCAGCGCCGAGGCCGCGCACACCAGCAGGAAGGGAATGCTGATGCGGTGGAACTCGCGCAGCCCGTTCGGCAGCTTCGCCAGCCGCAGCGCGATCAGGTTGGCCAGCGAGCCCAGCACGCAGCCGAAGCCGCCCACGCTCACCCCGGCCGCGAGCGCCGGCAGGTCGCGCACGTGGCCATCCAGCAGGATGGCCGCCGGCACGTTGCTGATGAACTGCGAAGTCACGATGGCCGCGAGGTAGGCGCGCCAGCCCTCGGTGATCGGCCAGTGGCCCAGCAGCGCCACCACCGCGGGCAGCTCCGCGAGCTGCCGCAGGTCCACGAACATCAGCGCGATGATCGCCAGCAGCGCCCAGTCGATGCCGCGCAGCACGCGCGGATACGCCACCAGGAACACGCCGAACACCACGCCCAGCCCGGCCAGCAGCCAGTGGCGGTCCAGCGCGACCACGAAGCCGACGAACAACACCCCCGACAGCGCCAGCATGCGCGGCTGCACCGGCGCGGCCTCGGCCTCGGGCTTGAGCTCGATGGGTGTGCGCGGCACCAGCAGCCACACCGCGACGAAGAGCCAGAACAGCATCACCGCCACCGTCGGCCCCATCATTCCCATGAAGGCGACGAAGCCCTCGCCCGAGCGGTGCCACAGATAAAGGTTCTGCGGATTGCCGATCGGCGTGAGGGCAGAGCCCGCGTTCACCGCCAGCGCCTGCAGCACCACCAGCCGCGCCAGCGGCAGGTGCGCCTGTGTGGCGAGCACGCGCGTCAGCGGCACCAGCAGGAACAGGCTCACGTCGTTGGTGACCAGCGCCGAGAGAAAGGCCGCGCTGGCCGTCAGCAGCATCGCCAGGCTGCGCTGGTCGTGCGTGCGCGCCAGCAGGCGCTGCGCGGCGGCCTGCAGCATGCCGCTGCGCTCCACGCCCTGCGTGATGGCCAGCAGCCCGGCGAGCGCGCCCACGGTCTGCCAGTCGACCAGCCGCAGCCAGTCCATCGGCGCGCGCGGGCGCAGGAAAGCGAACAGCACTGCGACGGCGACCAGCACCCACAGCAGGCCGTTGCCGCCGCCTTCGTGCGGCGAGGAAGCGTCGGAATCGGAAGTCGCGGAAGAAGGCGCGGACACGGAATCTTTGGTCATGGAGCGGAAGTGGTCGGTGCGCGGGCGGCAAGCGCGTCCGGCATCGAACGCGGACGATAGCGGGTTTCGGGCATCGCGAAGGCAAAGAGAGCGAGCCCGGCCAGCGCGACGGCCGCCAGCATCACGAAGGCCGCGTCGTAGCCGGCCAGGTGCGCGACCGCACCGGCTGCCAGATTGCTCAGCGCCGCGCCCAGCCCCACGCAGGCCGCGCCGATGCCCAGTGCGAAGTTGAAATGGCCGCTGCCGCGCGTGATGTCGCCGATCATCAAGGTCAGCATCACGCCGAAGATGCCCGCGCCAATGCCGTCCAGCACCTGAAGCGACAGCAGCGCGGCGGGGCTGTCGGCCAGCAGGTAGAGCAGCCCTCGCACCGGCAGCACCGCGAAGCCGACCAGGAAGATGGGCTTGCGCGCCAGCCGCGGCGCCCAGCGGCCGACCGCCAGGGCGATCGGAACGGTGACCAGCTGCGTGACGATCACGCCGCCCGACAGCCACAGCGTGGCCGAGGTGCCGGCCTGCGTGCCGACCTTCTGCGCCACGAGCGTGAGCATGGCGGCATTGGCCAGGTGGAACAGGAAGGCGCAGGCCAGCAGCACAAGCAGGCGGCGGTCGTACCAGCGCGCGGACGGCGCGGCATCGGGCTCGTGGCCGGTGTCGGCGCCGCGCGCCAGGAGCGGATCGACGTCGCGCTGGCGGATCAGCATGGCCGCCGCCATGGTCGGCAGCGCCATCGCCACCGCGTAGAAGAACATGGCGTGCGGGCCGAACGCGTGGCCCACCCAGCCCGTGCCCAGTGCCCACAGCACCGTGCCGCCCGCGGTGATCGCGGCGTTGCGGCCGATGCGGGCATCCAGCCCGGCGCGGCCGACCATGCCGAGGCTGATGGCCGCGATGGCGGGCGCCACCAGCGTGCCCGCCGCGCCGATGAGCGACTGGCCCGCCAGGATCACACCGTAGCCCGGCCAGTTCGCCATGACCACGAGGCACACCGCGATGAGCGCGATGGCCCCCGCGATCCAGCGCGGCTTGTGCCGCACGCTGTCGATCAGCGCGCCGGCCGGCGCCTGCACCGCCAGCCCCACCAGCGCCGAGACGAACATCACGGTGCCGATGCGCTGCGGGTCCCAGGCCAGCGTGCCGGCCATGAAGACGATCAGGAACGGGCCGACGCCGCCCTGGATGTCTGGCGCAAGGAAGGCCAGCGCGTCCAGCGAGCGCAGGCTGCGGCGGGAGGGAGCTGAGGACGGGGCGGTCATCGCAGGGGCTCGCCGATCAGAACGCCGGCACCGGCGGACGCGGCGCCACCGGGCCACGTCCGGGCCCCCGGTGCGGGCCCTCGAACACTTCGCGCGCCGTGGACGCTGTCGGGCCCATGCTCGTGGCCTCCAGCGCCGTGCCCTGCGCACCGCGCGTGCCCCAGCCGCGCGCGTAAAGCTGCGCGCCGGGCTGCAGCTGCGCGCCGTACACGGCGCCGATGTGCGGCGGGAAGCGCACGATGGTCCTGTCGGCCAGCAGCGCGCCGTGCACGTCGCCGAGGTCGTTGTACAGAAGGCGCTCGATGCGCCCGTCCGCCGTCATGGCGCTCAGCGCGGCCGGATCGTGGGCGCGCCGCGGCGGGAACATGCCGGGAACAGGCGGCTCGTCGATCACGCTGCGGCCGTTGGCGCTGAGCGACTGCATGCGCACCACCGGCACCTGCGGCGCGCGCCAGCCACGGACCTGCACGGTGTCGCCGGGCCTGAGCGCCTGCATCACCGCGACCGAAAGGTGCGGCGGGAACGCGACCTGCGTTCCGTCGGCCAGCAGCAGGCCGTCGGCCTCGCCGTTCGGGTTGAGCAGCCATTGCTGCACGCGGCCGGAGGCGACGGTGTCCGCCTCCGGTGCAACGGCAACGGGCGGCGGCGGCGGAAGATGGGCGAAGGCCGGAGTGAAAGCGGTGCTGCCCGCGAGCAGGCAGACGGCGGTGGCGATGGACGTGATGCGGTGTGTCATGGTGACTCCTTGTGGATGAATGCCCCATGGACATCTCACACAACGTGCCAACCCGCATTTCCTTTGAAATCAACGACTTGCGCGTGCCGAACGGCGGCAGTCGTCCGGTACGGGGACAGGAGGCGTCCGCTTTGCGGACACCCCCGGACGCCTTATCGCTTCATCGCCTTATCTACTGCTCGATGCCGTACTGCGCCAGCTTCCGGTACAGCAGCTGGCGGTGAATGCCCAGCCGCCGCGCGGCCTCGGTGCGGTTGCCCTGCGCCTGCGCGAGCGCGTGCTCGATGAGCAGCCGTTCGAGCCGTTCCACCGCGCCGGGCAGGTCTCCCTCCAGCCACTCGGCCGGCAGCATCCCGACGGACGGTGCCGATTGCGCGGGCCGCGCCTCGCCCATCGCCAGCCCCAGGTCGGCGCTGCCGATCACGCGATGCCGCACCAGCGCCTGGCAGCGCTCCATCACGTTGCGCAGCTCCCGCACGTTGCCGGGCCAGGGCCGGCTCAGCAGCAACTGCGCGGCCTCCGCGGAGAGCGCCTTGGGCGCATCGGGCAGTGCCGCGCGCCGCAGGAAGTGCTCGGCCAGCGGGATCACGTCGGCCAGCCTCTCGCGCAGCGGCGGCAGGCGTATCGACAGCACGTCGAGCCGGTACATCAGGTCTTCGCGAAAGCGTCCCTCGCCGACCGCCGCAGCCAGGTCGCGGTGGGTGGCTGCGACGATGCGCACGTCGACCTTCACCGGCTTGTGGCTGCCCAGCGGCGTGACCTCGCCTTCCTGCAGCACGCGCAGGATCTTCGCCTGCACCGAAAGCGCCATGTCGCCGATCTCGTCGAGCAGCAGCACGCCGCCGTCGGCCGCGCGAAAGCATCCCGCGCGCTCGCCGGTCGCACCCGTGAACGCGCCGCGCACATGGCCGAAGAGCTCGCTTTCGAGCAGCTCCTTCGGAATGGCCGCGCAGTTGACCGCCACGAAGGGCTTGTCCGCGCGCGACGAATACCGGTGCAGCGCGCGCGCCACCATTTCCTTGCCGGTGCCCGTCTCGCCCAGCACGAGCACGGGCGCCTGGCTGGCCGACGCGAGGCCGATGCGCTTCTGCACCTCGCGCATCGCCTGGCTCAGGCCGACGAGGTCGCCGTCGTCGTCTTCCGCCACGGCGGTCGCCGCCGCCACGCCTTGTTGCTGCTGTTGCAGCACCCGCCCGAGCACCTCGCGCACGGCCTCGCGGCTGATCGGCTTGGTGATGTGGTCGAAGGCGCCGAGCCGCATCGCCTCGATGGTGTTGCCCGCGCTCGCGAAGGCGGTGAGCACGATCACCGGCGGCACGCGCGCGAGCCGGGCGTGCATCGCCTCCAGCGTCTGCAGGCCGTCCATGCCGGGCATGCGGTGGTCGAGGAACACGGCGTCGAAGCGCGTGCGCGCCATCGCATCGAGCGCCTCGGTGCCGCTCGCGACGTTCTGCGCCTCGTGGCCCAGGCCCTGCAGCGTCTCGGCCAGCGTGTCGCGGAAAGCGTCGTCGTCGTCGACGATCAGGAAGCGCGCCATGGAAGCTCCAGTTCGAATCGCGTGCCGGGTTCGAGCGCCGCATGGCGCAGGTCGCCGCCGTGTGCCAGCGCCACTTCGCGCGCCAGGGCGAGGCCCAGGCCGGTGCCATCGGCGCGGCCCGTGGCGAAGGGCTCGAAGAGGCTGGCCTGCAAGGCTTCGGGCACGCCGCCGCCGTCGTCGTCCACCCGGATGAAGAGCGTGCGCGCCTCGTTCGCCGAGGCCGAGAGCGTGACGAGCCCGCCGCGCGGCGCATGGCGCACCGCGTTGTCGAGCAGGTTGTCGACAGCGCGCGCCAGATGCACGGGGTCGAACACGGCCTGCGGCGGCTCGTCGTGCTGCAGCACCAAGCGTACGTCCGCCGCGCCGGCCCTGCCGCTCACGCTCGCGATGCGCTCCTCGAGCCAGCGATGCAGGTCGACCTGCACCGGCGCCAGCGTCACCGGCTGCACCAGCGCCAGCAGGCTCTGCACCAGGCCGTCGAGCCGGTCGATCTGTCCGACGATCACGCGCAGCGCGTCGCCCTGCTTCCCGGGCGTGGCGGCCAGCGCGTTCTCGGCCTTCAGCCGCATGGTGGCGATGGGGTTGCGGATCTCATGCGCGATGCCCCCGGTCATGCGGCCCAGCGCGGCCAGGCGCTGGTCGCGGCTGCGCTGCTGGGCGGCTTCGCGAAGGCGCGCGCGTGCTTCCTCGAAACGCACACGGTAGTGATTGAAGCCGTCGACGATGCGGTCGAGCTCGCGCACGCCGGTGCGGGGCAGCTCGGGCATGGCGCCGCCGTCGGCATCGCTGCGGGCCAGCCGGTCTTCCAGCCGCTGCACGTGGCGCAACCCGCGCAGCAGGATGAAGCCCAGCCACAGGCCCGAAGCCAGCACCAGCAACAGCAGCACACCAAGGCCGGTGCGCAGGCTGTCCTGCGCGGCCAGCGCGCCGCCGGTGGTGCGGGTCATGGTCCAGGCTGCGAGGTCGTTGCCCGGCGCCGCCAGCGGGCAGGCCGCGACGATCAGCGCCTCGCGGCTGCCGCGCACCACGTCGGTCTGCAGTTGCTGGGTGCGGGCGGCCAGCTGCGCCACCTCGGCGATCAGCGGCTGCTCGGCCGCGGGCACGTCGCGCTTGACGCCGCCGCCTTCATAGGTGGGATAGGCATAAGCCAGGTGGCCGCCGCCGGCCTGCCACACGCCGCCCTCGACATGCGGCGCCTCGATCAGTACCAGCTGCAGCAGCACCTGCAGCAGGTCGACCTGCGGCCGGGCAGGGGCAAGCGAGGAGGACGACGGCGTGGCCGACTTGGCATAGCGCGCCGCGATCGCCCGGCAGGACTGCTCGGTGGCGGCGCGCGCCGCCGACACCTGCACGCCCGCGCTGCTGCGGTAGAGCGTGAGCATCACCACCGCCAGCGCGGCGCACATGGCGAACAGCAGCATCCAGAAAAAGATCAGTTGACCACGCAGGGATTTCATGCGCCGCGATCTTGCCCTGTCTTCGTGTCACGGCGCGCCTGCCCCGGCGCTGTCAACGGCCGGCGAGCTCACGCAGCTCGCGCTTGAGCACCTTGCCGATCGCGCTGCGCGGCAGCTCGTCGATGAAGGCCAGGCGCGCCAGGCGTTGTGTCTTGCCGAGCTGGGCGTTGGTCCACTGCAGCAGCTCGTCCTCGCTGGTGGCGTCGCCCTCGCGGCGCACCACGAAGGCGGCAGGCGTCTCGCCCCATTGCTCGGAGGGCACGCCCACCACCGCCACGTCGGCCACCGCCGCATGGCCGCGCAGCACGGCTTCCAGGTCGCTCGGGTAGATGTTGAAGCCGCCGCTGATGATCATGTCCTTCTTGCGGTCGAACAGCGTGAGGAAGCCGTCGGCGTCGAAGCGGCCCACGTCGCCGGTGCGGATGAAGCGCTTGCCGGTGGCGTCGAACCATTCGGCCTCGCGCGTCTTCGCGGGCTGGCGGTGGTAGCCGGTCATCATGCCGGCCGAATGGCCCACCACCTCGCCGGCCACCTCGGTGTTGCCGCTCGGAAGCTCGTTGCCTTCCTCGTCGATCAGGCGGATGTCGCTGCCCTCGGCCGGCCGGCCCACCGTATGCAGCTTGGTCGGATTCAGGTGCGCCTCCAGGATGCAGGTGCCGCCGCCCTCGGTCATGCCGTAGAACTCGACCAGCCCGCCGGGCCAGCGCTTGAGCACGTCGGCCTTCAGCGCGGCGCCGAAGGGTGCGCTGGTGCTGAACTTGTGCCGGTAGGAAGACAGGTCGTGCTCGTCGAAGCGCGGATGCGCCATCAGCCGCTGGTACTGCACCGGCACGAGCATGGTATGCGTCACGCGGCGCTGCTGCGCGAGCTGCAGGTAGCCCAGCGCGTCGAACTTGGGCATCAGCACCACGCAGCCGCCGAAGGCCAGCGTGGGGAAGAACACCACCAGCGTGGTGTTGGAGTAGAGCGGCGTCGAAAGCAGCGTGACCGTGTCGGGCCCGTACTCGTACTTCGCGCCGCGCTGCACGTGCGCCCAGCGCATGCCGTGGCCCTGCACGATGCCCTTGGGTTCGCCCGTGGTGCCCGACGAATAGATGATGTTGAAGGGCCAGCCCGGCTGCACGTCGACCGCCTCGGGCCGCGCGCCGGCAGGCGCCAGCCATTCCTCGATGCCGCGCCCGATCTGCGAGCCGTCGAGCGCCACGCGCGGAATGCCCCCTTCCTTCGCGGGGCCGATGACCTCGGCGGCCGATGCGTCGCTGAACAGGATGCGCGCGTCGGCGTCCTCGATCATGCGCGCCAGGCTGGCGGGCGTGGAGCCGGGGGCCAGCGGTGCCACCGCGACGCCCGCGCGCAGCGCGCCCAGGAACACGGCAGCGTAGTTCACCGACGACGAGGCGCAGATGGCGATGGCGTCGCCGGCCTTGAGCCCGTCGCGCTGCAGGCTGGCCGCGACGCGGTCCATCAGCGCGTCGAGGGCGCGGTAGTCCAGCGTGCGGATTGCGTCCGACAGGGCGGCATGGTCGGGCGTGTGTTGCGCGTGGAGGCGGACCAGATCGGCAATGGCGCCGAAACTGCGTTCCATGGCGGCTTGGACGGCGGGGTGAGTTTGCAAAGTCGTCTTCCTTCTTCTTGGCCAGACTCTTGGCCAAACGGCAGGATAGCGAAATGCTCCCGCTTCCTGCCAGCGCCTTGGCGACCGGGCGGTCGCAGGACGGCGCGCCGTCAGTTGGCGCTCAGGAAGGCGGGAACACGATCCCCGAGCGCTGCACGCCAAGCGGCGGCGGCGCTTGTTGTCACCAACGACAGGGGGTTTTCCGTGCACATCATCTGGACGATTCTGATCGGCTTCATCGCCGGGCTCCTGGCCCGCGCCGTGCTGCCGGGCAACAACTCGATGGGGTTCATCCTCACTGCGGTGCTCGGCATCGCCGGCTCGCTGGTCGCGACCTATGCCGGGCAGGCCATGGGTTGGTATGCGGCGGGCGCGGGCGCAGGCTTCATCGCCTCGGTGGTGGGTGCGGCGGTGCTGCTCGGGGCCTGGCACCTCATGAGCCGCTGAGGCAGCCGGATCCTTTCATCAAGGAGTTTTCCATGGGCTTACTCGACATCCTCCAGCAGGCCATCGGCAACAACGATGCCGAAGCCCACCTCGACCAGGTCGCGCAGCACGCCTCCACCGGCGAGCTGGGCGCGGGGCTCGCGGCCGCGATGCGCTCGGACCAGACGCCACCTTTCGGCGACACCGTGGGCCAGCTCTTCGGACAGTCGTCGCCCTCGCAGCAGGCCGGCGTGCTCAACCAGATACTGGCCACGCTCGGGCCCGCTGCCGCATCGGCGCTGGCCGGCGGCGTGCTCGGACGCATGCTGCAGCCCGGCCAGACGCAGATCACGCCCGACCAGGCCTCGCAGCTCTCGCCCGCGCAGGTGACCGAGATCGCCGCGCATGCCGAGCAGCAGCACGCCGGCGTGATCGACGAGGTAAGCAGGTTCTACGCGCAGCACTCCGGGCTCATCAAGACGCTGGGCGGCGCAGCCATCGCCATAGCGCTGGCGAAGATGAAGGAGAACGCCACGCGCGGCTGATCAGCCCGCGGAAGCGGTATCTCCGCCGCCCATCACCTTGTAGAGCATGATGCGGTTGCTCTGCTCCGACAAGCGCAGCGTGATGAGCGTCTGCTGCGCGGTGTACAGCGAGCGCTGCGCGTCCAGCACCTCCAGGTAGCTGTAGCTGCCGTTGCGATAGAGCGCCTGCGACAGCGTGAGGCTCTTCTGCGTCGCGTCCACCAGCGACTGTTGTGCCGCCAGTTGCTCGCCCAGCGAGCCGCGCACGGCCAGCGCGTCGGCCACTTCCTTGAACGCGGTCTGTACCGTCTTCTCGTAGGTCGCGAGGTCGATCTCGCGCTGCGCCTTGGCCGAATCGAGGCTGGCACGGTTGCTGCCGGCGTTGAAGATCGGCAGGCTGATCGAGGGTGCGAAGCTCCAGGTGCTGTTGCCGCCCTTGAAGAGGCCCGATAGCGCCGTGCTCGATGAGCCCGCGCTTGCCGTGAGCGAAATCGTCGGGAAGAAGGCCGCGCGCGCCGCGCCGATGTCGGCGTTCGAGCCCTGCAGCGTGTGCTCGGCGGCCAGCACGTCGGGGCGCTGCTGCAGCAGCGTCGATGGCAGGCCGGCGGGCACGTCGACCAGCGCGCTGGCCGTGGCCATGCCGGCGGGCGGCAGCAGTTCGTCGGGCACGGTGGCGCCGGCCAGCAGGTCGAGCGCGTTGCGGTCCTGTGCCACCTGCGCGGTGTAGCTGGCCACGTCCACGCGCGCCGAATCCACCGTGGTCTGCGACTGGGCCAGCGCCAGCGCGGTGCTGGCGCCCAGCGCCTTCATGCGGCTGGTCAGCTCGTAGGAGCGCTGCTGGCTCGCGAGCGTGCTCTGCGCTAGCTTCAGCCGCTCGTTGTCGGCGGCCAGCGTGAGCCAGGCCGAGGCGACCTCGGCCACGAGGCTGATGCGCGTGCTGCGGGTCGTGGCCTCGGTCGACAGGTAACTCTGCAGCGCGGCCTCGTTGAGGTTGCGCACGCGGCCGAACAGGTCGAGCTCGTAGCTGCTGAAGCCCAGCGCGGCGGTGTAGGTGCTGCCGACGGACGATTCGCCGCTGCTGCTCGTGGACGCCGAGGTGCGCTGGCGTGTGCCGCCCGCGGTGGCCGCGACGCTGGGGAACAGCTCTGCGCGCTGCACGCCGTACTGCGCGCGCGCCTTCTCGATGTTCTGCAGCGCCACGCGCAGGTCGCGGTTGTTGGCCAGCGCGAGCTCGATGGTGCGGTGCAGGCGCTCGTCGGTGATGAAGGCCTGCCAGCCGGTGCCGGCGGTGACGGAGGCCTCGTCCGCCTTGGCTGCGGCCGCGGCCGGCCATTTGGAGGGAACGGGCGCCTCGGGCCGCGAGTAGGTGGGCGCGAGATTGACGCAGCCGGCCAGCAGCGCGGCGAGGGCGAGCGAAGAGAGTCTAAAACGAAGGGATGTCATGGCTTTCATGCCTCGGGCTGCGCGGTCAGCGTGAGTGCCGCCCCGGGTTTTTTCTTGGGCGCGAAGAAGCGCCTGATCACGACGAAGAACAGCGGCACGAAGAAGATGCCCAGCGCAGTGGCCGTCGCCACGCCGCCGAGCACGCCCACGCCGATGGCGCGGCGGCTGCCCGAGCCGGCGCCTGTGCTCAGCGCCAGCGGCAGCACGCCGAACATGAAGGCCAGCGAGGTCATCAGAATGGGCCGCAGCCGCAGGCGCACCGCCTGCAGCGTGGCCTCGACCAGCGCCATGCCCTCGTCCTGCAGCTGCTTGGCGAACTCCACGATCAGGATCGCGTTCTTCGCCGCCAGCCCCACGGTGGTTAGCAGCCCCACCTGGAAGTACACGTCGTTCGACAGCCCCGCCAGCCTGGTCGCCAGCACCGCGCCCAGCACGCCCAGCGGCACCACCAGCATCA
>Ga0102590_1002098_pt1 | contig 25286 bp, 22 predicted proteins | sample AraplaMF_Col_mMF_FD_76859 | JGI IMG/M metagenome (GOLD analysis project Ga0102590, IMG submission 76859) | Arabidopsis root microbial communities from the University of North Carolina, USA - plate scrape MF_Col_mMF | ecosystem: Host-associated > Plants > Roots > Endosphere | place: USA... | reverse complement strand
CACGAGGTCGTTGACCACGCGGCCGGCGACCTCGGTGGACGGCACGGCGGCCAGCTCGATGCGCTCGTACTGCTCCACCTCGGACGCGGCGGCGCGGAGCACGTCGACCAGCGGGACCGGGCGGGTCCAGCGGCGGCCGGGCTCTTCACCCGCGAGGACGAGGAGGTTCTCACCGTTACGGCGCATACGCGTCGCGAGGTGGTCGAGCTTGAACAGAGAGGACAGCTGGTCCGGGTCGGCCTCGCGGGACTCCAGCTCCGAGATCAGCGACAGCTGGCGCTGGATCAGACCCTGGGACCGGCGCGAGAGGTTGGTGAACATCGCGTTGACGTTGCCCCGCAGCAGGGCCTGCTCGGCGGCGAGGCGGACCGCCTCGCGGTGCACGTCGTCGAAGGCCGCGGCCACCTGGCCGATCTCGTCCCGGGAGTGCACACCGACCGACTCGACGGAGGTGTCGACGTCCTGCGGGTCGGACTCGGACAGCTGCTTGACCAGCTCGGGCAGGCGGTCCTGGGCGACCTTGGTGGCGGTCTCCTGCAGGCGGCGCAGCGAGCGGATCATGGAGCGGGCCACGACGAACGCGCCGACCAGGGACACGCCGAGGACGAGCAGGATCAGCGCACCGGAGATGATCGCCTCGCGCTCGGAGGCGTCCTTCAGCTCGCGGGCCTTCTGCTCCATCTGCTCGAGGAGCGTGCCCTCGATGCTCTTCATCTGCTGGATCTTGGCCGAGTCGTCGTCGACCCAGTCCAGGTAACCCTGCTTGTCCTGAGTCTGCAGGCCGTTCTCGCTCTTCAGCACGCGGCTCGCGTACTGGTCGGCCTCCTCGATCGTCGGGCTGCCCTGGTCGATCGGCTTCGTCAGGTCCTCGGCGCCGTCACCGTAGATGCTGCGGAAGACGTCCAGCTCGGAGTCCTGGCTGTCCAGAGCCGAGAGCGCGTACTGGCGGTCGTTCTCGGAGAGATGGCCGGACGTCTTGTTGGTCGTCGGAAGGGCCGCCGCGATGACCGCGCGCTGCACGGACGCGTACTCCTTGGCGGTCGAGAAGGCCGCCAGGGCGCGGGTGCGCTGGATCATCTCCGGGTTGCTGGTCGCCTGGGCCATGTCCTGGGACAGGCTGAGCAGCTGGGTGATCAGCCGGTGGTAGGCCTCGACCGTCTGGGTGGAGTTCTCCGACTGCTTGTAGGCACCTGCGCGGATCGCGCTGAGGTTGTTGAGCTCGCTCGCGATACCGACGACGCTCTCGCGCACACCGGACAGCCGGCCGTCCTCGGAGGCGTCACCGATCTCCTGGGTGCCCTCCAGGAACGCGGTACGGGCCCGGTTCGTCTTGTCGCGGACGCCCTTGACCGTGGTGTCGTCGCCCGAGGCGCCGTGGGCCAGCGGGCCGGCGGACCGGTCGCGCTCCTCCTGGAGCGCCTCGGCCAGCGTCGTCGCCGACTTGGTCATGTCCGTCAGCAGCTTCATGTTCTCGAGCTGCCGGATCTGGTCCACGTTGTCGCCGATGCGCAAGGCACCGAGCGATGTGGCGGCGACCACGGGGAGCGCGAGCAGCGACACCAGGCGCGTGGAGATGCGCCAGTTGCGCAGGGCTATGCGCGCACCGGGGTCGATCGGAGGAGTCGTCTTGGGTGGGGCGGGCGGTGTGGGAGCCGCGGCCGCGCCCGTGCGCCCAGGACGCTCGGGACCACCGCCGGACGGTGCCTGTCCCGGGTTCTGGGCGTGCTGGGGCGAGGAACCACGGTCGGTCCCGCCGTGCGGCTCCGGCTCCGCCGAAGCGCTGCCATCCCTCTTGAAACGTCCCTGCACTAGCGTCGCAACCTCTGGACCAGGCGCCCCTCCGCGCGAGCGGCGGGACGGTGTCGGCGTGTAGAGAGGCGTCCTGAATACGCCCCCCTGATGGTCGTGAGTGACCGGCGCAGGCTCCCCCTTCCCGCCGCTTCTCGGCGCTGCGTTGCGCCCCTGCGCGCCGGTGCGATCCCGCGGCGGTCCGTGGAATTCCAGCACAGTGCAGGATCTCCAACAAGGCCAATGGGCGAGCCCGTGACCACCGTGACGCGGTGTGAGTGCCGTGTCACGAGGCGTAGAAAGTTATCTTGTACATAACGGACTTAGGCGCACGATCCATTGGGTCACGAGCGGTGTCCCAGTCGCCATGATCAGGGGCGGAATGCAAGGTTCAATGGAAGAATGTCCGTTTGGCCGGTGCCCAACGGCAGCCTGAATTGCCCTTTTTGATCGCCGGTCAGTGAGCAAACTCACACGGGGATCATGCCCCCTTCATGGCTTCCGACGGGAATTGCATGTTTAGCCTGGCGCTTTACAGGGATGGCGAATCCGACAACCCGCGCCCGGGTGGCGGCCCTTGAGGCCCGACCGGCGCCCGCAACGACAAGGTCAACGACAACAGTGAAGACCACGATGATGTTCCGCACGATAGCCAACCCGCGGCGCACGACGCTGGCGCACCTCGCCGACGCCGAGGAGCTGCAGGCGCCGGCGACGCCGGAACATTCGGTCGACCTTCCCAGCCACACCGCCAATCCCCGTCGCACGGTGCTCGACGAGATCCCGGTGCAGGCCTTCGCCGGGGAGTGACCCGCGGGCCCCGTGCCGGCCGGTCGAGGTGGTGCGACGTCAGCACCCGGTGACCGCCGGGACGGGTTGAGCACGCGCGCCCCGCGCGTGCGGCCGCGTCCGGTCCGGGCGGCGCCCGCCGTAATGCGCGAGGCGCCGGCCCCCCGCCGCGTTAGCCTGGAGCGTCATACTCCAGCCAGCTCAGTGAGGGGCGCAGGGATCTCGTGCGCATCGCCAGATTCTCCATCGACGGGAATGTCGCCTTCGGCGCGGTCGAGGGCGACAAGCCGGACGAGCTCGTTCTCGACATCATCAAGGGCATCCCGTTCGCGGACTTCGAGCTCTCCGGTACGAAGGTGCCGCTGAGCAAGGTCAGGCTGTTGCCCCCGGTGCTCCCGAACAAGGTCGTCGCCTTCGGCCGCAACTACGCGGAGCACGCCAGGGAACTGGGCAACGAGGTGCCGGAGGCCCCGTTCGCCTTCTTCAAGCCGTCCACCTCGGTGATCGGTCCCGGCGACGAGATCGCCTACCCCTCCTTCACCCAGGAGCTGCACTACGAGGCGGAGCTGGCCGTGGTGATCGGCCGCCTGTGCCGCGAGGTCCCGCGTGAGCGCGTCAAGGACGTGATCCTCGGCTACACCTGCGCCAACGACGTGACCGCGCGCGACGTCCAGCGGCGTGAGAAGCAGTGGGCCCGGGCCAAGGGCTTCGACACGGCCTGTCCGCTCGGCCCCTGGGTGGAGACCGATCTCGACCCGGGCGATCTCACCATCCAGCTCACGGTCAACGGCCAACAGCGCCAGCTCGGCCGGACGAGCGAGATGATCCACCCGATCGAGGATCTGATCGTGAACATCTCCGAGGCCATGACGCTGCTCCCCGGCGACGTGATCCTCACGGGCACCCCCGCGGGGGTCGGCCCCCTCAACGTCGGCGACGAGGTCGCCGTCTCCATCGAAGGCATCGGCACTCTCACCAACAAGGTGATCAAGCGTGGCTAACGGCTCCGTCCGCGTACGTTTCTGTCCGTCCCCGACCGGCAACCCCCATGTGGGTCTGGTCCGCACCGCCCTGTTCAACTGGGCGTACGCCCGTCACACCGGCGGCACGTTCGTCTTCCGCATCGAGGACACGGACGTGGCCCGCGACTCGGAGGAGTCCTACGTCCAGCTTCTGGACTCGCTGCGCTGGCTGGGCTTCGACTGGGACGAGGGTCCGGAGATCGGGGGCCCGCACGCGCCCTACCGCCAGTCGCAGCGGATGGACATCTACAAGGACGTCGCACGCAAGCTCCTGGACGGCGGGTACGCCTACCACTGCTACTGCACGACGGAGGAGCTGGACGCCCGCCGCGACGCGGCCCGCGCCGCCGGCCGCCCGTCGGGCTACGACGGGCACTGCCGTGAGCTGAGCGCCGAGCAGGTGGCCGCGTACGAGGCCGAGGGGCGCACGCCGATCGTGCGCTTCCGGATGCCCGACGAGACGATCACCTTCACGGACCTGGTCCGCGGCGAGCTGACCTTCACCCCGGAGAACGTGCCGGACTACGGGATCGTGCGGGCGAACGGCGCGCCCCTGTACACCCTCGTCAACCCGGTCGACGACGCGCTGATGGAGATCACCCACGTCCTGCGCGGCGAGGACCTGCTCTCCTCCACCCCCCGCCAGATCGCGCTCTACAAGGCGCTGATCGAACTCGGCGTCGCGAAGGGCGTGCCCGCGTTCGGGCACCTGCCGTACGTGATGGGCGAGGGCAACAAGAAGCTGTCCAAGCGCGACCCGGAGTCGTCGCTGAACCTCTACCGCGAGCGCGGCTTCCTGCCCGAGGGACTGCTCAACTATCTGTCCCTGCTGGGCTGGTCGCTCGCGGCGGACCGCGACATCTTCGCCGTCGACGAGATGGTCGCCGCCTTCGACGTGGCCGACGTGAACCCCAACCCGGCACGGTTCGACCTGAAGAAGGCCGAGTCGATCAACGCGGACCACATCCGCCTGCTCGAGGTGAAGGACTTCGCGGAGCGCTGCCGGCCCTGGCTGAAGGCCCCGTTCGCGCCGTGGGCGCCTGAGGACTTCGACGAGGCGAAGTGGCAGGCGGTGGCGCCGCACGCGCAGACCCGCCTCAAGGTCCTTTCGGAGATCACCGAGAACGTCGACTTCCTGTTCCTGCCGGAGCCGGTGTCCGACGAGGCGTCCTGGACCAAGGCCATGAAGGAGGGCAGCGACGCCCTTCTCCGCACGGCCCGGGAGAACCTGGAGGGCGCCGACTGGACCTCCGCGGAGGCGCTGAAGGAAGCCGTCCTGGCCGCCGGCGAGGCCCACGGCCTCAAGCTCGGCAAGGCGCAGGCCCCGGTCCGCGTCGCCGTCACCGGACGCACGGTCGGCCTGCCGCTCTTCGAGTCCCTGGAGGTCCTGGGCAAGGAGAAGACGCTGCGGCGGATCGACGCGGCGCTCGCGAAGCTCTCGGCCTGACCCGTTCGCGCACGAGGGGCGGCACCCGGCCGGGTGCCGCCCCTCGTGCGTTCCTCGGCGCCGTGAACCGCCGACCGGGGCGAACGAACGGACACGGTCACCCGTCCGGAGCTACCGTCGGACCATGAGCATCAGCGCCGTGGTCTGGGACGTCGACGACACCCTTTTCGACTACACCACCGCGGATCGGGCCGGCATGCGCGGGCACCTGGCCGCCGAGGGGCTGCTCGGCGGCCGGGACACCGTCGAGCAGGCACTCCTGCGGTGGCGGGCGGTCACGGACGCCCAGTGGGCGCGGTTCTCGGCGGGGGAGACGTCCTTCGAGGGGCAGCGCAGGGACCGGGTACGGGTCTTCCTGGGCGAGGAGCTGACGGACCAGGCGGCGGACGCCTGGTTCCGCCGCTACCTGGACCACTACGAAGCGGCCTGGGCCCTCTTCCCGGACGTGCTGCCTGTCCTGGACGCGCTCGCCGCGAGCCATCGGCACGCGGTGCTGTCCAACTCCAGCGCGCACGTCCAGGAGTACAAGCTGCGCACCCTCGGTGTGCGCGACCGCTTCGAGACGGTTCTGTGCGCCGCGGAGCTGGGCGTCTCCAAACCGGACGCCCGGGCCTTCCGTGCGGCCTGCGACGCCCTGGGGCTCGCACCGCACGACGTCGCGTACGTCGGCGACCATCCCGAGATCGACGGGCGCGGGGCCGCCGAGGCCGGATTGCTGTCGGTGTGGATCGACCGCGCGGGGGTGAGCACCGTCACGGACGGGCGCGCCCGGTCCGGCGCCGAAGGGTCCGCCGGCCTGCACCGGATCGCCTCCCTCGCCGAACTCCCCTCGGTCCTCGGCACGGATACCCGTTTTGGAGCGCCGTCCACCTTCGGGTAATGTTCTTCCTGCGCCGCCGGGGAGCGGGCCGAGAGGCCGGAACCGGAGGCGCAAGCTAGAACAAGATCCCCACAGGGGCTTGCGTTCCAGTGGCCTATGGTGTAATTGGCAGCACGACTGATTCTGGTTCAGTTAGTCTTGGTTCGAGTCCAGGTAGGCCAGCTCGCAGAGCTCATCTGCACCTGCGGATCAGATCCGCGAGCCCCCGTTGTGTAGCGGCCTAGCACGCTGCCCTCTCAAGGCAGTAGCGCCGGTTCGAATCCGGTCGGGGGTACAGATCCTTCCCGCGACGACAGTCGGGTCGCTCCCACTGGTGTCGATGCAGGATCGCTAGGGCCCCCGTTGTGTAGCGGCCTAGCACGCCGCCCTCTCAAGGCGGTAGCGCCGGTTCGAATCCGGTCGGGGGTACGAACTGGTCTAAACCACATTGGTCTATGGTGTAATTGGCAGCACGACTGATTCTGGTTCAGTTAGTCTTGGTTCGAGTCCAGGTAGACCAGCTCGGATCTGCGGAAACGCTAGATCCTCGCCCCCGTTGTGTAGCGGCCTAGCACGCCGCCCTCTCAAGGCGGTAGCGCCGGTTCGAATCCGGTCGGGGGTACACCGATCGCAGGGCCTCCACTTCGGTGGGGGCCCTGCGTCTTTTCCGGGATTGCCCTGCGGCGGGGCGCGGGGTGCGGGTCATTCCAGTCCGTAACGCCGCGCCGACTCCTCCTCCTGTGCGAGCCGGTGCAGTGCGCGCAGCACCGGCTCGAAGAGCACGGCCGCCGCGACCGCCGTCTCGACCTTGTCCCTCTCCGCGGCGTGCGTCTGCAGCAGGTCGAGGTCGCGCCGGGCCACCTGGTGCATCAACTCCGCGTACGGTTCCATGAGTTGGGCGTCACACGGATAACCGAGCCGGATCAGGGCGGCCACCGCCGCCACCAGTGACCGGTGCACGGGGGACAGGGACGCGAGTTCGTGCGCGGTCTCCCAGCCCAGCATGCGCAGCAGTGCGTCCACCTCGCGCCGGGCGGCCACCACCGAGGGGTCCTCCTCGTCCGGCTCCGGCCCCTGTGGCATCGCCCACAGGGCCGCGCCCAGGCGGATGGTGCGGCCGAGCGACTCGTCGTCGACGTGCCGCAGAACCTCCCGGGCGGTGGCGACCGGCATCCGGCCCACCTGGATCATCGCCCGAACGAGCCGCAGCCGGCGCAGATGGCCCTCGTCGTACTCGGCGGTCGTCGCGTTCACCTGGCGGCCGGGCGCCAACAGCCCTTCCCGCAGGTAGTACTTGATCGTCGCGGTGGACACACCGCTTCGCTCGCTCAACTCCGCCAGCCGCATCCCTTGCGCCTTTCCTCGGGTCGCGCCACTATCCAAGCATGGCGGTGTCGGATAGCGCCGCTGACCAATGGCTGCCGAGGGGGACGTCGTGTTCGGGAAGCCCAAGACCGTGAGCCGTACGACCGCAGCCGCCGAGGGGGATGTGGTCGTCCTGCTCATCGGCATGCGGATCAACCACTTCTGGGCGGTGCACCACTGGCTGCCGGCGCTCATGGCGATGCCCCGCATGCTGCGCGAGCTCAAGAAGAGGCCGGGGCGCGGTCTGCTCGGCCATGTCCTGCTGACGGCGTCCCCGCGGACGTACTACGTCGTGCAGTACTGGGAGTCCAAGGAGAAGCTGTACGCCTACGCGTCGGCGTCCGACATGTTCCACCACAGGGCCTGGGCGACGATCAACCGCAAGGAGAAGGCGGGGAAGCTGCGGCAGCACGTGGGGATCTGGCACGAGACCTATGTGGTGCCGGAGGGCGCCTACGAGTCGATCTACGGTGACATGCCGGCCTTCGGGCTCGCCGCCGCGCACGGCGTCCTGCCCCTCGAGAAGCGGGGGCGCCGGGCCGGCGACCGGTTCGCGTTCCGTTCGGCGAGGGCAGGCCAGGCGGCGCAGCCGCCTTCGGTGTGAAGCGCAGGGGTGCCGTTTCCCGGGAGAGGGCCCACCGCGGCGTTGAGGCCGGCCCCGCCCGCTGACGTGCTCGCCGCTCAGCCCGAGCGGCGCAGTGCCTCGGAGAGCCGGGCGGCCGCGTCGATGACGGCCTGTGCATGCATCCGGCCCGGGTGGCGGGTCAGGCGCTCGATGGGGCCGGAGACGGAGACCGCGGCGACCACGCGGTTGGAGGGGCCGCGCACGGGTGCGGAGACGGACGCGACGCCCGGCTCGCGCTCCCCGATGGACTGGGCCCAGCCGCGGCGCCGCACGCCGGACAGGGCCGTCGCCGTGAAGCGCGCGCCCTGCAGGCCGCGGTGCAGCCGCTCGGGCTCCTCCCAGGCCAGCAGGATCTGAGCCGAGGAGCCTGCTTTCATCGTGAGCGTGGAGCCGACCGGGACCGTGTCCCGAAGACCCGAGAGGCGCTCCGCGGCGGCGACGCAGATGCGCATGTCCCCCTGGCGGCGATAGAGCTGTGCGCTCTCGCCCGTGACATCACGGAGGTGGGTCAGTACGGGGCCCGCCGTCGCCAGCAGGCGGTCCTCGCCCGCCGCCGCGGCCAGCTCGGACAGCCGGGGTCCGAGAATGAAACGGCCCTGCATGTCGCGGGCCACCATACGGTGGTGTTCCAGCGCCACGGCCAGGCGGTGGGCCGTGGGTCGTGCCAGTCCGGTGGCGCCGACCAGGCCCGCGAGGGTGGCCGGACCGGACTCCAGAGCGCTCAGGACGAGGGCCGCCTTGTCCAGAACGCCGACGCCGCTACTGTTGTCCATGCAACGATACTCACGTCTCACTCTGTGAAACGCAAGTTCAATTTCCCGAGGAACCCGCCACCCTGGAAGTCACGGCGGCCCGCGTGCCACCGGGCCCGGCGGCACACGCCCGGGATCCGGGGGTACGGGCGCTGCCACCTCAAGATCTCTAGTTGGGTCGGCGCACGCTTCGCCGACCGGAGGGAAAGCGATGGGTAGGACACTCGCGGAGAAGGTCTGGGACGACCACGTCGTCCGGCGCGCCGAGGGCGAGCCCGACCTCCTCTACATCGATCTGCACCTGCTGCACGAGGTGACCAGCCCGCAGGCCTTCGACGGTCTGCGCAAGAGCGGACGCCGGGTGCGCAGGCTCGACCTCACCATCGCGACCGAGGACCACAACACCCCCACCCTCGACATCGACAAGCCCATCGCGGACCCGGTCTCCCGCGCCCAGCTGGAGACGCTGCGCAAGAACTGCGCCGAGTTCGGTGTGCGCCTGCACCCGCTGGGCGACGTCGAGCAGGGGGTCGTGCACGTCGTCGGCCCGCAGCTGGGCCTGACCCAGCCCGGCACGACGGTCGTCTGCGGTGACTCGCACACCTCGACGCACGGCGCGTTCGGCGCGCTGGCGTTCGGCATCGGCACCTCCCAGGTCGAGCACGTCCTCGCGACCCAGACGCTGCCCCTGGCCCGCCCGAAGACCATGGCCATCACGGTCGACGGCGAGCTGCCCGAGGGCGTGACGGCCAAGGACCTGATCCTGGCCATCATCGCCAGGATCGGCACCGGCGGCGGCCAGGGCTACATCCTGGAGTACCGCGGCCCGGCCATCGAGAAGCTCTCGATGGAGGCCCGGATGACCATCTGCAACATGTCGATCGAGGCCGGTGCCCGGGCGGGCATGATCGCCCCGGACGAGACCACCTTCGCCTACCTCAAGGGCCGTCCACACGCCCCCGAGGGCGCGGAGTGGGACGCCGCGGTGGAGTACTGGAAGACGCTGCGGACCGACGACGACGCGGAATTCGACGCCGAGGTGCGCATCGACGCCGCCGCGCTCTCGCCGTTCGTCACCTGGGGCACCAACCCGGGCCAGGGTGCGCCGCTTTCGACGTCCGTCCCCGATCCCGCTTCGTACGAGGACGCCTCGGAGCGCCTGGCCGCGGAAAAGGCCCTGGAGTACATGGGGTTGGACGCCGGGCAGCCGCTGCGTTCCATCAAGGTGGACACGGTCTTCGTAGGCTCCTGCACCAACGGGCGCATCGAGGATCTGCGCGCCGCCGCCGCGATCATCGAGAACCGCAAAGTCGCCGACGGTGTACGGATGCTGGTCGTCCCGGGCTCCGCACGCGTGGGTCTGCAGGCCGTCTCCGAGGGCCTGGACGTGATCTTCAAGGAGGCCGGCGCGGAGTGGCGGCACGCGGGCTGTTCCATGTGTCTCGGCATGAACCCGGACCAGCTGGCCCCGGGCGAGCGCTCCGCCTCCACCTCCAACCGCAACTTCGAGGGCCGGCAGGGCAAGGGCGGGCGCACGCACCTGGTCTCGCCGCAGGTCGCCGCAGCGACGGCGGTCCTGGGGCACCTGGCGTCCCCCGCCGACCTGTCCGACGCCGACACTCGTACGCCCGCTGGAGTCTGAGAAGTCATGGAAGCATTCACCACGCACACCGGCCGGGCCGTCCCGCTGCGTCGCAGCAACGTCGACACCGACCAGATCATCCCCGCCCACTGGCTCAAGAAGGTGACCCGGGACGGGTTCGAGGACGGGCTTTTCGAGGCCTGGCGCAAGGACTCCGAGTTCGTGCTCAACCGCCCCGAGCGGCAGGGTGCCACGGTCCTGGTCGCAGGCCCGGACTTCGGCACCGGCTCCTCCCGCGAGCACGCCGTCTGGGCGTTGCAGAACTACGGCTTCAAGGCGGTCGTCTCCTCCCGGTTCGCCGATATCTTCCGCGGCAACTCCCTCAAGAACGGCCTGCTCACGGTGGTCCTTGAGCAGAAGATCGTGGACGCCCTGTGGGAGCTCACCGAGAAGGACCCGACGGCCGAGGTCACCGTGGACCTCGAGGCGCGTGAGGTACGCGCCGAGGGCATCACCGCCGCCTTCGAGCTGGACGAGAACTCGCGCTGGCGGCTGCTGAACGGCCTCGACGACATCTCCATCACCCTCCGGAACGAGTCCGACATCGCCGCGTACGAGGCGGAGCGCCCCTCGTACAAGCCGCGGACCCTCCAGGGCTGACGCCCGCGCCCGCAAGGGCTGGTTTCGGCCATCGCAACACCGCCTGTACCCCCAATCGTGGACGGTTGGGGGTACAGCCGTTTCCGCTGCCGAAAGCGTCCGGCGCGCCGCCTCGCGCACTGCCAACTCTGCTGGTTACAAAGGTTGTTGCCGCGATCCATGGACGGAACCGCCATGACGTTCCGGGGCCCGCGGAAGGCCACGGGGAGACGGCAGTTGCCCCCAGCGGGGGCGACAACTCGCCCCAGATGGCACAATCTGTGCATGGACAACGACGGCCAACTCGAGCTCTATACGGCGGTCGCGGCCCAACTCAAGGAAGCGCACGCAAGGGTGCGCACACTGCAAGTCCCGGAGGGCGTACGGATGGCGCTGACCCGGAAGCTGCTGGTCATTACGGCCGCGGCCAAGCACGATCCCGCCGAAGCGACCCGGCGTCTCGAGCGGTTCATGACCGACCTCGACGAGGACCGAATCCCCGAAGAGGAACTCTGAGGCAGCCGAATCGGTGCGGCACAAGGGTGATAAGCCCGTTTCGTGTTTGATTTGCGGTATATATCTGCCTAACGTGCGAAAAAGCTTGAACACTTTCGTTCTGGCGATGTCTCCGAAGGGGAAGACGTGAACAAGGCGCAGCTCGTAGAAGCGATTGCCGACAAGATGGGCGGCCGCCAGCAGGCCGCCGATGCTGTCGACGCGGTCCTGGACGCCATCGTCCGCGCGGTCGTCGGAGGCGACCGGGTCTCGGTCACCGGTTTCGGTTCGTTCGAGAAGGTCGAGCGTCCGGCCCGTTACGCCCGCAACCCCCAGACGGGCGAGCGGGTTCGGGTCAGGAAGACCTCCGTGCCGCGCTTCCGCGCGGGACAGGGCTTCAAGGACCTGGTCAGCGGGACGAAGAAGCTCCCGCGCGGTGGCGAGGTCGCCGTCAAGAAGGCGCCCAAGGGCAGCCTGCAGGTCGGCGCCGCCGCCACGGTCAAGAAGGCCGCTGCGAAGAAGGCCACGGCCAAGAAGGCGGCCCCCGCGAAGAAGGTCACGGCCAAGAAGGCGGCCCCCGCGAAGAAGGTCACCGCGAAGAAGACCACGGCCAAGAAGGCCACGGCGAAGAAGACCACCGCGGCGGCCAAGAAGACCACCGCGAAGAAGACCACCGCCAAGAAGGCGGCGGCCAAGAAAGCCCCGGCGAAGAAGGCCCCGGCCAAGAAGTCGACGGGCCGCAAGACCACCGCCAAGAAGGCCACCGCCCGCAGCTGACCGGGACGGACGGGCTACACGCGCCGGGCCGGGCTCCCAGGGGGAGCCCGGCCCGCGGTGTGTCCGGGGGTCAGAACGTCTGCAGGGTCACCAGCGTGATGCGCCGGTCCCCGCCCTCGCCCTCCGTCTCGATCCGCACCCGCTGTCCCGGGCGCAGCAGCCTCAGTCCGCCCGCGTCGAACGCCCGGGCGTCGAAGGGGACGGGGGTGCCGTCGTCGAGCAGCACCTGACCGGTGCGCGTCTCGGGGTCGTAGGTGTACGCGGTCGCCTGCATGACGGCAGCCTATCGACCGCTCCGGACGCGCCGCCGGGCCGTGCGGGACCGGGGGCCGGCCCCGGCGGACCGGGGACCGCCCCGTCGTGTCAACCGCCGTGCCCGCCGGGGATGAGCAGTCGCGCCGCCACCGCCGCCGTGCGTGGTCCCACACCGAGCGCGAGCGCCGCGCGCAGATCCTCGCCGGTGTCCACGTCCTGGCGCACGGAGTCCACGTCGTCGAGCGCGAGTTCCACGGCGCCCGAGGCCAGATGACGCATTCGCGAATCCACGCCGAACGCGGGCAGCAATTCCAGGCCGGGGGCCGCGGCGAGCAGGGTCGTGCCGATTCCTGCGGCGTCGGGCAGAAAAGCGCGGGGGAATTCGGCGGCGGCGCCGAGTACCCGGGCCAATTCCGGGGCGCGCAGGGCGGGGAGATCGGCGTTCAGGGCCGCCACCGCGCCACCGGGGCGTGATCGCCGCACCGCCGCCGCCGCGTGCGCGAGCGCGGTGTTCAGACCGCCCGCCGGCTCGTCCGTGACGATCCGGGCGCCGAGGGCCGCCAGCTCGCGTCCGGCGAGCGGATCGTCCGTGACGACCGCCACATCACGTACCGCGGCACAGGCGAGGGTCGCGGCCACCGTGTCCTGCGCGAAGGCCAGGGCGAGCCCCGGGCGCACCGCGTCCGCCGCGGTGTCCGAGAGCCTGCTCTTGGCCCGCGCCAAGGCCTTCAGGGGTACGACGACAGTCCACTGCACGAGCGCTCCGTCCCTGTGTTGTCGCGCCCATTGTCACCTGGTCCGCCGGAGGGGGACGACGGCCGTCCGGCGCCCGGCCCGTCGGCAACGGGTGCGAAGCACCAGCCAAGGGCGGTGGTCGGTGACGGGCGGGCGTACGGTGTTCTCGACAGACGGGCGGCCGGGGGTGACACTTGTGCGGCCCACAACCCCAGTGTCAGGCCTTGTGCCGGCTCCTTAGAGGAAGGTGTCCGCGTGCCCCGCCGCAGAATCGGCTTCTGGTACCGCTTCGCAGCGGTCCTCTGCAAACCGCCGCTGGTGGTTCTGCTCAAGCGGGACTGGCGCGGAATGGAGAACATTCCGGCTGAAGGCGGATTTATCACCGCGGTGAACCACAATTCACACGTGGACCCCTTCGCCTACGCGCACTATCAGTACAACACGAAGCGTGTTCCCCGTTTCCTCGCGAAGAGCGGTCTTTTCAAGAAGGGTTTCGTCGGCGCCGTGATGCGCGGTACCGGCCAGATCCCCGTCTACCGGGAGAGCACGGACGCGCTCAGCGCCTTCCGTGCCGCGATCGACGCCGTGGAGAGCGGCGAGTGCGTCGCCTTCTACCCCGAGGGCACCCTCACCCGCGACCCGAACGGCTGGCCCATGACCGGCAAGACCGGTGCGGCCCGGGTCGCCCTGCAGACCAAGTGCCCGGTCATTCCGATCGCCCAGTGGGGCGCCAACGCGCTGCTGCCGGCCTACGCCAAGAAGCCCAGCTTCTTCCCGCGCAAGACGCACCATGTGCTCGCCGGCCCGCCCGTCGACCTCACGCGCTTCTACGACAAGGACATGTCCCCCGAGCTGCTGAAGGAGGCGACGGAGGTCATCATGGCCGCCATCACCCGCCAGCTCGAGGAGCTCCGGGGCGAGAAGGCGCCCGAGAAGCCGTACGACCCCCGTGAGGTGCGCATCGAACAGCGCCGCCGGAGCGCCGCCGCGCAGGAGAAGGCCAGGGAGAAGGAGGGGCAGGGCCAGTGAGCAAGCCGGTCAAGGCGGCCGTGTTCGGAACCGGATCATGGGGGACGGCCTTCGGCATGGTGCTCGCCGACGCCGGGTGCGATGTCACCCTGTGGGCGCGCCGCGCCGAGCTCGTCGAGGCCGTCAACTCCACCCGTACGAACCCGGACTACCTGCCGGGCGTCGAGCTCCCCGAGAACCTGCGGGCCACCACGGACCCCGCCGAGGCGGCGCACGGGGCCGACTTCGCGATACTCGCGGTCCCGTCGCAGACCCTGCGCGGGAACCTCGCCGAATGGGCACCCCTGCTCGCGCCGCGCACGGTCCTCGTCTCGCTGATGAAGGGCGTCGAACTCGGTTCCGCCATGCGGATGAGCGAGGTCATCGAGGACGTCGCCAAGGTCGTCCCGGAACGCGTCGCGGTGGTCACCGGACCCAATCTGGCCCGGGAGATCGCCGCCCGTATGCCGGCCGCGGCCGTGGTCGCCTGCACCGACGAGGCCGTCGCGCAGCGGCTCCAGTCCGTCTGCCACACGCCGTACTTCCGGCCGTACACCAACACCGACGTGGTGGGGTGCGAACTCGGGGGTGCGGTCAAGAACGTCATCGGGCTGGCGGTCGGCATCGCGGACGGCATGGGCCTCGGCGACAACGCCAAGGGCTCGCTCATCACCCGCGGTCTCGCCGAGACCACACGGCTCGGCCTGGTGATGGGCGCCGACCCGCTGACCTTCTCGGGGCTGGCGGGCCTCGGGGACCTGGTGGCCACCTGCTCCTCGCCGCTGTCGCGCAACCACACCTTCGGCACCAACCTCGGCAAGGGCATGACGCTCGAGGAGACCATCGCGGTCACGAAGCAGACCGCCGAGGGCGTCAAGTCCTGTGAGTCCGTGCTCGATCTGGCCCGTAGGCACGGCGTCGACATGCCGATCACGGAGACGGTCGTCGGCATCGTCCACGAGGGCAAGCCGCCGGTGGTCGCGCTCAAGGAGCTGATGTCGCGCAGTGCGAAGCCGGAACGACGCTGAGCGACAGCGCAGGCCGGACGCTGCCTCAGGGCACTGGCTACAGGTACTCTCATCGCGATATGAGCACCGAGAACCTCCCCCAGAGCCCTGAGCAGCCGCCTCGCAAGCCGCGTGTCGCCGTCGTCTTCGGCGGCCGCAGCTCCGAACACGGGATCTCCATGGTCACCGCCGGCGCCGTGCTGCGTGCCATCGACCGGACGAAGTACGACGTCCTGCCGATCGGCATCACCCGGGACGGCCGTTGGGCGCTCACGGCCGACGAACCCGAGCGCATGGCGATCACCGACCGCCGTACGCCCACCGTCGAGGAACTCGCCGAGTCCCACGAGGGCGGTGTCGTGCTGCCCGTCGACCCCGCGAACCGCGAAGTCGTGTACAGCGAGCCCGGTTCGGTGCCCAAGGCGCTCGGCGAGATCGACGTCGTCTTCCCCGTGCTGCACGGCCCGTACGGCGAGGACGGCACCCTCCAGGGCATGCTGGAGCTGTCCGGTGTCCCGTACGTGGGGTCGGGTGTGCTCGCCTCGGCCGTCGGCCAGGACAAGGAGTACATGAAGCGGGTGTTCACCTCCTTCGGGCTCAAGGTCGGCCCCTACGTGGTGATCCGGCCGCGCGAGTGGGAGCAGGACGAGCCGGCCGCCCGCAAGAAGATCATCGACTTCGCCGGGGAGCACGGCTGGCCGCTGTTCGTGAAGCCGGCGCGCGCGGGCTCGTCGATCGGCATCACCAAGGTCGACGACATCGGGGGACTGGACGAGGCGATCACCGAGGCCCAGCGGCACGACCCGAAGATCCTTGTGGAGGCGGCCGTGCGCGGCCGTGAGATCGAGTGCGGTGTCCTCGAGTTCGAGGACGGCCCGCGTGCCTCGGTGCCGGCCGAGATCCCGCCGCCGCAGACGCACGCCTACTACGACTTCGAGGCGAAGTACATCGACTCGACGCCCGGCATCGTCCCCGCGCCGCTGACCGACGAGCAGACCGCCGAGGTGCGGCGGCTCGCGGTGGTGGCGTTCGAGGCGGCCTCCTGCGAGGGCCTGGTCCGTGCGGACTTCTTCCTCGCCGAGGACGGGGAGTTCGTCATCAACGAGATCAACACGATGCCCGGTTTCACGCCGATCTCCATGTACCCGCAGATGTGGCGGGCGAGCGGCGTCGGTTACGAGGAACTGGTGGACCGGCTGATCCAGGCGGCCCTGCGCCGTACGACGGGTCTGCGCTAGCCGGTCCGTGCGGCACTCAGGAGGCGATCCCCTCGGGGATCGCCTTCTTGACTGCGGGCGCCAGATCGACGAGCGGCGCCACACCGTCGCCGGTGTGCGCCTTGGGTAGGCTGACCTCGACATACACCGCGCGCAACGTCGTGGTGAAGCGGAACGAGCCGTCGTCCAGCTTCTGCAGCAGCCAGCCGACGCCGTCCGCCTCCAGGCCGTCCGCCTCCGGGTCGTCCATCTCCGCGGGCCTCGCCACCCCGCAGCGCAGTATGATCGCCGGGCTTCCCCAGCCCGCCGTCAGCGCGGACCGGGGCTGGGGATCGTTCCGGTCGAGGCCGTCCACCTTCCGCGGCAGCACCTTGTCCAGGTTCCGGCACAGCTTCGTGACCTTCGTGTTCGGACTGGGAACCGTGGCCGAAGGGGTGTCGTCGCTCGAGGAACAGCCCGCCGTCGCGATCAGCAGGGCGAGGGCGGGCAGACCTGGGAGCCGGTGACGGAAGAAGCGCACCGGCCAAGCGTAGACGGGGGCTACAGGTGCACCACCGGGCAGGTCAGGGTGCGGGTGATGCCGTCGACTTGTTGAACTTTCGCGACCACCATGCGGCCGAGTTCGTCGACGGTGTCGGCCTGGGCGCGCACGATGACGTCATAGGGACCCGTGACGTCCTCGGCCTGGATGACCCCAGGGATCTTGCTGATCGTCTCGGCGACGGTCGACGACTTGCCGACCTCCGTCTGGATCAGGATGTACGCCTGTACCACGGAACCTCCAGGGCGGCCACGAGGATCATGTGGGGAGAAGGGACGCCACGGTATCGCGTCGCCGCTCGTCGCGGGGAGACCCGCGGGGGCTGTGGCGTGAGCGCCGGGGAACACCGGCGACACAAGTTGACGGTCGACTCGACCGTACCGAGGTCGATGCAGGCACGCGACCGGGCGCGGCAGGGAACAGAAGGGGACGTACGACGATGAAGGGCACCGTGGGCGAGCTCGGGGAGTTCGGGCTCATCAGGGAGCTCACCTCCCGGCTCACCACCACCCCGGCGGTGCGGATCGGCCCCGGCGACGACGCCGCGGTGGTCGCCGCGCCGGACCGCAGGGTGGTGGCGAGCACCGACATCCTCCTGGAGGGACGGCACTTCCGCCGCGACTGGTCGACGGCCTACGACGTCGGGCGCAAGGCGGCCGCGCAGAACCTCGCGGACATCGCCGCGATGGGCGCCGTGCCGACTGCGCTGCTTCTCGGTCTCGTGGTGCCCGCGGACCTCCCCGTCACCTGGCCCACCGAACTCATGGACGGACTGCGCGACGAGTGCCAGGTGGCGGGTGCGGCCGTGGTCGGCGGCGATGTCGTCCGCGGGGACACGATCATGATCTCGATCACCGCGCTCGGTGATCTGCGCAACCACGAGCCGGTGACCCGCGCGGGCGCCCAGCCCGGCGACGTGGTCGCGGTGACCGGCTGGCTGGGCTGGTCCGCGGCAGGGCACGCGGTGCTCTCCCGCGGTTTCCGCTCGCCGCGTGCGTTCGTCGAGGCGCACCGCCGCCCGGAACCGCCGTACCACGCGGGCCCCGCCGCAGCGGGGCTCGGCGCGACCGCCATGTGCGACGTCAGCGACGGGCTGATCGCCGACCTCGGGCACATCGCGGAGGCGAGCAAGGTGCGTATCGACATCCGCTCCGGAGCCATCGACATCCCCTCCCAGATGAACGACATCGGGCAGGCCGTCGGCGTCGACCCCATCCAGTGGGTGCTCACCGGCGGTGAGGACCACGCGATCGTGGCGACCTTCCCGAGGGACGTGAAGCTGCCCGCACGCTGGAAGGTGATCGGCGAGGTGCTCAACCCCTCGGCCCTGCCCCAGGTGACGGTGGACGGGGCGCCGTGGACCAGCAAGGGCGGCTGGGACCACTTCGGGGACATCGAGGCGTAGCGCGGGCGCGCGGGAGCGCCACGTCGCCCGTCGGGGTTCCGGCCGCCCCGGAGGCCGGAACCCCGACGGCGCGGACGGTCGGCTCGATGTCCGAGGGCCCCTTCCCGGGGCGCCGAAAGGCGGAGACGGCGGAGTGTATGCGTCGAGCGACAGAAGGTGACCGTGTGGGCGCGGCAAAAAGCCGGCCCACTCGGTGGACCGGCTCCGTGCAGCGAACCAGCGGTGGCCGCGCGCTACAGGTCCCCCAGCTCCTGGAATCCCCCCACTTCGGCCGGAGCCGGGAGTGGGGAGAAGCCGAGAGTCCGGAGGGTCGGCGTCAGCGCGAGACCTTGCCGGCCTTGATGCACGAGGTGCAAGCGTTCACGCGCTTCGGCGTCCCGCCCACCACGGTACGCACACGCTGGATGTTCGGGTTCCAGCGACGGGGCGTACGGCGGTGTGAGTGCGAGATGTTGTTGCCGAAGCCCGGCCCCTTGCCGCAGACGTCGCAGTTGGCAGCCACGGGTCACTCCAAAGACTTCAGATGCACTTACGGTTGATCCCGGCATGCCGGGGTCGAGATCGTACGATCTGAGTGGCGCTGCCAGGGGAAAGCCCGATCTGGATCGGGCAACCGGAGCAGCATACAACGGCTGCACCCGTACAACGAAACTACCATGGCCGCCCCGGGGAACGACGGGCCCGCAGACCCCCGCCCCAGGGGGCGCGAGGCCCGGTGCAGGCAGTCCGTGCGGCCCTCTTCCGGCCACGGCCCCCTCTGGGTCTACGCTGCGTCCCACGTCCAGCAGCTCAAGGAGGCGCAGGTGGCGCAGGTGCCGCAGCCATTGGATGCTCTCGCGGTGCGCACCTGGTGCGGTCTCGCGCTCCAGGAACTGGGGCGGGCCCGCGAGGAGATCGACGCGATCAACGTCTATCCCGTGGCCGACGGGGACACCGGCACCAACCTCTATCTGACCGTGGAATCCGCCGCGGCCGCCGTCGAGGCCGTCTTCGCCGGGTACGAGGAGGCGGGCGGCGATCAGCGCCCGACGCTCGCCGACGCGGTGCGGGCCATGGCGCACGGCGCGCTCATCGGGGCCCGCGGCAACTCCGGGACGATCCTGGCGCAGCTGCTGCGGGGCATGGCACAGGTGCTCGCCGCCGACGGGGAGACCGCACACACCGACGCGCAGGGGCTGCGGCTCGCGCTCAGGCGTGCGGCCGACTCCGCACGGGACGCCGTCGCCCACCCCGTGGAGGGCACGGTCCTGACCGTCGCCTCGGCGGCCGCGGACGCGGTCACCGGCGTGGAGGACGACTGCGGTGGTGTCGCCCGGGCCGCGTACGAGGGGGCGCGGGCGGCTCTCGCGGCGACCCCCGGGCAACTCGCGGTCCTGGAGCGCGCAGGTGTGGTCGACGCGGGCGGCCGGGGGCTCGTGGCGGTGCTCGCCGCGCTGGTGGAGACGTTCACGGGCGAGGCGCCGCGGGTTCCGGAGGGGGCGGGCCGCGTCGTGACCCCGCGCCCGGACGACGACGCGCGGGGCGTCACCCGGGAGTGCGCCGATCCCCCCGCTGAGGAGGGCGGGCCCGCCTACGAGGTGATCTACCTCCTGGAAGCCGGCGACGCGGCCGTGGCACGGCTGCGGCAGCGGCTCGACACCTTGGGGAACTCCCTCGTCGTGGTCGGTGGCGACGGGCTGTGGAACGTCCATGTGCATGTGGACGACGCGGGCGCCGCCGTGGAGGCGGGCATCGAGGCAGGACGCCCGCACCGGATCAGGATCACGCACTTCGCGGCCGGGGACGTGCACACCACGGGCGCCGGGCGGCCGCCGCGCGAGCCCGTGCAGCGCGCGGTGGTGGCCGTCGTGCCGGGCGAGGGCCTGGCCGCGCTGTACCAGGAGGCCGGTGCGACCACCGTGCTCGCCCGGGCCGGGGAACCGCCCGCGAGCGGGGAACTGGTGGAGGGGGTACGGCGGGCGCACGCTCGTGAGGTGGTGCTGCTGCCGAACGACGCGGACCTGCGCCATACCGCGGCCGCCGCGGCCGAACAGGTGCGTACCGAAGGCGTTCGCGTGGCCCTGATCCCGACCCGGTCCGCGGTGCAGGGCATAGCGGCGCTCGCCGTGCACGAGCCGGAGCGGCGCTTCGACGAGGACGTCGTCGCGATGACCTCCGCGGCGGGGGCCACCCGGTACGCCGAAGTGACCATGGCGGAACGGCAGTCGTGGACGACGGCCGGCATCTGTCAGGCCGGGGACGTCCTCGGCCTGATCGACGGCGATGTGGCCGTCATCGGCTCGGACGTGACGGCCGCGGCGGAGACCGTTCTCGACCGCATGCTCGCGGCGGGCGGCGAACTGGTCACCCTGGTCCTCGGCGACGACGCCCCGGAGTCGATCGCGGCGCGCCTGGAGTCCCGGGTGCTCGAGTCGTACCTGGCGGTCGACACGGTGGTGTACCAGGGCGGCCGCCAGGGGTCGCTGCTGCTGATCGGCGTGGAGTAAGCCCGAGCCCGTCCGCCCCTCCGGAACCGGGGGAGCCGGGTTCCCGGCCGGGTGACGCCGGGCGCCCGCCCGTAGCAGCGGGCGCCCGGCGCACCTCATCGCTTCCGGTGCTCCTCCATGAGCTCGAGCATCCGCTCGGCCTCCGCCCGCCGTGCCCGGGCGGTCTCCTCGCCGTCGGCACTCCCGTACGCCGACAGCACCGCACGCGCGCGTGCCGACGCCGCGTCGGGGCGGCCGAGGTCGGCCTCCAGCCAGCCCGCCGCCAACTCCGCGCCGGTACGGGCGTCGAGGGTGTCCGCGCCCAGGGACGTGAAGGTCGCGATCGCCTCCGTGAAGTGCGCCAGCGCCTCCGTGAAGGCCACGCGCACCGCCTCCTCGCCGGCGCCGTCACCGACCGACCGGGCGATCAGCTCACCGAACTGCCGCTGTGAATGACCGAGTTCGCCGGTCAGACGGTCACGCGCCTCGGTGTCCTCGGCGGCGCCGGCCGCAGTGGCGCACTCCCGTGCCGCCTGCGCCATGAGCTCCCGTGCCGTGTCGAGGTCGGCCTCCCCCTCGGCGGCGAGCCAGGCGCGGGCCCGCAGACCGCGCACCAGGCCGTGTGTGTTGCCCAGTTCGCGCCACAGGTCGACGGCGCGGGCGTACGCCCGCTCCGCCTCCGCGGGCAGCCCGGCCCGCCCGAGCGCCTCGGCGGCCAGGTGGGCCAGCATCGCGTGGTCCCGCTGCTCCGGCCAGTGCCGGGCGATCTCCGCGGCCCGAAGCCACTGCTCGGCCCCCGCGCGGTGCTCGCCCAACTCGGTGAGGCAGTCGCCGAGCCACCACTGCGTCTGCACGATCGCCCCGTCGCCGTGGGTCTCGGCGGTCAGATCGGGCAGCGCCGACTCCAGCACCTCGGCGGCCTCCGCGAAGCGCCCCTGGCGGAGCAGGAATCCGCCCAGCAGATGCCGTGCCCACGCGCCCAGCGTCGAGGCCTCGCCCGCCTCGTCCGCCCAGTGCGCCGCCTCCAGGGCGTGCTCGGCGGCCTCCGCGAACCCGCCGGACGTCCCGACCGCCTCGGCCAGTTCCAGATGGAGCCGGGCCTGCGCGACGGGCTCCAGAACGCCCTGCCCGTGCTCGAGCGCCGCGCGGGCCGCCTCCTGCGCCGTCTGCGCGTCGCCGAGCTGCCGGGCCGTCCGGGACAAACGCACCTCGTGGTCCACCGCGAACCAGGGCAGGCCCGCCGCCACGTACTCCCCGGCCGCCTGCGCCAGCAGCCGGGCACCGCTCTCGGCGTCACCGGCGTGCACCGCCAGCTCCCCGAGCATGGCCTTCGCCTCGGCGGCCCGTGACGCGAGGCGTACCTGCGCGGTGTGCGGCCCGGCGAACGCCAGCAGCTCCCGCGCCGCCTCCTCGGCGGCCGATGCGGAGCCCTCGTCCTCGCGCAACCGGTGCATCAGGACGCGGGCGCGCCCCACGAGCACGGACGCCGTCTGCCGTACGCCCGTGCCGCCCGACTCGTGGAGGGCGAGCGCCTGCTCGCGCAGCCGGCCGATCGTCTCCAGTGCCTCGTCGGCGTGCCCCGTCAGGGCGCGGACATACGCCGCGCGCGTGCGTGCCGCCAGTGCCTCACCGGGGTCGCCGGCCTCGGCGAACAGCTCGGCCGCCCGGTCGAACGACTCGGCGCCCTCCGGACCCATGCTCATCGCCTCGTGGTCGACGAGGTCCGCGCGGTCCCGGGCGTCGAGCTCCCGGCCCTCCGCGGCCCGCGCCACCTCCGCCCATGCGTCCATGGCGTCCGGGTGCAGTGCCTCCGACAGGCGCCGGGCCTCGGCGAGCAGATCCGGAAGGTCCCGCTCCCGGTCCGGGGCGGCCGGTGGCCGGGCCTGCACGGGCGCCGGGCGGGCCGCGCGCACACCCAGCGGCAGCCGTTCCACCAGCGGGCGCCGATCCATCCGCTCCCGGGTGCGCCCGGTGACGTAGGACGTCCCGTTGCGCGCGTCGAAGCGGCCGGCGAGCGCCAGCGCCTCCCCGCGCGCGTGGGCCGCGAGATGTCTCGCGGTCCACTCCCGGCCCGCGGGGCCCGGCACCGCCCGGTCGCCGAACCCGCGCTCGACCAGCCGGTCCATCAGCAGGGCCGTCACGGCCATGAAGTCCAGCCTGCTGCGCGGCTCCCCGGAGTCCGTGAAGTACGCGGGCCGCTCGGCGAGCAGTTCCAGGCCGCGCGCCTCATTGCCGCTCAGCGCGCAGAACTCCACGTGGTCCGCGTAGGCGCTGCGCATGCTCTCCATGGCCCGCACGAGCCGGAAGCCGCGCAGGTGGTGCGCCCGGGCTTCGTCCAGGAGGCCCAGCCGCAGCAGCGGAACCAGGGAGGAGGCCAGCACGGCGTGCGGTTCGTGGGCGCAGACGTGCTCGCCCTCCAGGACCGGCCGCCACAGACGCAGCGCCTGCTCGTCGTCGCCCTTGTGGGCCTGCCACCACCCCTGGTCGTGCAGTTCGCACGCGTGGCAGTCGGCCATGTCGTCGCGGTCGGCCGCCAGCCAGGCCCGGTACGCCCGATCGGCGCGCCCGGTGTCCCCGACGTGCGCGGCGATGTTGAACTCCGCGCTGCGCACCGCACGCTCGGAGTGCCCGGCCAGCCGGTAGCGGTGCTCCATCTCGCCGAGCCACTTCTCCATGGAGGCGAGCGGGATGTGCGGCTGGCCGAGCATGCCCGCCGACATCCACTTGAAGACCCAGTGCAGCGTGTGGGTCTCGTACGCGTCGAAGTCCTCCGGGCGCTCGTCCCACATGCGCAGCAGGCGCGCGAACGGGACGAACATCTTGTCCTTCTCGGAGCTGTAGTTGTAGACCTTCAGCTGGTGTCCGAGCGCCTCGATCACGGCCAGCGGGATGTTCAGCTTCTCCGCCTCCACGAGCAGTTGCTCGGCGCGCCCGTTGCGCGCCGGACCCTCCGGCTGCTCGTAGTTGTCCGCCATCGCCTGGCGCAGCGACTCGAAATCCATGACCTGGCTCATCGGGAGCCGCCCTCCGGGAAGTCGGTGTGGGTGGCCCATTCGAGGAGGCCGATGAAGGCGCGGTTCAGCAGTGCGGAGTCGGCGGGCCGAAGAGGACGCTGGGCCATCAGCAGGGCCTGTCCGTAGAGGGATTCGGTGGCGGTGCCGATCAGTTCCGGGTCCTGGAGGGAACCGATCCGGCGGATCAGCGGGTTGAGGTGGTTGAGGACCAGCCGGGCCCGGGGTGCGCTGCCGCGCAGCGACCCCAGGATGCCCGCCCACAGGTCGTCGGCCTGTTCCTCGGCGTCGGCGCGCGCCTGCTCGTGCCGGGCCGCCCGGTCGTCCAGGTGCAGCGCGGGCACCGAGAGGGGATGGAACGCGCGCAGCACGACGTCGCAGCCCAGCGGGTCGAGCTTGGCGCGAGCGGCCGCGAGGAACGCCGACAGGGCGAGTTCCTCGCCGGGGTCCACCGCGTCCAGGTGAGCGGTGACGGTGTCCGCGTCCAGCTCCGCGACCACCGTCCCCGGGCGCACCGACGGCAGCGCCTCCACCAGCTCGCTGTCGTACGTGTAGCCGCCGTTGACCACGCCGACGCCCTGCGCCGAGGCGATCGGGGCGACCTGGCGGTACTCCTCGACGGTCCGGGTGAAGTGCACGACCGGATGGCGCTGTGCGAACTCCTCCAGGGACAGCCGTCCGTCCGTCGTCTCGAAGGGGAGCCACGGCAGCATCGTGCGCAGCATCTCCTTGTCGTGCCGCGCCAGCGACTTCACACCCAGGTAGTGCACGGAGAGAAAGGCCGCGAGACGCTCCGGGTCACCGGCCGCGAGACGGGTCAGCCAGGACCGGATGCGCTCCCCGAGGGCCTCGCGCACCGCCGCCAGCGTCTCGTCCTCGTACAGGGACTCGCGCGAGGCAGTGGGCCGCAGACTGTCCGTGTCGAGCACACAGCGGACGAAGAACGCCCATTCGGGCAGCAGCTGTTCGGCCCGCTCGGTGAGCAGCATGCCCTTCAGATGCACCCGGTGGCTCGCCCGCTGGGCCGGGCTGACGGCGGTCGGCAGGACGTACGCCACGCCGCGGATCCCGGCGAGCGGCACGTCCAGGTCGATCGAGTCCAGCGGGGTGAAACCGAACAGGTCGTGGCAGTGGCGGGCCAGGGCCACCCTGCGGGTGGCCGGGGACGGATAGCCGCGGTCCCACGGCGCCGGCAGGTCCGTGATCGCCTCGTCGCCGACCCGGACGTCGTAGGGCAGCAGCGAACCGAAGTCCCGCGCCAGGGTGTGCACCCGCTCCGGGGAGAGCCAGTCGGCGGCGCCGGGACGCGCCTGGAGGTACACGGTGGTGCCGGGCTCGGGCCGGGCGTCGTCGGGCAGGGTGCGTACGACGTAGGAACCGTCGTCGCGGGCCGTCCACTCCACGGGCGCGGCCTGCGGCGTCCGGGCGCTGCGGCTGACCACCCGGATGCGCTCGGCGACGACGAAGCAGGCCAGCAGCCCGATGCCGAACTGCCCCAGGAA
>Ga0102590_1002097_pt1 | contig 25291 bp, 28 predicted proteins | sample AraplaMF_Col_mMF_FD_76859 | JGI IMG/M metagenome (GOLD analysis project Ga0102590, IMG submission 76859) | Arabidopsis root microbial communities from the University of North Carolina, USA - plate scrape MF_Col_mMF | ecosystem: Host-associated > Plants > Roots > Endosphere | place: USA... | reverse complement strand
AAATTTCAAGAAAAATGAACCGCGGCCGCTGAAGCAAGCTCGTCAAGCGCAGGACTGAAGATCATGGCGCCGCCACGCCTTTATCTCGACTGGAATGCCACAGCGCCGCTGCACCCCGCAGCACGCGAGGCGATCATGCGCGCCATCGACATTTTCGGCAATCCAAATTCCGTGCACGGCGAAGGCCGCGCCGCCCGCGCTGCAATCGAGGGCGCACGGCGCAAAGTGGCGGCACTTGCCGGCACCGATGCCGGAAATGTGGTTTTTACCAGCGGCGCGACCGAGGCCGCCAATCTGGTGCTGACACCGGATTTCCGCATGGGCCGCACGCCGCTGCGGCTCGGCCGGCTTTATTTTTCGGCGATCGAGCACCCGGCGGTGCGCGAAGGCGGCCGCTTCGCCAGGGAGGCGATGACGGAGATCCCGGTGACGGAAGCCGGCATCGTCGATCTCGATGCGCTCGGCACCCTGCTCGATGCTCATGACAAGGCTGCCGGCCTGCCGATGGTCGCCATCATGCTCGTCAACAACGAGACGGGCATCGTCCAGCCTGTGGAGGCAGCGGCAAAGATCGTGCATGCCCATGGTGGGCTCTTGGTCGTCGACGCCGTTCAAGCCGCCGGTCGCCTCGCGCTCGACATCAATCGGATCGGCGCCGATTTCATGATCGTCTCCTCGCATAAGATCGGGGGACCGAAGGGTGCCGGCGCGCTCATTGCGCGCGGTGAGGCGCTGATGCCGCGGCCGCTGATCCAGGGCGGCGGGCAGGAGCGGGGTCACCGCTCGGGGACACAGAATTCACTGGCGCTGATCGGCTTCGGCGCGGCGGCGGAAGCTGCGGCCGAGGAGCTCGATGGGCGCAATGCGGCGATCGGCGCGTTGCGAGAGCGGCTGGAAGCCGGCATGCGTCGGGCGGCAGCCGATGTAATGATCCACGGCGAGGGCGGCGAACGTGTCGCCAACACGATCTTCTTCACCCTGCCGGGGCTGAAGGCCGAGACCGGGCAGATCGCCTTCGATCTCGAAGGCGTTGCCCTTTCCGCAGGCTCGGCCTGCTCATCCGGTCGGCTTGGCGAAAGCCATGTGCTGACGGCGATGGGACGTGACGCCAAGCTCGGGGCATTGCGCATCTCGCTCGGCTTTTCGACAACGGAAGACGATGTCGACAGGGCGATTGCGGCTTTCGCGAAGATTGCCTGCCGGCGAAGGTCGGCGGGTGAGGCGGCATAAGCCGCATCATAAACTTGCGGAAACGCAAATTTCCGCTTGCCAATCGGGCTGAAAAGTCCCTTTTGGCCTCTTACATCAGGGTAAGGCATTTGCCCGACATCAGGGCAGGACAATTGCCCGAACGCTACAAGCTGCCGGACCTTGTATCCGGCGAGATTGGAGAATGAAATGGCTGCGGTGCAGGAAACAATCGACCAGGTCCGCCTGATCGATGTGGACCAGTACAAATACGGTTTCGAGACCGTCATCGAGATGGACAAAGCGCCGAAAGGCCTGTCCGAGGACATCATTCGCTTCATTTCGGCCAAGAAGCAGGAGCCGGAGTGGATGCTGGAATGGCGCCTTGAAGCCTATCGGCGCTGGCTGACGCTGGAAGAGCCGACCTGGGCGCGCGTCAATTATCCGAAGATCGATTTCAACGACATCTATTACTACGCCGCGCCGAAGAGCACGCCGGGTCCGAAGTCGCTCGACGAGGTCGATCCGGAGCTGTTGAAGGTCTACGAGAAGCTCGGCATTCCGCTGCGCGAGCAGGAGATCCTTGCCGGTGTCGAGAAGCCGAAGATCGCCGTCGATGCCGTTTTCGACAGCGTTTCGGTCGTCACCACCTTCAAGGCAGAGCTGAAGAAGGCCGGCGTGATTTTCATGTCGATCTCCGAAGCCATCCGCGAGCATCCGGAACTGGTGCAGAAATATCTCGGCTCCGTGGTGCCGACGAGCGATAACTATTATGCGACGCTGAATTCGGCTGTTTTCACCGACGGCTCCTTCGTGTTCATTCCGAAGGGCGTTCGCTGCCCGATGGAGCTTTCCACCTATTTCCGCATCAACGAGAAGGGCACCGGCCAGTTCGAGCGCACCCTGATCATCGCGGAAGAAGGCGCCTACGTCTCCTATCTCGAAGGCTGCACGGCGCCGCAGCGCGACGAAAACCAGCTGCATGCCGCAGTGGTCGAGCTGGTTGCGCTCGACGATGCCGAGATCAAGTATTCCACCGTCCAGAACTGGTATCCCGGTGACAAGGAAGGCAAGGGCGGCATCTACAACTTCGTCACCAAGCGCGGCGATTGCCGTGGCGACCGCTCGAAGATTTCATGGACGCAGGTCGAAACCGGCTCGGCGATCACCTGGAAATATCCGTCCTGCATCCTGCGCGGCGACGACAGCCGCGGAGAATTTTACTCGATCGCCGTGTCCAACGGCCATCAGCAGATCGACAGCGGCACCAAGATGATCCATCTCGGCAAGAACACGTCGAGCCGCATCGTCTCCAAGGGCATCGCCGCCGGCGTGTCCAACAACACCTATCGCGGCCAGGTCTCGGCTCACCGCAAGGCGTCGAACGCACGCAACTTCACCCAGTGCGATTCGCTGCTGATCGGCGACAAGTGCGGCGCTCATACCGTGCCCTACATCGAGGCGAAGAATTCGACGGCGCAGTTCGAACATGAAGCCACGACGTCGAAGATCTCCGAGGACCAGCTGTTCTACTGCCTGCAGCGCGGTATTCCGACAGAAGCGGCGATCGCACTGATCGTCAACGGCTTCGTCAAGGAAGTCCTGCAGGAACTGCCGATGGAATTCGCCGTCGAGGCGCAGAAGCTGATCAGCATCTCGCTCGAGGGCTCGGTGGGCTAAACAGGTCTCCGTCATCCTCGGGCTTGTCCCGAGGATCTGCGCACCTATGCGGAAGGTCGCGCCGGAACATTAGGACGATTACAATTTAAAGCTTAGATCCTCGGGACAAGCCCTAGGATGACGATTGAGGCCGATGAGAACGGTCAATTGGGCGGCACTTGAACCCGCTTTATGGACAGGAAAAACGAAATGCTTGAAATCAGAAACCTCCATGCCCGTATCGCCGAAGACGGCACCGAGATCATCCGTGGCCTGAACCTGACGGTGAAGGCCGGCGAAGTTGCCGCGATCATGGGGCCGAACGGCTCCGGCAAATCGACACTCTCCTATGTGCTGTCCGGCCGCAGCGACTACGAAGTGACTGAGGGCGACATTCTTTATAATGGCGAGAGCATCCTCGAGCTCGATCCGGCCGAGCGCGCCGCCAAGGGCATCTTCCTTGCCTTTCAGTATCCGGTCGAAATCCCCGGTGTCGCCACCATGCAGTTCTTGAAGGTGGCGATGAACGAGCAGCGCAAGGCGCGCGGCGAGGACGAGCTTACGACGCCGGATTTCATGCGCCGCGTCAAGGATGCCGCCGGCAAGCTGCAGATCAATACCGAGATGCTGAAGCGGCCGCTGAATGTCGGCTTTTCCGGCGGCGAGAAGAAGCGCGCCGAGATCCTGCAGATGGCGCTGCTCGAACCGAAGCTCTGCGTGCTCGACGAAACCGATTCCGGCCTCGATATCGACGCGCTGAAGATCGTCGCCGACGGCGTCAACGCGCTGCGTTCGCCGGATCGCGCCGTCGTGGTCATCACCCATTACCAGCGCCTGCTCGACTATATCGTGCCCGATACCGTCCACGTGCTCTATAAGGGCCAGGTGATCAAGTCGGGCGACAAGACGCTGGCGCATGAGCTGGAAGCCAATGGCTATGCCGACATCATCGGCACGGCGGCCTGAGTTCGGGTGGAAAGGACGACGTCCATGAACATGCAGACGACGAGCCGCCTGACAGCGGCCGAAGCGGCACTGATCGAGGCCTTCAACCAGCAGATCGGTGAGCTGCCCGGCAATGGCGCGGTGACGGCGCTGCGCGACCGGCTTCTCGACGACCTGAAGAAGGCCGGCCTGCCGACGCGCCGCATCGAGGCCTGGCATTATACCGACCTCAAGAATCTTCTGCGCACCGTTCCGCCACAGGCAGGTGATGCGGGCTCCGAAGCTTTGGAGCCGCTCGTTGCCGATGCCACGGTGCTGGCGGTGATCCAGGGCCATTCCAACCAGAAGGCTGCCGCCGACGGTCTTGGCATTTCGACCTATTCCGGCCATCTGCTCGATGGCTCCGCCGCAGGCGGGCTCGATGCGCTCGGCAACGACGACGCCGTCGGCCGCATCAATGGCAGCTTCGTGCGCGACGGCTATGTCGTCGACGTGCCTGCCGGCACCGAGCTTGAAGCTCCGCTCGAAATCCAGTTCATCCATGCCGGCGGGCAAGCGCATACGCGCCTTCCCGTGGCCTTCGGCGCCGGCGTCAAGGCGACCGTCATCGAGCGTCACCTTGCGGCGACAAATGATGCGGCGCTGGTCTCCCATGTCAGCGACATTACGGTCGGCGAGGGAACGGAGCTGACCTGGATCATCCTGCAGCAGCAGGGAGCCGACGATACGCATCTTGGGCAGATCCGCATCGATCTCGGCGCTGACGCCAAGCTTCGGCTGTTCGTCATCAATGCCGGCGGCAAGCTGGTGCGCCAGGAACTGCATATCAAGGTGACGGGCGAGGGCGCCGATCTGACGCTGCGCGGCATCAACCTGCTGGGCGCTGACAGCCATACCGACGTGACGATGGTGCTCGGCCACGATGTGCCGAACACCGGTTCGACCGAGGTGATCCGCAACGTCGTCTTCGACCGCGCCAAGGGCGTGTTCCAGGGCATGATCCGGGTGGCGCCCGATGCGCAGAAGACCGATGCCAAGATGGCCTGCAACACGCTGCTGATGTCCGACGATGCCGAATTCTCGGTCAAGCCCGAGCTTGAGATCTTTGCCGACGACGTGCAGTGCGGCCATGGCGCGACGGTGACCGATATCGACGCCAATCACCTCTATTACCTGATGGCGCGTGGTATTCCGGAGAAGATGGCGCGGGCGATGCTGGTCAACGCCTTCGTCGCCGAAATCGTCGAGGAACTGGAAGACGAGGCCCTGGTCGAGGCGCTGGAAAGCGTGATTTCGGCCTGGCTCGAAAAGCACGCCTGATCGGATATATTGATGGACAAGATAGTGCCGGCCACTGAGTACGACGTCGAAGCCATCCGCCGGGATTTTCCGATCCTGGCGGAGAAGGTGCACGGCAAGCCGCTGGTCTATCTCGATAACGGCGCGTCGGCACAGAAGCCGCAGGTGGTGATCGACGCCATCTCGCATGCCTATTCGCATGAATATGCCAATGTGCATCGCGGCCTGCACTATCTCTCGAATGCCGCGACGGACGCCTATGAGGCCGCGCGCGAAAAAGTCCGCCGCTTCCTCAATGCGCCTTCGGTTGATGACATCGTCTTCACCAAGAATTCGACGGAAGCGATCAACACCGTCGCCTATGGCTGGGGCATGCCCAAGATTGGCGAAGGCGACGAGATCGTCCTCACGATCATGGAGCACCATTCCAACATCGTGCCCTGGCACTTCATCCGCGAGCGGCAGGGCGCCAAACTCGTCTGGGTGCCCGTCGACGACGAGGGCGCCTTCCATATCGAGGATTTCGAAAAGAGCCTGACGGAGCGCACCAAGCTCGTCGCCATCACCCACATGTCGAATGCGCTCGGCACGATCGTTCCCGTCAAGGAAGTCTGCCGGATCGCGCATGAGCGCGGCATCCCGGTGCTGATCGATGGCAGCCAGGGCGCCGTGCATCTGCCGGTCGACGTGCAGGATATCGATTGCGACTGGTACGTCATGACCGGCCACAAGCTCTACGGCCCATCCGGCATCGGCGTGCTTTACGGCAAGAAGGAACGGCTGCAGGAGATGCGTCCGTTCCAGGGTGGCGGCGAGATGATCTTTGAAGTCGCCGAGGACGTCGTCACCTATAATGACCCGCCGCATCGCTTCGAGGCCGGCACACCGCCGATCGTGCAGGCGATCGGGCTCGGTTACGCGCTCGACTATATGGAGAAGATCGGCCGCGAGGCTATCGCCCGGCATGAGGCCGATCTTGCGGCCTATGCTGTCGAGCGGCTGAAATCGGTCAATTCGCTGCGGGTCTTCGGGACGGCGCCCGATAAGGGGAGTATCTTTTCTTTCGAGCTTGCCGGAATCCATGCCCATGACGTCTCGATGGTGATCGACCGGCAGGGTGTTGCGGTCAGGGCCGGCACTCATTGCGCCATGCCGCTCTTGAAACGCTTCGGCGTTACATCCACATGCCGTGCATCTTTCGGCATGTATAATACCCGTGCCGAGGTCGATACCCTGGCCGATGCGCTGGAATATGCGCGCAAGTTCTTTGCTTGAGGAGTGTCCGTGATGAGCCTGGACGAAAGCGAACAGAAGATCGACGTGCGCGAAGGCATCGTGCATTCCAGCATTCCGGCCGATGAACTGGCGCGGCTGAGTGACGACGTCATCAGCGCCCTGAAGACCGTCTACGATCCCGAAATTCCGGCCGACATCTTCGAACTCGGTCTGATCTACAAGATCGATATCGAAGACGACCGGATGGTGAAGATCATGATGACGCTGACAGCGCCCGGCTGCCCGGTGGCCGGCGAGATGCCAGGCTGGGTCGAGAACGCCGTCGGCGCCGTCGAGGGCGTATCGGGCGTCGAGGTCGAAATGACCTTCGATCCGCCGTGGACGCCGGACCGCATGTCCGAAGAGGCGCAGGTCGCCGTCGGCTGGTACTGATACGGTGCCGTGGTATTGATCCGTTTACCTCGGACGACTACATTTGAGTCACGATGCGCCGGATCTTGACCCCGGTTGCGGAAGGAGAATAAGCCGATGGGCTTTGCAATCATGAGCATGACGGACGGGGCTGCGGCCCGTGTCAAGTCGATCGTCGAGAACTCGGGACCGGCCGCCAAAGGCATTCGCGTCGGCATCAAGAAGGGCGGCTGCGCCGGGATGGAGTATACCATCGACCTGGTGACCGAGCCCAATGCCAAGGACGACCTGATCGAGCGCGATGGTGCAAAAGTCTGGGTCGAGCCGTCGGCGGCTCTTTATTTGCTCGGCACCGAAATGGGCTTCGAGACGACGACGCTGCGCTCGGGCTTCACCTTCACAAATCCGAACCAGACGTCGGCCTGCGGCTGCGGCGAATCCGTCGAGCTGAAGCCTGCCGATCTCGCGGCCCTTGCCGCCCAGCGCCAGGCCGAGCCGGCGCATTCCTGATGGCCTTCAGGCCGACGGAAAATTCTCCGCCAGCAACTCCATGAAATCGGGCGTGCTCAGTCGCGCTTGATGCTCATCAGCATTTCCCACATATCGGCGCCGGTCTCGAAGACCACGGCGTTTGCCTTGTAGCTCTGCTCGGCTTCAACAAGGCCGGTCAATTCGGTGGCGGGATCGACATCCGACGCCGTCGGGCTGACGACGGCCTGGACACCGCCTGCTTCAACGGAGGTGAGGCTGGTGTTCAGCCTGGCATAGTCCGGCGTGCTGCTGTTTGCGATGTTGTTGGCAATCGCGCCGACCCGCGTCGTCTGCGCCCGCATTCCCGAAAGAGCAGTGCTCGTCATGCCCGATATGCTCATCAGCCGTTTCCCCAGAACTGGATGAAATTCTTGTACACGCGAGGATTTAGAGAATGCTGAAGGCGTTGCGTTAGCAAAGACCTACAGTTGAGTGCGTCTTGCCATTCATCTGTTCCGGATTGGCACGGAACGATGTTGGAAAGGCGCGGAAATCATGGACAGCTTGGCTATCGCGACGCCACCCAGTCGTGCCAGTCGCTTTCATTGCCGTTGAAGACGTTCAGGTCGATCTTGCCGTCGACGCCATCGGAAAGGCCGGAGCCGGAATACTGCCAGAAGAGCCACTTGCGGCCCGGATAGACCTTGGAGGGGTGAGCGGCCACCGAGCGCAGCCAGAAGGGATAGTCGAGCATTTGGCCCTTCAGGTTATCCCGGTAGAAGTCCGGCGCGGTGTAGATGATTGGACGCTGGCCGTAATGGCGCTCCAGCTTGTCCATGAAGACCTGCATCTTTTCCCGGACACGTTCAGGCGAGATGCGCCTCTTGCAGCTCGATTCGCCGTTCCATTCGACGTCGATCACAGGCGGAAGAGCGTTGGCTTCCTTTGGTACGTTGCGGATGAACCAGTCGGCCTGCTCGCCGGCTGTCCGGCACCAATAGAAGAAGTGATAGGCGCCGTGTTTCAGCCCGGCTTCCTTGGCCCGGCGCCAGTTCTTCTTGAACATCGGATCGAGGTGATCGCCACCGTCTGTCGCCTTGATGTAGACGAAGTTCGCGCCTTGCCTGCGCAGCGTCTCCCAATCGATCTCGCCCTGCCAGCGCGACACGTCGACGCCGTGCACGGCAAGCTTTCTCGGCGAGGTGGAACCGAAGTTGATCGGCTTGGCATCGCGGAACCGGTGGCCGTAAATTTGGCCGCGTGAGGGCGGCCTCGCGCCGAGATCGGGCATCGCATTGCCCGCGGGATTGCTCGGCATCAGCATGGCGACCGGTTTTTCCGTCGGCATCGGCATGCCGACCGGCCTGTCTGCGGGGACGAGCGCCTGCGGCTCCGGAACCTGCCCCGTCCAGCTCAATGCCTCCTGCGGCGAGCTTGCCTGCGGAGCAGGATCGCCCACGGCTGCAGCCGGTATCGGGCCGCTCGGCTGGGTAATGGCATTGGTCGTTTCGCGCGACGGTACAGGGGTGAGCACATCTTCGGCCCCAGAACTTGCGGCGCATCCCGACAGAATCAGGGCGGCGAGGAGGATTGCTGGCACAGCCGATGGACGCATAAGAACCTGCACGCAAAACAAGGGATCGACGATGATCCATGTTGATGGAAGCCGCCTTTATGAATTGCTAACAGAGACTTGCTAAGAAAGGTTAAATTTGATCCTTGTGCATCAGAAGCATCCAGCCGCTCCCAACCTATGGGAGGGGCCTTTAACCACTGCGACTTGGCTCCCTCTCAGCGACTGGCTCTCATCCCCGCAATCAGAATATCGATGAGTTGTCTTGCTGCCTCCCGCCAGGCGGGGCCGCAGCTGATGCTTGCGCCGCCCGCCAGCGCGCGCAGGATATCGAGCGGGTCCATCGCCAGGCGGATTTCGCCGGTGGCGACTGCGCGATCCACCAGCAGATTGACGGCGCCTATGATCAAGTCGGCCGAATCGGCATAGAGCTCGGAGGTGCCGCCGACCAAAGAATCCAGCACCTCCGACATGCCGTGTTTCGTTACGACATAATCGACGAACTGCACCAGCCACAGACGAAGCGCTTCGACAGGCGGATGTGTCTCGGCAAGGCTTTTGGCGGCAGCGGCAAGCTGCGTCGTCTCGTTGCGGTAGATGGCGGCAACCAATGCATCGCGCGTCGGGAAATGGCGATAAAGTGTGCCGATGCCGACGCCGGCGATGCGCGCAATTTCTTCCAGGCTGGCGTTGGAACCCTTGTCGGCAAAGACGGTCTTTGCCGTTTCCATCAGCAGAAGACGGTTGCGTTCGGCATCCGCACGCGGCTTTCGGACGGTGGGTCCGTCACTTTTTTCAGCCATTTCCGAGAAGTCCCCTTGATAAACGGAGGCGCCCTCCATATTTATCTGGAGGCATCCTCCTTTTATTCCATTAGAGGCCGGCGGGCAATGGTCCACCAGCCCGGAGCGGTGCGTCCATGATCAAGGAGATAATCATGAGTGGACTTTTTGGCGCGACATCGACCACCGATGAGGTGCTCGCCGGCGTCGATCTCAACGGCAAGCGTGTTCTGGTGACGGGTGTTTCGGCCGGTCTCGGCGTGGAAACCGCACGTGTCCTGGCAGTCCATGGAGCGCAGGTGGTGGGTACGGCCCGTGACCTTGCAAAGGCAAGGGCGGCAACGGAAGTCGTGCGCGCCGGTGCAGCCAATGGCGGCAGTCTTGACATCGTCGAGCTCGATCTTGCTTCTCTGGCAAGCGTGCGGGCCTGCGCCGATGCGCTCATCGCGGATGGCCGCCCCTTCGATGTCGTCATTGCCAATGCCGGCGTGATGGCTGCTCCCTTCGGCCGCACCGCCGATGGTTTCGAAACGCAGTTCGGCACCAATCATCTCGGTCATTTTGTGCTGGTCAATCGCATCGCATCGCTCGTCAAATCGGGCGGCCGTGTGGTGATCGTCGCGTCCTCGGCCCATCGCATGGCTCCTTTCAGCCTCGACGACCTCAATTTCGAGAGCAAGACCTATGAGCCCTGGGCGGCCTATGCCCAGTCGAAAACCGCAAATATCCTGTTCGCGGTGGAGCTCGACCGGCGCCTCGAGAAGCGCGGTATCCGTGCGACGGCACTGCATCCCGGCGGCATCCAGACCGAGCTCGACCGTCATGTCGGCGCCGGCGCGATCGAAGGCATGATGGCTGAGATCAACGCAGCACTCGCCGCCGAGGGCAAACCGCCCTTCCAGCGGAAGACGATCCCGCAAGGTGCCGCGACCTCAGTCTGGGCAGGTTTCGTCGCTCCGGCAGACGCGGTCGGCGGCAGATATTGCGAAAATTGCCACGTCTCCGAAGTAACGGATGCGGAAATCAGCCCGATTTCCGAAGGCGTGCGCAGCTACGCGCTCGATCCCGCGACGGCCAAGGCATTGTGGGCCAAGAGCGAGGACATGGTCGGCGAGCGCTTCTAAGCGGCAAACCGCACATTTTGGCACTGACGGAGCGCAGGGGAACCGGGAACGGGTGCCCCTGCCGAGGTATTGAAGCTGGACCGGCTGCAAACCGGTCCACCTCTCTTACGTTGAGCCTACGCGGGGCGTCGTGTCTCCGCCGTTCAGGTCTTGATATCGAGGCCAGCTTCGACCGCGGCGGCGATGAATGCTTTGCGTGCATCCTCGCCGGTGCGCTTGCCCTTGATGACGTCGGCGCAGATCAGCAGCGCCTGGTCGAGTGCGGCACCGTCCTCGGTCGGCCAATCCTCGATCATTGCCCAGGAGGCGGCCTGGGTGGTATCGATGCTCGTGTATTTGCCGGACTCTTCGAGGGCGACGAGCACGGGTTTCGACCATGGCGCCTGCATTCTTGCTTCGCTTTGATCCTGGGGCATGGAATGACCTTCCTTCGCACATTTCTATCAGAATGAGGAAAGCCCCTCCCATGATGGAAGGGGCTTGGATTGCTCGGCTTTCGCTACGGCGTCAGGTGTGACCGTTATTCGGCCGCCTCTGCGTAGCTTTCCACCGGCGGGCAGGTGCAGATCAGGTTGCGGTCGCCATAGACGTTGTCGACGCGGTTGACCGGGGACCAATATTTGTCGACGCGGAAGGCGCCGGGCGGGAAGCAGGCCTGTTCCCGGCTGTAGGGACGGTCCCATTCGCCGACGAGGTCTTCGACCGTGTGCGGGGCGTTCTTCAGCGGGTTGTTGGTCTTGTCCATGCGGCCATCCTCGATGGCGCGGGCTTCCTCGCGGATCGCCAGCATCGCCTCGCAGAAACGGTCGAGCTCGGCCTTGGTCTCGCTTTCCGTCGGCTCGATCATCAGCGTGCCGGCGACCGGCCAGCTCATGGTCGGCGCGTGGAAGCCGCAGTCGATCAGGCGCTTGGCGACATCGTCGACGGTGACGCCTGAGCTATCGACCAGCGGGCGTGTGTCGATGATACATTCATGCGCGACCCGGCCGGTCTTCGACTTGTAGAGCACGTCATAGGCGCCCTTCAGCCGGGTGGCGATATAGTTGGCGTTGAGGATCGCCACCTTGGTCGCCTGGGTCAGGCCTTCACCGCCCATCATCAGGCAATAGCTCCAGGAGATCGGCAGGATCGAGGCGGAGCCGAAGGCGGCGGCCGAGACCGCACCCGAACGGCCGTCGGTTTCGGGATGGCCGGGCAGGTAGGGGGCCAGATGCGCCTTGACTCCGATCGGGCCCATGCCGGGTCCGCCGCCGCCATGCGGAATGCAGAAGGTCTTGTGCAGGTTGAGATGCGAAACGTCGGAGCCGATGTCACCGGGGCGGGACAGGCCGACCATGGCGTTCATGTTGGCGCCGTCGAGATAGACCTGGCCGCCATGCTCATGCACCAGATCGCAGATTTCCCTGACGGTTTCCTCGAAGACGCCGTGCGTCGAGGGATAGGTGATCATGCAGCAGGAGAGATTTGCCGCATGCTGCTCAGCCTTGGCGCGGAAATCGTCGAGATCGATATCGCCATTCTCGCGGACCTTGACGACGACAACCTTCATGCCGACCATCTGGGCCGAGGCCGGGTTGGTGCCATGCGCCGAGGTCGGGATCAAGCAGACGTCACGATGGCCGTCGCCATTGGCGATATGATAGTTGCGGATCGTCAGCAGGCCGGCATATTCGCCCTGCGCGCCGGAATTCGGCTGCATCGAGAAGGTGTCGTAGCCGGTGACGGCGCAGAGCTTTTCGATCAGGTCGTCGATCATCTCGCGGTAACCGAGCGCCTGGTCGGCCGGCACAAAAGGATGGATATCGGAAAATTCCGGCCAGGTGATCGGCAGCATTTCCGCCGTCGCATTGAGCTTCATCGTGCAGGAGCCGAGCGGGATCATCGAGCGGTCGAGCGCCAGATCCCGGTCGGAGAGCCGGCGGATGTAACGCGTCATCTCGCTTTCGGCGCGGTTCATGTGGAAGATCGGATGGGTGAGGTAGTCGCTGGTCCGAAGCAGGCCCTTCGGCAGGCGATAGGAAGGCTCGAAATCGGCAATGGTGAAATTGCCGCCGAAGGCGCGCCACACGGCTTCCAGCGTCGCAGGGCGGGTGCGCTCGTCGAGGCTCATGCCGATCCGGGTTTCGCCGACCTTGCGCAGATTGACGCCTTCGGCAACGGCGGCGCGCAGGATCAGGCCCTGCATGTGGCCGACATCGACGGTGATCGTGTCGAAGAAGGTGTCGGGTTCCACCTTATAGCCGAGCTTTTCCAGGCCCTTGGCCATCAGCACGGCTTTCTGGTGCACCTGCTGGGCGATCGCCTTGATGCCCTTCGGGCCGTGGAAGACGGCATACATCGAGGCCATGACGGCGAGCAGCACCTGGGCGGTGCAGATATTCGACGTTGCCTTCTCGCGGCGGATATGCTGCTCGCGGGTCTGCAGCGACAGGCGATAGGCACGGTTGCCACGGGCATCGACGGAAACGCCGACGAGACGGCCGGGCATGGAGCGCTTGATGGCATCCTTGACCGACATATAGGCCGCATGCGGGCCGCCATAGCCGACCGGGACGCCGAAGCGCTGCGAGGAACCGATGGCGATATCGGCGCCCATTTCGCCGGGCGATTTCAGCAGCGTCAGCGCCAGGATATCGGCGGCGACGATAGCGATGGCGCCGGTCTGGTGCAGGCGCGCGATCAGGCCGGTAAAATCATGCACGTGACCATGCGTGCCCGGATACTGGAAGATCGCCCCGAAGACATCGACGGGGTCGAGATCGGTGAAGGGATTGCCGACGATGACGCTCCAGCCGAGTGGCTCGGCGCGGGTGCGGATGAGGGCGATGGTCTGCGGATGGCAGTCTGCATCGACGAAGAAGGCTTTTGCCTTCGACTTGGCGACGCGCTCGGCGATCGCCATGCCTTCGGCGGCGGCGGTCGCCTCGTCGAGCAGCGAGGCGTTGGCGACGTCGAGGCCGGTCAAGTCGCAGATCATCGTCTGGTAGTTGAGCAGCGCTTCCAGGCGGCCCTGGCTGATCTCCGGCTGGTAAGGCGTATAGGCCGTATACCAGGCCGGGTTCTCCAGGATGTTGCGCTGGATGACAGGCGGCGTGATCGTACCGTAGTAACCCTGGCCGATCAGCGAGACCAGCACCTTGTTCTTGTTGGCGGTCTCGCGCAGCTTGTCGAGCGCCTCACGCTCCGTCATCGGCGCGCCCCAGACGAGCGGCGCCTTCTGGCGGATCGAGGGCGGCAGTGTCGCGTCGATCAGGCCGTCGAGGCTGTTATAGCCGATCACCTTCAGCATGTCGGTCATCTCAGCCGGCGAGGGGCCGATATGGCGGCGATTGGCGAAATCGTAGGGCTGATAGTCGGTAAACTGGAATTCCGTCGGCGTCGTCATTACGCAGTGAGCTCCTTGTAGGCCGCCTCATCGAGCAGGCCATCGGCGTCCGCAGGATTTGCAAGCTTCAGCTTGAAGAACCAGCCGGCGCCCTGAGGATCGGAATTGACCAATGACGGATCGGCAACGATGGCCGGATTGACCTCGGTGATCTCGCCATCAAGCGGACAATAGACGTCGGAAGCAGCCTTGACGGATTCAACGGTCGCGGCATTGCCGTTCTTGGAGAAGGTCGCGCCGACTTCCGGCAGTTCGACGAAAACCAGGTCGCCGAGCTGATCGACGGCATAGTTGGTGATGCCGACCGTCGCAACGCCGCCTTCGATCTTCAGCCATTCGTGTTCTTCGGTAAATTTCAGCATTGTTCGTCCTCTCTGGAAAAGGTTTAGCGTTTGTAGGTCGGTGTGACGAAGGGCAGGGCGCTGACGGTGATCGGCAGATATTTGCCGCGCACCTCGGCATAGACGAGTGTGCCCGCCGCAGCATGAGAGATCGGCACGTAGCCCATGGCGACGGGGGCTTCGACGCTGGGGCCGAAGCCGCCCGAGGTGACTTCGCCGATTTCTACCTTGCCCTCGGCATCGGCATAGAGCTTGGCATGGCCGCGCACCGGGGCCTTGCCTTCCGGCTTCAGGCCGACGCGGCGGCGCGCGGCGCCGTTTTCAAGTTCGGAAAGGATGCGGCCGGAGCCGGGGAAGCCGCCGGCGCGTGCACCACCGCCGCGCCTTGCCTTCTGCATGGCCCATTCCAGCGCCGCCTCGACCGGTGAGGTGGTCGTGTCGATATCATTGCCGTAGAGGCAGAGGCCGGCTTCCAGGCGCAGCGAATCGCGGGCACCGAGCCCGATTGCCTGGACGTCGGGATGTTCGAGCAACCGCATGGTGACATCCTCGGCCTTGTCTGATGGAATCGAGATTTCAAAGCCGTCCTCGCCGCTATAGCCGGAGCGCGAGACAAGACAGGAAACGTCGTGCAGGCGGCAGTGGCGCACATCCATGAATTTCATCGCCGCGACGTCGGCCCAGAGCTCGGCGAGAACCTCGACGGCACGCGGTCCCTGCAGCGCGATCAGAGCACGATTGAGAAGGGTGATATCGCATTGGTCGCCGATATGGGTCTGCAGATGGGCGAGGTCGGCTTCCTTGCACGACGCGTTGACGACGACGAAAAGATGATCGTCGAGATGGGTGATCATCAGGTCGTCGAGAATGCAGCCGGTGTCGTCGGTGAAGAAGCCATAGCGCTGACGGCCCTCGGCAAGGCCCAGTATGTCAACCGGCACCAGGCTTTCGAGCGCCAGCGCGGCATCTTCGTAGCTGCCCGATTTCGCCTTCACGATCACCTGGCCCATATGGGAGACGTCGAAGAGGCCGGCTTCGGTGCGGGTATGAAGATGTTCCTTCATGACACCTGCAGGATATTGCACCGGCATGTCATAGCCAGCGAACGGCACCATGCGGGCGCCGAGCGAAAGATGCAGGGCATGCAGCGGGGTTTTCTTCAGGGCAGCAGTATCGTCCAAAAGACGCCTCCGGGGTTTGCGCCTTCTCAGGAAGGCGCGGGCTCAAATCTGAAGGCGCGGTTGCGCACTTCTCTCCTGAGCCCCCTCTGTCCTGAGTGCCTGAGATTGTTATCCCTTCGGCGAGCGTTTCGAGAACGCTTCTCTCCAGAGTTCCGTCTGCCCCTTGCTGGTCCTTTTGCCTGAGAGTTTCCGGGGCGGTTGCTCCTTCGGCACCGGTGGCGAAAGCACCGGATTCTCCCAACAAGGTTGGCGCAATTATCCGGCGGGTGCAGCGCTTGGCAAGGGGCAAATGTCGTGACCGGGCAAATTTTTGTCGTCTTATTCCAACCAAGCCCTAATCTGCGGCAAATCTGCTTTTGCATTCGGCGGGGAAACCGGCTATCGCGACATGCTGTTGAAGGGGATCTCATGCGGCAGACCGGACTGAAAGCGACGCTCTTCCTGCGCATGCTTTGCGCATTGAGCTTGGTATTGCTCGGCCTTGCCCATCAGGCGCCGCAGGCTGCCGCCGCCGAGGGCTACGATGCCGCGGCCTATGTGCTGCCCGACGGCACCTTCGCCTCGCTCTGCGTCACCATAAAGGACGCCGACGGCAAGACCCTTACCTTCAAACCGAATTGTGAAGCTTGCCGGCTGTCGGCCTCGGTCATCCTGCCGACGCCGGATGCGGCCTCCTGGCTCGAGCGCAAGCTCGGCTCGCTGATCAACGCGCCGGTCGAAATCTCTGTCGTTGTCGGCGCAGGCGCCGTCAGCCGGGCGAATTCCCGCGCGCCCCCCATCCTCGCCTGATCTGTTATCGTAACCATGATCAGTAATGCCGGCCCACTTGAGAGAAGTCCGCGGCCGGCGAGGAGATATCCGATGAAAACTTTCAAAAAAATTGGCAAGACATTCGGGCTTGCCGCCATTCTTTCCGCCACCGCTTTTGCCGGCGCCGAGGCGCATGTGACCTTCCTCGACAAGCAGGCAAAGCAGGACAGCACCATTCTCGCCACATTGCAGCTGCCGCACGGCTGCGACGGCAAGGCGACCACGGAAGTGCGGGTCAAGCTGCCGGAAGGTTTCGTCTTCGCCAAGCCGCAGCCGAAGGCCGGCTGGGAGCTCGAGGTGATCAAGGGCGATTATCAGAAGACCTACGACAATCACGGCGACAAGGTGAAATCAGGCGCGATCGAGATCCGCTGGAAGAACGGCAATCTCTCCGACGATTTCTATGACACCTTCGTGATCCAGGGTAAGGTTTCGGGCGTCGAAGCCGGCACCTCGCTCGCCTTTCCGGTGACGCAGATGTGTGGCGATACCGTCGCGGCCTGGGATCAGGTGGCGAAGGAGGGCGACGACGCGCATGGGCTGAAAAGCCCGGCGCCGCTCCTGAAGGTCGTCGCCGGCGAAGGTCACGGCCACGATCATGACGACATGGCCGGCATGGACATGACCGGTAAAACCGGCATGGACATGACCGGTAAAACCAGCATGGACATGTCCGGTATTGCGGGCTTGGGTGCTGCGGCGCCCGCCGGCGAAACGGTCAAGGCCGGCGATCTCGAAATCTCCGGCGGCTTCGCCAAGGCGATGCTGCCCGGCCAGCCGGTCGGCGGCGGTTTCTTTACGGTGAAGAACAACGGCCAGACGGATGATCGACTGGTGTCGGTGAGCTCGCCTGCATCAGGCGAGGTTCAGATCCACGAGATGGAGACCAAGGACAATGTCATGCGGATGCGCCAGCTGAAGGACGGCATCGCCATCGCTGCCGGCGAGACGGTCAAGCTCGAGCCCGGCAACCTGCATCTGATGTTCCGGAAGGTGAAGACGCCGTTCAAGCAGGGCGACACGGTGCCGGTGACGCTGACCTTCGAAAAGGCCGGCAAGGTCGATCTGGTGTTGCAGGTATTGTCGGCCCAGGGCAAGTAAGGACCACGATTGTGAAGACAGAAAAGCCCGCGGTTGCGATTGCAGCCGCGGGCTTTTCGTTCGGGGAAGGCGGATGCCTCAGAAATCTTCGTAGGATCGCAGCGCCTGTTTCAGGCCAGCCTGCGGTTGGCGATTGCCTTTGGCCATCAGGTCGAGCGCCACCTCCGTCGACTGGATGATGCTGGAAGGCTCGTCGACCTCGTCGGTGCTATCAGCCTTCAACTGCCGGTCGGCAAGGCGCCGTGCATCGCGCGCCGCCGTGCTCGTCGCGACACGCTGCGGGATGCGCAGCGATTCGAAGGCAACGGCGGCGGTGTTGGCCGATATCGACAGCAACTGGGTCATGCCATCACCGTATCGGCATGATCTTGGCGCCATCATAAGAAAATCATTGGCATTTTACAAAATGGTAAGAATTCATAGGGGTTCGGTTAGAATCACTTTCGCAACGCGGTAAATCCGGCTCATGATCCAGGCTCTTCTCGTCGCCGTCGGCGGCGCCATCGGTTCCCTCCTCAGATATTATGTCGGCCAGTGGGCGCTGAGACTCATGGGGCCAGGCTTTCCCTGGGGCACGCTCACCGTCAATGTCGTCGGCTGCTTCGTCATCGGCGTCTTCGCCGAGCTGATTGCGCGGAAGTTCAACGCCTCGGTGGAACTGCGCCTGCTGCTGATCACCGGCTTCCTTGGCGGCTTCACCACCTTCTCGGCTTTCTCGCTCGATGCCATCTCATTGTTCGAGCGTGGTGAGGCTGTTGCCGGCGGCGTCTACATCGTTGCGAGCGTCGGGCTTTCGATGGCGGCCGTCATCGCGGGCCTTGCCGTCATGCGCGCTTTGGCCTGATTTCTTTTCCGGTTTCCGTTTTGCGTGAAAATGCTCTAAAGGCAGCGGCAAGAACGCCGGCTCGGCCCGCGCAGCAATTTCCGAAAGATTTTTTTCATGGCTGGCATAGAACATATCAAGGTTGAACCCGACGAAGCCGGCATGCGGCTCGATCGCTGGTTCAAGGTGCACTTTCCGGGGCTCGGCTTCGGTCCGCTGCAGAAGCTGCTGCGCTCCGGCCAGGTGCGCGTCGACGGCGGACGTGTCAAATCGGATGCACGCGTGCAGCCCGGCCAGACGGTGCGCGTGCCGCCGCTCGATGTCGATGCCAAGCTGAAATCCGGACCGATCGCCGGCAAGGATCTCAAGCATTCGACCGATTTCGAACTGCTGTCGCGCATGGTGCTGCATGAGGACGACAAGGTGATCGTGCTCAACAAGCCCTCCGGTCTTGCGGTGCAGGGCGGCTCCGGCGTCGCCAGGCACATCGACCAGATGCTCGAAGCCTGGACCAGCCCGAAAGGCGAGAAGCCGCGGCTCGTTCATCGCCTCGACCGCGACACGTCTGGTGTTCTCGTGATCGCCCGTACGCGCGGCGCCGCGCAGAAGCTGACGGCGGCCTTCCGCGAGCGCGACACCAAGAAGACCTATTGGTCGCTGGTCAAGGGCGTGCCGCGCAAGCATGAGGACAAGATCTCGACCTGGCTGGTCAAGGAGCCGACTGCCGACGGCGACCGCATGCGGATCGCCAAACACGGCGAAGACGGCGCGGATCATGCCGTCTCCTTCTATCGTGTGCTCGAAACCGCCGCCCAGAACCTCGCCTGGCTGGAGATGGAACCCTATACCGGCCGGACCCATCAGCTGCGCGTTCACGCCCTGCATATCGGCCACCCGATCATCGGCGATCCGAAATATTTCGACGACGATCCGAACTGGGATTTTCCTGGCGGCGTTCAGAAGCGTCTGCATCTGCATGCCCGCCACATCGACATTCCGCACCCCTCCGGCGGGCGGCTGCGCGTCAGCGCGCCGCTGCCGCCGCACATGGTCCAGACCTGGAACCTTCTCGGCTTCGATCTCTCCAGTGCCGAAAGGGACGACGAATGAAACTGGCGCTTTTCGATTGTGATGGCACGCTGGTCGATAGCGCCGGTCTGATTCACGAAACCATGCGCCGGACCTTCGATAAGTTCGGCAAACCGGAACCGCGATTTGACGACACCAAGGCGATTATCGGCCTGTCCCTCGATATTGCGATCGCCCGCATGCAGGGCAGGCCGCATGTGGAACAGGAAGACATCGATATGACGGCGCATTACAAATCGCTGTTTTCGATCGTGCGTCAGGATCTTGATTACAAGGAGCCGCTGTTTCCCGGCATTCGCGAGATGATCAACGCGATCAGCGGGCGCGAGGACCTGCTGATCGGCGCGGTGACGGGCAAATCCAGGCGTGGGCTGAAGCTGGTGATGGAGACGCATGGCTTCGACGAGCATTTCATCGTCGCACGGACCGCTGACGATTGCCCCTCCAAGCCGCATCCGGCCATGGTGACGGAATGCTGCGATGAAACCGGCATGAATGCTGCCGACACCATTGTCATCGGCGATGCCGTTTACGATATGCAGATGGCAAAGGCTGCCGGCGCCAAGGCGATCGGTGTTGCCTGGGGCTATGCCAGCGTGGATGAGCTGATCGCCAACGGCGCTGATGCGATCGCCTACCATCCGAACGAGATATTGCGTCATTTTTCCTGAGGTGAGCCCATGCGCGATCTGCTGAACGACCTTTCCGAAGGCCTGAGCCATCCCGATCCCATCCGCCGCGCGCAGATCCAGATGAAGAAGCCGCTGCCGAAGCGTTTCTATACCGACGTCTCCATTGCCGAGCACGAGGGCGGTTTTGCGATCACGCTCGACGGCAAGATGGTGCGCACGCCGGCGCGGCAGGTTCTGGCCGTTCCGACAGAGGTGCTGGCGCGGCTTGTCGCGGCCGAATGGCAGGCGCAGGGCGAGGAAATCAATCCGGTGAGCATGCCAGTGACACGGCTCGTCAACACCGCGCTCGACGGCATTACCGCCAATGCGCAGGCGATTTTCGAGGATATCCTGCGTTTTTCCTCCAGCGACCTGCTCTGCTATCGCGCCGATGGGCCGGAATTGCTGGTCGAACGGCAGGCGGAGCGCTGGGACCCCGTCATCGACTGGGCGGCAAACGATCTCGGCGCTCGCTTCATCCTTGTCGAAGGGGTAATGCCGCAGGAGCAGCCGCGCGAGGCGACTGCCGCCTTCGCCGTCACGCTCGCCAGATATGACAGCGCGATGGCGCTTGCAGCACTCCACACGGTCACCACGCTCACAGGTTCGGCGATCCTGGCGCTCGCCTTCGCCGAGGGCCGGGTGACGATGGAGGAGGCCTGGTCGCTTGCCCATCTCGACGAGGACTGGACGATCGAGCATTGGGGCAGCGACGAGGAAGCTGAGGAGCGGCGGGCCAAGCGCTTTGCCGAGTTCAAGGCGGCGACGGATGTTTTTTTCGCCCTAAGCGCCTGAAACATATTGCCTTCCCAGGGATTATGGCGAAATCTGCGACTCCAACGGGGTGGTGCGGGATTTTGCAATGAATTGGCTGAGGTCGTGTTTTTGCCGGGCCGCATTCGTCTGTATCGCGCTCACGGCCTGCGTCAGTCTCTCGGCCACGAAGCCGGAGACGCCGGTCTATGATGTGCGCAGCGCCGTCGTTCTCTCCGGCCCGAACATGCCGGCCGAGCTGCTTTCCGGCATCAACGACCGCGTCAACGCCGCGATCAACGCCACGGTGCGCGACACGGTGCTGCCGCGGGTGGTGCTGACGATCCGGGTGGTGTCCGTCGAAAAGGGCCTCGGCTTTCAGAAGGACCGCAACGTCGCCAAGATCAGCATCGACGCCGCCTCGGTCGAGGACGGCTCGGTCATCGCCGTCAGCGCCTTCGACGTGACCAGCATCGCTGCCGATCCCAAGCTTGCCGACGAGATCCTGGCCGAGGACGTTGCAGCAAGGATACGCTCGGTTTTCTCGCTCAGCGGCCGCAGCCGCTAGGACAAATCTACCGCCGGATTGCCGCCCGCAGCGGCGAGGGAGATCGCATGAAGGAAATTCTCGAAGAGCTGGAACGGCGCCGCGACATCGCCCGTCTCGGCGGTGGCAAAGCCCGCATCGACGCCCAGCACAAGCGTGGCAAACTGACGGCGCGCGAGCGCATCGACCTTTTCCTCGACGAGGGCTCCTTCGAGGAGTTCGACATGTTCGTCGAACATCGCTCCACCGATTTCGGCATGGACAAGAGCCGTGTTGCCGGCGACGGCGTCGTCACCGGCTGGGGGACGGTCAACGGCCGCACGGTGTTCGTCTTCGCCAAGGACTTCACCGTCTTCGGCGGTTCGCTGTCGGAAGCGCATGCCGAGAAGATCATGAAGGTACAAGACATGGCGCTGAAGAACCGCGCGCCGATCGTCGGCATCTACGATGCGGGCGGCGCCCGTATCCAGGAGGGCGTGGCGGCCCTCGGCGGTTATGCCGAGGTGTTCCAGCGCAATGTGCTGGCTTCCGGCGTCATCCCGCAGATCTCCGTCATCATGGGGCCTTGCGCCGGCGGCGACGTCTATTCGCCTGCGATGACCGATTTCATCTTCATGGTGCGCGATACCTCCTACATGTTCGTCACCGGTCCGGATGTGGTGAAAACCGTGACCAACGAGACAGTGACAGCCGAAGAACTCGGCGGCGCCGTCGTCCATACGGTGCGCTCGTCGATTGCCGACGGCGCCTATGACAATGATGTCGAAACGCTGTTGCAGGTGCGCCGGCTGATCGATTTCCTGCCGCTGTCGAATACCGCGCCGCTGCCGGAGATCGAATGTTACCAGTCGGTGACAGAAATCGACGCCTCTCTCGACACGCTGGTGCCGGCGAGCGCCAACAAGCCTTACGATATCAAGGAACTGATCCGGAAGGTGGCGGACGAGGGGGATTTCTTCGAGATCCAGGCGAGTTTTGCCGGCAACATCGTCTGCGGTTTCGGCCGCGTCGAAGGCTCCACCGTCGGCTTCGTCGCCAACCAGCCGATGGTGCTGGCCGGGGTGCTCGACAGCGACGCCTCGCGCAAGGCGGCCCGTTTCGTGCGCTTTTGCGACTGCTTCAATATTCCGATCGTCACGTTTGTCGACGTGCCGGGCTTCCTGCCGGGCACGGCGCAGGAATATGGCGGCCTCATCAAGCACGGCGCCAAGCTGCTCTTCGCTTACGCCGAGGCAACGGTGCCGAAGCTCACCGTCATCACCCGCAAAGCCTTCGGGGGTGCCTATGACGTGATGGCGTCGAAGCATCTGCGCGGCGACTTGAACTATGCCTGGCCAACGGCGCAGATCGCCGTGATGGGCGCCAAGGGCGCGGTCGAGATCATTTTCCGCAAGGATATCGCCGATCCCGAGAAGATCGCCGCACATACGAAAATGTACGAGGATCGGTTCCTCTCGCCCTTCGTCGCCGCCGAGCGCGGTTATGTCGACGAGGTGATCATGCCGCATTCGACCCGCCGGCGGCTGGCGCGCGGCCTGAAGATGCTGCGCAACAAGGATCTCGCCAATCCGTGGAAGAAACACGACAACATTCCGCTTTAACGTTTCCGCCGAATAAAGCTGCGCGATCGGGTGTTTACCCGCTGTCGAAAATGTGAACGGCCGTCAGTGATCCGTGTGTTCAATCGCTGACGAGGACGGGCTAACGCTCGGCTGTAATTGTTTTAATGGAGAGGTTTAATGTCAAGTTTCGAGCGTCTTTCTGCCTATCGCCCCTACGGGCTGGCCGCTCTCAGAATCATCACCGCACTGCTGTTCATCGAACACGGCACGATGAAGCTTTTCGGCTTCCCGGCTTCGCAGATGTCCGGCTCGCTGCCGCCGCTGATGCTTTTCGCGGCTCTTCTCGAGCTTATCGGCGGTATCCTCATTCTCATTGGCCTGCTGACGCGCCCTGTCGCTTTCCTGCTCGCCGGCGAAATGGCGGTCGCCTATTTCATGGCGCATGCGCCGAGCAGCTTCTTCCCGGCCGTCAACCAGGGCGACGCCGCGATCCTGTTCTGCTTCGTCTTCCTCTACCTGTTCTTCTCCGGTCCCGGCGCTCTTGCCGTCGACAACCGCAAGACAGTCTGAACCATAGCTGAGGGACGTCGCCGACGCCCCTCAGCCTCAATCTCAGGCAGTGAGCTTGAGGCCGGCGATACCGCCGACGATCAGCATGATGCAGGCAAGACGGGAGACACTTGCCTCATCGCCAAGCAGCCAGATGCCAAGCAGTACGGTGCCAACCGTGCCGATGCCGGTCCACACCGCGTAGGCGGTGCCGATCGGCAGGTGCTTTACCGCCAGGCCGAGCAGCACGATGCTGATCACCATGGATATGACGGTCAGCGTCGTCGGCAACGGCCGCGTGAAACCCTCGCTATATTTAAGACCGATCGCCCAGCCACATTCGAAAAGACCGGCGAGAAAAAGCAGAAACCAAGCCATACGACTCTCCTTGTTCAAGAGCGAGGCCGTCCCCGCGACGGTTGCATCCCGAGGGATGCCGCAGTCGTCTGCGATGGGGCGTATATGCGTGAGGAGACGGCTTACTTCAAGGTAGGAATCGGCATGGCTGCCATGCCACCCGTTTCTTGCTGACTTGTTTTGCTGGTTTGGGATGCGATCAGCCTTGGCCGCCGGCTTGCGCGGAAAGGCTCTTGGCGCGGCGGCAGAGGCGGTCGAAGGTTTCGAGGAAGCGTGACCGGTCTTTCGGGCTGAAGGCGGCGTTATAGCCTTTGCTCTCGCCGGTTTCACGCAAATGCGCGCCGAGATCGCGCATGGCGCTTGCCATGCCGATATTGGTTTCGTCGAAGACGCGCCCGGTCGGGCCGCTGACGAAGGCGCCGGTCGCGACACAGCGCACGGCGAGCGGTACATCGGCGGTGACGATGACATCACCCGCACCGGCGCGTTCGGCGATCCAGTTGTCGGCGGCGTCGAAGGCATTGGAGACGATGACGTTGTGGATCATCGGATCGCGCGAAGGGCGCAGGCCGGAATTGGCGACGAAGGTCACTTCGAGGCCGTGACGTTCGGCGACCTTGAGGATTTCCGGTTTCACCGGGCAGGCATCGGCGTCGACATAGATCATGGCTATATCCTCATGCCGGCTGAATGGCCGGCTGTCTGATCATATCGATATGGGGAATGCCGTCTTCCAGATATTCCTGCGATATCCCGACAAAGCCGAAGGATTCGTAGAAACGGCGCAGATGGGCCTGCGCCGACAAGGCGATCGGATTTGCCGGATAAAGCCGCTCACAGGCGGTGATCGCTTCGCGCATCAATGCATGGCCCAGCCGCTTGCCGCGATGGGCAGGCGAGACGACGACGCGGCCGATCTTTGATGGATCCCGCGGCTCATACGGTTTCAGGATTCGCGCCGCGCCCAGGAGCTCAGCGTCCTCCAGAAGGCGCAAATGCAGAGCATCGATATCCTTGCCGTCGAGTTCCGGATACGGGCAGTTCTGCTCGACGACAAAAACATCGACGCGCATTCTCATGAGGTCGAAGAGCTCCCGCGCGGGGAGCTCTTCGATCTTCTTGAGATCGACCCTGTAATTGGCTGCAGTCATCAGTACACGACCACGCCGCGGATGGACTTGCCCGCATGCATCAGCTCGAAGCCCTTGTTGATGTCTTCGAGCGGCATGGTGTGGGTGATCATCGGATCGATCTGGATCTTGCCCTGCATGTACCAGTCGACGATCTTCGGCACGTCGGTGCGCCCGCGGGCGCCGCCGAAGGCGGTGCCCATCCAGTTGCGGCCGGTGACCAGCTGGAACGGCCGGGTGGAGATCTCCTGGCCGGCGCCGGCCACGCCGATGATGATGGACTTGCCCCAGCCGCGATGGCTGG
>Ga0102590_1002096_pt1 | contig 25294 bp, 26 predicted proteins | sample AraplaMF_Col_mMF_FD_76859 | JGI IMG/M metagenome (GOLD analysis project Ga0102590, IMG submission 76859) | Arabidopsis root microbial communities from the University of North Carolina, USA - plate scrape MF_Col_mMF | ecosystem: Host-associated > Plants > Roots > Endosphere | place: USA... | reverse complement strand
GCCCTGGATCTGGACCTGCATGCCGGTGCGCTCATAGCCGCAGGTGCCGATCCGCGCGTGCGGGCCATCTTCAGGATCGTGCAGCTGCGGCGGCAATACGGTGATGTTGCCGGTGACCTCGCCGAGGCCGAAATACTGCACCAGCACCTTGCCGAGCTTGTTCAGCGCGGCCTTCTGGTCCTCGCGGTACATCGGCGCGCCGGCATAGATGATGTAGCGCAGCGACGAATGATCGTGGCGATCGGCCGCGGGATGTTCGACCATCAGTTTCAGGATGGTCGGCACGGTGAAGATGTTGCTGACGCGATGCAGCGCGATCAACCGGAACGCCTCGTCGATATCGAAGCGTTCCGACGGCAGCAGGATGGTTGGCACGCCGCGGGCGGCCTGCACCAGTTGATGGACGCCGGCGCCGTGCGACAGTGGCGCCACCACCAGCGACGCGTCGTTTTCAGTGGTGCCGGGCATCAGGTCGGCGAGGTGATTGGTGATGACGAAGGCCATCTGGCCGTGGGTGAGCACCGCCGCCTTGGACCGTCCCGTGGTGCCCGAGGTGAAGAAGAACCAGCAGGGGTCGTCGTAGTCGACCGCCGCGTTCTCGACCCGGGTGCCGGCTTGCGCGGCGATAGCCTCGCTCAGCGACGTCTCGCCGAAGCTGCCCTCGCCGATCCGCCAGGTGAATTCGAGCGAAGGGCCCGACACCGCGGCGGCGTGTTCGGGAAAGTCGCCGTGACACAGGAACGCCTTGGCGCCGGAGGCGGTCGCCAGCCACATCACCTCGTCCGGCAACAGCCGGAAATTGGTCGGCACCCAGACCGCGCCGAGCCGGAAGGCCGCAAACATCGACCAGAACATCTCGGCGCAGTTCTTCGAATGCACCAGGATGCGGTCGCCCTTGACGATGCCGCGCGACGCCAGGGCCGCTGCCAGCGCCGAGACATGGCCGTCGATCTCGCGCCAGGTCCACGCGCGGTCACCCCAGATGAAGCCGGTGCGGTCTCCATGGCGGCGGGCGTTCTGGGTGACTAGATGAGCGAGGTTCATGACCCGGCGCGACATCGGCACCACGCCGCCCCGCGGGGCCGCTAGAGCTTCGCCGGACATGGCCGCTCGTCCTTCATCGCCGTCTCCACCCGATCCGCACTCCTGCCTTGCCCGCCTCAGTGGCCGCCAGCGGACCCGCAAGTCAAGCCGGAACTGGCCCCCCCGGCGGACATCCCGTTGAACGCTTTGCCCAAACCGGCCGACACACCATCTCCCGACGTGAGGACATCCATGCTCACCCGCCGCCGTCTGCTGCTGATCGCCGCCTGCGCGCCCCTCGCGGCGCCGCCCCGGAGCGCCATCGCCGCGCCGGTCGCCAATGACCCGCTGACCATCGTCAACGCGATCTACACCCGCGTGGTGTCCGGCGCGGGCGATCTCGGCGGGGCGTTCATGATGGACGAGAAGGCACGGCCAAAATACTTCTCCAGATCCCTGATCCAGCTTTGGACGAAGGCGGAGGCGCATACGCCGAAAGGCGACCAGGGGCCGATCGATTTCGATCCGGCGACCAACTCACAGGACCCGAGCATCAGATCCTTTTCCGCCGTCGTGGAAAAAGCCGATGCTGGCGCCGCCACCATCCTGGTCACGCTGCAGCGGCGCAGCGAACAGCCGCGCAAGCATGCCGAGGACGATGTGCTGCGCTATGATTTCGCCCGCGACGGCGGGCACTGGAAGATCGACGACATCCGCGGCAGCGTCGACGCCAAGCCGTGGTCGCTGCGCCAGAAATTCAACTGGTCGCTGAGGAATTAATTAGGCATGGGCCCGCCGGCCGGTGGCTTGGACCGGCGGACCTGCCTGCCAACCAATTACTGCCCGTGCCGGGCCATATCCTGCTCGCTCAGTTCCCAGTCCTGCCAAAGCTGCAGGGCCGCCAGCAGCACCACTGCTCCGCCAAGACTGGTGTGCCAGAAGCGCAGCGCACCATCGCCGGAATAGCCGAACATGTAGGGCGAGATGATCAGCCAGAGGCCGAGGAAGATTTCGGCCACCTCCTCCCAGCGCTGCAGCGCCAGATATTGCAGTTGGGAAAGACCGAACACCAGGATGCCGACCGTCAGGGCGTTGATGACCACAGCGCCATGATCAGCGCCCGCGAGGTCGCGGCTTGCGTCGGTAGAAAACCACGGCGACAACGCGATCATCAAGCCGAGCAACATGCCGCACCAGTCTTCCCACGTTCGATGCGTGTCGAAAAACCGAAAGTCCGACATTATGAACCTCCCTTGAAGAGGCATACGTCAGCGGCTGATGGGCATGACACCCCGATTGGCAAACGACCATCTCGGCCGCATCGGGCGTATGTCTTGGGATTCAGGTGGGGAACCCGGCGATCTCCGCAAGGCCTGACGAGGTTTATTTTGGTGGCCTATTGCCTGAATGCGAACGGCTTGGCCGTGATGCGATGCGTCTTGTTGCAGACCTGGCTGCCGAAACCACCGCAGTACGAGCCATGCAGGGCAAAGCGGATGGTGCGGGGGCGCGCGCTCTTCACAACGGGATCTGGCGATATTTCGATATCGTGGGCGCGACCGTTGAAGACGCTGCGGACCTTGCCGTCCGGCAGCGTGACCAGGATTTCCATGGTGCATCCGCCGGTCCCGCAATAGGTCGACTCCCAGCCGGCGCATGCGGTGTGATGAAAATCGACGATGTAGTCGTCGCGGCCGTCGCCGGTGAGATCGACCTGGCGCACGGTATCCGGTGCGAAGGTCACCTTGCCGCCGCCGGCCCGCAGGCATTCTTCGTGGCCGTAGCGCAGCGCTCGTCTCACCTCCGGCGGATAGGCGTCCGGATTGAACGGCGGCGCGGGCGCGGCATCCTGGGCGAGCGCGGTCGCGGCGGACAATAACGCCGTCACGGCGAACGTTGCGATCCTGATCATCATGCGACATTGGTCGCGCCGGGCTGTCAGGCGTTCAACGCGCTTAGACTGTCGAAGCGCTTGCGCGGGATCTAGCGCCGGCCCATCCACCAGCCCACCGCCAACAGGATGATGCCGGCCGCGGCAGAGGCCATGCCGTGCTTGGTGTGCATCCGCGTGACGCCGGCTTCATGTCCGGGAAAGAAACCCGGCAGCGAGTCCGCTGGAACGGTGAAATAGACGATGGCGACGGCGATCAGGATGACGCCGAGCAAGGTCGCGACGAGCTTCATGGATGGATCCTCTTCAGATTGACCGGGGCAGTGTCGGCCGGCCAGCATCGGCGGCATTGAAACCGGATTCGGCCGCGGTTGTCAGTGGTCGGATGGAGGCCGTTCGGGGTTCAGGCGGCCGGCCGCTGACGGCGATCGATTCGCGCTTTGCCGCGCCGATCGTTAAAGTACCTGCATCCGACCCCGCCTTCGAGGACCATGCATGACCGACGTCGCCGACAATCCAGCCCAGCACTGCTTCGAACTCACGGTCGACGGCCACGTAGCCCGCAGCGAATATGCGCTCAAGGACGGCGTCATCACCTTCACGCATACCGAGGTGCCGGAGGCCCTGGCCGGCAGGGGCATTGGATCGAAGCTGATCAAGGGCGCGCTGGATCAGGCGCGCGGCCGCGGACTGAAGGTGGTGGCGCTCTGCCCATTCGTGAAAGGTTTCATCGAAAAGCACGCGGAATATGCCGATCTGTTAAAAGACCGGCCACAGGAGGGTTGAGCACGCCGCGAAACCCGTCACGACGGCGGATCACTGTCATTGCCTCGCGCCAAGCTTTTGCAGGGTGTCCTGGGCCGAAGCGAGGTCCGGACGCAGTTCGAGCGCTTTCCTGAAATCGGCGATGGCGCCGGTCCTGTCGCCGAGCCGCATCCTGGCCTGGCCGCGATTGTTCCAGGACAACGCGTCCGCCGGATCGTACTGCAGCGCCTTGTCGTAATCGGCGATGCCGCCCTTGTTGTCGCCCTTGAAGAGCCGCACGAGCCCGCGGTTGCGCCACCCCCGCGCATCGGTCGGCGCCAGCCTGATGACCTCGGCGAAATCGGCGATGGCGCGGTCGAGCTGCTCGGAATCGCGATAGGCATTGCCGCGGTCGATGTAGGCCAGCACGTTCGGGTTCAGCGTGATCCGGGTGCTGTAGTCGGCGATGGCACGGGTGAAGTCGCGCTTGCGATAATACAGGAAGCCGCGATTGCCGTGGGCGATGGCGAGCCCGGGATCGAGCTTGATGGCGGCATCGAAATCGGCCAGCGCGCGATCGAGATTGCCGGCGCCGCTCCAGGCATCGCCGCGGTTGTTATAGGCCAGTGCGAAGCCCGAATCGATGCGGATCGCCTGGTCGTAATCGGCAATGGCGGCGACGAGATCGCGCTTCATGGCGTGGACGCGGCCCCGATTGGTGTAGGCGCAGGCATAATCGGGATCGAGCCGGATGGCTTCGTCGAGATCGGCGAGCGCGCGATCGAGCGCGCGGATTTCGGTCAGGCCGTGACCGCGACTGCAGTAGGCTGCGGCGAGCCTGCGGCCGGTCTCGGCCTTGCCGTCGATCACCGCCGTGCAGGCCGACACCCGCAGGTCCGGCACGCTCTGCGGACCGATGCAGGCCTGCCACGGCTGATCGTCGGCAGCGGTTGCCGCGACTGCATGCATGGCCGCCAGCGCCGCACCCAGCAACGCCGCCTTGAAGCAGAAATGAAGTCTCATCTGGCCTTTCCAACGGATCGTTGCTTGGTCGCCGGTTTGCACTGTCCGGTTCACGTGCCTACATCAGTTGCGGGATCTTTCGGGAAAGCGGGACATGGCAGCAGCAGGCGTTCGCGACAACAAGGCGCAAAGCCGTTTCGAACTCGAGGTCGGGGGCACGGTCGCGTTTGCAAACTATCGTCTTGCGCCGTCACGGGTGATCATCACCCATACCGAAACGCCGCGCGCCCTGCGTGGCCGCGGCATTGCCTCGGAACTGGTCAAGGGCGCGCTCGAACTGATTCGTGCCGATGGCCACAAGGTCACCGCGGGATGCGGCTTCGTGGTGGACTATCTGCAGAAGCATCCGGAGTTTTCGGATCTGGTGGCGTAGCCGGCTGCACCGCCACCGATCCCGGCGGCTTCTCACCGATCGACATGGTTCGCTGCAAAATGTGATCCGCGTTCAACAGCTCGAATGATACACTCGTCATATTCAATCTCGATTCGAGTTCGCCGCGTGCGGCTCGACCAGTTGACTGCGCTCGAGCACGTGCCGTCAGGCAAAAAGGCACGTGAACCAAGCATGATCGGGAGTTAGCGCTTCGGAAGCCAAGGAAGGTCGATCGCCACGCCGGGACAACCAACGAGGTCCACTGATGGTGCGTCACTTCACAACTCGCTTCGCGTCGACACTCTGCTTCGCGTCCACATTGTTTGCCGGATTGGCCGGCGCTTCGCCCGCGCTGGCGCATGATAGCTGGATCTCCGCCGGCGGATATCGCAACGTCGCGGGCGAGTGGTGCTGCGGCGCCGGCGACTGCTTCGTGGTGTCGCCCGACACCATCAAGATGAGCGGCGCCGGCTATCAGCTGGTCGACGGCGAACTGGTGCCGTTCAAGGAGACCCAGCCGTCGCCGGACGGCGCTTATTGGCGCTGCAAGCGCCCCGACGGCACGCGGCGCTGCTTCTTCGCCCCGCCGCCGGGGACGTGAGGTTCGTGCGCAGGAGGCTGGCCTTGCTGCGTCATACGCGGGATGGACCCCGCGTATCTATCAATCGTCGCGAAGCGGATGCATCACCGGGTCGAGCCCGGTGATGACGCGGACAAGAAAGGAGTCACGGTTTCCCGACGCAGTCGCGATAACCCGCCCGGTCCGGCTCACACGATCCGGATCGACATGTCGGGCAAGCCCTGCAGCTTGCACAGCAGCACGTCGCCCTTGACCACGGGGCCGACGTTTTCCGGCGTGCCGGAATAGATGATGTCGCCGGCTTTCAACTCGAAAGCTTCCGACAATTTCGCGATCTGCTCGGCCACGCTCCAGATCATCTTGTCGAGATCGGAATTCTGCCGCACCGTGCCGTTCACCGCCAGCGAGATCGCGCCCTTGCTGAAATGACCGGTCTTGCTGGCCGGGTGGATCGGGCCGAGTACCGCGGCGTGATCAAAGCTCTTGCCGATTTCCCACGGTTTCTTTTCCGCGGCCATGCCGTTCTGCAGATCGCGCCGGGTCATGTCGAGACCGAGCGCGTAGCCGTAGACGTGATCGAGCGCCTGCTCGACGGCAACGTTGGTGCCACCGGATTTCAGCGCCGCCACCAGCTCGACCTCATGATGATAGTTCTTCGTCAATGACGGATAGGGATGATCGGCGACCGCGCCGATGGCGACGTTCTGGATGGCGTCGGTCGGCTTCTGGAAGAAGAACGGCGGCTCCCGCGTCGGGTCCGACCCGCGTTCGATGGCATGGGCGGCATAGTTGCGCCCGATGCAATAGATCCGGCGCACCGGAAAGACCTCGGTCTCCCCGACAATCGGAATGGTGATGGCGGGCAGCGCGAAAACCGTCTTCGGCGTGGCGGCCTGCGCCTCGGCCGGCCGGCTCTGCGCGGCTGCACCCGCCAGCGCCAGCGCGCCGGTGGCGAGGATGGTCCTGCGATCGATCGTGTCCATGGACGTTCTCCCGTTATGCGTTTCCAAGTTTCGCTTTTTTCAATTTTTTGTTTGGGCTGGCGCGGCCTGATCGACCGGCTCCATGCCCTTGCTCCTGACCGCCGCCGCGCCATCAGGGCTTCGCAGCAGGGCGATCAGGGCCTGGGCCGCCGCCGCCTGGGTGGAGCCGGCCGCAATGCCCGCCGAGTATACCGTATAACTCTGAATCTCGGCGGGCAGCGGACCGACCAGGGTTACGCCCTTGACCGGCAGCAGCTCGCTGATCTGGTGCACAGCGATATCGGCCTCGCCGCTGACCACGCGCTCGGCGGCGTAGCCGCCCTTGACCAGCACCGCCTTAGGCTTGACGGCGTCGGCGATCCCCAACCGGTCGAACAGGCTGGACAAGTAGATGCCGCTGCTGCCGCCCGAGGCCGGGTCGATGTAAGCGATGGCGCGGGCCGCCAGCATCGCCTTCTTGAAGTCCTCCACGGTGCCGATGTCGGGCTTTGGCGCCCCTTCCCGCACCGCCACGCCGACGCCGACTCTGGCGAGCGCGGTGCCGACGCCGGACACCTTGCCCGACTTGGCCAGGGCTTGCAGCGCTGCCGGCGAGGCTATGAGGAGATCAAAGCTTTCGCCGCCCTCGATGCGTTTGACCAGGGCGCCGGCGGTGTCATTGTCCCAGGACACCTTGTGCCCCGAGGCCTCGAACGGCGGAATGACCGCCAGCAGCACCTGCTTGAAGGCGCCTGCGGTCAACACCTTGATCGTCTCCGCCCGGGCAACGTCCGGCGGCACCAAGGCCAAGGTCAGGGCCGAAGCCAACACGGTCAAGGCCAGGGCCCACACGCGCCTGAAATTCATCTTTGCCATTCCACGATTTTGATGCCGCCAGCAGGCTTAGAGCCTTTCCGGTTCTGATTGAATCAGAACCCGGCTCCAGACTCTTGTTTTGACGCGTTTTCTTCACGCGAACCGGGATCCACCCCCGGATCAAGTCCGGGGGCATGCTTCGCTCGAAAACGCTATAGTCCCACGTTGCGCGCGCCGCAACGCGCGAAAGCCCGCCAGCATGGCCAAGCTGTGCTGCAAAGCAAAAAGGGCCCGCCGTGGACGGCGAGCCCCGAATATTGACGGATACGCGATCCGCGCGTCAGTGCTTCAGATCATCCGGCAGCTTGCCGCCATTGGCGGCGAGCTTGGTCATGACCTGCTTGTGCAGCCAGATGTTCATGCTGGCGGAATCGTTGGTGTCACCGGTGTATTGCAGCTCCTTGGCCAGTTCCTTGCGGGCGGTCAGGCTGGAATCGATATCCAGCGCCTTCATCAGATCGACGATCGACGTCCGCCACTCCAGCTTCTCCTTCTTGGCGGCGACGGCCTTGTCGAGGATCGGCGCAACGTCGACGGTGGCCGCCGGCGCCGCGGATCCGGCCGATGGAGCGGTGCCGCCCGCGGCTGTGGTGGTGCCGGCGGTCGGGGTCGCGGCATCGGCCTTGGTGCCGAAGATCGCGCTCATGATCTTGCCAAAAATGCTCATGGTATCGCTCCAATCAACTTGCTCACGGGGTGAAGGTGACGCGTCCGTAGCGTAATGACCGGCCACCGCGGGCCGGCGGCGGGAGTCTTAGCCCTACGGGCTCGGATTGCCAATGCTGAACGCAACGCGGCGCAACAGCGCAGCAAGCAATGCTTGGCTCCAATTGAGGCGAAAGCCCGACGGCGGCTGTCATGCGACCTTCGTCGCGCCGAGATAATTTCACTGAAGCGTGAGCGACTCCCGGCTGTGATCGGCGTAGGATCATGCTGCAGGTCGCGGCAAGTCCAGGTTTTCTGTTTGCGCGTCTGGCTTGGTTGCGATCCTTTTTTTGAAGGCTGAGCCGTGCCGCCATCGGCATGGGGAATCGGCCTCGACATGAGGGAGACACGCACCATGGCCACGCCATACCCAGGGAATCTCACACAATTTGCTGAACGTGGCGCGGAACAGGCGCTCGGGCCGATCATCCGCCGTATCCATATGCCTGATCTCGTCGACGCACTTCGGCTCGGCTGGGAGGATTTCAAGGCGGTACCCAGCCACGCCATCATGCTGTGCGTGATCTATCCCGTGCTCGGGATCGTGCTGGCGCGCACGGTGCTGGGATATTCGGTGCTGCCGTTATTATTTCCGCTGGCCGCCGGATTTGCCCTGATCGGGCCGTTCGCAGCACTCGGCCTCTACGAACTCAGCCGGCGCCGCGAACGCGGCGAGGAGGCCTCGGCCTGGCACGCCACCGAAGTGCTGCAGTCACCGTCGTTCGGCGCCATGCTGGGCCTTGGCGCGCTGCTGCTGACTATTTTCGTCGTCTGGGTCGCGACCGCGCAGGCAATTTACGTCTCGATGTTCGGCAATGCCCCGGCTGCCGGAATCCCGCATTTCCTGACCACCGTGCTGACCACGCCACGAGGCTGGGAACTGATCGTGGTCGGCTGCGGCGTCGGCTTCCTGTTCGCCGTGGTGGCGCTATGCATCAGCGTGGTGTCGTTTCCGATGATGCTGGACCGTCATGCCGGCGCCGGTGACGCGATCACCACTTCGCTGCGCGCCGTGGCGCGAAACCCGATTCCGATGGCGGTGTGGGGACTGATCGTCGCGGTGCTGCTGGTGCTGGGTTCATTGCCGCTGTTCCTCGGCCTTGCCGTCGTGATTCCGCTGCTTGGTCACGCCACCTGGCATCTGTATCGCAAGGTGGTCGAGCCCGATCCGAACCCGCCGCAGATCCCGCCCCGGGGTAAGATCAAGCGCTCCGCGGCGGACTTCCCGGTTTCTCTGTTCCAGTGGCGCCGCAGCGACGACCAGACGCAATAACGCCAGTTCCGCGTTGAAGTCATCAGCCATCGGTTTCATGTCAGCGAAGCCGATGGCTTTGTGTTGCCGACAACCGGCGCTGGTTGATTTTCGGAACATCAAAGATCGGTGGTCGTTACACGCGGAGGCTTCATCCAGATATCGGAACACATCTGAAGCAAGCCATGATCCGGAGGAACACAAATTTGGAGGGAGACATGGATCTCGCAGGCAAGAAAATCGTCATCCTCGCCACGCATGGATTCGAACAATCCGAACTCGAGATACCGCGCGACCGCCTGAAGGCCGCCGGCGCTACGGTTGATATCGTGTCGCCCGAGGCCGGTGACATCAGGGGATGGGACAAGAAGGACTGGGGCCGGCCGGTCAAGGTCGACAAGACCATCGAGCAGGTCTCCGCAAACGACTACGACGCGATCGTCCTGCCGGGCGGCCAGATCAATCCCGATCTGCTGCGCGCCAACGACAAGGCGCTCAAGCTGATCCGGGATATCTTCAATCAGAAGAAGACCGTGGCCGCGGTCTGCCATGCGCCCTGGTTGCTGATCGAAACAGGCATCATCAAGGGACGCAATGCGACCTCGTACAAGTCGATCAAGACCGATGTCATCAACGCCGGCGGCAAGTGGGAGGACTCCCCGGTCGTGGTCGACAACGGCGTGGTCACCTCGCGCAACCCCGGCGACCTCGAAGCGTTCTCGGCCAAGATCATCGAGGAAGTGAAGGAAGGCCGGCATTCCCAGCGCAGCGCGGCTTGACCGCAGGGCGCCAATGCAGGGGAACGATCCCTCAGGGTCGAGCCCGAGAGCGGAAGGCCGCGTTCACGGATGCGGCCTTCATCTTCTCGGGAGAGCCTTGCTTTGGCCGCGGTTCCACTTGAGATAGGGTGCTCCGGCAGGCCTATTCCGCTGCCCACCCATATCCCGGAGCGAGCCATCCGCATGACCTCGAGACCTTTTCTGAAAGCGCTGCTTCCGGGTTTGCTGCTGTTGTCATCCGCCGTTGGGGTCCAGGCCGCGACGCCGTGCGGCAGCGGCAGTTTCGATGCGTGGCTCAACGAGTTCAAGACCGAGGCGGCCGCCAAGGGAATTTCGCAGGCTGCGATCACGACCGGCCTGAGCGGAGTGACACCGGACCAGGCGGTGCTATCGCGCGATCGCTCGCAGAAGGTTTTTCAGCAGAGTTTTGAAGAGTTTTCCGGCCGCATGGTCCCTCCCCGCCTGCTCCGCGGCAGCAACATGATGAAACAGTATGGTTCGGTGCTGGGCCGCATCGAACAGACCTATGGCGTGCCGGGCTCGGTGCTGGTGGCGATCTGGGGATTGGAAACCGATTTCGGCGTCAATATCGGGAAATTCCAAACCATCCGTTCACTGGCGACGCTGGCCTACGACTGCCGGCGCACCGAGACGTTCCGCGCCGAACTGATGGACGCCCTGCGCATCGTCGAGCGCGGCGATCTCACCCCGGCCGAGATGCGCGGCGCCTGGGCCGGTGAAATCGGCCAGACCCAGTTCATGCCGTCGTCCTATGTCAAATACGCGGTGGATTTCGACAACAACGGCCGCCGCGACCTGCTGCGCAGCGCGCCCGACGCGCTGGCGTCGACGGCAAACTACCTGGTCGGCTACGGCTGGCAGCGCGGCAAGGGTTTTGAGCCCGGCAGCCCCAATTTCGCGGTGATCCAGCAATGGAACAAGAGCGAGGTCTACGCCAAGACCATCGCTTATTTCGCCGCCCAACTCGACCGCGCGCCCTGAGCTGCAAGATCCGAGGGCCAGCCGCCAACGCGCGCCCGACCCCCGCGAGCCCCGTTCCGATTGCATCGGAACGGGGCTCTCTCCTTTTGTTTTGACGCGTTTTCTTCCCGCGAACCGGTATCCACCCCCGGATCAAGTCCGGGGGCATGCTTCGCTTGAAAACGCTTTCGTCGCGATCACTTCGTCATGCTGGCCTGCGCGGCCTTGCTGAGATGCGCGCCGCAGGCGCCCATGTGGCCCGCCAGCATCTCGGTCTGCGCCGCGGTGATTTCCTTGCGCCCCAGATCCTTCTTGGCATCGCCATCAGCCAGCGCTTCGACGGCATTTTCGACCTTCATCATGTTGTCGCCGCCGCAGCCCGTCATCTTTGCGGCGGATGCGGGCGCAATCGCGAACACAACGGCAGCCATTGCGGCTGCTCCCAGTAACTTATTTCTCATGTTACTTTTCCCATTCAACAGATCCGGCATCATTGCGGGATTCTGTAGAACGATTGATACGCCGCCACATTGATGGCGAAAAACCATTCGCAATAAATTCCACGTGAGCCGGTCGTGATGATGCGGTGCGTTGCCAGAGTTTACAGAAACACTTGGAAACAAAGGCGTCGCGCAATTCGCACCGAGCGTCGACACGCTGCTAAGATTCGATGCGCAGGCGCAGCGAAGCGAAGCGATCGGGGAAATCGATGGCGCGCCAACGTTACAATCAGCATGATGTGCCGTGATCGATTGCGGCCGTTCATTGATCGTCGCTGCGTTATTGACGTCGGCCATTCGACCTCTGTCGATAAGCGCAATGCGACAGGTCGCCTTCGTCAGCAGCCCGGCCAGCGACGGCGAACGTCCCGGCGCAGAGCGGGCGCGGGAACTTTGCACCGGCAGGCAGGTGCCCATCATTCCCGGCCCTGATCGCTCGCAGCGGAACCGCCTCACGGAACCGCATGTATCTTCAGGTCTCTACATATTATATGAATCAATAATCATTTTTACGCCTGTCGCATGCGAATCACGCATACGAATTCGTGAAGCCGAAGCAACCAATTCTAGCCTTCTGGTTCACAGATCTGACTCATGTCGAGCGTGTCTGGGGTGAAAGCGAGGCCTGCCACTGCTGCGCAGAGGATCGCGATCGAATCTAGCAAGCCGATGATTATATGTAGAAATACGAGTTACGGCCGAGCGCCGCGAACTTCCTGGGCAAGTTTCGACGCCAAAATATGCAGAGGCGCCGAAAGGTTAATCATTCCTTGCTTGCGCCATGCACTGAGCGCTTAGCTGCATCGCAACATTTAGGACTGCTGCACTGCGATAATATCATCTATATTCATTTCAACGATGAGGCCGAAACCTAGGGCTGAATCGCCACCTAACAGGAGACTACCATGCTGCTCTCGTTCATCCGCATGATCCAGGCGTTCCGCGACTATCAGCGCAACGTCAGCGAGCTGTCGCAGCTCAGCGATCGTGAACTGGCCGATATTGGCCTCGACCGATCGGACATTCCGCGCGTTGCCGCCGGTTCCTACAACGGCTGATCGTTTCAGCCGTTGACGGACGGATAGCGCCCGCTTTGCCGCGGGCGTTGTCGTATCGGCGCTGACAGCCGTGGGTTCCCGCGTGGTCCGGATTCGCTTTGGATTGCGCCGCTTTGGATTTCACTTGGTCTGAAAACACGCTACCTGTGCGCCCATGACAGGCAGCAAATCCAACTCCGAACCCGTCCATATCGTCGGCGCCGGCCTCGCCGGCTCTGAAGCCGCGTGGCAGGTTGCCAATGCCGGCGTTCCCGTGGTGCTGCATGAGATGCGGCCGCAGCGGATGACCGACGCCCATCGCACCGACGGGCTCGCCGAGCTGGTCTGCTCGAACTCCTTCCGATCCGACGACGCCGCCAACAACGCGGTCGGCCTGCTGCATGCCGAGATGCGCGCGCTGGGCTCGCTGATCATGCGCGCCGCCGACGCCAACCAGGTGCCGGCCGGCGGCGCCCTGGCGGTCGACCGCGACGGTTTTTCCGCCGCCGTCACCATGGCGCTGGACGAGCATCCCCTGATCGAGATCCGCCGCGCCGAGATCGAGGGTCTGCCGCCCGCCGACTGGCGCAACGTCATCGTCGCGACCGGCCCGCTCACCTCCCCCGCTCTCGCCGACGCCATCCGCACACTGACCGACGAGACCGCGCTGGCGTTCTTCGACGCCATCGCACCGATCGTGCACAAAGAGTCCATCGACATGTCGGCGGCCTGGTTCCAGTCGCGCTACGACAAGGTGGGCCCCGGCGGCACCGGCGCCGACTACATCAACTGCCCGATGACCAAGGAGCAATACGACGGCTTCGTCGATGCGCTGATCGCCGGCGACAAGACCGACTTCAAGGAATGGGAGCTGAATACGCCCTATTTCGACGGCTGCCTGCCGATCGAGGTGATGGCGGAGCGCGGCCGCGAGACCCTCCGCCACGGCCCGATGAAGCCGGTCGGCCTCACAAATCCGCACAACCCGACGGTCAAGGCCTACGCCATCGTGCAGCTGCGCCAGGACAACAAGCTCGGCACGCTCTACAACATGGTCGGTTTCCAGACCAAGCTGAAATACGGTCCGCAGCAGCAGATCTTCCGCACCATTCCCGGGCTCGAGAAAGCCGAGTTCGCAAGGCTCGGCGGGCTGCATCGCAATACGTTTCTCAATTCGCCAAAACTGCTCGACGGCCAATTGCGGCTGCGCGCGCAGCCGCGGCTGCGGTTTGCCGGACAGATGACCGGCTGCGAAGGCTACGTCGAATCCGCCAGCATCGGCCTGATCGCGGGACTCTACGCCGCCGCCGATGCGCGGATGCAGCGGCTGGCGGCGCCGCCGCCGACCACGGCGCTGGGCTCGCTGCTCGGCCACATCACCGGCGGCCACATCGAAACCGTCGATGCCGGCCCGCGATCATTCCAGCCGATGAACATCAATTTCGGCCTGTTTCCGCCGCTCGCCAGCGTGCCGACGAGGAATGCCGAAGGCGTGCGGCTGCGCGGCAATGAAAAGACCATCGCCAAAAAGCAGGCGATGAGCGCCCGCGCCCTGGCCGACCTGAAATCCTGGATCGCCGACAGCCTGCGCCTGCCGGCGGCGGCGTGATCCTGGTCATGGCGTTACCGAGAGAGGACGCAGCTTTGCTGTCCGCGAAATGGACCGAAGGCGTGCTGCTGAAGCGCGACGTGTTTTCCACCGTCGAGCGCGGCCGCTACCGCACCGACGCCGGCGAGGTCGACGCGGTGCTGCGCCGGCTCGACCAGGTGCCGTGGTGGTCCTACATTCCGGCGCTGCATTTGTTCGGCCGCGAGCGCCGCGCGCTGGCTCTGGCGCGCGACCTTCATGTCGGTCCGGAGCTGCTGTGGGCCGGGCGGCACGCGCTGGTGCGCGGTTTCATCGACGGCGTCGCGCTGCATCTGGCCAAACCGGTCGGCGACGTGGCGTATTTCCGCTCAGCCAAGGCGGCGCTGCGGCAATTGCACCGTCGCGGCATCTGCCACAACGATCTCGCCAAGGAACAGAACTGGCTGCGCGGCAGCGACGGCCGGGCCTATGTGACCGATTTTCAGCTCGCCGCCTGCTTCAAGAGCCGCAGCCGGCTGTTCCGGATCGCGGCCTATGAGGATCTGCGCCACCTCCTGAAGCACAAGCGCAGCTACGCGCCGGAGGCGCTGACGCCGAGCGAACGCAAGATCCTGGCGCGCAAATCCGCGGTTGCGCGGATCTGGCTGATGACCGGCAAGAAGGTCTACCGCGCCATTACCCGGGGCCTGTTCAATTTCACCGACCGTGAGGGCGGCGGCCGGCGCCTCGTCAACGACGCGCCGCCCCTGCTCGACCTGATCAGGGCCAACCCGGCGGTGCGCGACGCCGCCATCGTCGCGTTCGCAGACCGCCGCACCGGCGTCGGGCTCTACGCCTTTGTCGAGGCCGATGACGCCGCGCTCGAGACGTCGCTGCAGAGCGCGCTCGGCGCGGCCAGGGGTCCCAGGCCACCGGAGCACCTGCAGGTGATCCCGGCGCTGCCGCGCGACGGCGCCGGCAAGATCCGCACCGAGATCCTGCAACTGGTGGCGATGAACCAGCTCGACCTGATCGAGCCGATGATGACGGGCGACGCCGATCGCGCGTTCCTCAAGGGCATTCTGGAGTCGCGCAAGAATTTGCGGGACCGCTTCAATTTCGAGGCGAACGATCCCGGCACGTCGCCCCGGCTCTAAGCCGGGGCCGAGCCCAGCCCGGGGCGACGCCATGTTTCGTCGGCCCCGGGCGAAACCGGCCAAAATGAATCACCCATCGCTCGCAATCGGTGATTTAGTGGGTCGCATCTTGCCCCTACGTTGATTCGAAAATTCCGCGGTGTCCCCGAGGCGATCCTGCATGTCCACCCGCCTGGTTTCCAAACCGGATACCGTGATCGCGTACTTCAGCAAGGCGTCCGGAATCGAGCGCCGCGAGGTCGCCAGCCTCCCCGCTGACGAGGCCGCCGCAAAGGTCCAGATCCTGCTTCGCCAGCAGGCGGCGCTGGCCCGGTTCGGCAGCTTCGCCCTGCGTGAGTGGGATCTGATCAAGATCCTCGACGAAGCCGTGCGCATCTGCGCGGAAGGCCTGGACGCGCCGTTCTGCAAGGTCTGCAGATACCGCGCCGCCGAGAACGATCTTCTCATCGTCGCCGGCTGCGGCTGGCAGGACGGCGTCGTCGGTCACGTCGTGTCGCCCGCCGATATGAGCTCGCCGCAGGGCCGCGCCTTTTCCACCGGCGAACCGTCGATATGCGACGACCTGAAACAGGACGCGTATTTCGATCTGCCGCCGTTCTACATGGCGCACGGCATCGTTTCCATCATCGACGTCGTCATCCAGGGCGGCGACGGCCTGCCGTACGGCATCCTCGAGGTCGATAACGACCGGCGGCACGATTACGACCAGCACGACATCAATTTCCTCACCGGCTTCGCCAACGTCCTCGCCGAAGCCGTCGCAACCGCCTCACGCGCCGACGCACTGCAGGCGGCCCTCGAACGCATGAAGCTGATGGTCGAGGAAAAGGACGTTCTGCTGGGCGAGAAGAATGCCGTCGACCTGCAACTGCGGCAGGCCCAGAAGATGGAAGCGGTCGGCCAGCTGACCGGTGGCATCGCCCACGACCTGAACAACATCCTGACGGTCATCACCGGCAACATCGAGATCCTCGCCGAGGGCGTCGCGGACGCGCCGCAACTCGCCGCCTGCGCCAGGATGATCGACGAAGCCGCGGCGCGCGGCGCCGATCTGACCCAGCGTCTGCTCGCGTTCGCCCGCAAACAGCCGCTGCAGCCGCGCGAAGTCGACGTCAATTCCCTGATCATCGAGGCGACCAATCTGCTGCTGCCGACACTAGGGGCGCATATCGAAGTCGAAACGACGCTGGCGCCGGACGCATCGCGCGCGCTGATCGATCCCAGCCAGCTCACCAACACGATCCTCAATCTGGCGCTCAACGCCCGCGACGCCATGCAAGGCGGCGGCAAGCTCACCATCGAGACACGCAACATCTTCCTCGACGAGAGCTATTCGAACATGACGAACGACGTCACCGCCGGCGATTACGTCATGATCGATGTGAGCGACTCGGGCGGTGGAATCGCGCCCGACGTCCTGGAGCGGGTGTTCGAACCGTTCTTCACCACCAAGGAAGCCGGCAAGGGATCCGGCCTCGGGCTGAGCATGGTCTACGGCTTCGTCAAACAATCCAACGGACACGTCATGATCTACAGCAAGGAAGGCCGTGGCACGACCGTCAGGATCTACCTGCCGCAGGTAGCCGGCATCGCTCTGCCTTCGCTATCGGTCATGACCGCACCCGGCGTGGAAAAGGGCCGTGAGACCATCCTGGTCGTCGAGGACGATCCGATGGTGCGTCCGCTGGTGGTGAGGCAGGTCACGAGCCTTGGCTATGTTGCGCTGACAGCAGCCAATGCGGAAGAGGCTCTTGCCGTCGTCGATGGCGGCCAGGAGATCGATCTGCTGTTTACCGACCTGATCATGCCGGGCGGCATGAACGGCCGCCTGCTCGCCGATGAAGCGCTGCGTCGCCGGCCCTCGCTGAAGATACTGTTCACGTCCGGCCATTCGGATGAAGCCATCAGCCATGACGGGCGTCTTGACGACGGCGTGCTGCTGTTGATCAAGCCCTACCGCAAATCCGATCTTGCGCTGATGATCCGAAACGCTCTGACCGCGGATGCGCAGCTGCAAACCCCGACGCCGGTCTCCCCTCTTCAATTGCCCACGGACTCGCATGCCGCCCCGGAAACCCCGGCCAAGGCCCAGATCTGAGCCTTGAAGCGGATCATGAAAATCGCGGCGACCGCGACGCGCGCCACAGCGTCCACAGGATCCGAAATCGCGACGCCGCCTGCGGCACGAATGGATCGGTATCCGCGCGCGCCACGCGCTTGAGATCGTTCTCCACCAGCGCCAGCGGCAGGAACACCCGCCGCGCATCCGGCGGAACGCCCGGCAACAGCGACCACGCCGTCTTCAAATGGCCGCGGGCCTCCCCGATCAGTTCATCCAGTGCCGCGCGCATCGGCGGCGTCTGCCTGCCCGCGAACACCTCCTCCATGCTGCTGCCGTGGCGCTCCAGCAATTGCAGCGGCACGAACAATTGCCGCCGCGAGGCATCGAAAGGCAATGCGAAGATCACCCGGATGATGCCCTGTGCGAGACCTGCATGACGCGCCAGATGATCGATCGCATCGGATCGTTGCCCCGCGACCTGTGCGGCCAGGACAAACAGCGCCGACGACGTATCGCCGACGTAGCCTTCCAGCGCCGCCATGGTCGGCATCGGATCGTTGTACAGATCGAACTGATGCTCATCGACCAGGCGCGACAGCCGATCGACCGGCAGTTTGTGGTCACGGATCGCCAGCAGCAGTTCGGCGGCGACCGGATTGCCCTCGATACCGCCGTGCCCTGTCCCGGCCAGCATGTCGGTCCACCACTGCAGCCGGATTTCCCCCGGCAGCGGCTGGCTGACCTGCTCGCGGACGCGGGCGATCTCGACATTGAAGGCGTAGAGCGCCAGCAGCGCGCGCCGCCGCTCGGGAGGGGCGAACAGGGTTGATGCGTAACGGGCGAAATCGTGGCTGCGCACCTGCCCGGCGCAGAACGCCGCCGAATCCTGTGCCGGACCTTGCACGGATCCGGCGCGGCTCATGGCACCGCGATCAGCGCCGCGGCGACCCGCCGGCGCTCGCCGATCATGACGTTGTAGGTGCGGATCGCGGGGCCCGTCTGCATCACGTCGAGAACGATCTTGACGGCGCGCAACGCCTCGCGCAGCGCGCCGGGCGCCAGCCAGACGTCGGTGCCGCTGCCGACGATCAGCGTATCGATGCTGCTCGCGGCGGCAAACACCCGCGCCAGCGCCGCGCGGTCGATGTCCTGCGGCTGCGTCACCGGCCAGGCCCAGATCGCATCCGGCAGGCACAGCAGCGAGCCGCGGTGCGACATGTCGGCGAAGTGGAAGCCGCCCTTGCCGTAGGCCTCGATCGGCGCCGATCTCGGAAGATGCGGTGCTTCCGGCGCCGGCGACATCATTTTTTCGGCTTGTCGTCGGCGTCGGCACGGTTGGTGCCGACCCCGAGATAGATCAGGATCGGCGCCGCGATGAAGATCGAGGTGTAGGTGCCGACCAGCACCACGCCGAACATCATCACCGCGGTGAAGCTGTGGATGGCATGGCCGCCGAACAACAGCAGCGCCAGCAGCGCCAGAGTCACGGTGACGTGGGTGATGATCGAGCGCGACAGCGTCGAGTTGATCGATTCGTTGAGCAGCGCCGGCATCGGCATCTTCTTGTAGCGCCGCAGCATCTCGCGGATCCGGTCGTAGATCACCACCGTGTCGTTGAGCGAATAGCCGAGAATCGTCAGCAGCGCCGCGATGCTGGTGAGGTCGAAGTCGACCTGGGTCACCGACATGAAGCCGATGGTCAGCACGATGTCGTGGACGTTGGCGATCATGGCGCCGAGCGCGAACTGCCATTCGAAGCGAAACCAGAGATAGATCAGGATCGCGATGATCGCGAGCATCAGGCCAAGCATGCCGAAAGCCAGCAATTCGCCGGACACGCGCGGTCCGACCACCTCGACGCGGCGGTATTCGACGGCGTCGCCGAGCGCGCCACGCACCTTCTGCACTGCCGCCTGCTGCGCCGCATCGCCGCCAGGCTGTTCGGCGACCCGGATCAGCACGTCGGCGGGGCCGCCAAACTGCTGCAACTGCACTTCGCCGAGGTTCAGGGCACTCAGTGTGGCCCGCATTGCCGCGATGTCGGCGGTGCCCGACTTCGCCTGCACTTCGACCAGCGTGCCGCCCTTGAAGTCGATGCCGAAATTCAGGCCGTGGGTGAAAAACAGCGTGATCGCGACGATCGAGAGGAAGGCCGAGATCGGAAAGCTGATACGCCGAAACCGGGTGAAATCGAACTTGGTATCGTCCGGCACGATGCGCAGCGACGGCAGCAGGCCGAAGCAACTGACGATGGTCAGCACCACGATGACGGCAAACAGTCCAAGCAAAATGAAGTTTGTCACAGCGTGCTCCGCATTCTAAATCGGCACGCTTGTCGGCCGCTTCCACCTCACCCATCCGGCGACGATCAGCCGGGTAAGCTCGAAGGCGGTGAACACCGTGGTCAAAATACCGATGCCGAGCGTCACGGCAAAGCCGCGCACCGGTCCGGTGCCGATATAGAACAGCACCGCGGCGGCGATGAAGGTGGTGATGTTGGAGTCCAGGATGGTCGACAGCGCGCGCTTGAAACCGGCGTCAATGGCGGAAATCGCGGTGCGCCCGCCGCGCAGTTCCTCGCGGATACGCTCGTAGATCAGCACGTTGGAGTCGACCGCGATGCCGACGGTGAGCACGATGCCGGCGATGCCCGGCAGGGTCAGCGTTGCGTTGAGCAGCGACAGGATGCCGAAGATCATCGCCACGTTGATGGCGACCGCGATATTGGCGAACACGCCGAACAGCCGGTAGGTCACCAGCATGAACACGATGACCAGGATCGCACCGACATAGGCGGCAAGCTCGCCGCTGGCGATGGAGTCCTGACCGAGCCCGGGACCGACTGTACGCTGTTCGATCACCGTCAGCGGTGCCGGCAAGGCGCCGGCGCGCAACAGAATGGCGAGGTCGTTGGCCTGTTGCACCGTAAAATTGCCGGAAATCTGGCCCTGCCCGCCGGTGATCGGCTCCTGGATGACCGGAGCCGAGATCACCTTGTTGTCGAGCACGATCGCGAACGGCTGCTTGACGTTCTCAGTGGTCGCCTGGGCGAATTTGCGCGAACCCGAGGTATTGAACTTGAAGTTGACGATCGGCTGGCCATTGCGCTGATCGAAACCCGGCTGGGCGTCGGTGAGATCGCCGCCCGATACCAATACCTGCTTCTTGATGACGTAAGGCGTATTGGGATTTTCCGCGCTCGGCAGGATTTCGGAATCCGGTGGCACCTGGCCCTTGACCGCCTGGTCCGGTGGAACCGACGTATCGACCATGCGGAAGTCCATCTTCGCGGTCTTGCCGATGATATCGATCAGCCGCTGCGGATTCTGTTCACCAGGTGCCTGCACCAGGATGCGGTCGACGCCCTGGCGCTGGATCAGCGGTTCGACAGTACCGAGCTCATTGACGCGCTTTTCGATGATGGTGATCGATTGTTCGATCGCCTGCCGGGTCCGTTCGGTGATCGCGGCCGGTGGAACCGTCAACCGGATCAATCCGCCGCCAGCATCCGCGACTTCCAGGCTGCGCTGCCCATTGGAGCCGAGCAATCCCCCTAATGGCTGCGACAGTTCGCGCAGCTTGCTTAAAGCGGCCGGGACGTCGGTGTCCTTGGTGATGCGGACCTCGACGCTATCTGCCTTGGAAGCAAGTCCGGTATAGACAATCCTCGCCTCGCGCAGGACGCGACGGGCGTCATCGCGCACCTGATCCAGCCGATCCTTCCTGATCGCATTGGCATCGACCTCGAACAGAAGATGCGAGCCGCCCTGCAGATCGAGGCCGAGCACCAGGCGGCGCTGCGCCCAAGCAGGCCAGGTCTTCACCGTGGCCTCGGGAAAAAAGTTCGGCACGGCGCAAAGGCAGACGACGAGCGCCGTCAGGATGATCCCCAGCGCCTTCCACCGCGTGAAATACAGCATCGAGTTGACCCGTCAGAAAATGAAAATCGCGTGCCTGGAACCAGACAGGCCTAGCTTGCGGCGCTTTCGTCCTTGGCCGGCTCGCTCTTTTCCTTGGCCGGCTCACCCTTGGCGCGGACGCCGGAAATCATCTGGCGCATCTGCCGCACCCGGACGCCGTCGGAGATCTCGAACTCGATCTGATCGTCGTCCACCACCTTGGTGACCTTGCCGACGAGCCCGCCCGAGGTCACCACCGTGTCGCCGCGGCGGATGTTCTTCACCAGTTCGGCGTGATCCTTCACCTTCTTCTGCTGCGGCCGCAGAATCAGGAAATACATGATGACGAAGATCAGCGCGAACGGCAGCAGCGACATCAGCATGCTGTTGGCATCGCCACCGGCCGCGGCCTGGGCAAACGCAGGGGTAATGAACATCGGACATCATTCCTTGTGAGATTAAGGCGAACCGGCGCCGCGCAGGGCGTCAGGGCCGGTTTTACGCAAATTCGCGCGGACTATAGCGGCCAGCGGCTCAATTGCAACGTTACGCGGGCCTTTCATTTTCTCCACATTTTGCCCGATTGCGGCAGGTCTTGCAGCAGGTCCCGGGGCTCGATATGGGTGCGCGTTCAGGAAAGCAAAAGATGGCAAAAAACACCCGGAAAACCGGCTCCCGCGCCGCCGCAAAAACGCCCCCTGGCAAGGCGCTGAAAGCCGCGACAAAACGTCCGGGAGCCGCCGCGGCGGCGACCGAGGAACGCATCGCCCGCGCCCTCGAAGCCATCGCCGCCGGCATGGCCACGACCTCGCCCCAGGCCTCCAACAGCGCAGCGCTCAACGCCGCGGATGCCTTCGTCTGGCATCCCGACGGGCGGCTCGCGCCGGTGCCGCGGGTCAGCCGCGTCGATCTGTCCCTGCTCAAGGGCATCGACCGGATGCGCGACATCCTGATCGAAAACACCGAACGCTTTGCCAACGGCCTGCCGGCCAACAATGCGCTGTTGTGGGGCGCGCGCGGCATGGGCAAGTCGTCGCTGGTCAAGGCGGCGCATGCCAGCGTCAATGCCGACCGCAAGGTCGCCGGGCGCTTAAAACTGATCGAGATCCACCGCGAGGACATCGAGAGCCTGCCGGCATTGATGGCGCTGCTGCGCGCCTCGACGTTCTATTTCATCGTGTTCTGCGACGACCTGTCCTTTGACGGTAACGACGCTTCCTACAAATCACTCAAGGCGGTGCTCGAAGGCGGCATCGAAGGCCGGCCCGACAATGTGATCCTGTACGCCACCTCCAACCGCCGCCACCTCTTGGCGCGCGAGATGGTGGAGAACGAGCGGTCCACCGCGATCAATCCCGGCGAGGCGGTGGAGGAAAAGGTCTCGCTGTCGGATCGTTTCGGGCTGTGGCTCGGCTTCCATCGCTGCAGCCAGGACGAATACCTGGCGATGGTGACAGGCTATTGCAGCCATTTCGGCATCAAGCTCGACGACGCCGAACTCGAGCGCGAGGCACTGGAATGGTCGACCACGCGCGGCTCGCGTTCCGGCCGCGTCGCCTGGCAGTTTACCCAGGAACTGGCTGGGCGGCTGGGCGTGCGGATGACGGGGAAGTAGCGCGCGCTCCGTGGCCGCACGCGCGGGACGCCAACGTTCGTCATGCCCGGACTTGTTCCGGGCATCTACGTCTTGCAGCGGCGCTCAAGACGTGGATGGCCGGGACGAAGCCCGGCCATGACGCGGAAAGTTTGTCGTTGCGTCGAAAGCCCTCACGCACCATTGAGGAATTGAAGCGGGTCAACCGGAGAAGATCCCTTGCGGATCTCGAAGTGGAGTTGCGGCGACCCCACCTCACCCGACTGACCCGATTTGGCAATGATCTGGCCGCGCTTGATCGTCTCTCCGCGCTTCACCATCAGTTCACTCGCATGGGCATATGCGGTGACATAACCGTTGGAGTGCCGAACCAAGATCAGATTGCCATAACCCTTGAGCTCATTTCCCGAATAGGCGACGACGCCATCCTCGGCGGCCTTGACCGGCGTGCCTTCGGGAACGGCGACATTGATGCCGTCGTTCTGTTTGCCGTTGGTCTTGGCGCCGTAGCCGGTGACCACGCGGCCGCGCACCGGCCAGCGGAACGTCGGCAGCGCACCGGTGGCGGTGGCGTCCGCCGCCTTGACCGGGGACTCGGCAGCGACTTCTTCCGGCGTGGTGTTGGTCTGGGCCAACCGAGCCTTCTGAACCGGCTCGACCGCAGCCAGTTTCTGCACCGGCGCAGGCGCAGCGATGGGAGCCGCGGCGACGGCAGCAGGCGTTGCCGCAGCCAAGGCCGGCGCCGCAGCGGCGCGGGTGCCGGGCACGTTGATCTTCTGGCCGGGCTTGAGCGTGGCGGTGGGCGCAAGGCTGTTGGCCTTGGCGAGTTCGGCCACCGGAACATGGTTGCGGCGCGCGATGTTCATCAGCGTATCGCCGCGATTGACGAAGTGGACGCTCGCCGGAGCGGCGGCGACTGCGGGGGCTGCCACCGGCGCCGCTGCAACCTGCTTGACTGCGGGAGCCGCCAGAGCGGGAGCCGGCACGGCTGCGGCGGCCGTCGCGTGCGGGATGATCAGTTGCTGGCCGGGCGACAGCGCGCGCGGGCCCTTGTAGCCGTTGGCCTGCAGGATCGCAGCCGACGACACGTTGTAACGCCGCGACAGCGTCTCCAGCGTATCGCTGCTGCCGACGATGATGGTCGTGCCGGCGCCACGGGCCGGTGCAGGTGCGGCTGCAATCGAGCGTGGCGCGACGGTGCCGGTGGCCTCGATCGGAGCATGTGTCGGCGGTGAATACGAGCCGACGCCGCGCCCGCCTCCCGACATCCCGCCGCCGGTAGGATAGGACTGCGGCGCCGAGATCGGCGGCGGCAGGGCCGAGGATTGATAGGCCGGCGGCTGGGTTTGCGGCCGGGAATATTGCGGCAGTTCATGGCGTTCGACCGGAGCGACCGGCGCCGCGGCCACCGAACCCGTGGTGTCACGCTGCCATCCGAAATGGCTGGGCTGGCTCGGAGCGGACTGGTTCTGCGCGAACCGCGTCGACATGTCGGCGCTGCAGCCGGCAAATCCGATCGACATCAACGCCAGCGCCGCGACCTGCGGAGCGCGGCGCGAGCAAAGCAACGCGACGACACGGGACATGGTTACTCACTCATACGCAACAAACTTTGGAGTTGAGTAAACACGCCCCCAGTAAACAAGCCTTTAACCCTGCGAACACTTCTCGCCGAACGGGTCGAACCGCCGCGAGTCAAAGCTCGCGGGCGACGCCGGGCAGCGCCGGCACGAACCGGACGTCCACCAGCGGCTTGCGCTCGATGCCGTCACCGATTTTGCGGATCCGCACCAGCGTCTGGATGCCGTGAGGCGGACCGACCGGCGCGATCAGGAGGCCGCCCTCCTCGAGCCGCTGGATCAGGCTGTCCGGAATCTCGGCCATGGCGGCGGTGACGATGATGCGGTCGAACTGGCCGAGATTGGCCGGCACGTCGAGGCCGTCGCCCAGCATGACCTCGACGTTGTCGCAACGCAGCTTTTCCAGCCGCGCGCGGGCGCGGTCGGCGAGCGTGCGATACCGCTCGATGCTCAACACGCTCCGGCACAGCTGGGACAGGATGGCCGCCTGGTAGCCCGAGCCGGTGCCGATCTCGAGCACGCGGTGGCTGGACTGCAATTGCAGTTGCTCCGTCATATAGGCCACCACGAAGGGCTGGCTGATGGTTTGTCCACAGGCGATCGCCAGCGCGGTGTCGCGATAGGCGTCGGGACGGTCACCCGGTTCGACAAAACGCTCGCGCGGAATCGCTTCCATGGCCCGCAGCACCGCCTGATCGCTGATGCCGCG
>Ga0102590_1002091_pt1 | contig 25350 bp, 19 predicted proteins | sample AraplaMF_Col_mMF_FD_76859 | JGI IMG/M metagenome (GOLD analysis project Ga0102590, IMG submission 76859) | Arabidopsis root microbial communities from the University of North Carolina, USA - plate scrape MF_Col_mMF | ecosystem: Host-associated > Plants > Roots > Endosphere | place: USA... | reverse complement strand
GTGCAACTGTTCAGGTTGGTAATGGAACGGGTGGGAGGCCGAGCCGGCTCACGGCGTCAAGCGCCAAGGACCCAACGGCTTCCCACCCAACCCATCCTGACAGACTTCCAAGACACAGGGACCCATAGCCACCGAACTGCGTTGTTGCACGAGCTGGCAACTCCGAGTCTTCGCAACACGATTGCTGCGGAGTATGGGTCCCGGATCGGCGCTCCGCACCCGACAACGCTGCGCGTTGCCGGCAGCTCCGCTTGTCCGGGACGACAGCGGAGGATTTGGGCGCCGGCCCTTAATTTTAGCGGCGCGAGAAAGCGCGCCTTAACACTCCCTGCGTCACCTAACCGCCAGTTGCGGCGCCACAAATTTACCACAGCTTATCCTTTGCGCCGTACCGTGCCAGGGAGTCGGGGAGCGGGCTGCTCTCGGGCTGCGCCTGGTTTTCCGCGAATGGAATGGGGTGGGGAATGCCCGTCAAGTCGAAGCCGAACACATCGAAGCTGCTCACCTTGCGTTTTCGCGCAAAAATCATCCTCGGCTTCGTGGCGGTGCTGGCCATCCTCGCCGTCAGCATGGCCTTCGCCTATTTCGGCTTCGAGCGGATCCAGGGCGCCGTGACTGCCTACCGCACCAGCGTGTCGGAAGCCGACCTCGCCCGGACCGTCGACCGCGACCTGATCGCCTATCAGGGACTGGCGCGGGCCTATACGCTGACCGGCGCGGCCGATGACGAGACCGCGGCCAAGGCGGCCGAAGAGAGCTTGAGAGGCGCAATCGCCAAGTCCATGGCCGCCACGACCGGCGCTGCCCGCCGCGAGCAGGTCGGCAAGCTCGAGGCCGAGTTCCAGCGCTTCACCAAGGTGTTCGGTGAGATCATCACCCTGACCCGCGAGAACAACAAGATCGCGGCCGACGAGCTCAACAGCGTCGGCAACAAGATCCGCTTCAAGTTCGACGACCTCGCCGACACCGCGGCGCTCGCCGGCCTCTCCTCGGTCCAGACCACGGCCAAGGACGTTACCTCGCAGTATCTCGCGGTCTCCACCTCGGTCAGCGCCTTCGTCGCCAAGCCCGAGCCGAAGACCGCCGACGGCGTGATCGCCCGTATCAAATTCCTGGAGACCCTGCTGGTCTCGATCTATGCCAACGACCAGAAGATCACCGATCGCGTCACCGAGATCGGCAACCTGCTGAAGCAGTACCGCACCTCGTTCTCGAAGCTGACCGAGAACGTGAAGATCATCGTCAAGTCGAACGGCGACATGACCAAATCGGCAGCCTCGATCCTCAAGCTCTCGGCCGATCTGCGCTCGGACCTGACGGCCGATCAGCAGCGCATCGAGGCGAGCGCGAACGCCACGATCGGCGAGACCGAGCAGCTGATGCTGATGATGGCGCTGGGCGGCCTTGCCGTCGGCGCGGCGCTGGCGCTGATGCTCGGCAACGGCATCTCGCGGCCGATGATCGCGATGTGCAAGGCGATGCGCGAGCTCGCCTCGGGCAATTTCGACGTCGTGCTGCCCGGCCTTGGCCGCAAGGACGAGATCGGCGAGATGGCCAGCGCGGTCGAGGAGTTCAAGGTTCAGGCAGTGGCCAAGGCCGAACGCGACGCCGCCGCGAGCGAAGTCCAGAACCGGGAGCAGGCGGCTAGCCGCCGCGCCGAGCTGATTCGTTTTGCCGACGATTTCGAGAGCGCTGTCGGCGCCATCGTCTCCAACGTATCGTCTTCGGCTGTGCAGCTGGAATCGGCAGCGTCCACGCTGACCCGCACCGCCGAGACCACGCAGAGCCTGTCGAGCCAGGTCGCCGGCGTCTCCGAGCAGGCCTCCTCCAACATGCAGTCGGTCGCGACCGCGACGGAGGAGCTCTCGGCCTCGGTCGAGGAGATCGGCCGCCAGGTCCGCGATTCCAGCCGCATCGCCGAAGCCGCCGTGGGGCAGGCCAAGGAGACCGACGGCCGCATCGGAAAACTCTCGCATGCCGCCCAGCAGATCGGCGAGGTGGTCAAGCTGATCACGGCAATCGCCGAGCAGACCAATCTGCTGGCGCTGAACGCCACCATCGAGGCGGCGCGCGCCGGTGAAGCCGGCCGTGGCTTCGCGGTGGTCGCGAGCGAAGTGAAGTCGCTGGCGAGCCAGACCGCGAAGGCGACGGACGAGATTTCCTCGCATATCGCGGGCATGCAGGGCGCCACCGCCGAATCGGTTGCGGCGATCAAGGAGATCGGCGCGACCATCGGCCAGATCTCGTCGATCTCGACCTCGATCGCGAGCGCCGTCGAGCAGCAGGGCGCGGCAACCCAGGAGATCGCCCGCAGCGTCCAGACCGTGGCGCAGGGCACTCAGACCGCGGCCACCGACATCGGCCAGGTCAACCGCGGCGCCGCCGAGACCGGCTCGGCCTCGGAAGAGGTGCTCAACTCGGCGAAGTCGCTGTCGTCCGAAAGCACTCGCCTGCGCGCCGAGCTCGACCGCTTCATGGCGAACATCCGCGCGGCGTAAGGCGATCCTCTCTCCAATGTCGTCCTGGCGAAAGCCAGGACCCATTACCCCAGGCCGTGGTTTGGCGAAGGCACGGGGTTATCAGCCCGTGCCACGACTCCTCCCTGTGGTAATGGGTCCTGGATCGGCGCTCGCTCCGCTCGCTTGTCCAGGACGACGAGCGGATGAATCTCACTCCCTCCCGAACACCCGCTTCAACTCGACCTTCGCGCGCTCCAGGCGGGTGCGTTGCGTCTTCGGTAGCGTCTTGCCGGCGCGGTTGATGTAGAAGGTCAGCATCGATAGCGCCGAGCGGTATGCCCCGGTCTTGCGGCGCGAGCTGTGCTCGGCCGAGCGCTTCAGCGACGCGGCGATCTTCTTCGCGCTGGGCAGCTTGAACACGCCTTGCTTGAGGTCGAGCGCATCGCTCTCACGGGTCACGCGCTGCGACCAGCGCCTTGATGTGGCGCGCTTCGTGCTCTTTCGCACAGTGCCGCGCCTCGCGCTGGTCTTCTTGCGTGCGGCCGTCTTCCGCGAATGTGTCGTCTTTCTGACATGAGCCATGCGCCAACTCCTTGCGGCTCCATCGGAAACGGGCCGCATTCGGCGCCGTTCCAAAGGGAACCTGCCTCTGCCGCAGACGTTGTCGCAGGTGGCAGGCGGAATGCCGCACCCCCATGATCGGATCGCCCCAGTCCACATGATGTGAACCGGGGCTGATTCCATTGGTCGAACGCAACAACGCGATGGAATTGCAGCAAAGCCCAGCGCTGAATGACGGACCTGCGGTCTCGGCGGCCGCGACCGACCGCATCGTCGAGACCAGCATTCCCTCGCGTCTCGATGCGCTGCCGTGGAGCGGCTTTCACACCCGCGTCGTGGCGGCGCTCGGCATCACCTGGATTCTCGACGGTCTCGAGGTCACGCTGGCCGGTGCGCTCTCCGGCGCGCTGAAGCAGAGTCCGTCGCTGCAGTTCTCCAACCTCGATCTCGGCATCGCCAATTCCGCCTATCTCGCCGGCGCCGTGCTCGGTGCGCTCGGCTTCGGCTGGCTCACCGACCGCATCGGCCGCAAGAAGCTGTTCTTCATCACGCTCGCGCTTTATCTGTCGGCGACCGCCGCGACCGCGCTGTCCTGGAACATCGCGAGCTACGCGCTGTTCCGCTTCCTCACCGGCGCCGGCATCGGTGGCGAATACACCGCGATCAACTCGACCATCCAGGAACTGGTGCCGGCGCGCTATCGCGGCTGGACCGATCTCGTCATCAACGGCAGCTTCTGGATCGGCGCCGCGATGGGCGCGGTGGCGGCCATCGTGCTGCTCGATCCCGCATTCATCGGCCCCGACCTCGGCTGGCGCGTTGCCTATCTCATCGGCGCGACCATCGGCCTCGTCGTGCTGTTCATGCGGATGTGGATTCCGGAAAGCCCGCGCTGGCTGATGATCCATGGCCGGCCGGATCAGGCGCACGCGATCGTCGACGACATCGAGCGCTCGGTGATCGGCCACGACCAGGATGCGAGCGAGGGACGCTTCACCAAGATCCGGCTGAAGATGCGCGACCACACGCCGATCCGCGAGGTCGTGCATACGCTGTTCACGGCCTATCGCCAGCGCGCGGTGGTCGGCCTCGTGCTGATGAGCGCGCAGGCGTTCTTCTACAACGCCATCTTCTTCACCTTCGCGCTGGTGCTGACCGATTTCTACGGCATCAGCGCCGATCATGTCGGCTGGTATCTGCTACCGTTTGCGGCCGGCAACTTCCTCGGTCCCCTGCTGCTCGGCCGCCTGTTCGACACGCTCGGGCGGCGCACCATGATCATGTTCACCTATGGCATCTCCGGCCTGCTGCTGGCGCTGTCAGGCTATCTGTTCACGATCGGCGCGCTCAGCGCGCAGGGGCAGACCATTGCCTGGATGGTGATCTTCTTCTTTGCCTCGCCCGCCGCCAGTGCGGCCTATCTCACCGTCAGCGAGACGTTCCCGCTCGAAGTGCGGGCCCTTGCGATCGCGGTGTTCTATGCGGTCGGAACCGGCATCGGCGGAGTGATCGGACCCGCGCTGTTCGGGGTGCTGATCGACACGGGATCGCGCACCAGCGTGTTCGCGGGCTATCTGCTGGGGGCTTTCCTGATGATTGCGGCCGCGATCGTGGCGTGGCGCTACGCCATCTCCGCGGAACGGAAACCGCTCGAACAAATCGCGCGGCCGCTCGCCTATATGGAGTAGACTGATGAAATCGGAACTGGCGGATATGCCGATGGTCGACGAACGCGTTGCGCTTAACGACGACGAGAAGCCGGATGCGGTGCCGGTGCCGCACGCCCTCGTCCCGCATCTCGGCGAGACCGCAATCCTGCTCGACATCGACGGCACGCTGCTCGACCTGATGCCGACGCCGCGCGAGGTGTGGGTGCCGCCGGGCCTGTCGGAGACGCTGAACCGGCTGACGGAGCGCACGTCGGGCGCACTCGCAATGGTCAGCGGACGCTCGCTCAACGACATCGACCTGATCTTCGCGCCCGACGTATTTCGCGCGGTCGCGGGCCACGGCGCGGAAATGCGCCTGTCGGTCGGCAACGAAGCCGACGACGTGCATGCGCCGCCGATGGACAAGGAGCTGAAGCGGCGCCTGGCTGCGATCGCAAAGCTCAGCCCCGGCATTCTGCTCGAGGACAAGGGCTATTCGCTGGCGCTGCATTATCGTCTCGCGCCGCATGCGGAGAAGGCGATCTATGAATCCGTCTCGCTGATCCGCGCCGATCTGCCCAATGCGCCGATCGAGGTGCTGCCCGGAAAGTTCGTCTGCGAGATCAAGCATTCCGGCTTCACCAAGGCGACCGGCGTTCGCGAATTGATGAAGCACGAGCCGTTCAGGGGACGTCGTCCGATCTTCATCGGTGACGACGTCACCGACGAAACCGTATTCGCGATCATGCCCGACATGAACGGACTCTCCTTCTCGGTCGGCCGCCGCGCCATCGGCGTCGATGGCCACTTCGACGCGCCGGCCGACGTGCGCGCGTTCCTGGCGCGGCTGCTCGACGATACAAGGTTGGAATAAGGCAGCGACACGCCCGGGCCACATTGTCGCTGACGCAACTGCACGGGACGCGCCGCGTCTCGGAGCGTCCGCGTGCGGCGGAAACCATCTTTGTTGAACGATATCGGCGGGTTCCCTCGAGGGAAACCAGTTCCAACGCGCACGCCCGATTTTGGTTTCAATCCGAAGAAATGATGACAGGAACCATATTGATGAACGGCAGTTAAACGGGGTGGAATGAACAGGAGGGGACGACCTGTGAACTTGGTTGTCGTTTCAAATCGTGTTGCCCGCGGCAAGCCGAATGAGCCCATGACGGGCGGTCTCGCTGCCGCATTGCTTCCCGTCGTCGAGCATTCTGGTGCCATCTGGGTGGGTTCCTCCGGCCGTGTGCGTGACGGTCATCAGAAGGAACCGTTCGCCGAGATCGAGGCGCTGGGCTCCGGTGCGATCGCGACGCTGGATCTGCCGGCGGCGCATTACGGCGGATATTACGAAGGCTTTGCCAATTCGGCGCTGTGGCCGGCGCTGCATTCGCGCAGCGATCTGATCCGCGTCTCGCGCGAGGACTATGTCAGCTATCGCGAGGTCAACGCCTTCATGGCACGCGCCTTGATGCGCTTCCGGAAAGCGCGGACCGCGTTCTGGGTGCAGGATTACCATTTCCTCGCGCTCGGTGCGGAGCTGCGCGACCTCGGCGTCGACGATCCGATCGGCTTCTTCCTGCATACGCCGTGGCCGGTGGCTGCGGTGATGCAGGGCGTGCCCAATCATCGCGAGCTGATCACGGCGATGCTCGCCTACGATCTGCTCGGCTTCCAGACCGAGGAAGATCGTCAGAATTTCCTGTCCTATGTCGGCGGCGAGCTCGGCCTCGCCATCGAGGACGGCGTTGCGATCTCGCAGCACGGCCGCACGCGCTGTGAAGTCTTTCCCATCGGCATCGATGCGGAGAAATTCGCAGCCTATGCCGCGAAGTCGGCTTCGCATCCGGACGTGTCCCGGCTGCGCCGCAGCCTCAATGGCGAGCGGCTCGCGATTGGCGTCGACCGGCTCGACTATTCCAAGGGGCTCGTCAACCGCATCAGCGCGTTCGACCGGCTCTGGACCGAGCAGCCGCAGTTTTCGCGCAGCATCTCGCTGCTGCAGATCGCCAATCCCTCGCGCGGCGCGATCGAGGCCTATGGCAATTTGCAGAACGAGGTCGCGCGCCTCGTCACCGACGTCAACGGCCGCCACGGCGAGGTGGACTGGACGCCGATCCGATATCTCAACAAGGGTTTCAGCCAGGCCGTGCTCGCGGGCCTCTATCGCACCGCGCAGGTCGGCGTGGTGACGCCGCTGCATGACGGCATGAACCTCGTCGCCAAGGAATATGTTGCCGCGCAGAATCCGGCCGACCCCGGCGTGCTGGTGCTGTCGAAATTCGCCGGTGCCGCCAACGAGCTCGAGACCGCGCTGCTGGTCAATCCGCACGACATTGACGGAATGGCCCGCGCCATCGCCGTTGCAGCCGCGATGCCGCTCACCGAGCGCAAGATGCGTTGGGATGCGATGATGAAGAAGCTGCGCGGCCACACCATCCAGCAATGGTCGGCGGATTTCGTCGCCGAGCTGGAGAAGTGCCGGACGGAGAAGGCCGCCGTTACGCCGCTCGCAGCCCAGCCCCCGCAGGCGCTGCGCTGGCTGAAGTCGGCGATATCGGGCGTGCGGTTGATTTAGCTTTTGCGCAACTTGCTCGATCTCACCCTCTCCCCTTGTGGGAGAGGGTGGCTCGCCGCGCAGCGGCGAGACGGGTGAGGGGTCTCTCTCCACGCGTGAGTCTCTTGCAGCGTAGTTCGTAGATACAACCCCTCATCCGGCGCTTCGCGCCACCTTCTCCCACAAGGGGAGAAGGAAGAAGATCTCAATAACAATACGACACGCCGTCCAGAATCGCGCATTGCCGCTTGTTCGGCGCGTTCGGATCATCCATCGGCACCATGCCCTTGCCCTGGCCGACGAACACGCCGGGCCCGACATGGATCGAGCTCTTGTTGCCGATGATCACGCTCTGATGCGGCGTCGAGCTCGAGCGTGTCCCGTCCGGCCAGAGGATTGCATCGCCCGACAGCACCCCGCGCCGCCCGTCGTCGCAGCTGACGTCGGCCCCCTGCCGGGTGCAGACTTGGGCCATGGCCGGTGCGGCAAGTCCGGTGCCGAGGGCCGAAATCAGGCTCAGCAGGGCGATGGTGTTGCGGATGGTCATGGCGTCCTCGGAGGTGTTTGCGGTTCTCAGGTGAATCGTCGCGCCAAAGCCGCCTCCGGTTCACCTCGCGGGCGGTTCCGAAGCGCTGATCGGTGGCTGATATTCTCTTTCAAATACAATATCTTACGGAAAATTCACCCGATTTCCCCGCGATCCCTTGCAAAATCACCGCCGCCCCTTCAAGAGAGGGCGCTCCGGAGAGATGGCCGAGTGGCTTAAGGCGCACGCTTGGAAAGCGTGTGTGCGGGAAACCGTACCGTGGGTTCGAATCCCACTCTCTCCGCCAGCCCCGCGCGAACGAAGTTCGCGCAAGGCTGTCGCACGAAGCCCGCCGGGCGAAAGCGGACTCGGGCTTTCTCTTCCGCCCCGCCTTATCCCACCAATTTCCACCTCCCATCCCCGGCCCGCTTCAGCGCGGGATCGCTCACCCTGACATGCTCTGCGAGGAAATCGATGAAGGCGCGGACGCGCGCGGGCAGCGGCGCGGTGTGGCCGACATAGACGGCGTGGATGTCTTCGCGGTCGCCGGGATTGTAACTTTGGAGGACCGGAACAAGACGTCCGGCTTCGATGTCGGGGCCGATGTGGAAGAGGGCGAGGCGGGCGAGGCCGACGCCGCCGAGGCAGAGGCGGCGGGCGGCTTCGCCGTCGCTGACGCGCGCGACCGGCGGCGGCACGGCTTCCTCGGTGCGATCGCCGCGCTTGAACGGCCAGCCGCCGCGGATGCGCGGGAAAGTCCAGCCGATGCCGCGGTGTTCGGCGAGATCCGCCGGCGTCTTCGGCGTGCCCGTGCGTGCCAGGTAGCTTGGGGTGCCGACGACCACCATGCGGCTGGTGCCGAGCTTGCGCGCGATCAGGCGCGAGGCTTTCAGGGGGCCGACACGGATGGCGACGTCGGCGCGCTCTTGCATCAGGTCGATCAGCGTATCGGTCAGCACGAGGTCGAGGGTGATCTCGGGATGTTGCTCGAGGAAGCGGGGGATCAGCGGCATCATGTGCAGCATGCCGAAGGGGACGTTGCTGTTCACGGTGAGGCGGCCGCGCGGCGCCGCGCCCGAGGCCGCCTCGCGCTCGGCCTCCTCCATCTCGGCAAGGATGCGCAACGCGCGCTGGTAGAAGGCCTGGCCTTCCTCTGTCAGCGTGAGCTTGCGCGTGGTGCGGTTGATCAGCCGCGCGCCGAGCCGCGCCTCCAGCCGCGAGATCAGCTTGCTCACCCCCGACGGCGTCAGGCGCAGTTTTCGCGCGGCCGGGGTGAAGCCGCCGAGGTCGACGACGCGGACGAAGACCTCCATCTCGGCGGAGCGGTTGGTGTCGAAACGGGCCATGTTGAATTCACGTCATAAATGATTGGATTGCGGACATCCTAATGGTTTTGCCGGGCTACGGCTATCTGCGTGGCTCGTCCCCTCCATTGGAGCACTGCATGCCTCCCGCCGTCCTCGCGCTCACAGCCGGTGCCTTCGGCATCGGCACCACCGAATTCATCATCATGGGCCTGCTGCTGCAGGTCGCCGCCGACATGCACGTCTCCGTGCCGGTCGCGGGCCTGCTCATCTCCGGCTATGCGCTCGGCGTGTTCGTCGGCGCGCCGGTGCTGACCTTGGCCACGCGACGGCTGCCGCGCAAAACCGTATTGCTGGCGCTGATGGCGATCTTCACGCTCGGCAATGCCGCCTGCGCGCTCGCCCCGAACTACGAGCTGCTGATGGCGGCGCGCGTGCTGACATCGCTCGCCCACGGCACGTTCTTCGGCGTCGGCTCGGTGGTCGCGACCAGCCTCGTCGCCGAGGACAGGCGCGCTTCCGCGATTTCCACCATGTTCATCGGCCTGACGGTTGCAACGCTGCTGGGCGTGCCCTTCGGCGCCTGGTTCGGCCTGATGCTCGGCTGGCGCGCGGCGTTCTGGGCGGTGACGGTCATCGGCGTGATCGCCTTCGCGGTGGTTGCAGCGCTCGTGCCAAGCCATGTCGGCAATGGCGACAAGCCGGTCTCGCTGTCCGAGGAAGTCGCGGTGCTCAGCCGACCGCAGGTGCTGCTCGGCCTTGCGATGACCGTGTTCGGCTTCGCCGGCCTGTTCGTCGTCTTCACCTATATCCAGCCGATCCTGACGCGCTTCACCGGCTTCTCGGAGGAAGCGGTCTCGCCGATCCTGCTGGTGTTCGGCGTCGGCCTTGCGATCGGCAATGTCGCCGGCGGCAAGCTCGCCGACCGCGGCCTCGCGCGCGCCCTGACCGGCACGCTCGCCGCGCTCGCCATCGTGCTGCTCGGCCTTGCCGCCGTGCTGTCGGTGAAGATCGCCGCCGTCGCGCTGATCCTGTTGCTCGGCATCGCCGCCTTCGCAACCGTTGCGCCGCTGCAGCTTCGCGTGCTGGAAGCGGCTGGCCCCAGCGGCCGCACGCTCGCCTCCAGCCTCAACATCGCCGCGTTCAATCTCGGCAATGCCCTCGGCGCCTGGGCCGGTGGCGTCACCATCGCTCGCGGGCTCGGCCTTTCCGCGCTGCCGCTGGTTGCGGCCGGCATCACGGCGGTCGGGCTCGTGCTGGCGCTGTGGAGCCTTCAGCTCGACCGCCGGCAGGCCGTCGTCGCGGCGTGCCCGGCGGAATAGGAGAGCGATCATGGATTACCGCAATCTCGGCGCGTCCGGGCTCAAGGTCCCGGTCCTCAGCTTCGGCACCGGCACCTTCGGCGGTCAGGGCCCGCTGTTCTCGGCCTGGGGCCGCAGCAGTGCGGACGAAGCCCGCAGGCTGGTCGACATCTGCCTCGACGCCGGCGTCAATTTGTTCGACAGCGCCGACGTCTATTCGAACGGCGCCTCCGAGGAGATCCTCGGCGCGGCGATCAAGGGGCGTCGAGACAAGGTGCTGATCTCGACCAAGATGAGCCTGCCGATGGGCGACGGCCCGCTCGATGCCGGTTCGTCGCGGCAGCGGCTGCTTGCCTCGATCGATGCGGCGCTGCGCCGGCTCGGCACGGACAGCATCGACCTGCTTCAGCTCCACGCGTTCGACGCGTTCACGCCGATCGAGGAGGTGCTGTCCACGCTCGACATGCTCGTGCGCGCCGGCAAGCTGCGCTATGTCGGCGTCTCGAACTTCGCGGGCTGGCAATTGATGAAGTCGCTCGCCGTCGCGGACCGGCATGGCTGGCCACGCTACGTCGCGCATCAGGTCTATTACTCGCTGCTCGGCCGCGACTATGAGTGGGAGCTGATGCCGCTCGCACGCGATCAGGGGGTCGGCGCGCTGGTCTGGAGCCCGCTGGGCTGGGGCCGGCTGACTGGAAAGATCCGGCGCGGCCAGCCGCTGCCGCAAGGAAGCCGCCTGCACGCCACCGCGCAGTTCGGTCCGCCCGCGGACGACGCGCGCCTTTACGCCGTCGTCGACGTGCTCGATGCGATTGCCGCGGAATCCGGCCGCACGGTGCCGCAGGTCGCGATCGCCTGGCTGCTGGCGCGTCCCACGGTCTCGTCCGTGATCATCGGCGCGCGCGACGAGACGCAGTTGCGCGACAATCTCGGCGCGGTCGGCTGGTCGCTGAGCGCGGATCAGATCAAGCGTCTCGACGAGGTCAGCGCGGTGATGCCGCCCTATCCATACTATCCTTATCGCATCCAGGAGGGCTTTGCGCGATTGAACCCGCCGATGGTGTGAACGCCGACAACGGCGGGATTCGGTGAACCGCACGCGGCTAATAGAACGCAGCGATCGCCGTTGCGATTCCCTGCGGAAGATTCGCTTCGCTCTTGAGCGTGTCCAGGAAGACGGGGTCGCCGGCGACGGTGAGGCCGTCCAGCTTGATCGGATGCAGCGGCTCGTCGGTCACGGCCACCGCCGCCAGATCTGGCCCGGTGCGCAACCCGTTATATTCGAGCCGTGGGCGCAGTTGGACATTGTTGCCGAACTGCTCGTCCAGCGCGAGGCGCCACCCGGTGCGGGACACCGTTCCGCGGGCGATCGCATCGCCCATGGCAAGGCTCCGCGGTTGCAGCGTGCCGAGATTGCCGAGTGCGGCCTTCAGGCGGGTCGTCGCCTCCGCCAGCGTGACTTTCTCGATCCCCGGATCCTGGTCGGGCGAGGAGAAGTCGATCACCCGCGCGCTGCTGCCGATCTTGAGGGTCTCACCGCTTCCGCCCGCCTTTTGCATGATCGTCTTCGTTCCGTAGCGCGGCCGACCGCCGATGGTGACCAGAACGACATCCTGCTCGCGCGACTTGATCAGATGGCCGTAGGGATCGCCGGTGACGCCCTTCACGACCAGGAGATCGGCGAACTTGCCCGCGGCGATGGTCCCGAGCTTCGCATCCCATTTCAGGATCGCGGCGGGATTGCGCGTCGTCATCGAGATGATGTCGTAGTCGCTGAAGCCGAGATTGAAATGCGCGGACACGACCTTCGCCGCCTTCAGCTCGCCGAGCAGGTTCTTGCTGCCGGACGGCGACCAATCGGAGCCGAGCGCAATGGTGAGGCCGGCCGTTCGCGCGGCGGCGACGTCGGTGGTCTTGCCGTAGAGCAGCAGGTTGCTCAGGGGTGACCACACGACCTTGGCATGGTTCTCGGCCATCGTTCCGAAGTCGGTCGCATCGAGCGCCGTGCAATGAATGCCGGCCAGCGATGGTTCGATCGCCCAGTCTCCCGAAGGATTGCGCAAGGCGAGGAAGTGGCTGTGCGCCTTGACGTCGATGCCTTCGCTGAGATGCAGCAGGAAACACGACGACGATTTCAGCTCCTTGTCGAACTTCGCCCAGTCCTGCGCGTCGATGTCGGGAATCTTGGAGTGGGCGCGCGGCAGGTCCGGCGGACTGCCGATCTCCGCGGCACGCAGCGCGCCCTTGTAGTATTTGTGGATCGTGCCGCTCCAGTTCGACAGCGTGATCCCCTGGCTGGTCGTCGTTCCCGCGACCATGCATTTGGCTTCGACATAACGGACGAGGGCCGGCAGCAGCGAGCCGTCGTCGGCAAGCGCGATCGCGCTCATCGGGCCGGTCACGGAGGTCTTGTAGGATTTGGCGTTCTGCCACTGGTCGCGATTGCCGTAGGCCTGCGGCACCTGCCAGAGCGGCAGGATGTTGTAGCTGAGGTGATTGTGCAGCTCGATCAGGCCGGGATAGATGGTCCCGCCGGTCGCCACCGGAGCGACGGCTTCGAAGCCCGCCGGCGCCTTTTGTCCCTTCGGGACGACCGCCGCGATACGGCTATCCTCGATGAAGATCGTTCCGCTCTTGATGACGTCGCCTTCGCTCGCCATCGTCACGATCCGCCCGCTCAGCGCCCATTGCTTCGGGCCTGCGGCCGGGCTCACGGGATCACTCCGTCAGGGACAGTGATCGTGATGTTGCGCCGCTTGGCGGCTGCGTCAGTGCCCTGGCGCACGGCCCATGGCCTGTCTCCGCGCATCCAGGCCGGCAGTCCCGCCGGAAGGTCCTTGGCGATGATATCGACGAGCTCAGCCGGCGTGAAGGCATCGCCATAGGGCACCAGCGCAGTCGGGACGTCGGGATGCTTGACCGCGGGCGCAAGCGCGGCGAGCGCAGCGTTCCATTTGGTCAGCATGATCTTGGTGTTCGCGGCCTGCGTCGCGGCATCGTGGGCCGAGCTTTCCGGCCAGGTCGGATGCGTGATGTGCTGATAGGCGAGGGTCTTGTAGGCCGCGCCATCGGCGGTCTTCAGCCACGCTTTCCAGGCTTCGTCCGCGAGGCCGCCAAGCGAGACGACCGCTTCGATGTTGGCCGTGCCGAGCACGGCCTTGAACCATTTGTTGCGATAATCGACGATGCCGGGCTCGTTCTTGTGCTTGGAGCCGCCGCTCTGCCCGTACACGCTGTACAGGAACGTGTTGACCATCACGTAGCTTCGCGTGATGCCGAGCTTGGCCAGGAAGCCTTGCGTGCGGCGTCCCGCGGTGCCGACCAGGATCCGGCGCACGATCGTCTCGTGCTGGGCGGGGTCCTGTCCGACGACGAGTACACGGGCCGATCCGTCGAGCCGGCCGCGATGGAAGATCGGCCCCCATTCAATGCGGAAATCGTGGGGATCGTAGGCTTCGGGGCCGGGATAGTCGGTGCACAGATCGCGAAAGGGTTGTTCGCAATATCCGCCGTCGAACTCCGTGAGCATGGCAATGCTCCAATCTGTCGAGGTCAAAATAGCTGCGTCAGTAAGCCTGGTCGTTCCATGCGGCAATCTTGGCGGTCATGTCATGAACGACTCAACCAGTATGTGGGTCGGGACAGGCGGCTCAAAGGTTCACGATCCCACGCTGCTTCGTGACCGGGCGTGACAGAGCGTCGCGACAACGCGCCATGCAGAAACGCGCCTGTACACGGTCGCGTGACCTCCATAACCTCCGCGGCGCAATTTTTTGGAGATGCGACGTGGCGAAGAAGGCGGCGACCAAGAAGAAGACTGCACCGAAGACATCAGAGAAGACTTCACGCAAATCAGGCACCGGCCGAAAGTCTGCCGCAGCCAAGACGGTCAGGAAGCCCGCGAAGAAGGCCGCACCGCGCAAATCGGCCGCCGCGCGCCGCCCCAAGGGGGCGGTCTGGCAATGGTCTGCGGTCGACACCGCGACCGCGATCCGCTCCGGCGCGATCTCCGCGGTCGAGACCGTCGAGGCTCATCTGGACCGGATGCGCGCGGTCAATCCGAAGCTGAATGCTGTCGTCGTCGATCTCGGCGAGGAGGCGCTGAAGGCGGCGCATGCGGCCGACAAGCAGCGCGCCAAGGGCGGCGAGCTCGGCCTCCTGCACGGCGTGCCCGTCACCATCAAGGAGAACGTCGACTATGAGGGCCGGCCGAACTTCAACGGCGTCGCCGCCAACAAGGACCTGATCGCGCCGTCGGACGCACCCGTCGTCCGCAACCTGAAGAAGGCGGGCGCGATCGTCATCGGCCTCACCAACACGCCGGAATTCTCCTTCCGCGGCTTCACCGACAATCCCCTGCACGGGCTGACACTCAATCCCTGGAATCCCGATATCACTTGCGGCGGTTCCTCGGGCGGTGCGGGTTCGGCGGTTGCCGCCGGCATCGGCACGATCGCCCACGGCAACGACATCGGCGGCTCGCTGCGCTGGCCGGCGCATTGCAACGGCGTTGCCACCATCAAGCCGACGCAGGGCCGCATCCCCGCCTTCAACGGCAGCGCGACGGCCGAGCGGCCGATGCTGGCGCATCTGATGTCGGCGCAGGGGCCCCTTGCCCGCCATGTCGCCGATGTCCGTCTCGCGCTGGAGGTGATGAGCCAGCGTGATCCGCGCGATCCCTGGTGGGTGCCGGCGCCGCTGGCCGGGGCCAGGCCGAAGGGGCCGATCAAGGTTGCGCTGGCAAAGATTCCCGGCGACATGGCGGTCGATCCCTCGGTTGCCGCGGCGCTGCGCCAGGCCGCCGATCATCTCGAGCGTTCCGGCTATCGCGTCACCGAGGTCGAGGTGCCCGACATCAACGGCGTCTGGCAGACCTGGTGCGACATCATCACCAACGAGACCGTGGTGATGCAGGAGGCCGCGATGCTGAAGGTCACGTCCGAGGACTTCCACAAGGCCTGGGGCGGCATGAAGACCAAGGCCAATGCGCTCGACCTCAAGGCCTGGATGCAGGCGACGGCCGCGCGCAACGGCCATATCCGCGCATGGCAGCTGTTCTTCGAGGAATATCCGGTCGTGCTGGCGCCGACCACGGTGAAGCCGACGCCGGGCCCGCGCGAGGACACCGTCAGCGCCGAGCGCGTGAAGGAAATCTTCTGGGGCGAGATCCGCTTCATCTCGGCGATCAACGTGTTGGGCCTGCCCGGCGCGGTGGTGCCGGTGGCGCTGCACGAGGGCAAGCCGATCGGCGTGCAGCTGATCGCCGGGCGCTATCGCGAGGACCTCGCGCTCGATGCCGCAGCCGCGATCGAGAAGCGTGCCGGCGTGCTGGCCCATCGCCTCTGGGAGACGATGGCCTGAGGCGGGGCGCAAGGGCTCCGCGTCACGCGCGGAGCCCGCAGCGGCGGATCAGTTGGTCAGATGCGCGGCGGCGATCGCCTTCTGGAACAGCGCGTTCAGCGCGTCGGTGATGCTCGAATCGCTCGAGACCTCGTAATAATAGCCCGACGTCGCGCAGGCCTGCATCCTGGTCGCGATCGAGCTGCGCCAGGGCGCGATGTAGGTGGTGTACCAGCTGTTGTTGGTGATCGCGAGATAGGTGGTGTAGAGCACGGCGATCTTGACGCCACGCGCCTTGATGGTGTCGCAGATCGTCGTCGTCAGTGGCTCCTGGCACCGGCCCGACGAGGTGATCACGGTCTTGCTGCAGCTCGAAGGGTAATAGTAGTCGGCGACACCGTCCGAGACGAAGAACAGCCATTTCTGCGGCGAGGACGAGGAGCCGTCGCCGGGTGTCGGAATCGCGCCGTTGATCGACGACAGGATGCCGTCGAAATCCGTGCACATGTCGTTGTTGTAGTTGGTGTAGGGAATCGTCATCAGGTCGACGCCGGAAACCGCCGTCTTCACCGAAGACAAGCTCGACGTCAGCGCCGAGATCGTGGTCAGGCCGATCGAGGCGCAATCGCTGCCCATGGTGTACACCGCCATCCGGTACTGATTGCTGACGAGCTGGCTCGCGGTCGCGGTGTCCGTCAGCGATTGCGTCGCGTCGCGGACCAAATCGATCCGCATCTTGACCCCGAGGTTTTTCGCAATCGCATAATAGCTGTTGGTCTGCTTGGTCTTCTTCGTGCTCGAGGTGTAGATGTCGTGGCAGGCGAAGGCGCAGCTATCGGATGTCGCGTTCTGCAGCGCGGTCATGTCGGCCGTTGTGGCGCCGAGCCCCTGCGACGGAGAATTGTCCAGCAGCACGTAGAAGTCGATGTAGGACGGCAGCGAGGCCGCGGCGCCCGATGTGGCCGAGAACTCCAGGGTCTTGTAGCCCAGGATGCCCATGAAATAGGTCGTCACCGACGACGACGCCGCTCCTGTCGCGGTGCGCGTGGTGACGCTGTCGGTCACGGTGATGGTCACCGCGCTCGTTGCAAGGCCGAACGCGGACATCTGTCCGGCGAAGGTGTTCAGGGCGTCGCTCTGCGCGGCCGATGCGCTCTTGGTGATTTCGCTCTTGGCGGTGGCGACCAGCACGGCGGTGTCGAGCGCGGCGATCAGCTTTGTTCGCGCCCGCGCGGCGAGGGAATAGTCGACAGCCGCCCCGACGAAGGACAGCATCGGCACCAGCGCGAGGGCGAAGATGACGGCGATGTTGCCGTGCCGGTCGGCGGCAAAGCGCGAGAGCAGGTTGTTGACGTACGCCAAGCCGGCATATCCCAAAGCAAGCAACGATGCGCCAGCGTAGCGGCGGTGAAATTACGCAACGATTGACCGCCGCGTGATCGTTGATGTCCTGTGATTGCGGTTCGTTTCGATGGGGCTTTGAGAGACGTCGTGCAATGGATGCTGCAGCGGCCGCCCTCAAACGCGGCAGAGCCGGCGCCGCGAAGGCGAGGGGGCGCGCATCCCGCAGGACCGCCGATGCCGTCTCAATTGATTAATCCAATTTAACTCGAATTTGAGCCAATTCACCAACAACCGTTAGGGTTACTTCCTCGATGTCTATGCGAATTATTGTCCGCTTTACCACCCGCCTCTAACAGAGGGAGGGCGGACAACGCACATGCCTCATACAGGCCAATAAGTGCGGCCCGCGTCCCACGCGGAGGTGGTACGATGCGCAACGAGACGATCGCTATTCACGCCGGCTACGAACCCGAGGCGACCACGCATGCGGTTGCCGTGCCGATCTACCAGACCGCGGCCTATGCTTTCGACAGCGCTGATCACGGCGCGGCACTCTTCAATCTCGAGGCGGAAGGTTTCCGCTACAGCCGTATCGCCAATCCGACCAGCGCGGTGCTGGAGAAGCGCATCGCCCAGCTCGAGGGCGGCGTCGGCGCACTCGCGGTCGCGACCGGACAGGCTGCGCTGCATTTCGCCTTCGTCAACGTCGCCGACCACGGCGGCAACATCGTTTCCGTGCCGCAGCTCTACGGCACCACCCACACGCTGCTCTCGCACATCCTGCCGCGCCAGGGCATCACCGGCCGCTTCGCCGAGAGCGACGCGCCCGATGCGATTGCGAGGCTGATTGACGAGAACACCCGCGCCGTGTTCGCCGAGACCATCGGCAATCCCGCCGGCAATGTCTGCGACATCGAGGCGCTGGCAAAGATCGCGCACGCGCATGGCGTGCCGCTGATCGTCGACAACACGGTCGCGACCCCGATCCTGCTCAAGCCGTTCGACTACGGCGCCGACATCGCCGTGCACTCGCTGACCAAGTTCCTGGGCGGCCATGGCACCACGCTCGGCGGCGCCATCGTCGATTCCGGTAATTTTCCCTGGGCCAAGCACGCCGACCGCTTCCCGGCCTACAACAAGCCGGACGCGTCCTATCACGGCCTCGTCTATGCCGAGCGCTTCGGCCGCACCGCCTATATCGAACGCGCACGCAGCGTCTATCAGCGCACCATGGGCTCGGTGCTGTCGCCGTTCAACGCCTTCCTCCTGCTCCAGGGCATCGAGACGGTGGCGCTGCGCATGGAGCGCCACGTCGAGAACGCCCGCAAGGTCGCCGAATTCCTCCGCGGCGATCCACGCGTCGCCTGGGTCAACTACACGGGCTTTCCGGACAGCCCCTATTATCCGCTCGTTCAGAAGTATCTCGACGGCAACGCCTCCTCGCTGTTCACCTTCGGCATCAAGGGCGGCATGGAAGCCGGCAAGACCTTCTATGATGCGCTGAAGCTGATCACGCGCCTCGTCAATATCGGCGATGCCAAGTCGCTGGCCTGCCATCCGGCCTCGACCACGCACCGCCAGATGTCGGCCGAGCAGCAGCGCGTCGCAGGCGTGCTGCCCGAGACGATCCGGCTCTCGATCGGCATCGAGCATTCCTCTGACATCATCGAGGACATCGATCAGGCGCTGGAGAAGGCCTGTCCGTCGTCGCGTCTTCAGGCGGCGGAGTAGGCGGACGGCCCGATGACGATCCTGATCGAGAGGGATCAAGGCATATCGAGCCCGGCGCTGGTGCCGGCCGAGCGCGATCTGGCGCATGATCACGCCGGCGCCGATCTCACGATCGGATTGATCAACAACATGCCGGATCCGGCGCTGAAGGCGACCGAGCGGCAGTTCATGAAGCTGCTCCAGGCCGCCGCAGGCCCGCGCCGCATCCGCTTCCACTGCTTTTCGCTGCCCTCGGTCAAGCGCTCGCCGGAAGCGCGATGGCATGTCGAGAGCGAATATTCCGATCTCGCGGATCTCAGGCGCCAGAAGTTCGACGGGCTGATCGTGACCGGCGCCGAGCCGGTCGCGCCCGAACTCCACCGGGAGCCGTATTGGCGCGACCTCACCGACCTCATCGACTGGGCCAAGGCCAACACGCGCTCGACGATCTGGTCGTGCCTCGCCGCGCATGCCGCGGTGCTGCACCTCGACGGCATCGAACGGCGACGGCTGCCGGCCAAATGCCACGGCATCTTCGACTGCGAAGCGGTGGTGGACGATTCCCTCACGCAGGCTGCTCCCGTGCCGCTGAAGGTTTCCCATTCGCGCCTGAACGAGCTCGCCGAGAGCGACCTCATGCAGGCCGGCTATCAGGTGCTGACCCGCTCGGCACTGGCCGGCGTCGACGTGTTCGTGCGCCAATACCTCAGCCGCTTCGTGTTCTTCCAGGGCCACCCGGAATATGACGCGCTGTCGCTCCAGCGCGAATATCTCCGCGACATCGGCCGCTACCTCGCGCGCGAGCGTGAGAACTACCCGCATCTGCCCGTGAGCTATTTTGACGCAGCGACGGAAGAGAAGCTCTCCCGCTTCGAGAAGCGGGCGCGGCACCAGCGCCATCCGGCACTGACCAACGACCTGCCGGCGCTGAATTTGCGCGCCGATATCGCCGCCGGCAGCGCGGCGGCGGCGCTGTTCCGCAATTGGCTGCACTATCTCGGTTCGCCCGCCGATGCGCCGCTGCTGGCGCGCTAGCCGGTTCGTTCCGCGTTAGGATTACCAGAGCGTTAGGCTTGCCTCGATCGGCGCCTGAATGTTTCAGTAGAGAAATACGGAATCACGGGAAGCGCAGTCGTGTGGTCGGCACTCCAGGGACGCGTGAGCAATCGGCTGGCCCGGCATTTCCGTGCCGCGCCGCACCGTTTGCCTGCGCATGCGCCGATGGTGAGCTTCACCTTCGACGATGCGCCCGATAGCGCGGCCGACGAGGGCGCCTCGCTGCTCGAGGCGCATGGCGGCCGCGGCACCTACTACATCGCGGGCAGCCTGATCGGCCGGCCGTCGGATCACTGGCATGGCCTGTCGAACGACGCGATCGTGCGGCTGCACCGGACCGGCCACGAGATCGCCTGCCACACCTTCTCGCACCAGAGCTCGGCCAATCTCGACGAAGCCGCCATGGCCCGTGAGATCGAGCGGAACCGCGATCATTTCCGCGCCATCGATTCCTCGATCACGCTGGAGAACTTCGCCTATCCCTTTGGGATCGCCTCGGTGTGGCGCAAGCCGCAACTGGCGAAGACCTTCCGCTCGGCGCGCGGCATCCTTCCCGGCGTCAACAGCGACGTCATCGACCTCCAGTTCCTGCGCGCTTCGCCCCTGGTCGATTGCGAGATCGACGAGGCCGGCGTCGATCGCTATTTCGACGAAGCGGTTGCGAGCGGCGGCTGGCTGATCTTCTACGGCCACGACGTCGCCGAGGCGCCGAGCCCCTATGGCTGCACGCCGCGCCTGATGCGCCACGCGCTGGAGGCTGCCCAGCGACATGGCATGCCCATCGTGACGGTCGCAGAAGCGCTGCGACGAATCGGGGCGTAGAGGAGGTCCTCTTCCCTTCTCCCCTTGTGGGAGAAGGTGGCGCGAAGCGCCGGATGAGGGGTATGTCTCCGCAAAACCGAATTCGTGGATAGAACCCCTCACCCGTCTCGCCGCTGACGCGGCGAGCCACCCTCTCCCACAAGGGGAGAGGGGAAGAGTCGCGCCTCGCCGCCCAAACAGGCTTGCCACGCTCGCGCCAGCATGCGACTGGCCTTGTAACGAATCCTGCGGACTCGCCCCGACACACCCATGAACGCTCCTTCCACCGCTCCGCTGCCCGCGCCGGCCAACGGCCGCAATGCGCTGTCGGTGCTGCATTCGGTGTTCGGCCTGCCGGGGTTTCGCGGCGCGCAGGGCGACATCATCCGGCACGTCACCGACGGCGGCAATTGCCTCGTGCTGATGCCGACCGGCGGCGGCAAGTCGCTGTGCTATCAGCTGCCGTCGCTGCTGCGCGAGGGCTGCGGCATCGTGGTCTCGCCGCTGATCGCGCTGATGCGCGACCAGGTTGCCGGTCTGATCGAGGCCGGTGTCAACGCCGCCGCGCTGAACTCGTCGCTGACATTCCAGGAGGCCTCCGAGATCGAGCGCCGCCTGATCGCGGGCGATCTCGACCTGCTCTATGTCGCGCCGGAACGGCTGGTGACGCCGCGCTGCCTGTCGATGCTGGCGCAGGCCAAGGTGGCGCTGTTCGCGATCGACGAGGCGCATTGCGTCTCGCAATGGGGGCATGACTTCCGGCCCGAATATGTCGGCCTCTCCGTGATCGCCGAGCGCTTCCCCGACGTGCCGCGCATCGCGCTCACCGCGACCGCCGACGAGCTGACGCGCAAGGAGATCGTCGAGCGGCTGCAGCTTGCCGGTTCCCCGCAATTCGTCTCCAGCTTTGACCGGCCCAACATCCGCTACGAGATCGTCGACAAGCGCAATGCGGTGTCGCAGCTCAAGGAGTTCATCAGGGAGCGCTACGCGGGTGATGCCGGCGTGGTCTATTGCCTGTCGCGCAACCGGGTCGAGGAAGTCGCGGCCGCGCTCGAGGAGGCCGGCATTGCCGCGCTACCCTATCACGCCGGTCTCGACGGCAGTGTGCGCTCGCGCAACCAGGACCGTTTCCTCAACGAGGATGGCATCGTCATCGTCGCGACCATCGCCTTCGGCATGGGCATCGACAAGCCCGACGTGCGCTTCGTCGCCCATCTCGACCTGCCCAAGAGCATCGAGGCCTACTACCAGGAGACGGGGCGTGCGGGGCGCGATGGCAAGCCGTCGGCCGCCTGGATGGCCTACGGCCTCTCCGACATCGTGCAGCAACGCCGCATGATCGACGAGTCCGCGGGGTCCGAGGATTTCAAGCGCGTCTCGATCCGCAAGCTCGACGCGCTGGTCGGGTTAGCCGAGACCGCGCACTGCCGGCGCAAGCGGCTGCTCGGCTATTTCGGCGAGACCGTGCATGGCGAGACCTGCGGCAATTGCGACAACTGCCTGACGCCGCCGAAGATGCGCGACGGCAAGGTACTGGCGCAGAAGCTGCTGTCCTGCGCCTACCGCACCGGCCAGCGTTTCGGCGCCATGCACCTGATCGACGTGCTGGTTGGGCGCCTGACCGAGAAGGTTACGCAGTTCGGCCACGACAAGCTCTCGGTGTTCGGCATCGGGCGCGAGCTCAACGAGAAGCAATGGCGCACGGTGCTGCGGCAGCTGGTGGCGATGGGACATTTGCAGGCCGACAGCGAAGCCTATGGCGCGCTGAAGCTGACGGAGTCCGCGCGCGGCGTACTGCGCGGAGAAACGGAAGTCTGGCTGCGCGAGGAGGCGCCGAGCACGCGCGTCCGCGCGAGCCGCGCGAAATCGCGCCGAGGCGAACTTGCTCCCGCGGCGAGTACGCCGCAGGGCGATGTCGATCCCGAACTGCGCGCGCGGCTGCGCTCCTGGCGCTCGGAAGTCGCGCGGGAGCGCGGCGTGCCGGCCTATGTCGTGCTGCACGATGCCACCATCGACGGCATCGTGCGGGCCTGGCCGACCACGCTGGACGAGCTCCGCAACGTGCCGGGCATCGGCGACAAGAAGCTCGAACATTACGGCGAGGAGCTGCTGCAGATCGTCAGGACGCGGTAAGGGGGCGGCCCGGTCTCTCCGCGTCGTCATCCCGAACAAGCGCAGCGGAGCTGCGCGCAGATCCGGGATCCATAGCCACAGGCCGATGTCATTAGGGCAGGCTGGCAACCACGAGTCTTCGCCAAACGCGATCCTGTGGTTATGGGTCCCGGGCTCGCGACTTCGTCGCGCCCCGGGACGACAATCTTTGGCTAACCGTTCCGGAACGCGTAACCGTAGCCGTTCAGCGCCGGCGCGCCGCCGAGATGGGCGTAGAGGATCTTCGCGCCCTTCTCGAAATAGCCCTTCTGCGCGAGATCGATCAGACCCTGCATCGACTTGCCCTCGTAGACGGGGTCGGTGATCATGGCTTCGAGACGCGCGGTGAGGCGGATCGCTTCCTTGGTCTCTTCCGACGGCACGCCATAGGCGGGATAGGCGTAATCCTCGATCAGCACGACGTCGTCGGCAACGATGTCCTTGCCGAGCTCGACGAGCTCAGCGGTATTCTGCGCGATCGACAGCACCTGGGCCTTGGTCTGGGCCGGCGTGAACGAGGCGTCGATGCCGATCACCTTGCGGGCGCGGCCGTCGGCGGCGAAGCCCACCAGCATGCCGGCATGGGTCGAGCCGGTGACGGTGCAGACGATGACGTAGTCGAACTTGAAGCCGAGCTCCGCTTCCTGCTTGCGCACTTCCTCGGCGAAGCCGACATAGCCGAGCCCGCCATATTTGTGCACGGACGCGCCCGCGGGAATGGCGTAGGGCTTGCCGCCCGCGGCCTTCACTTCCTCGACGGCCTGCTCCCAGCTCTTGCGGATGCCGATGTCGAAGCCGTCGTCGACGAGGCGCACGTCGGCGCCCATGATGCGCGACAGCATGATATTGCCGACGCGGTCATAGACGGCGTCCTCGTGCGGCACCCAGGCTTCCTGCACGAGGCGGCACTTCATGCCGATCTTGGCGGCAACGGCGGCGATCATGCGGGTGTGGTTGGACTGCACGCCGCCGATCGACACCAGCGTGTCGGCGTTGGAGGCGATCGCGTCCGGGATGATGTATTCGAGCTTGCGCAGCTTGTTGCCGCCATAGGCGAGGCCCGAATTGCAGTCCTCGCGCTTGGCATAGATCTCGACATTGCCGCCGAGATGTTTTGACAGCCGCTCCAGCTTCTCGATCGGCGTCGGGCCGAAGGTCAGCGGATAGCGCGCGAATTGGTCCAGCTTCATGGGTCATCCCGATTGGTGTTGGTGTTGGCCTCTGCCTAGCACCACCCCGGAAAAATGTGCTCTCGATTATTGCGCCGATATTACGCATCTTCTTGCGCTATCGGAGCTATTGGCTAATAGTTCTTCCAGAAAATCATCAATCTATGGAAGTTTCTTCCATGTCCGCCCGGCTCGATCGAACCGACCTTAAGATCCTGAGATTGCTGCAGAATAACGGCCGGCTGAGCAATGCCGAGCTGGCTGAAACCGTCGCGATCAGCCCCGCCACCTGCCATCGCCGCACCCAGCGCCTGTTCGAGGACGGGTTCATCCCCGCCGTCCGCGCCATGGTGGCCCCGAAGAAGGTGGCGAAGGGTACGCTGGTGATGGTCGGCGTCGTGCTCGACCGCTCGACCCCGGAAAGCTTTGCCACCTTCGAGCAGGCGGTCGCCATGCTGAAATTCGTGCTCGACTGCCACCTCGTCGCCGGCGATTTCGACTACTTCCTCAAGATCCGGGTCGGCGACATGGAGGACTTCAACCGCATCCATGGCGAGCAGCTCATCGCGCTGCCCGGCGTGCGCCAGACCCGCACCTTCTTCGTGATGAAGGAGGTCGTCGACAACGCGCCGCTGGAGTTTTGAGCAGAGGCGTTTTCCCGCGCACTTGATGCGCGATCCCCGTCATGAGAGATTCGCGCGATGCAGACCTTCCCCTTCCGCCAGCACAATCCGGCCGCGCCGGCCTATCGGCGCGGTTGGGTGGACGAGGCCGTCGCCGCGATCGAGGCCGACCAGTGCCGCACCGCCGACACGCATCTGATCCGGCTGATCGTGCCGGCGCTGTCGGGCATCGACATCTATCTGAAGGATGAGTCCACGCATCCGACCGGCAGCCTGAAGCATCGCCTGGCGCGCTCGCTGTTCCTCTACGCGCTCTGCAACGGCCACATCCGCGAAGGCACGCCCGTGGTCGAGGCCTCGTCGGGATCGACCGCGGTGTCGGAAGCCTATTTCGCTGAGATGATCGGCGTGCCGTTCTACGCGGTGATGCCGCGCACGACCTCGGCGGAGAAGATCGCCGCGATCGAGCATTACGGCGGCAACTGCCATCTGATCGACGACGGCCGCGCGCTCTATGCGGAAGCCGCCGCGCTCGCCGCCCGGCTGAACGGCCATTATATGGACCAGTTCACCTTCGCCGAGCGCGCCACCGACTGGCGCGGCAACAACAACATCGCCGAATCGATCTTTACCCAATTGCAGGGCGAGCCGCGGCCGCTGCCGGACTGGATCGTGATGGGCGCCGGCACCGGCGGCACCTCGGCCACCATCGGGCGATATCTGCGCTATCGCCAATATCCGACGCGGCTCTGCGTCGCCGATGTCGAGCATTCCGCCTTCTTCGACTGTTTTCGCACGC